>Ga0208034_1000151_pt1 | contig 65088 bp, 60 predicted proteins | sample June2015DPH_8_10_FD_184699 | JGI IMG/M metagenome (GOLD analysis project Ga0208034, IMG submission 184699) | Peatland microbial communities from SPRUCE experiment site at the Marcell Experimental Forest, Minnesota, USA - June2015DPH_8_100... | ecosystem: Environmental > Terrestrial > Soil >...
AATAGAGCGGATAGATGCGAAGCAGCCTCTTTTTGAAGAAACTCGCAACGTCGCTCCAAGCATTAAACTTCCTGTTGTTGTAACCGAGGACAAAACCAGACAAGAAGAAAAAGGTTCCTAAACCGAACAGCACGAGATACGTGCCCAAGACGTTGTTCCACCCGAAGAGGTTTGAGTGGAAATAGTAGCTGAGATGGGAGGCCACAATCATCAAGATGGCGACGGCTCTGACAGCACGAGTTCCAATAGTCGCTTGCGCGTTGACGGGTGTTTGCTCATTTGAACGGAACGTATGGACAGCTTCAAAGGAATAGAGCAAGACAGAGAGAAGAAAAAAGGCTTTGACCGCTCTCAAAAACCCGGCTCGTTCCTTTAGTCCCACCTCTTTCTTGCGCACCCGGTAACCCTCGGTGTGGTTCCTGCCCCGTCCAAGGGTTATGACAGCTGGGCACGTCAGCGTGAGGCGGCGCGAGAATTTTTCGACTGCGACCATCGCGGACCTAGAAACAGAAGCACGTCTCGATAATGACCAGCTGGCCCCTTAGTGCCCAGTATGATGGACATGTCATCCGCGCATCTAAAAATGTGTATAACTGCAAGTTTAGTAGCGCCGAGCACGGATGCCGAAAAATACCTGACGTCCAACGCATTCCAGCTGAACAGCTGGAGGGGATATGCGGGAAAGCTCGCGCGAACGAGTCTCCTCGACAGACCCCATTCCCATCTGTTCAGTTGTCGCGTCTCTTTCGTTCAGTTTTCGTTTCTCTTCCGTTCAGTTGTCGTTTCAGTCGTTACTGTTTCACGTCTTGAATGCTGATTCCTTAGTCACCAGGTCTGACGTCTTGATGACAACAGAGTTGCTGTTGACGCTCATTGGCAGATGGCTTGGCGAGCAGCCACCACTCACATTAGCCGTTCCGATAGTATTGATCGCAAACTGCTTGCCGCAGTTGTTGCACACCACGTCGCTGCCAGATTGCTTGTACCCTTTTGGACCGCAGACATCGCATGTGTCAAAAGCCACGTGGACGTTGCCATCGGTGCCCTTTACTGCAAAGAACTTGATTGCCGTTCCGTTTGATTCGTAGGTATAGAAGGAAAGGGTTGTGGTGATGTTGGACAGCGGGATTTTGACCACACCTTGAGCCGGCAAGAGGTCAGTAGCTTGCGAGTTGCCATTACCAGTGTTCCCAATGCCGTTTAGCAAACCTCCGGCGCCAGATAACACAACGAATCCTCCGCCTGCAACTAAAACTGCGGCGACGGCTATCGCTGCGAGCAACTTTGTATTCGTTCCCTTCTTTTCTTGATCATTCACCATTTCTGTCTCCTCCAGACTTAAAATCCTGATCGACGCTCCCGTCAACAATCCGGATCGTCCGATCCCCAAGCTCGCTTATGTCCGGATTATGGGTGACGAGAACGATCGCGCGGCCTTCTTCGTGTAATCGTTGAATCAATTGCAACACCATATTCCCGTTCGTTTGATCGAGGTTCCCGGTCGGCTCATCGGCAAGAAGGATAGCTGGTTCGTTGACGAGGGCTCTTGCGATACACACCCGCTGCTGTTCACCGCCAGACAGGTGCGCTGGCGGGTAGTCGAACCGGTGCTCCAAGCCGACGTTTTTAAGGGCAGCCACTGCTTTCGTTTCATCAGGGCTGCCATGGTAATACTGCGCCAGCATGACGTTTTCAAGCGCCGTGAGATAAGGAACGAGATGATACTGCTGGAAGATGAGCCCAATGTTCTCCCGTCTCAACCGCGTCAGCGCCGCCTGACCAGCCCCTGAGACCTCTTTTCCAGCGATGTACACCATTCCGCTTGTTGGCAGGTCCAAGCACCCGATGATGTTTAGAAGCGTGGTCTTTCCCGATCCTGAAGGCCCCATGATCGTGGTCCACTCGTCCTTCTCGAAAGAGAGGGTTACTTCGTTGAGGGCTCTCGTCCCCCCGCCATACACCTTTGTGACCTTCTCCAGACTGATCAGTGCGTGGTCCATTCGATCATTCACCTCGCAGCACTATCGCGGGCTCAACCGCCGTCGCGCGTCTTACCGGCAGAGCACTGGCGAGCAGGGAGACGCCGATCGCAACTGGTATGGCCACGGCCAGCACCTCCCACCTCAGCGGAATAGTCGTCGAAAATACGCTTAGCCCGATAAACTGCGCAAGGACGATCCCTACCCCGAAGCCTGCAATACCGCCTATAAGGCCAGTTAAGGTAGCTTCGGCGAGGAAAAGCGCTGCTATAGTCCGGTTTTCGGCACCGATGCTCTTCATAAGTCCTATCTCTCGCCGGCGCTCCGCGACATTGGCCGTCATCGTTGTGAAGATTCCCATCGTCGAAGCGAGCAGCGCCACTGCCGTTACGAGCACCATCATGCTCTGGTACTTGTCGAGTGTGCTCATCTCCGCGTTGGTAAGCTGCGTGATAGTGGTTCCCTGAACACCGGGGATCTTGCCTTGGATTTCCGATGCCATGTCTGCAACAGGGCAGCGGACACACAGCGCGGAAACCTGCACGGCGTCCACTTTCCCAGGCCTCGAGCTCAAATCTTGAGCCACCGGCAGATTGACGAAAATCTGGTTATCCTCGGGGCCGCCACTTTCCACAACGCCTGCTACCTTCAACTCTTTCGCATTCGTTGCAGCAGTACCGTTTTGCGCCCCTGCATAGCTGACTCTGAACGAGTCGCCGACAGTGAGATTAAGCTTCTGAGCGACATTGGAGCCGACCATAGCGCTCGTCGTGTCATTTTGGTCTGTTATCCAGTTCCCGGTGACCTTCCACCACGAGCTGATGTCGGCGATGCCCGTGCTGAATTCTGAATGATCCTGAGGCGATGCCGGCTGAGGGATTTGAATTGTCTTGTTGAAGTACGTACCCGCCAGGATGGCCTGCTGCGCATTGGGCCCGTCACCGACTGTGACCACCTGGTAGAGGAATGGCGCGAAACCGAGCACATTGGCCCTGTGCTCGATGGTTTTTATCATCCATAAATCGCTTTCGTTCATGTATTTCTGCTCGGTGACGGAGCCTATACTGACACCCGGAAGTCCGATCTGTATCGTGTTTGACTGCGGCTGCAACATTAAGTTCGCCCCGTATTTTGCAAATTCCTGCCCGACCTGATCGCCGACGCCAAGTGAAACCGTAAACAGGGCGGTCACGACTGCAGCTCCGATGAGAACTGACGCGACGCCCATCGCGAACCGCGACTTGCGCCTTAGAATTGACTTCCTCAGGAGTTGAACGAACATGCTTTACACCGACTGTAAACTTCGAGGTGGTGTCTCCTCATATAGTTTACGTTAGGTGCAAACATTGTCGGTTCGCGAGAAACCTTGATGTAGATGTATTTACATTATACGTAAACGATGGTGAAGCTTGAACGCATCAGTCTGCGGAACGAGGGCTTGAAGAAGTTTTTCAGTCCAAATGAGGTGAGAATACTTGGGCTGCTTTGGGAGAAGGAGCAACTGACGTCCGGGCAAATACAGAAGCACTGCGGCGATCTCTCGCTGGCCTGCATCGCAGGAACTTTAGATCGGCTCGTAAAAAGCGGCTTCGTAAATCGAACGATAGATGCGAGCGATTCACGGGTGCGGTACCTCTACGCCCCGAGCTGTACCCAACAGGAGCTCGGGACGAAGATATCCGAACAGGTGGTTGACTGTCTTGTAGACACGTTCGGCACCGCAGTCGTCAGCAGCATTGGCAGATCCAGGAGGTAGGCGTATCGATTGGCTGCAATGCGTTCTCGGGTGCCTGACACAAGCCGGCTCGTTGCTACCTTTTTTAGCGATCTTAGTTACCGCAGGCGGCTTTTTCTCTGTTTTTCTTGTTTGGAAGAGGTTTGAGCTCCTAATCGCCGGACAAGCAGCCACGGCATCAGCAATTGTCGTGGGAATCGCTTCGATGAGGTGTCCTATGTTTCAGTGGATTTGGGCGTACCTCGGGGTTGTCTCATTCGGGCTGCTCACGCTCAGCCTCGTTCGATACTGCCTCACGCGCAAAGGCCAGACGAAGCACGCAGGCCTTTCGTCCTACGTCGCAACGCTCGAGGCGCAGTTTGGCATACCCATACGGGTGATCGACACGCAAAGGATACGCGCATTTGCACATCGGCGCGCTGCCTATCTGTCCGTCGGGCTCCTGGAACGGCTCGATAAAGATGAGGTAACGGCCGTCGTAGCTCACGAAGCATACCATGTCAAGCACAGCCCGAGCAAGCTCGTGTCGTCCATCGCGGCACTAAGCTCTCTGACATTTGTCCCGTTTAGCGACGAGCGTTCGGCTGATCAATACGCTGCAGACATCGCCGGCACGGATACACTGGCGCGCGCCCTTCGGAAACTGGAAATCGTGGGCGGCGAACAAAGAATAGAGGATCTTTTTAAGGGCAGATGAGCTTTGCGTCGCGGCCAGTTTTTTTTGGACGCTGTACCTGTCTGAGCAAGCTTATCGTAATCGCGGCAGAAACCGCACCCACGGCATAGAATCATAGCAACAGAAACAGTAAGGAGATAGCAAAAAATAATGAAGGGCAGCACGCATACTATCAAAAGTATGACCGTGAGGCCTTACAATCGCGAAATTTCTTTTACAAGCTTTAACGGGATGCATATGGACGATAAAACGTTAGAAAATGAGCTTAAGGCGTTAGCTAAGGACAACAACGCCCAAATTTATGAGATTGACCCGCGTGAAATTGTGGTGAGCGAATGGGTAAGATGGCGCTGTAAGTTTGGTTGCAAGGGCTTCGCAAAGCACCTCGGCTGTCCCCCATATGTCCCAGGCCCTTCGGAGACGAGAGACCTTCTCAAAGAGTATTCAAAAGCGTACATCGTGCACTTCAAGGGAATACCAGGAATGGAAGATGTCGACCCCAAGAGCATACCTGAAGACTGGCATCCGTTTCTTGAAAGGCTCATCCGCTGGATAGGAGATACAGTGTATGAGCTCGAGCAGCACGCGTTCTACCGAGGTTATTACAAATCTCTGGCATTTGCAGCGTACCCGTGTATTTACTGCGAGGAGTGCGTGGCTGAGCAATCAGAAGGAGTCGTAGATCTCTCGCTAAAAAGGAACTGCAGGCACGCGGAGAAGGTGCGAACTTCTATGGAGGCCGTCGGGGTCGACGTATTTGCAACGGTGCGGAAGCTCAACTTGCCGATCGAGGTAATTCCGTGCGAGAACAATGCTTACGGGAAGATAACCCACACCGATTTAAACTCGTATGGGCTGCTCCTCGTATATTAGTGCGAGAGTGGGCGTGCCGCGTTTCAACCGGCAGGCGATTCTAAGCTCGGCAGCATTGTCATCGGCCACCGTTGCGGCGCGCGCTCGGCTCACAGTGAGTCAAAAAACAATGGCCAAAAGGGGTCCTGGCTTGGGATCGCCAGAGGGGCGATTGTCCCGTCGCGCCGGTGAATTGTTCTCGTTTCTGGGTCGCTCGTTACCTTTCCTATAACGGAGGCCGCTATGCCTCCAGCGCGAAGCGCGTTTACTATATTCTTCGAATCCTTCCGCCTCGCGGCGATCAGCAGTGAGCCCTCGGCGATCGCTGCCAAGGGATCGATACCAAATGCCTCGCAGACCATCCTTACCTCCTCTGGATAGACAAACGCCTCCTCACGTATCTCCATCCCCGCTCCGCTAGCGCTTGCCATCTCGAAGAGCCCGCCGATCACGCCGCCCTCGGTCGCGTCGTGCATGGCAGTTACGCCTCCGGATTCCATAGCTAACAAGGCGTCTTTTACTACGGTCATTTGCAGACAGAGGGCCTTAGCTTTCTCGACCAGATGCGACGGATAATTCTCTAAAAGCTCCTTTTCCCTTATCACCGAGAGGATTCCCGCTGTCTCTATTGCCGGCCCCTTGGTCAGAATCACATCATCGCCCGCCTTCGCGCCGGCTGGCGTAACGTAACTGTGCTTGTCTGCCAGGGCAAAGACGGTGACTCCGCCTATGGTGGGTGATGCAAACCCTGGGTAGTACCCCGTATGCCCGCCGACGATCGCTATCTCAAGCTCCACGGCAGCCTTGTGGATGGCATCCACAATGGTGTGGAAGTCCTCTTCGTTCGTCTCGGGAGGCATCAACAGTGAATAGGTCATGTATCTGGGCTTGACGCCCATGACCGCCACGTCGCTCGCGCCTATATGGACGGTATACCAGCCAAACATCTCCAGTGGTTGGTGCGGGATAGCGAAGATCGGGTCCTCCGCTATTATAAGCACCCTGTCGTTGCCGATGTCGATAACTCCGGCATCGATGCCCGTTGTTGGCGGCACGATTACCGATTCATCTTCTTTACCGAGCCGCGGGAGCAGAAAGGACGTGAAGGTGTCTAGGTCTATCTTTCCGATCTTATCGCTCATCGTAGCGTCTCGCAATTTCACAGATCTGCTCTGCCACTTCTATGGGATCCCGCCCGACAAGCACCGACACAGGCTCTTTACCGATAGCACCCGTTTCGTAGAAGATTTTGGGGACCCGGCCACCGGCAGCATCTATCGCTTGCTGAACCTTCCAGGGCATCGATGCGCCTTCAGCCTCCTTGATTTCTTCGGGTTCTTTACTGCGGTCGATAACGCTGAAAACCCATCCTTTTGCTTTGCAATACCCTTTGAGCCATTGCGTCAGAGACGGATTGTTTGCGAAGTTCACACCTGCCCTAAACCCCGAATCGGCTTTGCCCAGCTCTACCATCAGTCGGGCCATGTGGCTTGACGCGCCGAATCTAGGCTTACCAGCAGCGTGAGGTAAGCCGTTCACAACGGTTATGCGTCCGTCTATTCCCAAAACATCATCTCTGCTTCTAGAATTGGGCCGAGCGTAAACGAGGTTGGTCCTGACCTCCGGAACCAAGGCTGCAAACTCTTTGCATTCCTCCAGGAGATTCAGGGCGACAACAATCTTCCCGCACATATCGATTTCGCCAAGCTTCAACAATTGGCTTCCTCCGCCTTAGATTAGTGTCGAACACTTTGAAGCGGAACAATAAGTAGTAATCGCTAAGTTACTATTTCTGCATCTGTCACTAAAATAGGTTGATTAGCATGAACACGTGATGGTAGTTTCGTTACGTCGCGATTGATCTACAATATTGTTTGATGTTGTTTTGCTTGTTTCGCGAAAATTTTAAATATGATAATTGCATTACGCATTTGCGTTAGTAGGAAGTAAGAAACCTACTTCCTATAAATATATCTTCCTATCAACAAACGCAAAAACAGAACTGCGTAGGACGTGGGCGCCTCGATCCTCCACGTGCGCTCCCTATTCGCCTACGCCAAACAGGCCGAAAACCGGCCCACATTCACCGCAACGTGAGGTTTCAAGATGACATGGAAACCAAGTAAAAAATTGATAATAAATTGCCTTTTGATACTCGTGTTCGTGAGTTTGATGATGGCAAAATCGGGGTACATCACAGGAAATGCCCAACAGCCTACAAACTCAGCACTGAACGCCTCAACGCCAATTGCTGCTACACAGGCGTTGTCTGACAGAAGTCAACCCGACGCAACGGGCAGCAGCATTGGCGCGAGCAGCGTTACGGCAAACGTGACTGGCCAGCCAACGTTATCTGAGCTCGCCAGTGCTGTCGGCCATAATTCGACAGCCATCAACTTCGTATGGACGCTGATGGCAGGCTTCCTCGTTTTCTTTATGCAGGCGGGGTTTGCACTCGTTGAAACTGGCTTCACGCGCTCAAAGAACGTCGCTCATACGATGGGCATGAACATATTGATCTACGGGCTTGGCGTGCTCGGTTGGTATGTCTGCGGATTCGCCCTCATGTTCGGCGGATTGGCGGCGCTTCCCACCTTGGGCGGGTTTACCGGACTTAACAGCGAGATGACCGTCAGTATACTGGGACATCCGTTCGGCCTATTCGGTACTCACGGTTTTGCTCTGACCGGTGCTTATGACGTCGGCGTGTTTGTGCTGTTCCTCTTCGAAGTCGTCTTCATGGATACCGCTGCCACGATTCCGACCGGGGCTATGGCCGAACGATGGAAATTCGTGGCATTTTGCATCTACGGTCTTTTCATCGGGACGATCATTTACCCGCTCTTTGGCAACTGGGTTTGGGGCGGTGGATGGCTTTCGCAACTCGGCACGAACTTTGGTTTAGGCAACGGGTACGTCGACTTTGCGGGTTCGACCGTCGTTCACATGGTAGGTGGCACAATAGGCTTTGTCGGCGCTTGGATGCTCGGCCCTCGTATTGGCAAGTACGTCAAAGGGAAGGTTCACGCCATTCCACCGCACAGCATCCCTATGGCCGTGCTCGGAACGCTCATTCTCGCTTTCGGATGGTTCGGGTTTAATCCGGGCTCCACGCTCGCAGGAACCGATCTTCGCATCAGCGTCGTCGCCGTCAACACGATGCTTGCGTCGGTTGCAGGCATGGCCGCGGCAACGCTCTGGATGTGGCGCGTCCGCAGCAACAAACCTGATGTCAGCTTTATGTGCAACGGGTTACTTGCCGGACTCGTTGCGATAACCGGCCCTTGTGCGTTCGTTAACTCACAGTGCGCTGTCCTCATTGGATTGGTCGCTGGCATTCTCGTGGTCGAAGCCGCGCTCTTCGTTGACAAAAGGCTAAGAGTTGACGACCCGGTCGGAGCTGTGGCCGTGCACGGCGTGTGCGGTGCGTGGGGATGTCTCAGTCTAGGACTCTTCGCCGATGGCACGTACGGCGCGGGCTGGAACGGCGTGTCCGGCGCGGTAACCGGTCTTCTCTACGGAAATCCCAGTCAGTTCGGTGCACAATGCATCGGAGTAGCGACATGCGGCGTTTATGCAGCGGCGATAAGCTTTGTGCTGTTCACGTTCATAGACAAAGTTGTCGGAATGAGGGTCGGATCGCAGACCGAAGTAGACGGCCTCGACGTCCCAGAAATGGGAGTAGGAGGGTACGATGGCGGCTACGGGCTCTGAGCTGCGCAGGCAACTTCGAAAAAGAAGTAGCCCGCTTTACCCCGGGCAGAACGTATGTGCCCGCACCACGTCCGCGTGGGCGGGGAGTTTAAGAAACGGCTTAGAGGTGAACGTATGAAAAGAATCACGGCGATCATAAGACGAGAAAAACTCGACGCAGTAAAGCACGCGATGCGAGAGCTCGGCCCTGGAATGACGGTTACGGACGTCAAAGGCCAGGGCAGGCAGAAGGGCATTATTGAGGTCTATCGAGGCAGCGAGTACTGCCTCGATCTCTTGCCTAAGACGCAGATTGATATGGTCGTCAAGACAGAAGACGCGGAGCGCATTGTCAACACGATCTTGGAAATTGCGAAAACAGGCAACATAGGAGATGGCAAGATATTCATCTCCTCGGTAGACGACGTGATTCGCATTAGAACAGGCGAGCGTGGTCCCGGCGCTGTTTAGTGCACGGCATCGCAGGCGGGGTGAATACCCGCCTTTTCTTTTTTTTCATGCGCCAATAAAACAGAGTGCATCTGAGTGCGTTGCCCTAGCGCAATGAGAAAGAAACAACGAGTCTCTCGAAAAATGCATTTTTTTTGTCTTGGGGGGACCGTGCCTGACGTTCCCTTTCGGACGTGGATACAGGCGAATCGAAGGGCGCTCAATGTAGAACAAATATACCCTACTTTAAATGTCGAAGCTCAGAGTTCCTGAAAGACAGACAAGCCAAGTAGTGCCGAAACCACATTCCACACGACAAAAGGCAAGTTTGAGGATTCGGTGCGCAGTAAGGCGGACGTGGCTTAGGTTAATGCGGTATTGTTGAAGGTGTGGTGGTACAATATTTGTGTTGTTATTAAGGAAATGTTTGAGCTGGGGATTGAATTCAGCTTTTAACTCCTTAATCAATCTAGCCTTTCGTTCTTAGTTATGTGTTCCCTTAGGATTTCATAAAGGAAGTCACAGTTCTTTCCTGCAGCCTTAAATCTTAAAGTCTGCTCGTTTGTCAGTATTACAGACAGAGAGAGTGTTGATGACACGGATGCGGCAGTGTTGTTGTAGTAGTCACCCTCAAAATCTTTAAAATCGTAGTCCTTTTTTTGCACGGTCCAAGATTGGACTCGGTTTTTCAGGTTGACCAGAGTTATCTGGTCTTCGGCAAGGAAGTCCCGCATCTCCCACCAGCGCTTTTCTGAAAAGAACCACAAGTTCTCAAAATGAATTTTATTATCTTTAATGTAGTTTGTAATGAAGATATCACCAATTTCGTCGCTATAAAGATTCTCGTACTGCCTCATAAAATCTGAAACGCGTCTTGAACATTGGATGGCTGCTCCAATCTTGAGCATATACTCATTCAATGCAAATACTGTAGCCTTGTCCATAATATCTTGAACAATCTCTTGCAAAGCGCTTAAACTTACCTGTTAGTTTTTTCTACCTCAAGCGTGTCGCCCGCGCACGTTCTGTTGAAAAAGTGGGGGGGCATCGAGACGGTTACGAAAAAAGTCAGCTACACGCAGGATTGGCAAGCCTATGACCACGCTCAGATACACCAAAAGGAGCTGTTTATGCAGCTCCTAGAAGATGTTTGCACCCGTGTGCCACAGCCAGAATACACGTTTAGGCGGCCAAAGTTGCCCCTATCCGACATGGTGTTTCTGTCGGCGCTCAAGGTGTTCTCTACCTTCTCATTGCGACGGTTCCTAGCAGACGCGGAGATAGCAAAAGAACGCGGTTGCATTGAGAAAGTGCCTACCTACGTCTCGGTTGCCCACTATATGGAAAACCCTGACGTGACGCCTGTCATTAAAGAGCTGATAAAGCTGACAAGCCTTCCGCTGACGACTGTAGAGAGTGACTTTACGATAGACAGCTCTGGGTTTGGCACGTCGCGTTTTGTTAAGTGGTTTGACCATAAATACGGCAAAGAAGTTGATACAAGAGCGTGGGTGAAGGCACATCTTGTTTGTGGGGTTAAAACGAACGTCGTAACGGCAGTTGAACTGACAATGACCAATGAGCACGACACCAAGTTTCTGCCTGAGCTTCTTATGAAGCCAGCTCAGAACTTTACCGTGAAAGAAGTGTCGGGAGACAAGGCGTATTCGTCAAGGGCGAGCTTAGAACTGATAAATGAGTTAGGCGCTGTTCCTTACATTCCGTTTAAGAAGGGAACAACTGGAAAAGCTAAGAACGCTCCAACGTGGAAGAAGATGTACCACTATTTCGAGTTCAAGAATGAAGAATTTCTAGAGCACTACCACAAGCGGAGCAATGCTGAGACTACGTTTCACATGATAAAGAGCAAGTTTGGGGATTCTGTGAGGAGCAAGACTGAGGTTGCTCAGGTTAACGAAGTACTGCTAAAAGTGCTGTGCCACAACATCTGCGTTGTGATTCAGGAGATGTTTGAGTTGGGGATTGAGCCGAAGTTCTTTTTGGCCTAACCTCTATTCTTTTTACTTTAACCCCTCGTAAGTATGCTTATCGCGGAGACGAACGTGCCTGATATTGACTGTCTGAGTAAGATTCTTAAAAGAGTATATGATGCGATATTTACCTACGCGTATGCGAAAAAAGCCGCGTCTTTCTTTTATAGGGCGACTACCCCTAGGAAAAGGCAATTCGCCTAGGTTATCTATCGCCCGTTCGATTCGAGGCTTGTACGGGTTGTCAATGTTATTAAAGTCGTGCTCAGCAGTCGTTAGGATAACAAGATTATAAGCGCCCATTTGCCTTTAGCCGCTTTTTCATTTCCTCCCACGGAACTGTTGGGTCATTAAGCCGCTCGTCAATGATAGCAATATCGCAAGCGTCTTCTATTCGCTCAAGCATTTCGTTGTATTCACGGATAGGAATCTCAACTACCTGTTTCCCGTTTTCGTCGGTGCGAATTCGATGTCCCAGTGGAGTAGTTCTTAAAACCGCTTCACTCATAGCGGAAATTAACTTAGTTTTTATCCGATTAAAGATTTTCGTTAGCATAGTTTAGCTCATCGACCAGCAGTCTGTTAAAAAAGTCAGCACTCTGTTAAAAAAGTCGGCTCGTTTCGCTACTTCTTTTACAAAGCCCCAGATCTGGAAACATATTTATATTGTTAACGCCGTTAATTTATTTGGTGAATACCATGAACCGTGTGATTGCAGAAGCAATTTCGAACAATGAGCCCTTCACAGAGAGGCTTAGAGAGTACCCTCCGAGTGTGAAATTGGTCTTTAAGACGCTTGAGAACAACGGAACAATGACTTTGAGCGATATTGAAAAGGAGACATATTTGCCATATAGAACGGTGAGATACGCAGTTAAGCGACTCAAGGAGGGTGGGTTTGTAGCGCGCATCTTTCACATAGAAGATGCACGGCAAAGCCTCTATCGCCTCGCGAAGTAGTTTGGTCACGATAATGTACAAGTATGTAAGCAATTTGTTTTCCAGTTCGTTCATGTGTAGTTCGCCTGGTTTTTGCGTTATTTTTTGGTGAATTTAGTTTCAATCCTAGTGCTTAGTATCCCTTTTTGGCGGCCAAAGTACGGCGCGTATGAGCGCTACTGCGCCTCATAGCCCCCATTCTTTTCAAAGCCATTTCGTACTAGCCCAACCTCAAGCTCGGGGCCCCGGCTACGCCTTCTGTGCTACATTCATTTGCTTTACGAGTGAAGCTTACCAGAGCAAGCGGGGAGTCGCGCTCGGTAGCTTACGCTTGTCGGCACACTTGTTACGCCAGTTTTTGCCGCGAAAGAAACTATCATATTGTTGTGCGCGTTAATCCCACCGAGCAAAGGCGTGAGGTTTTGCACGTTTCAAGTCGCATTTCAGAGTTACTCATGAAAGGAGATCAATGTAGGAACCTGCAGGAGCTGACAAGAGTTGTTGCGGGTCACGCCATTTACCCGGACGGCAAGATGCTGGACAGGCGCAAGGCGTTTGGCGAACACGTCGCAGCGTTTCACAACGATGCCAACATCCCGCTTAGCGTGGACTACGAAGGAATTGTATTGATGTCGGCCCACCAACCAAATCTCTTCCCGTACAGCGGCGTCGTGCGAAAGGCAGTGCTCGTTCACGCGGTGGCCGAGAAATTGCGAAACGAGCTCGACTGTCCCGTCGCCGAGCTCTTTTGTTTTGCGGACCAAGACTTCGCTGACGAACGGTGGTTCCGAGAGGCACAGCTCCCGAGTGTAAGAAGTCGAAACGGTACGCTCAGCTTGCATTTATCGGTCGCTCAAACTTACAACAATAAGATTATGCGCGCCGTTCCAAAGCCCGACAATAACGAAGTAGAGAAGATAAAAAGCGAGATTCAACGCTGGGCGATCGAATCAAGAGATTCAATCATGAAGCACTCTAAGCAGTTGGGACTGCAGGCCCTGGATGTTGATCTCGATACCCACGATGTGTTTGATGTGATCGATCGAGCCAACGAAAGAAGCACCAATGCGGCTGATTTTAATGCCTTTTTCTTCGCGTACCTCATTCAGGAATGTGCGTATGAAACGGCTTTCGCTCGGTTTTCACAATGCCAACAGGTGTTCAGGGACGAAATCGCTTTCATGTTGGAACACTTCGATCAGTACGCAAAATTGATGGTCAAATCGCAGAAAAATCCAGTTACGAAGACCTCTACCCCTATTTGGTATCATTGCCCTTGCAATGGTAAAGCTGACGTCGACGTGGCACGATCACCTGATCACAAGCTCGTTGCGACGTGCCGTGCGTGCAATACAACCGTGGAGTTCAAAGGGGGCATACGTCCAGCGCTGGAGCAGATGTTGCCAAACGTATCGCTGAGGGCAGAGTCTATGCTTATCGCTTTCAGTGGCATCGGTATTACATTGTATGTTGGGGGCAAAGGCGGCGCCGAATACCTTAGCCGAACGAGCAGGATAGCCGAAGAGTTCGGCATGCAGTTTCCCGTCGTTTCGATTTGGAGACCGAGAGATATATACGGAGGCGTTGGACAGTTGGATGCGATTCTAGAGCTGCTAAGGGTAAGATCAGAATATGAGCTTATGAGGAATGACGTAACGTGCGACGCGGCAATCATCGGCAGCGAATTGGATCTTATTCTCGCGGACATCGACGGGGCAGTATCAGCATTAGACAACTTAAAGCGTGCGATCGCAACCAGGAAAGCTGCTGGTTTTAAAGAGCAGATAGCGTTTATCGTCAACGTGCAAAATGATCTGAAGACACGATTTGAACGAAACAAAATCGCGAGAGACAGCTCAATAGTGACTCACACAAAAAACACGGTCGGAATGATCCCTTCTATAATCGACCACGCAATAAACATAGGAATGTGTTCGACCGCTGCCCAGTGGTCCAAGGCGCTTGAGGAAAACATACATTTTGACGAAGATGTGCCCTTAAAGACGAATACTTCGATGGACGCTCTGTTCGATATGATAAAACAGTTGTGCACTAGTGAGTTGTTTGATTACTGATTTTATGGATCAGTGGTTGTCCTAAATCGCGAACTCGGTCGCCACTCAGCTAGTGTGAAAGAAAAAGGCTATGCACACAATCGCGATCGCCTCTTCGCGGCTAATCCTAAAGGCAAATTCTGCTTGATAAACTGGCTCCTATTTACAGATGTCACTATGAGACGCATAACAAAGGGTTAGTGCACTGCGATGAAAGAAGGAACATCCATCGTTTGCCGCTGAGACTTGCACGAACACGGTATTAATAAATGCTGACGCTCGAGTACGATTTCTCAAAGCGAGCAAGGGTCAAAACGAGCAGTACCCCTTTTTTTAACTTCTGCGTTGTTCACCAAGCGACTCAATCGATTACCGCTCCTTTCGAAAAAGCCTGCCCGTGCGTGCACAGCTAGCGACTACTCTCGAGTCTTTGTGCATCATCAGAAAGGGACCACATGCGAGCTAGCCGGCACTCACCCGATGTTACCGAAAGACAAGAAAAATGAAGTGTCAGGGTCGGATGATAATATTGACCTGCGTACATGCGAACTAGGTTATCAGAAGGGACAAAAAATGAGAGCCAGTCCCCGGAATTGAACCGGGATAAGCCGCTCTGCAGGCGGCTGCGTAGCCATTCCGCCAGGCTGGCATTCTCGACACTTCACTATTGCAGCTCGCACATAATAATACGTGTTATCGCGACAAAGTTTGCTTGCACTCGCTCTTTTCCGTCGATTCACGCTGCTCCAACTTGCATGCTGAAAGCTGATTGAAATAGAATCTGAGCAAGCAATGGCGCCGGAGACGCCGCGCTAAAAAATCGCCAAATGCTTAAGTATCTCGCTACTGAGAGTACTCGTTCAGTTGAAGCAATTTGGCCCCTGCGCTTGAGCGGCGCGCAGCGGGACTTGTTTCCCATCATATGGCAGTCGACCAGATAACGGCGAACTATGTGTTGTTGAGCTCAAGGAATCGGCTAATGAAAAAGTCACATGATTTAGAAGTGCTGCGCCGGCGTAACAAGCGACAACGCGCGATAATTCGCTTGCTAAAAAAGATGCACCGGGGCGGATTTGAGCCGAGCGCTTTTGAGATCGGCCACATTGACGTGACTATTTCCGACCTCGATCCTGCGTTTCACGGATACCGGATTGCAAGTATCGCAGACATTCATTTGGATGAATGGCTCAACGCGCAGCGTTTTGACGAGGTGATCAACCTCATTAACCAGCAACATCCTGACTTAGTAGCAATTGTAGGCGATCTCTTCTCGTACGAGGTTGACGGACTGTCTCAGCAGATGGTCGTCTCGTTGAACAAACTGAGGCCGAAAGACTGCAGTGTTGCGGTGCTCGGCAATCACGATCACTGGGTCGGAGCGACAGCCGTTCGCGACGTATTGTGGGAAAGCAACGTTATCGACCTAAGCAACGACGTAGTGACGGTAAACAAGGAACAAGCGACGTTGCACGTCGCTGGCGTTGATAGCGTAGCGTCACGTAAACATCGGTTGGACAAGGTGCTGAAAAAGCTCCCGCCCACGGGACCCGCAATCCTGCTGGCCCACGAGCCCGATTTCGCGGATGTAAGCGCGAGCACAGGGCGATTTAGCTTACAGATTTCAGGGCACTCGCATGGAGGGCAGTGGATAGTGCCGGGAATAGGGCCTCCAATTCGCGGTCTGTACTCGCGAAAGTACCCCCTTGGACGATATCGCGTCGGCGACATGACACACTACACGAACCGCGGAATAGGGACGAGCATAATCCGTCTGAGGATCAATTGCCCGCCGGAGATCACGGTCTTCACCCTAATGCCCTCCGACCATCCATAGGTGGGCAACATCACCCGCTGCAGGGGCTCGCTTCGACCGGCGTTCACAACGATCGCCTTGCCTTCCGCTGTTCAGTTCCGCTTCAACTGGCCAAACAACAAAGCCGGCTTTGTGCGCACTTTAAACGCATCACGAACGCCAATCGGCACCCCGCCGATCACCGGTTGCCTTTAAGTATCGTATCTACATAATTAGGGCGGCTATGAGCTACAGCAAACGGTTCCCCAGAGTAATCATGGACTATGACGGCGGTCAGCATCCGGATTACGATGACGTAGCTGTTGAGGATAGCCTCACACTGTTTGTTAACGACGTCAGGATCGCGACGCTCATAGCGTCGCCAGAGAAGCTGAAAGAACTTTGCATTGGATACTTGATCTCTGAGGGAGTCGTCTCAAGTTTTGAAGAGATTCAAAGCATTAGCGTCGATGATGATAAGAACGAGGCCTACATGGTTGTCTCGTCGTTTGATCAGGTCGAGCTCTGGCAGGAAGTGCGGTCTTCGGGCTGCATCGGGATGAAATGGTGGACAAACGAAGACGTGCGCGTTGATTCTGATGCAACATTTGAAAAGGTGGTCCTCAAGAAGAGCTTGATGCACCTCGACACTCAAGCGCGCAGACAGACACACGGAGTCCACGTAGCCGCGCTATTTGATGCAACAGGCAAGCTACTAGCGCAAGCGGTCGACGTTGGAAGACACAGCGCTGTTGATAAGGTCATCGGCATATACGCAGGCAACAACTTCTCCCACACGTTCCTGCTGTCATCCGGCAGGCAACCCGGAGGAATGGTATTGAAAGCGGCTCGGGCAGGTATACCACTGATCGTTTCGAAAGCAGCACCTATTAGCACTGGTGTCGAGGCAGCAGTTCAAGCTGGGGTGACGCTCATATGTTTTGCTACCGGGCGTCAGTTCGCGGCGTATTCACATCCAGAGAGGCTGATCTAGGGTCTAAGGCCTCTGCTCGGCCGAGAGGCAGTCGCAGCGGATTAACGCGAAGTATTTGAATAAGGTCCGACGTGCTGTGGCTACGTCCGTAGGCTATTGGGGGACGCGCCATGAGTTGCTGTGCCGACCGCCTGCAGTGCGACATGAAGTGACAATACATTACTCGCTGCAGTGTTTATCGGCGCGCTGGCGCTCTCTCTTTGGATGGCCAGTCACGTCGACATGATTGACATCGAACGCGGTTCGATTAACTCCTCCAGCGATCAGCCCGACGGCTTTGTTGAGGGTGGCAACATCCCATTGTATCTTGGGATTACCGTAACGCTGTTCGTCATCGCACTCGGCAGTTTTGTCTACCTATCGAAGCACCGAGCATGACTATCTCATACCCCTGCGGCCCAGTATGACCCTCGCGCATCAGCAGGTGCGCACTTTTCTCTCGATTGACCTGATCTTGGCACGCGTCAAGGGGGCTAAGCCACACGCCAAGGGAAAAACGCTTATGCCAGTGGTATAGGCCTTAGGTTGAAATATCGCGCTCTGACGTTATCACAAATATGCCGACTTGAGACAGCAGATTTTGAAAACGTTTCACGGTCTTGCCGGTCGCGCAGCTTCTTAAGCCTATGAGCTGTTCTATAGCGATATTTCGCGTCCGGCAAAACACCTCGAAATCACTGATGGTCGATAGGTGGATGTTGGGCGTGTCATACCAATCGCGGGGCAAGAATTCGACTTTCGGCATTTGCCCTCTAGTTAGCATGTACCACCGTATCCTAAAGTAGCCGAAATTCGGGAAGCTCACAATCGCCCTATTTCCGACACGAAGCATTTCCTCGATAACAAGCGTCGGCTTGTGCACGACTTGAAGGGTCTGGTTTAGCACGATGTAATCGAAGGAAGCGTCGTCGTAATCTTCAAGCCCTTCGTCTATATCGCCTTGGAAAACCGTCAGCCCTTTACGCACGCAAACAGCAATGCATCGGTCGTCAATTTCCACGCCGCGACTATCTGAGACTCCGTGTTCTTTAAGCTTGATCAGCAAGTCGCCGTTGCCGCAACCGAGGTCAAGTACGCGTGAACCTTCAGGGATAAGACTAACGATGATGTCTTGGTCAAATCGTCGCATCATCAACGCCCGGCGTTTTCTAAGAAACCTGAAATGAGGTCGGTAAGTGGGGCCACTTCAAGCAGGAACGCATCGTGCCCGCGTGAGGACTGGACCTCACAGTAGGTGACGTCTTTGCGTTTCCTGCGCAATGATCTCACGAGCGCCTTCAATCGCGCAGAGGGAAATAGCCAGTCTGATGAAAACGAAATGATAAACATCTTTGACTTGATCGACGTCAGATCAGACAGATCGAAGTAGTCCATGGCTTTCGTTATGTAAAGATACGAGTTGGCGTCAAAACGCTCAACGAATCGGTTGCCCTTGTAGTGCAGGTAACTCTCGACCTCGAAATCCTCAAAGAAGCCATAGCGATACCCATTTACTCCCTTAAGCGCCCGCCCGAACTTTTCGTGCATCGACTCCTCACTGAGGTACGTGATGTGTCCTATCATCCGGGCGAGCGCAAGGCCTGCGCGGGGCGGCGTGCCGTCGTAATAGTCGCCGTTCTGCCAGCACGGGTCTGCCATGATCGCTTGCCGGCCTACCTCGTTAAACGCTATTCCTTGCGCGGAGAGTCGATTGGCCGCGGCGAGTACCACGGCGGATCGCACGATATCAGGATAATCAACGGCCCACTGCAGCGCCTGCATCCCCCCAATGGATCCACCGACAACAGCCAAGAGGGTTTCAATTCCCAAGCCATCGATCAAACACTTTTGCGCGCGGACCATGTCGCCGACCGTGATGACCGGAAAGCCAAGCCCATACGGGCGCCCTGTCGCGGGATCGGTGCTTCCCGGCCCCGTTGACCCGCTGCACCCTCCGAGGACATTGGAACAGATGATGAAGTAGCGCTCTGTGTCGAGTGCCTTTCCTGGTCCAATAAAGTCATACCACCAGCCTTGCTCGCCCTTATCGTTTACAGAGCCGGCGTGAGCGGTGCCAGATAAGGCGTGCAGGAGCAATATTGCGTTATCTTTGGCAGCGTTCAGCTGGCCGTATGTTTCATACGCGACCGTCACCGGCAACAGCGTCCTTCCGCAATCTAGCTTAAGTGCATCAAACGTGTAGTGTTGGGTTCGCGGGATGGCGTCTACGACGTACATGCGAGTGCTTGGTCAATATCCTCAATGATGTCAGTGACGTCTTCGATCCCCACAGAAAGCCTGATGAAATCGTCGCTGAGGCCTGCTGCGACGCGTTCTTCGGGGTTCATTTGTTGATGCGTGGTGCTCGCAGGGTGCACCACCAACGATTTCGCATCGCCGATATTGGCGAGGTGACTGAAGAGCTTGAGGCTCTCAATGAACTTCACGGCAGCGTCGTACCCGCCCTTGACGCCGAAGCCGATAAGCGCGCTCGCCCCGTTTGGCAAGTACTTCTGCGCTAGTCGATGAGAACGATCGTTCTCTAAACCAGGGTAACGCACCCACGAAACACGTTCGTGCTCATTCAAGAATCGAGCGACGGCAAGCGCATTGGCAGAGTGGCGTTCCATCCTCACGTGGAGCGATTCAAGTCCCTGGAGGGTCAGGAAAGCATTAAAGGGGCTCAAAGCGGGACCTAAGTCGCGTAGCAGATGCACCCGCGCCTTTAGTATGTAAGCGAGTTCTCCGAACGCGTCGGCGTACACGAGCCCGTTATAGGTAGGGTCAGGCGCGGTGAAATCAGGGAATTTCCCGTTCGTCCAGTCGAAGTTTCCCGCATCAACGATGAGCCCCCCGATGGAAGTGCCATGCCCACCCATGAACTTAGTGAGACTATTGACGACGATATCCGCGCCGAAATCGATTGGTCGGCACAGGATGGGTGTGCTAGCAGTGCCATCGACGATGAGGGGAACGCCGTTGTCGTGCGCTAGCTGAGCGATGGGCTCGATGTCAAGAACATTCAAGGTCGGATTGCCGAGCGTTTCTCCGAAAAAGGCCTTCGTCTTATCATTGGCGCACTCGTTGTAATTATTCGGATCAGTCGAGTCTACCAAATGAACTTTGATGCCCATTCTTGCCAACGTCGATGAGAACAAGGTGTAAGTACCTCCGTACAGTTGCGACGATGACACGATCTCATCTCCAGGCTTAGCGATGTTGAGGATTGAGAACGCATTCGCAGCTTGACCGCTTGCAAGCGCAAGACCGGCTTTGCCACCTTCCAGCAAAGCTACTCGTTGTTCGAGCACGTCATTCGTCGGGTTCATTATGCGCGTGTAGATATTTCCCATCTCTTGGAGCCCGAAAAGTTTTGCAGCGTGTTCTGTGCTGTCGAATACGTACGAAGTCGTTTGATAGATCGGAACGGCCCTCGCTTTCGTTGTGGGATCGATCGATTGGCCTCCGTGGACTGCTATGGTTCCAGGTCTTTGCATCATATACCTCTTACACGACAATTGATTTATAACAATTGTTATAATACTTATATGGAGCTGTTATATCGAGCGTCTGACCATTAAGGTTTCGGAGAGGACAAAAATAGGACACGAACGTCACATTATGTGGCTCCTGTGTGCGAATCATGAAAACACAACGGTCCCCCTGTGAGGCGGCAGTCTGGCAGATCCTTCCTACCATCCGCTCAGAAGTCGCGAAGGAGCTCACACGGCTCGGCCTCTCCCAGATGTGGATCTCAGAACGTCTCGGCATCACACAGCCCGCGGTCAGCCAGTACGTGACGAGCAAACGGGGGACGACGATCGCCGTCAGCGACGACACTAGAACGCTCATCCAATCGCTCGCCGAAGACGTCGCAGATGGAAAAGACCTTAATCTAAACGAACGAATGTGTGAAATATGCACGCACATCCAGGGCGATGAAAAGTGCATGCCTATGAATCGACAACCATGAGTGACCGGCTAAAACGCCTGAAACAGAAAAATGACGCCGTCATTTTGGCACACAACTACCAGCGCGATGAGGTTCAAGATGCCGCCGACTACGTAGGGGATTCGTTCGAGCTAGCAAAGATCGCGTCTGAGATCACGTGCGCTGTTATCGTGTTTTGTGGTGTCGATTTTATGGCGGAAAACGCAGCTATCCTCTCACCGGAAAAGCAGGTGCTGCTGCCCGTGAAGGAGGCGACGTGTCCGATGTCGCACATGATCACCCGAAACGACGTGCGACAGCTCAAGAAGCGCTACCCGGGTGCGCCCGTCGTGTGCTACGTGAACACTTCGGCCGCCGTCAAGGCAGAAAGCGACGTGTGCTGTACGTCGGCAAACGCCGTGAAGATCGTCAACGCGCTTGATGCGGATCGAATCGTGTTTATTCCCGACAGAAATCTCGGGGACTACCTCGCCACGAAAACTGACAAGGAGATCGTATCTTGGGACGGCTTCTGCCCGACCCACCAAATGATTACCTTAGGAGACGTACTGATTAAGCGGGAGGAAGTACCCGACTGCGAGATCATCGTGCATCCCGAATGCCGGCCAGAGGTTATCGCAGCAGCTAACTTTGTGTACGGGACGGGCGGCATGCTGCGTCACGCTGCAAAAACCAACGCACGCCACATCGCCATTGGAACCGAAGTGGGCATGCTCCACCGACTCGGGAAGCAGGAACCAACAAAAGAATTCTCGGCACTCGCCGAAACGGTGTGCCCGAACATGAAGCGTACGCACCTCGAAGACGCTGTCCGCGCGCTCGAGCAGAAGCAATTTCGTGTCACGGTAGCAAAAGACGTCCGCATTGGCGCCAAGAAAGCACTTGACAAGATGCTCGAGATGGGAACTTGATTTGCTCAACTCTTTTACGTAAAGGACGCACGCCAGAGCCTCTACCGGCTAGCTGAATAGCTCGCCCGGAAACCTGTCCGCGTTACTTTTCGACCATAGCAGGCCGTTTGCTTGCGATCATTGAAAAAAACGGCGTCAAGAGCAACAGCCTTCATCAATCGCTGGTTCATTCTCGCGTTTTTCGAGCAGCGATTTGATCTTGTTGCACACGTCGCAGAGGTGCACCGACAAGGCCCCCGGGTCGTCTTTGTATTCTTCAAGGTAATCGTCGATCACCTCGAGCACCTCGGTGTCTTGTCCTGCCGTTCCCCGTTTGCTCTTGACGTACTGATTGACGGCAGCTGGAGTAACGCCGAGTATTCGTGCGATCTGTGCCTGACTTATCCCTTCCTCCTTCATCCGCACCGCCATCTCAGCTCGTATCGCAGGAAGGACGTACTGCACAATGATCTCACATCGCGGCCTGATCTTTGACGACCTGTCGGTTTCAGTCATGGCTACAGGAGGTCATATTTCTCGGCTATCTCCTTAAAGACATCTGCCACGTACGATGTCTGGTCCCACGTTAAGCCATACGTGTTGAGCTTCCACGTGCGCGTCGCTCCCGCAAACTCGCCAACGATGCCCCTCTGTTTCAGCTCGTCGCTGAAGAAGAAGCCTCGTCGCTTGTGGGTTTCGGCGACCCTGTCGAAACTGCCCGTGGTATCCACCTTCGTCAAGGTGTGCTTGCGCGGGTATTCACTCAAGCATTTGTTGCCCTTAATGTCAAGGATCGCGTCGATGACGATGTTCGACTTCGCCACGTACCCTTGCCAGTCATTGATGCGGCTCTGGATGGCCGGGAAGGAGGCCATCATGGCGAGGATGTTCGCGCCCATGAGGGTGCAGCCGAGCATTTCAACCTCTTTGATGCCAAATTTTCGTCCTGTAACGTCGCCGATCATCTGCGTCGTGCGGAGGACTTGATCAGCGTACTCGCTCGTCGTTGCCAGCACGCCACTTGGCGCAGGAGAGGCCATCGACTTGTGCCCGCTGCCGACGACGAAATCGACGCCGAGCGCTCTGCCATCGACCGGCTTGATGCCAACCGTGTACGCGCCGTTATAGAGGATAGGAACGTCGTATTGGTGGGCTGCTTTCGCGGCTCCCGCGATATCGTGCTCGTTTGCAAACGAGTAGTCGAAGTGGTCGAGCATCACGAGGACAGGCATTTTGCCCTGTTCGCGCGTCACGTCCTCTATCTTCTGCGCGACGGCGTCGCCTGTGACGACGTTATCCTTGTTTAGGGGAACCTCTTTGACCACTGCCCGCGCGTTTTCAACCGCTAAGAACTCGGTATAGTGTGCGAGGGCGGAGACGAGAACGATATCTCCTTTCTCCGCGAGTGAGAGGGTGACCGCCTGAAAGGCACGACGTGCCCCTGGCGTGACGCGCGCTTCGTCCATGTTAAGGAACTTCGCAAGCTCGCTGTGGAACTCAGCGATAGGCGGCTTCGTGATCTTATCGAGTCGAAAAGGCTTGCGGCACTGGTCGCACGTCGAGTAGCCATCGCCGTAGGCGATGACGGCTTTCATCGCCTCTCCTGTGAGGCGGCCTGCCGCTTGGATTGGATGAATGTTAACGTAACTCTCTTCCACCTCACGCACAGGTATGTCATTGATCTTCATTCTCGAAAACTCCTTCTAACCTCGACAGCGCTTCCTTTGCGCGAGCAACCGATTCTCGCGCCTCGGCTCGCTGCTCCTCGCTAAACTTATGCAGCGGTGCCGTCTCCCTGAGTAGCACGCGCAGATCGGTGAGCGCGAACAGCGCTTCAAAAAGGGGGTCTACCTGTTCACTCATGCTTCTACCTCAAAGTTCGTCGTGCACGACGCACCTTTCTCTATTATCTGTCCTCAATGAAGGACAATTCCTCTCATGGTTAGTGCAGTACGACGACTATTGAACGTTCACAAAAGGACAAAATATGCCTACAAGTGCACGCTGATTATTACGGAGGCAAACAGAACTATGTACGAACAGCTTGTGTATGTACGAGATTTACTGTAAGTGTCGTTTGATCGACGTAACCTAAACCGGGGGGGATGCACCATCCGACTTCTTCTGATCCACGCGGATAAAATCAGCTATAAGGCAACGCAACGAACTAAAGTAGCCGAAGACATAGAATCGAAAGAAGATAGTATGGGCGACTGTCTTGTCGTTTTCTCGAGCGTGGAAAAGCTCGATGAGCTCAACGCCACCGGGGTAGCTGAAGCGGCAAAGAACAGCATCGTCGACGTGCTGGGCAAGCTCAAAGAAACTCGCGTCATGCTTTTCCCGTTTGCGCATCTGACGAGCAGCTTAAGCTCCCCCCAAGCAGCATTGGAGATACTCTTGTCGCTCGAGGCTTCGCTGAAGAACGACGGGTTCACCGTAAAGCGAGCACCCTTTGGGTGGAACAAGGAATTCGACATCAAGAGTAAGGGACACCCCTTAGCCGTGCTTTCTAAGGTGATCTGCCCATATGGCAAGATGGAATGCGATTTCCTATGCCCCTACTGCACGAATCCGATAAAGCTTCAGGACCTTAGTAGCCTGCGCGAGACTCTCCCGACGTCGTAGCTGCCTGGGGGCGACGAACACCCCCAACACGTTCTGATCAAGAACACACGAGCGATAAATAAAAAAAGGCTAAGCGCGTCCGATAGTGTGTTCGCGCGCGACAGGCGCACGCGAGGCGAGGAATTACATGTATAGCGATAAAGTGATGCTTCATTTCATGAACCCGCACAACATGGGGGAGATCGAGAACCCGAGTGGTGTGGGGGTGGTCGGGAACCCGGTGTGCGGGGACCTCATGCAGATACAGATCAAGGTGGAAGACGGGATTCTCACTGACGTCAAATTCAAGACGTTCGGTTGCGGAGCGGCCATAGCGACGAGTAGCATGGTAACGGATCTGGCGATCGGGAAGACGATTGAAGAGGCGCTGAAGATAACGCGAAACGACGTCGCTGAGAACCTTGAAGGGTTGCCTCCGGTGAAGATGCACTGCTCGAACTTGGCGGCTGATGCCCTGCACGCGGCGATTGAGGATTACCTGAAGAAAGAGGGACGCGGCGAGTGGTTCAACGGTACGAAAAAGAGCGCGAAGAAAATAATCGGAAAAAAGGCGCGCGTAGGCGCCCGGGGCCCTAACGCGAGTAGTACCACAAAACTAACCTGCGAACAGCCTAGCGATTCGCGCATTGATAGCGGAAGCATCGGTTGGAGCGACCCAACGCCCGACTTGGGTGCCGTTGTTCAGCAGGATCAAGGTGGGGACTATCGTCACGTTGTACTGATCGGACAGCTCGCTTGTATAGGTCTCAACCGGGGTCACGGTGACCTTGCTTGTGTTTTCAAGTTTTCGAAAGCTCGGAGTTCTCTCCAGTGCTTGGCAATGGGGACAGTTAGGCTCATAGAAGAACAGTACAGTCAAGTGTGCCGGCGCCGGCGTTGGCGTCGGCGTTGCTGACGCGGTAGCTGCTTTAGATGAATTTGCACTAGCGGATGCATTCGGTGACGGCGAAGTCGAACTAGTGCATCCTGCTGCGGCTACGCAAACAAGGAGTGCCGTACATATCGTTATCATGGCTGCTTGTTTTTTCATGAAAGCCACATCTCGGAAAATGGATCTTCAGTGTGAACAAAGAGATTTTTTCGTCAAGGTACATAAGGTTTCTGTGCGAGACTTCACGTGATCGTGAGGCTTATTTTCCTCGAAAACAGGCGCCATTGGTTCTTTTCTCGCTACTCTAAGTCGAGGCATCGCATTACCAAAAACAGGGGCTAGAACGCAGCCTTGATGCCAGTGATAATGAACTGCACCCCAATGGCGAGGAGGAGGAGCCCGAGAACGCGATTGACGACCTTGAACTCTTTTTCTCGGATACCTCCTGCAATGATGTAGGAGTGAACCATCGTATAATAAACCACGTAGATTACGACGAGAATGGCCGCTACAACAATGGCAATTGCTTGCCAGCCCAGTTCAGCACTGTCCCCGGTAAGGACAATGACGGTGGTTATGGCCCCGGGACCCGCAATGATCGGGATTGCCAGCGGCGTCACCGCCACATTCTCGGCGTAATCCTCTGCGCTTTGCGACACAGGCTGCTTGGAATAGGATACACGGGCGTAGACCATCTCAATTCCGATCAAGAAGAGTAGGACGCCGCCTCCGATTCGAAGCGCCGCGAGCGTTATTCCAAAAAGCTGGAGGATCCAGTAACCCCCTACGGCGAACACCAGCAGAATAGTAAGCGCGTATAGCGAGGCGTCACGGGCGATCGCTCGTTGGTGTGCGCGATCAACGTCTCTTATTAGCGAGACGAAGACGAGCGTTACGGTAATAGGATCGATGAGAATGAAGATTGACGAGAAGGTCAACAGAGCGAAGCTTAGTAGATCCATGAGCGTCCCGGGCGCATCGGCCAACTTTATTCTTGCAATTTGCTCCGACGTTCTGAGCTTTGTGTGTCAGAGGCAGCAGTAGGTATATAAGGACATCTCAGGAAAGCGTCACCGCCTGCCCGCTTCGGGTACCTCGCGCGTGCAAAAATAAAGGCCTGTGAGACCGCATTCGACCCACACGAGACAAGAGTTGCACGGACATCCCTTTTTCTCTGGAAGCGGCTGGCGTTTGCCAAGAGCGCAGAAAAGGCCTTTGCTTAGGTTGTTATGTCTGAACGTGGGACACGCTCCTTTGTAGCAAAGACATTTGCCCATATTCTCATACGTGTGTCGCGCCGTCATTTTTCGGCATGCAGCAGAAGCGCGCCGTGTGCGGCAAGGCGACTTTCCGCATCGTTACGAGACGCGCCAGACCGTGTCTCACCGCCTGTTACACTCTGCAATGGCAATCACCGTCCTTCAGATCCCTCTGCGCAGAAATACAGTTCGGTAAGCCCGCAATCATGCCATATCAGACACGAATCGCACGAGCATCCTCTTTTTTCTAGGGATTCCGAGCAGCGTGTTATCGAACAGAACAAGCCTCCGCTTAAGCTGTTCTGTGCAAACGTCGGGCACGTACCCTGGTAGCAGATGCACTTGCCCATGTTCTCGAAGGTATTCAGGACGTTCATACCCTTCCTACGCACGATCTGCGGCCCCATAGTCGCTTTAAGCTGAACCTCGAATGCAGTAGTACCCGTTTCTCAAATCATACGCCCGAAACACAGGGCAAATCGGACAGTTACAGCCTCGCCGTGCGAACTCCACGTCACTGATGCCCGAAGCGCAGAAAAAGATGCCAATTTCGTGGCTGAAGTACGACGTGGGGCATTCGCCACAAATGCACCTTGAAGTGTTTAGTTCGCTGACTGGCACGGGCATGGTCTTCGCTCACAGGCGCTTCATGTGCTCACAGGCATTTCTCTTCTACGTTGTGCGTACAAGTATTTCTTTGTTTGCCGCGTTAGAACGAGAAAACGAACGCATGATGGGCGTCGAGTTTAGGACAAGTGCGGCCCACGGCGACGTCCAGGGAAACGTCGACGCGACAGTTGATATCACGATGGTCGTTCTCAAAATGGAACGCGCATAGCACGCCTGTTGGCACCAGAAACCTTTATTAGACGCTGCGAGAGTGAAGCGTACGACGCGAGCTCACGCTCGCTGCATCAGAAACGCACCATGAGAGTACTGATTACCGGCGCAAGCGGCCTACTCGGCAGCGCCCTCCTTAGAGAGGCGTCGAAAAAGGGCGCGACCAGCGTTGCTGCATACAACACTCGTCCGCTGCACGGCGGCCTCCAGATGGATATCACGCAGCACGAGCAGGTCCGGACAGCCATAAAGGACGCGGCCCCCGACTATGTCATACACGCCGCGGCGTTTACCAACGTCGACGCGTGCGAAGTCGAACCGAAACGCGCGTGGGACGTAAACGCTCGTGGCACGAAGCACGTCGTTGATGCGTGCAACGAACAAGGCGCAAAAGTAGTGTACATTTCGACCGATTACGTCTTTGATGGGGAGAATGGCCCCTATTCGGAAGAGCACCCGACCCACCCCATAAACGTCTACGGCGAGTCAAAACTCGCCGGTGAACGATTCACCCTAGCGCGCAGCGGCAATGCGGTCGCCCGCGTGTGCGTGCTCTACGGACCCGGCCAACCAAACTTCGTAACGTGGGTTATCGACTCGCTGCGCGCAAACGCGCCGATAAATGTGGTCAATGATCAGTATAACACGCCTACCTATGTCGGGAACTGCGCACGTGCTCTGCTACGCGTGTGTGAGCTTGGCCTGACAGGCGTCTACCACGTTTCAGGCCGCGAGCAAGTCAACCGCTACGCCTTTGCCTGCGCGATCGCAGACGTTTTTGGACTAGATGAAAAGCTTATTAACGTGACCACCACAGACACATTACGGCAGCGGGCGCGACGGCCGATGAACTCCTCGCTCAGCGTTGAAAAAGCCGAACGCGCCCTGGGAATGCGCCTTGCGAACGTGCGCGAGGGGCTCACCCTTCTGCGGGACGAATGGCGATGAAAGGGTTATTGCTTTCAGGAGGCAGCGGCACGAGGCTCCGTCCGCTGACCCACAGCGGTCCAAAACAGCTCATTCCCGTCGCGAACAAGCCAGTACTCATTTACGCGCTTGAGGACCTCCAAAGGGCCGGTATCACCGATATTGCAGTCATTCTTGGCCTCAATGGCAGGGAACAGGTTATCGAGCGGATCGGTGACGGTTCGCAGTGCGGCGTGAACGTCTCCTACATCGATCAAGGCGCGCCGCTCGGGATCGCGCACGCGGTCGCGTGCGCCGAGGACTTTATGGGCAAAGACCCATTCGTCGTCTACCTCGGCGACAACATCCTCCGCCACGGGATTGCCCCGCTGGTCGCCGAGTTCGATGAGGGAGCGTGCGACGCCGTGATTGCGCTTCAGCGCGTCTCTGAGCCGGAACGGTACGGCGTCGCTGAGCTTGACGAAGCGAGCGGTCGACTGATACGGCTCGTTGAGAAGCCTAAAGCGCCCAAAAGCGATTTTGCTCTCGTGGGCGTGTACCTTTTTACCACCCCGATATTCGATGCGATCAGGCAGATCGAACCGTCGTGGCGAAACGAGCTTGAAATCACTGACGCCATACAGAAGCTCATCGATACCCGCCACGTCGTGAAGCACCACGTCATCCAGGGTTGGTGGAAGGATACCGGCAAGCCCGAGGACCTCCTCGAGGTCAACCGGCTCCTCCTCGACGATCTCGTCCCCCGCGTCGAGGGGGCCGTCGAAGAGGGTGCCGTGGTCAAGGGTCGCGTATCGATCGGTAAGGGCTCAGTGCTGAAACAAGGGAGTGTGGTGTTCGGCCCGATCATCATCGGGGAAAACTGCACGATCGACGCAGGGACGTACATCGGCCCGTACACATCAATCGGCGATAACACGCACGTTTCGCGAGCGCACATCGAAGATTCGATCGTCATCGGTGATAACGTCATCACGTGCAAAGAAACGATCGTCGAGAGTTTGATCGGCGACAAGACTCAGATACGATCCACCGAGAAGAAGCTGCCGAATGGGCACCGCCTCATCGTCGGTTCCGGCTCTTCGATTGATTTGTGAGCGACCCGACCGGCTTGAGCGCAGTAGTTGGATGGCGCTTAAGCCTTATTTTAGCAAAAGAGTTATTACGAGCTCTCATTATTACCGTATGGTGATCTACGTGGAGGATAGCAACGCAACTATAAGCGAGGTCCTCGCCAACTTGCAGTCCATTTTCAGCGGCGTTGAGTCCCTGGGCAAGGCCGTCGAGTTTGGTGACAAAGTCGCCGTCCCCATTTACCAGTTCAACTTTGGAACTGGCGGCGGTGGTGGCGGTGGCGGCCGCGAAGGAAGGACGAACAACGCCGTCGCATTTGGACTCGGCGGAACAATCGGCCCGGTGGCAATCGTCATCCTTGAAAAGGATGTGCCTGGTCCCGGCGGCATACATATTCACGAGTTTAAGTCAAACAAGCTCGGCGAAGCACTTGCAGAACTTATGCTCCGTTTGTGGAATATGGTTGAATCACAGATGGGCGGGCGAACGAAACTGTCAGCCGAAAAGAAAGAAAAACTGATGAACATCTGACCGAGGAAAATAAACGCATGCAGCAAAAAGAAGAGGTTGAACGCCTCATAAAGACGTGCGAAACCGGGAAGGACAGCGTTGCCGCGTTTTCACGCAGCATTGAAGACTTTAGCGCAGTGGTCGAAGATCTGCCCGCCGTCGCCAGGCCCCTTGTGAGGCGTGACCTAGAGTCGAATACCGGCATGAGCGTCGACGAATGGAAAGCGTTCCTGGAGCGGCTCGGCGCGCGCTACGGAGCGATATATGATGCGGCTCGCCTACGCGCCGAGGCGCTGGGTGAGGCGAACGAAAGCAAGGTCGCTGGAGCGACGGCAGCACTCAAAGACGCCTCAGCCCCGCTCGTAGAAAGCGCGGACGTCGCTGCCGAAGAAATGCAGACGATGGAGGCGTACTTGGAAGGGCTTCCAGCGAAAATCAACATGATACCCGACGCCTTCCTGAAAGCCGACGTCCGTGAGGGGCTGATCAACTCCGTGCCGGGATACGTCGAACGGGCTCGAGCGGTGAAAGAGCTTCTTAAGGAGGCCAAAGAAGAACTAAGCTCCATAGTCGCCGGCTAGCCGGCGCGATACATCTCGCATCGCATATCGATTATACGTTAGTCTCGTTGCCGACTTTGATCGGACGAGTCAGGCGTTAGCGCGGGCGCGCTTGCAGCGGGTAGTTTTTTCACAGGCGCGACACAGCGATAGCGTGAGTCGTAAAGCGACCTTGTCTATAAGGCTGCGTGGAACAACGGCCCCTCCAAGTGCGGATCAGACGACACGCCCGAGAGAGATGCGGTGCCGGTCTCTGAGCTCCTGCTTCTTGCCTTCGTTCCAGCTTGATACTGCGCTCATGTACCCGGTGACGCGGGCGATGTGTTCCACGTTGTGCGAACCACAGTTGGCACACTCTTCGTGGATACCGCCCTCAACGTGAGAGTCGTCGAGGCAAAGCGTCAAATCCCGCCCCGGCGCGAAGTACCCGATCTGCGTATTCTTGACGATGTTCAGACAGAGCTCCATAAGCCCTTCAGGGTCGGGCTTCGTCTCGCCAAGGAACACGTGCGTCAGATCCCCGCCGTCAAAGCAGTGGTAGAAGACCTGTTCGTACCGAAGTCGATCGAAGAGGTCGATATCAGCGCTCACCGGGATGTGTGTGCCGTTTGAGTAATAGATCGGCAGATCGCGTGACTTCGTCTTTATATACCGCTTGATTGCCTCAGAGACGTTCCCCGCCACGACGCGACGGCACTTATCGGTAAACTCAGGATTGAGCAGATCAGCAACGGCGAGCCGCTGCGCACACGATTCTGCAGGCGTCCGTGCCAGGGCGATCTTGATGCCGTGTTCGCTGCCCGCCTGTCGGCAGTACGCCTGAAGCTCCGTCATGGCGCGTATCGCGAGTTCCCACGCTGCGGGGTCCTCGTGTATGGCCGACCCCGTGTGGTACTTGACGGCGTCATTCACCCCGACTACGCCGATGGTATACACGAGGCTGTCGAAGTCGTAGAGCTGGGGCCCACGCTCGCCTGTATTCGGATCGCGCGGGTGCTGTTGCAGGAAGGGAAGGCGATTGCCCGCGAGGAGCGGTTCCATCCACTTGCGCTTAATCTTGAAGAACTCGATGGCGCAGTCGACGAGGTTCTTGAGGTTATCTATAAAGGCTTCAGTGTCGTGTTCGGCGCGATATGCCGCGCGCGGGACGTTGAGCGTGACGACGTGCCACGAGCCCATCGAGAAATGAGCGCCGTCTCTGAAGTAAAGCTTGTCCTCAAAGTGCTGGTCCTCGTCTCTATCGACCTTGAACATATACGCACAGCACTGGTAACAGGAGACGCCCTTCCCCGCGCCCCGATACTCGGGGACCATGTTGTCAAAGTAGGTCGAGCCGAACTCAGCCGAGAGTTTAAACGCGGCCTCGTAATTGTCCTCAAGGGTGGGGATCTCCGGGTGATCATAGTAGGCGTCCTCGGTGCGCGGCACGAGGAACGAGGGCTCGATCGCCACTTCGGGCTTGGGGAAATTAAAGGGCTTGCCCCAGTTGTCGCCTGCGGTCATTACCTCCATGATGGCCCTGAAGGCGAGACGCACCTCCCGTTCAAACTCGCCGTAGGTCCGTAGCGGCGCTTGCGTGCCATCCCAGACCTTGCCGTGCAGGACGATGGGCTTGTCCTTCCACAGCTCGGGGACGCCAGGGGTCAGCTGCAGGCTGCTGAAGACCATCTGCCCGCCGCGCGCGATGAACACTTGCGTGAGCTCGTAGACCGTCTCTTGCATGAGCTGCTTGATCTGGGTGTAGTCGAGGTGCTCGAGATGGGGGGCTAAAAACGTCAAGAAGTTGTAAAAGCCCTGCCCGCCCGCGCAGTTCGTCTGTCCGGCGGCGAGCGCCTTGACCGCGTGCAGTATGGCGACCTCGGGACTCTTGGCTGGGCCGGCGACGGAGGCGTGCGCTCCCGTGCCGTCGGGCATCAGACCGTAGTAGAGGAAGTACCGCAGGTCATAGTCAGCACAAAACGGCCGCACGTTCGCGTACTCCATGTCGTGAATGTGAAAGTCGCCCGACCGGTGGGCGTCGCCGATGCTCTGAGGGAGCATGAGCAGCACCTGTTGCTTGCTCAGCTTGTCGTGCTTCTTCTTGGCTGACGTCTCCGGGTTTGCTGTCAAGTTGGAGTTCTCCTTCGCCTCGAACCCCTCGCCGTGGTCGATGCGGTAAGCGTCGTACAGTGACGTTCCCACGCGGGAGCACGCACGCGCCCAGTCGCCGAACCCCTCCTCGAGCAGGACGACGTTGACGAACTCGCGAATGAGCGGGCCGCTCAGCTCGTGGACGTCCATCGGCTTGATCTTCTTTTCAACGATGTCAGCGATACGCCTCGCCTCTGGCCGCTTCATGCCCCTCTTTCCATAGAACGTCTGGGCCAGCGCCGTTTCGCGTACGAGTTGCTTCACGATCGCTTCGCTGTTCCACGGCAGGATAAACCCGTCACTGGTCCTGACATTGGGCATCTCCTGGGCCTGTTCGCCAAAGAGCGTCGTCTGGAGGGTCCGGGGCTGAAGCATCGGGAGCAATGACTTCTTCGGAGAGTGATTTCTCTTTCGTGTGGATATGGCCATTCGCCCACCTTCTCTATAACAAATATATCAGGAGTGGAAACGCATGCGACTCATTCCGTGATAAATCGCTTAGTCGGATTGACGAGCTTTTGTGCAAATCGAAGGCGTCTGTCGATGCACGACGGGCGCTAACTCCCGTCGAATGTGACTCCTGCAAACTGTGTAATAGTCGATGCTTATTACACTATTCCATACAACGCGATAGTAAATCAATGTTGGGATTTGCACCACGTATAGAACAGGCATCTCGCATAAGACTGCTCGCTCAGCAATCGCGGGTACACGTCTTCAGCTCCGGAAAAGCCCGCTAGAGTAAATTCCGGCTCAGGTCGAAAAAACTACGATCAATGGTCCGGACTTCGCGTCTTATCTGGAAACGAAAAAGCCACGTTCTGCCTAACAGCTCTACAGGCGTCTAGGTAGCTTCTCTGATGGTCCGTACGCCTTTGGTGAGCTATACTATGTTTTTCCCTTGTTTTCTCGCTCGACGTCAGCAATAAAGCTAAATCCGGAACTGAGCGCTGAAAGGCAAGCGTGCAGCACAGAACCCGCTTGTCGCTGGAAGCCTACCAACCCGACACTGCTGTCTGAGTCTTCCGCAGGGCGCGTGCTTGCCTGGCGGTCCAGATTCAGCTCGTTCTCCCATTCGTCCGCTGCAGCCATCACTTTCCAGCCAGCGAAATAGCTCGCCACACGCGCGGCGTGAACCGACGGTGGTGCGTGACGCTTCAATCTGCGGTGGTGTGACTTGTAGGCTGCCTTGCATTGAGCGTCCCAATACACCTGAACGTGGTGGGGAGCGTGCACGTTCGTCGTCTTATACATAGATGCGCCGCACGTGCATACGGCCACGTCCCGATCGAGTTCGTACCAGCTCGGCGCGAAAAGAAATCGTCCGCAGCGCACGCACCCGAAAAGCGCGAGCCTGACGTGCCGTTTTACGTGTATCTGTGCCATCGCCTCTCCTGTTGGACCACACCAAATCGAAAAAGAATTAAGGAGGGTGGGTAATACCAGCATCGCGAGTGAACGGGCTTTAGCGTGTCGCAAACCTTTGCTGAAGCCCTTCGTCTCCCCTTCTTATTCTTTCTTGCGTGACCTTATTTGTGTGCCCACGGCTCTTACGTGAGCCTTCCAGTGGCACCGTTATTAGTTGGCAGGGTTATAAGCACTTCTCTCAAAGAATACGGGGAATGTGGATGAGCGACGCGGCTTTTTGGGCTTTTTCAACCCGAATCTGTACGCGTCCTCGTCCAAATGAAAAAAAACCTTCAGCGCGGTTTTTAGCATCGCAACAGGCTCAAGATGAGGTCGATATTGAGCTCATCGTTGTGAAAAAGATCATCAAACGTCAAGAAGGTGTCCCGCACCTGAAGCACCGGCGCGACCGTCGTAAAGACCCCTTTCATGAGTAAGGTCGTGCGCGACTGCGGCGAGTCCAAATCGTGTTCCTCAAAGGAGATGCTGTGTTCCATGAGGGACTTCTTCAGGATACTGCAGTTGGGGCAGACGGGCAGCGTGTACACGTTCACAGTTTGCTTCGTTTCTGATGTCATCAGAGTAGCCGTTTTCGGCTTACCTGCATTAAAACCTTTTGCGCGGGCAGACGGCTTTCGTGCTAGATCGCGCCTTCACAGACCGAGCTGCTAGTTCTTGGCGATCCTTCTCTAGGATGCTCCCCCTTCCGTGCGCGTTCTATCGCGGATACGGGCGCTCGGTGGGCGCTACGCCAACAACGCCTTTCGCACTTCCCGCTCGTTTTCCTTGGTCGTGAGCACTTCCACAAGGTCGAGGGCAAAGTCCATGGCGGTTCCCGGACCCTGGCTTGTGATGATTTTACCCTGCTGCACGACACGCTCTTCCTCTATGCGCTGCGCGCCCGGGATTTCGAGCCCTGGATAACACGTCGCTGTCGCCCCTTCCATGATACCTGCGACGCCGAGCACGTGCGGCGCAGCACAAATCGCGGCGACGTATTTGCCGGCTTCGTATGCTGCGCGTATGAGCCTGAGAACGCGTTGATCGCGTTCGAGGTTAATATAGCCGGGGTTCCCCCCGGGAAGGATAAGAGCGTCGCACGCCTTGACGTCGTCGATAGAGATGTCAGACATTAGTTTGATCCCATGCCCACCAACGATGGGCGGATCCACAATGCCTGCAAGGAGAACCGAGATGCCAGCGCGCCGGAGCACGTCAACGATGGTGACCGCCTCGAGTTCCTCAAACCCGGGGGCAAGGAGGACAACTACATTCATACGTCTACCTGAGGCCTCCAGGCTCTTAAGCGTTTTCAACGCTTGTAAGGCTCTCGCACAGCCTCGTTAAGCCTAGCGCGGGTCAACGGCTATCGCCGTTGAGTACACTCAAATCAAAAAAAGCTGCGACGAGCCCTAAACGGGTCAAGCATGCGCGATGTTTCATGGCGATTTCTTTCGTGCAAATGAAGATAGTTCGTGACGACAAGGTGGTTTGCCCGCTGCGTTGCTCGCACGCATCCGGGTATTTCGTGACGACCAAATGATATAAAGGACTGTTGCTATTCTCTCTTGAGGTAATGCGATGCTCGAACTTACTGTGCACGAGATACGAGGGATATGCCCAGTGCATTCTGTCGGGGATCGCATTATCACAGACGGGCCTCATATCGTGCTTGCCAAAACCGATGCGCTGTGCACCCACGCGCTCTCGACCCTCCTCCATTATACGACGATCCTCGAACACACGTGGTGCCCCGTTGCCCTTGGCTTGACTACGTCTGAAGACCCCGCGCACGCCTACATGCAGTGCGTCGACCCGGGGCCGCCGTACACAGAAGGGGGCACGGTCATCTTCCGGTGTCGGAAAATACTGCGTGAGTAGAACGGCCGAACACACGGCGCGATGACCGCAGGTGTCACTTTTCCTTAACGTTTCGCGCTGTCGACTGCGGTATCCACTGTTTGCGCCAAAGCACAACCAGGATTTGCGACCCAGCCGTTTTTCACTCGCCTCGTTTTTTTCAGCTTTTCCTCGACTTGTTATTGCGTCGCGCTCGCCCGCAAAAAACGCGGCAAGGGCCTATGTAGATGGGCGAACGTATACGGTGCGTGCGGATGGCGATGTAAACGTCATCCAATTCACCAAACGGTCAAACAGGTGATGGTTATCGAAGAAGAGGAGACAACCTCAGTGCTTCTGCACGAGAGACGGGTGTTTCGCCCGAGCGCAGCGGTCGTCGAGACGGCGCGCGTGAAAGACTGGGAAGCGGAACGGAGGGCAGGGCAGGATATCGAGGCGTACTGGGAGGCGAAGGCGCGGCAGTTTGAGTGGTTCGTGCCGTGGACACAGGTCCTTGACTCACGCGAGGCGCCTTTTTACAAGTGGTTCGTTGGCGGCAGGACAAATATCACGCACAACGCCGTGGATCGACACCTCTCCACCGAACGTCGCGACAGCGTCGCGCTCCTCTACGTTAACGAACGGGGAGAGGAATACAAGGTCACCTATGCCGAGCTCGCGAGCGAGGTTAACAAGATGGCGAACGCGCTTAAGAAGCTCGGCGTGCGAAAAGGGGACCGTGTGGCGATATACCTCCCGCCGTGCGTCGAGGCTGCCGTATCGATGCTCGCGTGCGCGAAGATCGGAGCTGTGCACAGCGTCGTGTATGCTGGATTTAGCGTGCGAGCGCTGGCTGACCGAATTCACGACGCGAATGCCAACATCCTGATTACCGCTGACGGTACGTTCCGTCGGGGAAAGGTAATCGACCTGAAAAGCGTGGCAGATGAAGCTGTCGGCGCAAGCCCAAGCATCAAAACGACGGTCGTAGTGCGGCACGCAGGGAACCCGGTGATTTCTGAACCTATTGGGAGAGAGCTTCTTTACGACGAGCTCATCGAAGGAGCGAACACAGAATGTGCTGCTGAACCTATGGACGCAGAAGATGTACTCTTTATCCTCTACACGTCTGGGAGCACGGGGATGCCAAAAGGCGTCGTTCACACGACCGGAGGCTATATGGTTGCGACCACCACCGCGTTACAAACCGTATTTGACATACACGACGATGATGTGTGGTGGTGTACTGCTGACGTCGGATGGATAACGGGTCATAGCTACTGCGTCTACGCGCCGTTGCTCGCCGGCACCACGAGCCTTATCTACGAGGGTGCGCCTGACTATCCCGAACCAGACGCGCTGTGGCGAGTGGTAGAACGCAACGCTGTGACGAAGTTTTATACGGCACCGACGACCATCCGCCACCTCATGCGGTTCGGGGAGAAATGGCCGCAGGGTTGCGACCTACGCTCTCTCAAGATTCTCGGCTCGGTCGGAGAGCCGATCAACCCAGAGGCCTGGGTCTGGTACTACGAGCACGTCGGAGGGTTGCGCTGTCCGATCATGGACACGTGGTGGCAGACAGAAACCGGTTGCTTCATGATCTCGCCGCTCCCTGTATCGGCGCTAAAACCAGGGTCGGCAACAAAGCCCCTCCCCGGCATCGAAGCAGATGTCATGGACCTAGACGGGAAGCCCGTTCCGCCAGGACGCGGCGGGCTGCTGGTTATAAAGACGCCGTGGCCGTCGATGCTCCGTACGCTGTACAACAACCCTGAACGGTACAAGAAGACCTACTGGGAGCAGATCCCAGGGGGGGTCTACGTGTCAGGGGACATCGCACGCAAAGATGAGGACGGCTACTTCTGGATACAGGGGCGGGCCGACGACGTTCTGAAGATCGCTGGGCACCGCATTGGCACTAGCGAGATTGAATCAGCGTTTGTGAGCCACCCGGCCGTGTCGGAGGCAGCCGTGATCGGCAAACCCGACCCCATCAGAGGGGAGGTCATAAAGGCGTTTGTTATCCTCAAAGAGCGATACGCGCAGACTCCAGAGCTCACCAACGAGCTTAAAAAGCACGTACGGCACGAGCTGGGGCCCATTGCCGTCATAGGAGAGATCGTCTTTACCGCCACGCTCCCGAAGACGCGCAGCGGGAAGATCATGCGACGGGTGCTCAAGGCGCGGGAACTCGGCATCGACGTAGGCGACGTGTCGACGCTCATTGAAACGTGACGCATCCATGCTGCGGCGGCTAGAAGGGTTTCATCGCAGCCTCGGAGAGGCTCACAGACTGATATTTTTTTAAAGACCGACTTTGCCTTCAACCACAACCACACTAGCTCACGGGCCCTCGTCGCGCCCATTCACAGCCGGAACCGAAAACGTTTATCGGTTTCGCGCGCACGTATGCCCGCCTTTAGAATGCCAGGAAACTTGACACGAAGGGCATACGTTGGGAGCGGTGCTCACTACGGCCGTAGCAGCTGCGGCCGTAGCAGCTGCGGCCGTCAGTGGCTGCCCGTCTTCCCTGCCCTTCGGCTCCACCCCCACCCCTAAGCCGCGAGACTTGAGCGGATCATATGTTGCCGCTTCAGTCTGAGCGGCTGGCGCGTTGTCGATAGGTTCACGCAAGTTAAGCCAAAAGTGTATTCTGGCACCTATACGGACGTGGACAGGCTCACATGGAACTTCACGGTCGAACTGATGTCGCGGAAACGATTCATATGGCCGATATTTCCAGCTGATGAAAGAAAGAACCGATGGCAGGTATGTCAAGACGAATGCATCGAAGATCAATCTGGGGAATAGACAGACGGTCTTTGGCAGAGTTGACGAGAAGTGGTACGACTACAAAGCAAGCGACACAACAAACCCGGCGCTGGCTGCTCTTTTCTGGCTATGATGAAACCAACGCGAGCTGGATTGTAGCGACTGCTTCGAGTGGTGGGGCGACAACGACGCAAACGAGCAGCGCGTCATCTGGAAGCGCGTAATACGCAAGAAAAGCGCATCGTTCTCACCGAACGCTTGGCGACTGCAACCGTTATACCGATTCTCGAGAGGTGACGATCTCGCTAAGATTTCAGATCCCCCGCGCAGGTCTTGGATCTGTTATGACGAGCTTCCAAGCGAGTAGGCGTAATTTGATTCCGTCCAGCCGTAACCGTGGTGGAGGCTCATCCACGTCCGAATCTTCGCTATGATTAAATGGATGTGATTCCGGGCCCGCTCAGGTATCGCGACGTCGCACACCCTATCCTGCAGATATTGAAACGCCTCACTGCTGCGAGAGCACGTCTGTATGAGTTTTTCCGCGGCGTTCTCCGCATATGTGCCTTGTAAATCACTGAGCTTATAGATGAGCTCATCCACTTCGGCCGTATCGTATAGCATCGCACAGAAGGTGGCTAGCCCCTGGAATAACGGTTTGCCGAGAGCAGCGCGAAAGTAATGCGTGGAGCCTCGTTTCACAGCAGCTGACGCCTCAGATGGCATCCGTGACGCTCACAGCTTCATTCAAAGATGACGGCTTGCAGAATCAAGCAGCGCGACAGCATCGCAAACGCGTATTCGATACGCGCTGCTGCGCCCCGAAATCCGCATCATAGGCGCGCTACGGCAAATCCATGCCGATGAATTATCGTTTGACAAACTGGTCGGCTTCTTCGTCTCGCGGTTCAAAAGGAATCCCGCTATCACCTGGAAACGGGATGCGGTGATCGTGTTCCCACGATAGGATGGCTGGCGGTGTCCCGTCAGGATATGCTCGCACGTCGCGTGCGGGAAGACGACGTCGCGAAAGTGCTTGCATAGCGTGCATATCGGTGTCGTTAATAACGTCATAGGGCTATCACGTGCTATGACGTCGCTTGGTTGCTTAAGCATACTTATAGCGCGTCCATCGCGAGACGAGAGATAAGGCGCCCTCGTCAGCTTGCGCGCCAGAAGTACTGATCAGGAGTACCAGGTCAGCCAGATGCGAGGCGACGCCAACCCCTTGCTGAGGGGATTTTTTATAGAGCGGATGAGTATAGGGCAGCAGGTGTTACCGTGACCAATCTATGGAAATCGCTTCCCGTTGGACCTCACCCGCCCGAAGTAGTGTATGCGCTGATCGAGGTCCCAAAAGGATCCCAGAACAAGTACGAATATGAGAAAGACCTCGGCATTTTTGCCATTGACCGGGTGCTCTATTCACCTGTGCAGTACCCGACTGACTACGGCCTCATCCCGCAGACGTATTACGACGACGGCGATCCCCTGGACGTCATGGTTGTGATGGATGAACCAACATTTCCAGGATGCCTCATTGCTGTGCGGCCCATCGGCTTGATGCTGATGATTGACAGTGGGGACAACGATGACAAGGTCTTGGCCGTACCCGATAAAGATCCGATGTACGCTGAAGTCATCGACATAAGCGATCTACCCCCGCACAAAATGCGAGCTATTGGACACTTCTTCACCGTCTACAAGCAGCTTGAGGGCAAAAAAACTGATGTCACCGGTTGGGAAGGAGCTGAAAGCGCTAAAAACGCAATAATGCATTCAATTAAGCTCTACGCAGACAAATTCGGCTGACCAACGCCGGCCCAATCGCGCATCTTGATGAGCTATGAATGCATGACTCATCAACGCTGCAAGTCAAGCTCACCATCTTTTGAGCGCCTCTTGAGGTGAGATCTGTTTCATCAGACCGCTAGCTAAGCTACCGAAAAGTTCTTAATCGGGCTGCGTCCTACCTACGGCTGCGCTACAAGACGCTGCATCACATGGACATTTCGCAACTCATACAAGCAATCGTCCTCGGAATTGTCCAGGGCGTTACCGAGTGGCTCCCCATCAGCAGCAAGGCGATGGTCTCGCTCGTTCTAATAACCTTTTTCAACCCCGATGTAAGTCTCTCGGAAGCTGTATACTATGCAATTTGGCTTCACATCGGAACGCTTTTTGCGGTAACGCTCTACTACAGAGACCAAGTCGTGCGCATCATTCGAAACCTGCCACATTACCTCGCCAACGTACGCGCTCCGAGCGGGTACAACCGGCTTACGACGTTTCTGATCATCGCCACTTTCTGCACAGGATTGATCGGCGCACCACTTGTCGTTTTCGGCTTAGACAAGATCCACATTACAGGCAGCATCGCCTTCCTCTTCATCGGCATTCTGCTCATCGTGACCGGGCTCTTCCAGAAGATCGCCCGGCGAACGGTGAGCGCGAACAAGAGCATGTCGGTGAAGGATGCGCTGCTCGTCGGCATCATCCAAGGCTTTGCCGCTCTCCCCGGATTGAGTCGATCCGGACTGACGGTATCTACGTTGCTGCTCCGCCGGTACGCGCCGACCGATGCACTCAACCTCAGCTTTCTTCTCTACATCCCGGCCGTGATCGGAGCGGAGATCGGATTGCAGCTCATTAAAGGGGGGATCTACTACAGCAGCTACGCGCTCATCGCTATCGTCGTCGCCTTCGCCTTTGGGCTGCTCACGATAAGTGTGCTTCTGAAGATTGCTGAGCGCGTCGATTTCAGCTACTTTGCTATTTTCATCGGTGTTCTGTGCACGTTAGCGATATTTGTGCCCATTCGTTGAGGGTCACGGTCCCGCACAGCGCGCCGAGGATTTTGCACGAAAAAAAATCGCTACTGTCGCAAGATCTTCGAGATTGGCGATGCAATTGATATACTGAGAGGGCAACTGAATCCACGTGAGCATCGGAGCGTTCGTTGGCAAGCAGCATCAGCCGACGATAGAAGCCATGATCGTTTCGGTTCGATCCAAGCAGCGACTATGGCAGGGGCTCACGCAGTTCATCGAAGAGAATTACCGAGTTAAGCGGGGATTTTGCGTTCTACGGGAAGAACTACGCTGGGCACTCCGATTTCGGAGTGCAGGTCGGGCACTTGCCGCTTTCTATCCAAGAACGGACAGCTTCGCTGTGCAGATTATTATCGGTCCAGCGCAGCACGAAGAGGCCTTGCAGCTGGGCCGCGGTGCTAAGGTGTGAGACATTCTCATAAACGCTCGGGCGTTCACCGAAGGGCGGTGGCTCTTTATCCCCGTGGAGTCAGAGAAAGATTGCCGCGACGTGCGACGCCTGCTCAGAGTCAGAGCGAGCCAGTTAAAGAGAACCAAGAGTGTGATGTAGCCACACGGCTTTTCCACAGCCGAAAAAATGGCAAGTAGCGTACCGTGGGATACAGTGACATTTGCCTCACCACGCCGCCGCGATACCACTGGCAGTGGCGTCTTTTATTCATATGGTATTTTTCTAACGCCCGCTGCGGGTGCCGTTTTGATGTCAGCGAGTGTCAGCGCTATTCTAATGTAACAGCTGAAAGAGTAACCAACACTAACGCGCTTTCTGCAAACAGCTTTTACGGTAATCGCGAGAAGCGACTGCTTCTTTCTTATCGGGGAGAGGTGCAAAAGTAATCGGTTGCAACTTAACGTGAGTGCCATTGCCCTTAGCAGCACAAGCCGTGAAACCGCGAGGTGGGCTGTTTTCAGGCTTAAGCTGAGCATCCTGGTCGCATCATTTATCATCTACCCGATAGCCCACCTCAGCAGACGCGAAAGCAATTTGCGAAAGTCTGACCGTAAAATTAAAGTGATAGCACCTAGAGAATAGAGAACGGATCATAGACAGGGGTTGCAGACCTGCACTCTGTTATCACCTTTGCTGTAACAGAGCGCGGATCTGCACCACAGTCCCCGAGCCTAAGCCGGCTCGGGCTTCTCTTTTTTGGGTCTAAGAGCGTAATAGAATATCGCACGATACCCATAGTTAAACATTTCTATTTAGTTCGATTGTCGAAGCCTCTTTTAAGTACGCTTACAGCTGCCAAGATGATATACGAGGCGATTATCGTATTACAGCCGAAAAGCAGGAATGTGCTCACCTTAAAAAGCGCGCCGTCTGCCTGTTTCAGCCCTGGGTATTTATGTGAGCTGCTGCTATGATCGATCCGCAAGATGTGCGACGTTCTAAGCTCGCTAGGCTTTAAGTCCCAGCACGGGTTCTCAAACGCAACTCCTAAGTTTGGCTGCGCAGTTTTAATCGGGGGAAGGAGGGCAGCAGACTTCGCAGCTTGCAATCAGTGTCATCCCTTGCCAAGTTCGAACCCGCAGAGTTGGCAGTGCGTATCGATGATCGGAACAATAACCAAGCATATCTGGTAAGCCCGGTTTTGAAATTATTTCTCCCTGGCAATATGCTCCCCAGCTCTCAAAAAACGCAGGAATGCTTATCGACTTCAAAAACCACTAAGGATTTAGGGAAAAAACATGTGCTCAGGCGGTGGCCCAGTAATTACTATGGAAACGAGCTGGTTTGTGAAGTATCACTGCAACAACTGCGGGAAAGCATTCAAAGCGATGGGCAAAAAACCGACGTGTCCGTCCTGTTACTCGGAAGACGTTGTGAAACATTCAGATTAAACGTTGAGCACGCAGGAGATTGCAGACTTGCTTAAGCAGCTGCTATGCAGATAACTCAGAACGGAAAAAAGCATATTTCCTCAGCTTGTTTGTGCAGTCGTAATTGACCCTAGAAATCCACGATAGTTTGCTTAAGATTGCTGCTCAAGCTCAGCGACCTGGGCTGCACTTTATCTTTGGCGTTCTTGTGCTTGACCGAGCGTTCCTGCAGGCGCACGAGCTCTGGACGTTTGAACGACCTACAACCAGGGCGATTATTTTCCATAGCGTGGGCCATATCGGTAATGCTTTTACGAAGCCACGAATTAAGAACATATGCGGCCCGATATGGATGCTGATCGCGACACGCGGTTCTGGCGGCTGGATACCTTCAGTGATGCTATCTTCGCCGTCGCTATGACGTTGCTCGTTTTCACATTCCCACTCTCTGGATTGCCCCAAAACCTCGGACCAGAGGCAGTTCAAACTGCTTCAAGGTTTGTCGAGCCAGTTCGAGACGTTTATAATCAGTTTCCTCGTCGTCGGAGCGTTCTGGACCGTCACACCACGGGGTGTTTGACAAGATTAAGCGCTATGATTAAACGCTAGTTTGACTGAATTTCGTTTTCTTGCTGTTTATCGTTTTCGTCCCATTCCCTACCGTTATTGTCGTCAGCGCGCAGAACTCCGGCTTTCCGTCGCGTTTTATGCATCAAACATCGCTTGCGCAGGGTTTGCGCTCACTCTGGTGTGGGTGTACGCATCCTACAACGTTCGGCTCATCAACCGATTCACGAGGTCCGCTTGAACACCTTCCAGGGGGTTGTAGTCAGCAGCGACTTCCTGTTATCGATACTCGTGGCTTTCAGCAGCCCACGCGTCGCCGAGTACTTTTAGCTTCTAAGTTCTGTGGCGCAGTGGGCAGTGGCACGACAATGAAGAAAGGCCAGAGCTAGCTGAAATCTAAAACTATCTCAGTCAAAGAAGTTTTACGACTAGATTGCTAAAGAAGGCCTCGCGAGGTTGCGTGCGAAAAACGCGTGCGAAAAACACGCTTTGGAGTTTGATTGCGCTCGCAACTCTGGCTAACTCTCTAGAGCATTGGAAGGACCCATTCGAGCAGTGCGGCAAGAAGCCGTTTGTTCGCTTGATTGAGATGATTATGTGGATGAGCGCGAGAAGGGACATTTGACGGACAAATCGGTCGAGAGCTTGCTTCTAAAGGGGCACATTATGATGCTATTCTGTATGCTGTCAGATTTATTCTAATTCTAGCAGGGCTCTTCTTATGTTTGAGTGTTCTTCTTATGCTTAAGCCAGCTCAAGTTTTTCAAACTTAGCCTCCTCGCACGATGTTCCGGAACAGCGCAATATCCTCTTTATCGACCACGCGTAAGAGGTATAGCATTGTGAAGTACAACAGTACCGCAGGAAAAACTGATAGTAGATTAAGGTTCCCTAGGCAAACAATAAACAAGCCCATCAATAAACTCGCCGCACCGATCTTGACCAACCCTGCTACGTCCAGTTTAGAGAGCGGATAAGTGATACTAGAACTTACGAAAACACAGAGCAATAAAACCGTTAACTCAGTAGCGGCAGTCGCAATGCTGGCACCAACGTAACTGAATCGCGGTATCAGTATTACGTCCAGTGTCACATTTTCGACCATGCCAACCGCAGTAATTTTTGTTACTATCATTTGCCTGTTTGAAGTCTCAAACAGTCGCAGAAAGGCTGCAGTTAGGAATATGAAAACCGTGGCCCAGATAAGTATCTGAAGCGCTATTGCGGAGTTGCCATATGCGACACCGAAGATAAGCGTGATAATCTGGCCAGCAAGAAGTGTTGTTCCTATACCAAGGGGGACTGAGACAATAGCCATGTACTTAAAGTATTTCTTATAAATCAGCCTGAAACTGTCGTTTGCAGTTGCGTGAAAGCGCGACATTGCCGGAAATACCGCTGTACTGAGTACCGTTGGGATGAACAGTAGGACCATGATCAATCGATACGGAGCATTGTACCAGCCAACCGCTTCGGCCCCTTTCATAACCGACAAGAGGACTGAATCGATGTAAAAGTAAATCGTAGTAAACAGTCCGGTTAAGGCAAATGGCAGCGCCTCTGGAAGTATTCTTCTCCAAAAATTCAAATCAACCTCAATGTGAGGCAGACTGAATTTTGTACTGTAGACTGTCAAGCTATAAATCGTAACAGCCAAGCTGCCCATGAAGTAAGCAAAGGCGAACCAAACGACACCCAACCTTGCAGTGATTCCCCACATGACAACGACGAAAGTAGCGCCAGTGCTTAAGGTCAGCCCTAACGACTGGTATTCCATCCTCTCGAAAGCTTGAAACAGTGAGTAGAAAACACCAGTGAAACCTGAACAGACCACAGAAAGAGCTAAAACATAAATCAAGGTGATTGTTTCTTGAGGGTATCGTAAGACGTACGCTGCAAGAGCAATCAAGCAGAACGTGCCGCTTGCCAGCGCGATTTCGATGATGATCAAATTACCCAGATATTTACTGGCTAAAGATTTGTCTCGCGCAACCTCTCTTGTGGCTAACGTGCTGAGGCCTAGACTAGTGAAGGGAGCAAAAACTGACGTGAATGCTATTGCGGTACTCAGTAATCCAAAGCCTGTGACGCCGAGATATCGAGCGAGTACAATCCCGTAGACAGCTGCAATACCCAAACTAACGATCTGCCCAACAAGCAAAAGAACGGAGCTTTTTGCTATTGTTCTCGCAGTGCTCATGTTTTTCGCCCGCATACCAGGTTGCGTCCATCGAGTGAGCGTGCAGATTGCCGCCCATCACCTCTTATTACCGGTTGCTTTTATCTTTTGGAGCTACCTTCACTCTCGTCCGAATATCTCAGCCAAACACGTGGTTATCGATTAGGATGCGGTAACTTACGTGTATCAGGCTTATAAATGCCAGTGAAACATGCATTGTTGAATTTGCAGCCCATAGATTGGTCGATGAAACGAGGCTAAAACGATTACGCGAGACAATTGCAGTTGAGACAAAAACTGTCAACATGCAGGAGCCGGGGGGTCCTACTCGTTTGTCACTCACTCAGCAACCCCTTAAGGGGGAACAACGAGGCAGGTCAACTCGTGAGAACGGGTCATGAATTTCAGTACCAACGACGCACGGACTTGTGGGAGTACCACGATCGAAAGCGCTGCCCCGGCTCTTAGAAAACTAGCTATGAAGAGAGACATATTCCGCATTATCGCATCCCTCAGTGTGCGACCTCAGGAGTATTATCGCACTTTAGATTTGGCTCAAGAAACACGCGGGCCGTCCGTTTCTTAGCCATGTTCTCTTGCGGCCACGTGAAGTTGGACTCGTGTCCATCTGCGTCTTAATATGATTGGTCATGTCTACCCAGGTTTTGTAAATACTGCGAGAGAGTCGTGGCACGCGGATTTGCGTCGACTCCTCTTATGCTGCTGACAGTAAAGCTTTTAGACACCAATTCGCAACACTTACGGCGTAAACTGGCTGTGCAAAACCGCTGTGAATCCATGAAGATTACCGCTGTAGCACCTTTTCCAAAATACAAAGATGGGATTCCGAGGGCCGCAGAGGAGTTGATCTCAAAGCTCTGCGAGGCAAATAGTGTAGAGTCAATTTCGATTATAGCCCACAAAGGCCTAGATTTTGTAAGCCCGTCTCTTTTGAGAGAGAAAAAGGTTTCTCTATTCACGGCACGCTCATTCCTGCTTCCGTGGGCTCTGTTGAGAACCATTAAGTTATATAAGAACAGCGATGTCTTCCTTCTTTTCGCTGAGCCCTGGGCCGTCTTCGATCCTTTGCAACCGCTACGCTTATTCGCGCTTCTGATTAAGTATGGCGTTTTGCCTAAGTCAAATTGGATTCAAATTTTGCACGACTTTACTATCTATGTATTTCCTGAAGATAACGTGGACTCAGCAAGGACAAAAAGGCTTTACGACATGTGGAAGAACCAGTTCTCCGACGTCCCAGCAAGATATGTGGCAGACTCCAAATCCACGAAACAAGATGCCATCAGCTATTGGAGCTTGTCGGCGGACAAGATTACAGTAATTTATCTAGGTTCCTTTATAACTCCCAAAACTCCTCGCGTCAACTTCGGTAGCAAAAAGATCTTAGTAGTTTCTGACGTCTCCCCTCGCAAAAACCATCTGCGATTGATAGAAGCGTTTGAACTCGCTCACAGAGACAACCCAAGCAGCGACGCAGAATTGATAATCGTGGGTTATTTACGAAAAGATATCCCCGAATTCAAATCGACCCTGCGCGACATGCGAAGGCGCAATGAGGGACTAAACATAAGATTAACCGGCTACTTGACCGACTCAGAGGTACTGTCGCTCTACGAGGAGGCAGACGTCTTCGTTTATCCCTCGCTCTACGAGGGGTTTGGACTCCCCGTACTTGAGGCGATGGCGTGCGGGTGTCCGGTTATTGCATCGAACGTCTCCTCATTACCAGAGGTGGTCGGTGAAGCAGGCCTTCTCGTCGACCCGTATAACGTCGAAGCGCTCGCACGCGCGATACGCACTGTGCTCGACAACGACGAATTAAAAAGAGAGATGAGCCGAAAAAGCATAGTACAAGCACAGAAATTCTCATGGACACGGGCCGGTGCTGAATTGCTAGCGGTTTGCCAAGAAGTTGCGGAAAGGGAGAGTTAACCTAAGGCTTACAAGTGAGAAATTTTGGCCCTTTACCGCTCGAATACAAATTAAAGTCCCCGTAATTGGAACATTAGCACCCACCTACGCTGCAAGACAGCTGCTTCTTCTCAAGTCAATGTTGGCGCCACACGCTCCGAACGGCTACTCGAATGGGAGCGATCACTAGGGCCATCGTAATTGTATCAGGCAAGTTCAGGCAAAATGCTAACATATTTACCTTACGACAGGTCTACTCTCTCCTGACAGGACCACAAGCTGGCGCTCTCAGACTCTTTTAGTGAATTGAGCTTAATCCAGCTGTAGAGCGGGCTGCAAAATGATCACTATCAAAGAGCGGCTGCACAAAACACCTCAAGCTGTCACCGCTCCAAGGTCAGGAACAAGAATTCCGAAATACCGATGAACCCATATTCCCAACTCCTAATCTTTCACGACTCACTCGACGTGCTAGGTGGCGGAGAAAAAGTAGTAGCGACGATAGCGAAGGCATTTGACGCGCGAATCGCGGCAGCGAATGTCGACCCAGACGTCATTCGAGAATTGGGCATCGAACAAGATATCATCTATGACTTAGGACGGATTGATGACCGGGCCCCGATAGGTCCAATCAAATCAAGCTTTTTGTTCAGAAGAGTCCGTTTTCCGGGATTTGACAAGTACCTTTTAAGCGGATTCTGGTCACTCTACGCGGCCTACAGGCACAAACCCAGCATTTGTTACTGCTATACTCCTCGGAGGGATTTTTATGACTTGAAAAGCTTCAACATCGCCCGTCAATCAAACTTGGCCAAGAAAGCAGTAGCGTGGAGCTGGACGACCGCGCATAGTTATTTTGACAGGCGCGCTATCCGACAGGTCAGCAAAATACTGACATTAAGCCGCACCGTTCAGAAGCGGATAGCATTGTACTACAATAGGGACTCGACAGTAATTTACCCACCAGTGCCAACAGATCGCTACTACACTAAAGCGTTCGGTGATTTCTGGTTGTCAGTAAACAGATTATACCCTGAAAAAAGAGTCGAGCTGCAAATAGAAGCCTTCAAAAGCTTGCCCGATGAAGATCTATTAATTGTGGGCGGATATGCACGTCGCGACAAAGGACTCATCGCGTATCACAAACTGTTCGCGGATCTGCCTCCAAACGTGCAGATTCTCGGAACAATACCACAAGAGCGCTTATTGGAGCTGTACGCAACCTGCAAAGGGGTTGTATATACGCCTATTAACGAGGATTTTGGCTTGGTTCCTGTCGAAGCACAAGCCAGCGGAAAAGCCGTAGTCGGAGTAAACGAAGGCGCGCTAAGAGAGACTGTTATCGACGGTGTCACAGGCTTCTTGGTGGATCCACATCCAGAATCCTTGAAAAAAGCGATAGAGTGCGTTTCGGAAGAACCACAACGCTATGAAAAAGCTTGCAAGAAGAATGCGAGCAAATTTGATGAGCATGTATTCATTGAAAGCATGCGGCGGAATCTTTGTGAAGAAGAATAGCGCATTGGGCTTGCACATCGGGGCGACGCGCGCTCGGTCGAGTTCGCCAGACAGCTCTCTCGGTTGACGAACGGCTACATCTTTATGGCGAGGGCGCAATTCAAGAAGGAGGCTACATCCTTTGTTTTCCAAGGAGGCAACGAAGCCTGCCAGCTGAACGGCCACAAGAGGGTACTCTTTTTGCGCTCACAGTGGCCGTTGAATTACGCAGTACAAGAACTGGCTGGCGCTCGTTATTCAAGATCATCCCGCTGTGCGCGTATTGCGATTGCTGGCGGTGTTGCGCATATTTAAGTTGATCCAAGACCACGCCTCATTTGGCATCCTTGCAACCGCGCTCAGCAAGAAGCGCTGGGGGCTCTTCGCTACCGCAAGCACTGAGGCGACGCTCTTAATAATCGCTTGAACGCTCACGCACCTAACGGAGAGCCCTGCACAGCTGGATAAGTTCGGAAGCATTCCCGACGCGATGGGGTGGGCAACAGTTGCGCTAAACCAGCGTGGCTACGGAACCTGCATCCAGCGCCGTTTTTTGGCAAGTGCTTGTTGGGTTCATCGCCTTCTTAGGACCTAGACTCTTCACCTTGCTGACCGCCGTACTATGCCGAGGATTTTAGGGAGGTTCACAGGCGAAAGCGCGAGCCGAAGCAGCTTTCGACCTGTCCTCATTTTTGCACAGCCATCGATGAACGATGGCGGGCGCGTTTGCGATCCTTGGCCGGACTGCACCGGTCACCGCTGCACCGAACCGCCTCCGCTCGAATGTCTAAAGACCGTCTGTGCTCTGAAGAGCACCGAAACACAACCCTTTCATAGATGGTGAGAAAAATAGAGAGGCTATATGGCGATTGATATACGGATACTAGCGACAACAAATCTCGCTGTACAGCTCGCCCTTATCGTTTTTGTCTTTGGCGCGGTGTATCTTGCACGCAGGGGGAGAGTTGTTCAACATTGCACTGTCGTGAGAGGTGCCGTCATCGTCCAAATCATTGCGATTTTAGCGATAATGCTGCCATCGCTGCTCGGATACGTTGAAAACGTACCGCCGATTGCATTCCTGTACCCTGAGCTCCTCATCCACCACATTTTGGGGCTTGTGTTGATCGCAATCTTCATCTACGTCAACCTTGAAGTCGCGCGCGTCATCCGGCCCGTCGTCAAACGCAAGAACGCCATGCGGACTGCTCTCGGGGTATGGCTGATCACCCTTGCTCTCGGCATTAGTATCTACTTCACAGTCTACTACGTGTGATGCGGATCCTGACCCAAACAGTTCTACCCAGATCTAAGCTATAGAGCTTCACCGAGGATTCACTGTGCTAAACGGCAATATCTCCCCTTTGGTGCACACCCCGCTGTCGGAGCGTTTGTTTATTTCACTTAAGACACCTGAAATCGACGTCACCTATCCGACGAGCAAGATACAGAAAGGGCCGGTCATCGTATCTGGCGCTGTTGACTTATCTGGAGAAGGGATTGGACTAGGCGTGCCAGTCGCTAAGTTCACCCATCGCGTCTTTTTTCCTGGGAATGCACGTGTGAACGAGCAACGAGCGGACAATCACCGTTGTACGTGGGTTGTTGACTATGAACTCAACTTAGAAGAGCTAGTGACAATGAAAAGCGGTGAGAGCATACATAATGATAGCTTCTACCGGCTTAAGGAAGGGTTTGCAGGCTTACATAGGGCAATCCCAATCTCGCGCGGCCTCACGGAAGGTTTTAACCGCGCGCTCCGCTTCATGTGGAGGCTTAGCACGACATTCGAACCGACGTCTTCTGCCGGAACCATACGCGTTTCTTACGCCGTCGACCGGCGCGCAACCGTGCTACGCGTAAGCGTTGACGCAAGCCGCTTGAATAACACTGGGTGCACGGAAATCATCCTTCTTAATGAGCAAGACGGTAGCCTTTTCGATCACTACAGTGATTCTAACGGCTTAGAGCTCTTCGGTAAGGAAATCGGGACGTGGGAAGAGACCGTCGCCGACTGCGTGACGCTCAGCGACTCCCGTCATAACATATCACTCTCCCTTCCGAGCGTGCTTCGGTCCACGATGTACAGGGGGAGGGAAGTGGTGCCCGGGCGGCTTTCGTGGACTGGTGTCGCCTACGTCCTCGCGCCGCCCTATGCCGACTTTGACTACGACATTACGATTCGCGAGGACGTATGACGCGCGTACTGCTCATTTACCCCTATTTCAAACCAAAAAACAGTCGGTCGATATTTCGTTTCCCCCCACTTGGAGTCTGTTATGTTGCCGCAAGCCTACAGCTGGAAGGACACGACGTGCGTGTTCTAGATTGCACCTTCACGACAGTGAGAGCAGCACTTGAAGAAGCAGCGCGCGCCGAAGCCGAAGTTGTGGGGATCTATAGTATGATCACGATGCAAGAAGAGAGTATTATGTTTGCACAACATCTGCGCTCGCGCACAGGGCTGCTTGTGGCAGGCGGCCCACTCCCATCGTGTGATCCAGCAGCGTTTTTGGATGACTTCGACGTGGTTGTTATGGGGGAGGGAGAGCGCACTATGGCCGAGCTCGTGCGTGCGTATGCTGCAGGCGACGCGCTCACTGACGTCGCAGGGATTGCATATCGTGACGGCCTGAGTTGGGAAGAAAACGCTCTGAGTGACCATGGGCGCGTCGTGGTGACCCCGCCCCGCCCACTTGCAACCAATCTTGATTATCTACCCTTTCCGGCGCGCCAGCTGCTCCCTAACCTGCAGTATATCCAGTATGGACGTCAGAAGTTCGGATATAGTAAGACGACGGTGATTACCACGCGCGGGTGCCCTTTTCGGTGCGAATTCTGTAGCAACGCCGTCTTTGGGGTTTCGTATAGGGAGAGGTCAGCGGCGAACGTCGTTGACGAAGTAGAGCACGTTCTTGCGTTGGGCTATGATTACATCCACTTCGCTGACGACGTGTTTACGTTCAACAGAGAGCGCCTGCTCGACATTTGCGCCGAAATCAACCACCGAGGGTTATCTTTCGCCTGGGAGTGCCTCGGACGGGTGGATTCGATGAGCCGCGAACTTGCCTCGGCGATGAAGAATGCAGGTTGCCGCCGCGTTTTCTTTGGCATAGAATCGGGCAATGACGATATTTTGAAGCTCATGAACAAGCGCATCACCGTTAGGCAAGCACGGGCCGCGGTAACTTCAGCGCGCGAGGCAGGGCTTAACGTCGGCGCGTTCTTTATCGTGTGTTATCCGGGAGAGACGAACAAAACGGTGCTTGACACGCTTCGATTCGCCTCCTCGCTTCCGCTTGATTACCTCTCCTTCACCATGCCGTATCCGCTGCCGAATACGGCGTTGCACGAACGGATAAAAGAGCGCATCAATAAATCGTGGAGACCGCCCGAAAGCGGTTTTTTAGAGCATATCTGCATCTTTGATGCGGATTTCTCGGAGACCAAGATGAAGTTCGCTATAATCAAGGGCCAGATCACGTTCTTGCTGAAAAGAAGGCTTGGAAAAAGCGCATACTTTGCTGCAAGACCATTCGAGGTGGCTACAGACTTCTTATTCGAGCACGTAAGATGATCTCGTCTCGGCCATGAGGTGCCAGCAGCGCCAAACCTATCGGGGAGACACAGCTGCTGATGCTCGTCTTGCGTTTTCTGCCGGAGTATTGCTGGCACTACGTCACTGCGAACTGCAAAGTCTCCGCGAAACTGCGACTTCAGCGTTTCCAGTAGCTCTGTGACACCAGTCGACGTCTATGTGAATCTAAACGATGAGATCATCTGCTGAGCCGTCGCATTCTGTTCGTCATATTGCGCCGCGACGCCATAAAATTGTACTCTATATAATGAGTTGCCTTTGATAGTCCACATTGTCAACGCTTTATATGGCTGGCCACTTGACTTGAGCGCAATTACAGTTTTGTAACCGGGCAGCCCTCCGAGAGAAGCTGAATGGTTCTCCAGCAAACTTGCACTGACGTTGCCTTTCTGAATCTTGCTTATGTAACTAGACGCGAGGCTTTGAACCGTTTGTCCTGTTTGATTGAGGGCAGTGCGTTGGATTTCGAACAAAATGGTGTCATTTCCGTGCTCGAACCTCGCGATAGTGCCGACTGCTGGGTTCCCGGTCAATTGCCAATCGCTTGGATAGTTCATTTCCACCCCAGCATTCTTGTTGGTATATTGCAACAACTGGCGGGGGCGCTCGGATTTTCGGACTGCGTCGTATTGGAGGTGCAACCCGCGCAAGCGGTAGCCGCCACAGCTGCCGCTATAACAATCAGTGTCTACAGCAATCGCGTGTTTCCGCCCATCTTATTTGCTCCACAGCGAAACACTCCTCGGACATATATTTTGTTATTATACCAGAGCAAGCGAAACTCGAAAGACGGAAACGGGTCGCCGATTAGTAAAAGGCCCCGCGGGTGCCGGCCGGAGTCAAGTTAAAAAGTCACCTTTCGGAGCGACCTCTTCGCCTTTTCGTCCTCACGAAAAGCTATCAGCGAAAGATGCTCAAATCTTCTCTGCGACCATCACCATTCGGTGTCTCGTGTGTTTCGCGCCTTTGTACTCTATTTGGCTAACTTTTTCATCTAGCGTCTGCACAGCAAACCCTTGCGACTGAAAGAGCTCTGAGAGCTCCGAGCGCGAGAAATGGTGATGTGGGGTTCCCCCTCGAATGAAGGTATCGGCTGCTATCTTTTCGCCGTGGCCGTAGCGCAAGTCGTGCCGTCCAAGGACTTCGACAAACGCAAGGCCTCGATCCCTTAAAACCCGAAATAACTCCCCCACTGTCTTTTTTCTCCCATTTCCGGTCAGATGCCCGAGTACCCCATAACACGTGACAGCGTCGAAGCTTCGGTCCGAAAAGGGAAGCTGATGAGCGTCCGAAAGGACGCGCGCGTATCGAGGATCGAGCAGCACCAGTGCCTCTCTCGACAGGTCCGCCCCAACCGCCCTGAAACCCTTCCTATGAAGCGCAACGAGGTACCTCCCCGTACCGCAGCCTACGTCAAGCACATCAGCTGCTGCCGCAACCCGCCGTACCACATGAGAGATATCATATGGACCTTTCCACCAAGAGGGCTGTGACGCGTACTTCTCATCCCAGACGTTGATCAGAAACTTACCGTGCGGCCGCTGCGCCTCTTCGTATCTAGTCATAGCGGCCCCTTGATTTCCATTGGAGACGATTCCTCCTGCATGAAAAACGCTTCTATGAGCCCCATTTTTTATTTTTATCGCGATAAAAAGGATTTGGATTAGAAATATATAAATCTTAATCCATTACCACTGTAGATGCTATCGGTCATGACGGTCGCAGGATCGGACTCAGGAGGCGGAGCCGGGGTACAGGCCGACACGCGCACCTTTGCTGCTCTCGGCGTGCACGGGACCTCCGTCATAACAGCCGTTACCGCACAGAACACTCTTGGCGTTCAAGATGTGTACCATCTGCCTGTCGACGCCGTCGTCGCTCAATTGAATGCTGTTTTCACCGACATTGACATCCGATGCGTCAAGACGGGAATGCTTGCGACCGTCGAGATCGGAGAAGCGGTAGCTGATGTGCTTTCGCAGCATAAAGTCCCGATAGTGGTTGATCCAGTTATGGCCGCCGAAGCGGGCGGGCGGTTAGTAATAGAGGAACCTAGAGACGTCCTTGCACGACTGCTGCCCGAAACAGCAGTCATAACCCCAAACATACGAGAGGCAGAAGCCATTTCAGGCATCGCTATACACAATCTCGATGATATGAAGCGTGCCGCCAGCGAAATCCATGGTCTCGGCCCTAAATCGGTTATTGTCACGGGAGGCCATTTGAGCGGGACCGACGTGCTGTATGACGGCAGTTTTGAGCTGCTCAGAGGCAAGCTGATTAAAGGGGGAACGCACGGGGCAGGATGCACCTTTGCGGCAGCTATGGCTGTTTTCCTTGCTAAAGGGTACCCTGTAAACCAGAGTGCTCTAATGGCAAAGACGTTCGTCACCGATGCAATAAGAAACAGCGAACGCGTAGGCTCTGGCCCCGGCGCTGTGAATCAGTTTGGGGCGACGTTACACAGGGCCGAGCGGTACCTGACGTTACTCGACGTTGAGGCGGGGCTGCGCACCATTAAGGCTATAAACCTAAACCTTATACCTGAGGTCGGAAGCAACTTAGCGATGGCAATTTCGGGCGCAAAGAACCTAGCAGACGTGGCTGCGGTCAAGGGACGAATCGTGAAAGTGGGAGAGACTATCACGCCTGTTGGCTGCGTGACCTTTGGCGCAAGTCGTCACGTAGGAGGGGCCATATTAGCCGCATTGAACCACGATGCTGATGTGAAAAGCGCAATGAACTTGCGGTACTCAGACGAGGTGATTCGCGCGTGCCAAGAGCTCAACCTCGCAACCAAGTGCTTCGAGAGACGGCAGGAGACGGAAGCTACGAGTACGATCGAGTGGGGCATTGCGCACGCTATCGAGAGAAGCTTGGCAGAGGGATCGGGCGTGCCCGACGTCATATACGACCGCGGGAGCGTGGGCACCGAAGCTATGGTCCTCATTCTCGGCCGCTCAGCGCAACAGGTGGCCGATACAGTTGTGAAGATTTCATCCGCGCTGAGGTGACCAAGTAACGGCTCCTCAGCTAAAAAATGAAGACGGAGGTGGTTTCACGGGAAGCATCAGACCCACGTACATCAAAAGCATATCAGAGGAGCTACTCCGAGGATATCGGGAGACATTCAGCTCTGATTATGAGAAGAATAAGTTGCTCGTGTCGGAATACACGAACATTGAGAGCAAGAACATTAGGAACAGAGTTGCCGGATATATAACGCACAAGGTCGATATCGGCAACAGGAGAAAGCCATGAGATTCAAGGGCGTGTATCCTGCGATGGTCACGCCATTTACGGACGAAGATGAAATCGACGTAAAGGGGATGCGTTCTAACATCGCCTATCTTGAGAAGGGGGGCGTCGCAGGGCTGGTGCCTTGCGGCAGTACTGGTGAATCCGCGACGCTAACGTCTGACGAGCATAAGAAACTCATTGAACTTACCGTAGACGCCGCGAACGTTCCCGTTATCGCAGGGACAGGATCAAACAACACCGCAGAGGCGGTCGAGCTGACTCGGTTTGCACAAGATGCCGGCGCTGATGCGGCCCTACTAATCGTCCCTTACTACAACAAACCGATGAAAAGCGGGCTGATTGAGCACTTTGGCGCCGTTGCACAGGCGTGTGAGATCCCCCTCATCTTGTACAACATTCCAGGACGTACTGGCATCAACATGGAGCCGGAGACGATCAGCACTGTGGCACACGAGTACAGTAACGTTGCGGGCGTGAAGGAGGCAAGCGCGAACTTCACCCAGATCTCAAATATCATTGAGATTACCCGTGGCCTTGAGTTTTCCGTTCTTTCGGGAGACGACGGATTGACACTTCCTATGATGGCCCTCGGGGCGACCGGAGTCATCTCAGTCACAGCAGATATCCTTCCGAAGCAAATGGGGCAACTCGCACAGTTATGTCTCGAAGGCAACTTTGCAAAAGCGCGCGACGTCCATTATCAGCTTGCTGCACTTTTCAAGGCGCTATTCATCGAAACCAACCCCATTCCCATCAAAAAGGCGTGTGACTTGCTCGGGCTTGCGGGCGGACCGCTCAGATTGCCTCTAACCACGATGGCAGAGCCAAACGCCGCCAAACTAAAGGAGATACTTGCAGCCTACGCAGATTAGATGCGCGGCGCATTCATAGGTGGCGGAGCGACATGACAACACACGACAAGATAACGGTTGCAGTAACAGGCGCGTGTGGCCGAATGGGACGTTTGATCATTGACAACGTAACGCAAGCTTCGGACATGGTGCTTGTCGCGGCGTTTGACAGACAGACGTGCAACCCTAACGTGATGGACGCGGGTAAGCTTGCGAACACGTTCAAAACCGTTAAGCCAGACGTCTTAATTGACTTTACGGTCGCTGATTCATCGGTCGAGATCATCAAAGCTGCCGCAGGCGCTGGAGTGAGACTCGTCGTAGGAACTACTGGATTCACTGCAGAACAACGCGCAGAAGCGAAAGAAGCAGTCAACGGCCAGGTTGCGGCAATAATTTCGCCTAATTTTTCGATAGGTGTCAACGTCTTTTTCCAATTGGTGAAAACGGCCTCAGAGAGCCTTCCGAGCGCGGCGTACGCCGCTGAGCTTATAGAGGCCCACCATAAGCACAAAATTGATGCGCCGAGCGGAACAGCGGTCAAAGCGATTGATATCATTAAAGGCGCCGATCGTTCGCGTGCGATAGGATCGTACTCCATACGCGCCGGGGATATCGTCGGCGATCACTCTGTGTTGTTCATTGGCGACGGCGAGCGGTTGGAGATTAGCCATAGGGCCCACAGCAGACAGGCATTTGCCAGCGGCGCGATGCTGGCTACACGCTTTATCATAAAGCAGCCGCCTGGATTATATTCGATGGACGATTTGATGGCCGCCATGAGCGTGAGTTGAGGTTCAGCACGAGCTGCTACAGGGGCCCACCGAGGCAGAAGGTCCCGCTAGTTTCATTAGTAGCTTTAGGCATTGCGAAACCTTAGGATAGCAACCACGTTCTCTTCTTGTGAAAAGATCAAGCGGCCGTCAACGCTGCGCGACGTCGAAATCAACCGCAGTTGCTATCTTCTTTCAGCCGGAATTAGTGCCCATTATGTTCTAGGAAATTCACAAATGTTGTCTCCATCGACCTAAGATTACACACCGGCATGATCCCCGGTCTCGGATAGATGTTTTGTGATCTTTGGTACTTCGTTTGATCTTGCCACGCACCTGAGTTGACGACTGTGACCCCCCTGTAGTGCGATGCGCCTATGGTGTGCACGTGCCCGCAATGAAGAATCTCGGGTATGTTGTCGATGATGAAGTGATCGGTGCTCTCGGGGGCTATAGAAACCCTATTCCCATATACTGGGGAAAGATGTCGTCTCTTAAGCATCTCTCTCATGGCGCCATCCGGGTTGCCATAAGAGCAACCGGGAATCGCTGCGATGATGTCATCCAAGGCCCTGCCGTGGTATATGAGTATTTTTACGCCGCATAGCTCAATCAACGAGGGGTTTCCGATACACGTGACGTTGTTACTGAAGCTTTTTGTGTAATCGCTTGAAAGGGCAGGCTGCGGCTCTGCTTGACGTACCGCATCGTGGTTTCCAGGTGCGACTATGATGGAGATGTTCGACGGCAACATTTCAAACAGGGACGCTGCCGCAGCATATTGGTCGTCGATATCGTCGATAGATAACTCGTCCTCTTGATTTGGAAACACCCCGATGCCATCCACGACGTCACCGGCCACGATCACGTAGGCAATCTTTTGCGCTCTTTCGTCTTCGCTTGATGCTACCCACTCGGCAAAATCCTTCCACGCGCTTGTCAAGAAGGTCTTGCTGCCAATATGAATGTCTGAGGTCAGCGCTACGTGCACATCCTTTTCTGCGTGCGTAGGTTGGTGCTGCGGAGGGATGTCGGGCCACGTAATGCTGTCGATAAACAGTACTTTTCCGTCCGACGAGAGAGACCCAGTGATGCCAACCACCTCGTCCAGCACCACTTGCAGAGCAGCGTCATAGGCACCTTTGTTTTTTAACGCAATACCACTGAAGTATCCTGTGGGGTCCTCAAGCTCAAGCACTCGATGACCGTTTGGCGTGTCGCGCGTCTCGTTCACCAGGCCAATGATGGAGATTTTTCCACCCGTCCCGCGCTCATCGTCGAACCACCCCTCGCGCCCTCGGTTCCAATAGGTCAAGCTCTCTATGGGTCGGGAGTTCAGCCGCTTCCTTATGATTTCGCTGAGGCGATCATACCTATTTCTGAAATAACGCACGAATTCCTCGAATGTGCCAACACACGTGGAACTCTCAGTAATGTCAGCAAGAACTGCTATCGGCCGTGGACGGGGTTCGAGATGCCCATTTGCCACGTCCGTCCCGCCTACTTCAGCCGTTGCCAGCACGTCGGCGGATTCATCTTCGGTTTGAGTAAGAAAAGCTAACGACCTCACAACTTTTTTCTGGGAGTTAAGCGATTCTTTTGCCGTCGCGACGTGAGACTGATCTATGACGACGACAGATTCGTCGATGTGTTTCAAAATCTCATTGACTAGGTTTAAGGGCATATCAGTCTCTTGAATCGTCACCACCGCTTCTTGCGTGATGAGGAAGCCGCTTTCAGTGAGCTTTTGAATTATGTCGGTTCGGATCATGGCAGTGTGTGATTTGTGGGACCCTTGCGCAAGACTGTGAACGAACACGAACGTGGCGAAATCCGTCCCCCTGCCTGTTCTTCACGCTGGAAGCTGCTTGCCTGAGCGTTAATAGCGCCGGCTCCCAAGCGTGTTTCGGCAGATTATATAAAGCGTCAACTATAACTATGGTCATGTCGTCAGCCAGCTTGGTACCACATTTTACACTTGCTTGGCAGAAATACATGCAGGATCAAAGCAGAGAACGTGCAGAGAGATTCTGGAAGACTGATAATTATTGGTTAGCGCTTCTACGTGATATATTAGTTGCACTGTTAGTTGTCGCCGTAGTGATATCGATCGTTTGGGCGTACACAGGGTCTGTCACTCCTCTCGTAGCCGTCGAATCAGGAAGCATGGAGCCCCACATAAATATTGGCGACGTCGTGCTTACGCGAATGACGGATAAAGTCCAAATCGTCACTTACAATGAGGGAAAAGCTATCAATTATCAGAGCTTCGGCAACTACGGCGATGTCATTGTCTACAGGCCAAATGGCGATACGAAGGCGACGCCAATCATACACCGAGCAATGTATTGGGTAAACGCCGGCGACCGTCTGCCAAACAATCAAACGGCTGCTAACGCCGGGTACATCACTAAAGGTGATAACAACATTGAGTATGATCAACCGCTGCTCTTAGGTGGAATGCCACCTTTGGAACCGGTCAAGCCCGAGTGGATAATCGGCGTAGCACAACAGCCCGCTATACCGTGGATTGGAGATTTACGACTCGCTCTGCCGAGCGTGGTTCTGGTCTTCGATCAATACTGCGGCACGCAGATCTTCGCCGCGATCGACACCTTCCACAGTGGCGCCTGCGTATCACTAGCCAACGTTAGCTTCGCAACGGGTGCAAAACTCTCGCTGAGGCCTTTTTAGCCACAATTAGATACGCTTATATCTGACGTTTCGACATAAGCTTTGACTATGCCGCCATTTCTTACGATGGATGATCTCGATACGCACGGACGAGTCGTCCTAGTGCGCGTTGACTTGAATTCACCAATCGGCCCCGACGGAGAGATTCTGGATGACATCCGTTTTCGCGGCCACGTCCCGACGATTGCAGCTTTGGAAGATGCCAAGACCGTGCTGCTCGCACATCAGTCACGGCCCGGAAAGCGAGATTTCACCACAATGGAGCGGCATGCCGAAAAGCTCTCCTCGCTCATTGGAAATGACGTAACGTATGTCGACGATATTTACGGGCATAACGTGCGACAATCCGTGAAAGAAATGGGGATCGGCGACGTGGTGCTCCTCGAAAACGTCCGGTTCAGCTCCGAAGAGATGCTCACAGCTCCCGTCGAAGATCTTGCCAAGACGTATCTCGTCACACAATTATCGCTGCTATGCGATCTGTACCTCAATGACGCATTTGGCACAGCCCACCGCGCCCAAACGTCAATCGTGGCTTTTCCGCGCGCCTTGACGTCAGGCGCTGGCAAGTTGATGGAACGAGAGGTGGAAATGCTGACAAAGGCGCTTACCACTTCCCCGCGGCCGCGATTGTTCATGCTTGGAGGCACGAAAGCAGACGACAGCATCAAAGTTATCGAGCACGTTCTTTCAAAAGGCAGCGCGGACAAGGTGCTCGTCACGGGGCTAGTGGCAAACATTTTTTTGGCGGCATCAGGAGTCGACATAGGACCCCAAAGCCTCGATTACATAAAGTCATCGGGATACGGAAACTATCTCGAAATATGCAAGAGATTGCTTGACAAGTACGAAGGCAAAATTGTGACCCCTCTCGATGTCGCACTAAATGATAACGGCAAGCGTCTTGAGACGCCAATTTCAGCGTTACCAAAGGCCTATCTAATACACGATATCGGCATAGAGACGATTGTAGCGTATTCAGCTGAGCTCAAAGCTGCAGGAACCGTGGTAATAAATGGGCCTGCCGGAGTCTTCGAGCAGAAAGCATTTGCACTTGGCACCAATGAAACATTACAAGCGGCGGCTCAAGCAAAGTTCTCGATTTTGGGTGGGGGGCACATAGCGGCTGCAGCACGGAACATTGGCGTTGACAAACACATCACTCACGTTTCGACCGGAGGTAAAGCTTGCATAGACTTCTTAGCCGGGGACATCTTGCCCGGAGTCCAGGCGCTTATCGACGCAAAAGACCTCCAGGAGGCAAGTTAGCGTCCGCTCGTCAGCCCATTCCTTCATGGCCGCGCACTAAAAACGTATAAGTAGCGGCAAGCATACATAAAAAAACGCTTTTACGCGCCTCGGTGGCTCAGCCTGGAAGAGCGATTGACTTGTAACTGGGACGCAACAACGCGCCTGATGCATCGATATGTGAGAGCACATACATTGCCGAGCAAGTTATCAATAGGTCGGGGGTTCAAATCCCTCCCGAGGCTTTTTTCCTTCGCGCGCTGAGTGATGGGAGCACCTTAAGATTCACATTCGAAACGCCCAGACGCGTGCATACGTGCGTCCTCGATTCGCTGAGAGACGTCCTAGGTGATGCAAAAAGATGATGTCTATAACAACGCTGACTCTCCCCGAGGCGTGGTACAAAGCAGTCAGGCACATCATGGAATTTGGCAACGTCGTCGACACGGAGTACGGACTTAGAGCGCGCCAAATTCTCATGGGCATGATCGAAATCGACAGGCCTAGTTTTGGTTGGCATAAAGGTGACGCGTTTTGTACAAAAGCACGAGTGGAGGAGTACAAAAAGCAGTTCGATCGCGCCTACCTGCATCAACACCACTTTGAGTACACTTATCTAGAACGACTGGTTGAAGGCCACGGAATCGATCAGTTGTCCTGGATACAGGAGCAGCTTTTAAAGAAACGGGTTGGATCCAAGCGCATTCAGGCAATCACATGGATTCCTCAAATTGATTGTCTTAAAGACGAAGACCAGCCTTGTTTTCAACGAATTTGGGTGTACCTCCACCCTAATGAAAGGCTTGATGTCCATATTATGTATCGCAGCTGGGACGTTTTTCAAGCGTATGAAGCTAACATCAATGCGTTTCTTTCATTAATCAAGAAAGAGATGTTGGAGCCTACAGGATTGAAGTTGGGGGCTTTGTGCACGGTTGGCAATTCAATGCATATTTATGATTACAATTGGGACGAAGCTCACACAGTGCTCAGCAAGTACAAGAAATAGCGAGCTAAATCATTAAAAATTGACAAAGATCAACTTTTATTTATCTAACAGACTCGGATTCTTTGAAACGAAGCAATATTATTGTTTAGCGAATATTTTTTCTAAACAATTTAAAAACTATTTTGTAAAAAAATAAACTTTTTAGCCATGAGACTATAACCAAGAACAAGCGACCAAAACATTTTAAGCGAAAGAAATCTGTAATCGCCACTTAACGGATTGTCCGGCACCACCGCCATCGCCTGACCGAAAGAACACGGAGTGAACCATGACGCTAATTGATCACGCAAAGCAAGGAATCATCACTGACGAGATGAAGGTTGTCGCCTCTGCTGAGGGAGTAACCCCAGAGTTTATCTGTCGCGGAATTGCGAATGGACGGATCGTACTTCCAGTAAGCCCATATAGGGACACTAAGCCGATAGGTATTGGCAAGGGGCTTAAAACGAAGGTTAATGCTTCTGTGGGGACATCGTCAGACATATCTGATGTCGATCTCGAAGTCGCAAAGACAAAAGTCGCTGAGGCTGCTGGCGCCGATTCCATAATGGAGCTTTCAACCGCTGGCGACTTCTATGAAATCAGACGCAAGGTTATCCAAGCAACTTCCCTCTCCGTCGGAAGCGTACCACTTTATCAAGCGTTTATTGAAGCAGCACGCGATTCAGGCTCAGTCGTTGATATGCGAGAGGATGACCTCTTTAGAGTTACCGAAGAACAAGCAAAACTCGGCACCAACTTTATGGCAATTCACACGGGGATAAACTGGACTACACTCCAAAGGCTCAAGGCTCAGGGACGGCACGCTGGCCTCTGCTCAAGAGGGGGGGCCCTCATGTCGGCCTGGATGGCGCACAACGAGAAAGAAAACCCGTTGTTTAGCGAATTTGATTACCTCCTTGAAATCCTCAAGCGACACGAGGTCACTCTCAGCATGGGAAACGGCATGCGCGCGGGCGCTGTGCACGATTCTACTGATAGGGCACAGATTCAAGAACTAATCATAAATGCCGAGCTCTCTGACAAAGCACACGACTTTGGCGTGCAAACGATAATAGAAGGACCAGGACACATACCGGTCGACGAGATTCAAGCCAACGTTGTGTTGCAGAAGCGCTTAACGGGCGAGAAGCCCTTCTACATGCTGGGACCTCTCGTGACGGACGTCGCACCGGGCTATGATAATATCGTGGCGGCGATTGGCGCGGCTCTTTCGTCTTCATATGGCGCTGATTTCATCTGCTATGTCACTCCCGCAGAGCACCTTGCGCTGCCATATCCGGAAGACGTGCGCCTCGGCGTAGTGTCAGCTCGCATTGCGGCTCACGTCGGAGACATGATTAAGCTTGGCGACCGGGATGATGACCTCAAGATGGCAGAAGCGCGCAACGAACTCGATTGGGCAAAACAATTTAAGGTTGCTTTAGATCCACAGACGGCGGCGCAGATCCGGAAAGAACGAATGCCCTCAGACGCAAACACTTGCACTATGTGCGGCGAGTTTTGCGCCTATAAAATCGTCAAGCAGTACTTTGAGCTCTGATAACAAGCTGCTTGCTGCAAGCCTCTGATCGCCATTTTTACAGCTGTGATGAAGGATAGGTGTACGAGACAAAGTCGGCGGGTCTGCGTTAATAGTAAGTTGATTAGCGAAAAGCACGAACCTCGCAGGCGTTCACAGGCCGCTAGGGCAGCTACAGTAACTGGAGGTACCTAAGCCCTTCAACGACGCCTAAGCCGTACGGTTGCTTGGCGACGTAACTTGCGGCAGCTTGTGCCTTAGGATCTGCGTTGCCGACGGCAATTCCCGTGCCAGCCATCTCTAACATTGTTACGTCATTTTCCCCATCGCCGAATGCTGCAAATTTGTTGAGGGGAATGTCGAGTAATTCCGCAACTTTAGCCAAGCCGGCGCCCTTATTGACGTGCGCGTCCTTGATGTGGAGGGCGAACCCCGAATCAACGACGTTAACGTCGTCACAGCACTGTGCGACTAGCTTGCGAAACAATTCTATGTCTGAGACCGACAAGGTATCT
>Ga0208034_1000152_pt1 | contig 64973 bp, 55 predicted proteins | sample June2015DPH_8_10_FD_184699 | JGI IMG/M metagenome (GOLD analysis project Ga0208034, IMG submission 184699) | Peatland microbial communities from SPRUCE experiment site at the Marcell Experimental Forest, Minnesota, USA - June2015DPH_8_100... | ecosystem: Environmental > Terrestrial > Soil >...
AGCAGAGCCCGCCTCCGCTTCACCAACCGGGGCTGAGTCTGAAACACCTCAGCCCGAATGACAACCACAATCCAGCAAACGGCAAGCTGTCAAAACTCAAACTGTCTCACCCGAGGGGGTCACCTCAGCTTTTGTCAAGCTTCCCGCTCCGGCATTTCCGGCCCATCCCTATGATTCAAAAGCGACTATATTCCTCGGCAAGTTTGCATGTTATTTCCGCCAATTCCCTACACTTGTCTTAGTGGCCTGTGCTAGCTCCGCCAACACCGCGAACACCGCTAGCGCCGTTAGCGCCTAACTTCTTTAGAAGGAAATATTTAGAATCTAACCCATTGATTCCAAACGAGTTCCAGTTTAATGGGGACAATTTAAGTAACTGAAAACACGATACTTAACCAAAAAATGGGGGGGAGTACTCAAAGGTAAACATGCAAACGCTCAGCATCCCGTGTGAGAAATAGGTGCTGACACCAGCTCTGCCTTGGGACAGGAAGGCGGTCCCGCGCTTTCGCCCGAGGACCGCCGATCCGCAAATCTCGTCTTCTACATCTTGGCGAAGACGATGACCATGGTGAACAGAGTGAGCGACTCGATGAAGGCCAGGCCGAGCACCAGGAACAGCATGATGCCGCCGCGGGTCCCGGGATTGCGGGCCAGCGCTTCGGTGGCCGACGCCACTGCTCTGCCCTGCCCCATGCCGCAGAGGCCGGCCGCCAGGCCCATACCGATGCCGGCGCCGATTGGAATCAGGCTGGCTGCCGCCGTGCCGCCATCTGCAAACACCGGAACGGCAAAGCACAGAACCGCCAGCGTCATGAACACGAATTGAAGTTTGCGCATAGTTCTCCTGCCTCCTTGAGATTGACCGCCAGTGGGTGGTTGAGGCTCACCGTGCCGGCATAAGAGCAGCTTCTAGCTGCTTTCTGCCTTTGGCCCCCTCACGCTTGCGGCCGTCCGTTGGTGCGGAGCGGAAGCGCTCTCCGCCGGAAACTTCTTTCAGCGGTCAGTTGCTAGTGATCAGCGGTCGGAACGCAAATATTCCGGGAATCAAAAACGGTTCGTGCAGGCTTGGAAAAACTGACCACTGACCACTGTCCACTGTCTAATGTTCCTCTGCCACCGCCATCGAAAGATAAATCATGGCCAGCAGCATGAAAACGAATGCCTGAATGACTGAGACCGCCGCGTGCAGTCCGAGAAAAATGGACGGCACGGCGATGGGAATAAGCGAAAACCACACCAGCGTCAGCAAATCGCTGGCAAACATGTTGGCGTAAAGACGAATGGTGAGCGACATCATACGCGCAAGGTGCGACACAACCTCGATTGGGAACATGAGCGGCGCCAGCCACCAGAGCGGTCCCGCGAAGTGCTTGAGGTAGCCGATCGGGCCCTGCACGCGCACGCCGTGGAAGTTGTAGTAGATGAAGGTGAGCACGGCGATGCCCAGCGGAACCTCAGGCATGCCGGTGGGCGTTTCAACGCCGGGAATGAGGCCGACGGCGAGACCGATCAGATTATTCAAGAGGATGAAGAGGCCGATGCAGGTGACAAACGCTTGGAAGCGCTCGTATCCGTGACCGATCACCTGCTCGCTCAGGCTGCCGACGCCTTCGTGGATCATCTCGGCGACCTGCTGCGCGGGGTTGGGCTTTTCCACCGAGAGCGTGAGCCGCACGATGAGAAAGAAGGCGACCAGCAACGCGGCGACAAGAATCTCCAACCGGAGCATCCCGTTGACCTGCGTGATTTTCTGGGTGGCTTCAGCGGAGCCAATGCCGATTGCCTGGTAGAGCTTGAGCAGGACGCCCCCCACGACAAAGTCCAAAAAGTGAGTCAAGCAAAAGCCTCCAGCGCGAACTTCAGTCTTGCCATTTCAGGGAGTGACGAGAGCGCGACAGTTGCCCGGCTCTCAGTCGCGAAGCAGGCGAACCACCTCCCACAGCATGGCCACAACTGCAAGGCCAAGGCCGCAGAGAAGCGCCCCCACAGAACCCCGGAAACATTTCAGGCTACCATAAATGGCTCCGCCAAAGACGCCCAGGCGCAGCACAAACAGGATGGCCGAGACCGCCGCGCCGCGAGGCGCCTGCTGGTGGTCCAATTTGGAATTGAGGAAGCGGACCAGGCGCCGCCACTCCATGATGCTGGCGGCCGAAATCGCAGCGCCCGTGGCCAGCATGGCGGCGTCGCGCCAGCCCGCGGCCTTCCAAAGCACCAGCGCGGCAAGCGCACCCACAATCACCGTGATGCGGATGGCGCGCTTGAGCAGAGCCTGCAGGCCCGCATCCGACAAATCGGAAAGCGAGGGGGACGTCTCGGTCATGACCCCGTGCCCCCGCTGCCCTTTCCGGTTTCATCGCTGCCCTCGTCTTGCATGGCGGGATCCTTGCTCACTTGAAGCGCGAGCCGGATCACGTAGACCAGCCCCGATGCGCCGCCGAAAACGATCCCGACCAGTGAAATCCAATGCTGATGCAGACGATGATCGAGCCACGCACCACCCAGCCAGCCGATGAAGGTGGCACAGGGAAGCACGAGCGCAATCTGCATCAGATTCTCAGCCTGGATCCAGGCGCTCAGCAGGCCTGGTCCTTTGCCGGGCTGCTTCGACTCAGGAATGGGGCGATGGTAGGGCACCATCGTGGTTATACATGAGGAGTGCGCCTGTGCGCGACGACGCTGGCTTAACTACTTCCACTAGTCTTGCGGCTTTGGTTTTGAGGTGCTGAGCTTTCCGGCCTTGACTCGGTACTTGCCCTCATCGTCATTCAAAGGAGAAAAATCGAATGCCACAGAGTATTTCGATTCCACATTCACCCGGGCCGCGAAGTAATAGACCTTGCCCGGCTCGGCAGTGATAGGCGCCAACCCTAAATTCTTCGTTCCCTGCCAACTCGCGCACAGATGATGCGTCCCCGGCGCAACGTCAATTGTGAAGTACGAGTTGCCCTCGTTCGCGCCCACCCACGCCCTGTCCATGCCGAAGCGGACTGTGGCATTGGTGAATGGCGCGACCCACTGGTTTTCCTCCTCAACGAACACGATCTGCGCCTTGCCCGCCGCCGGCGGCGCAGGCGCGGGCTGGTTCTTCAGCGTTTTCACGTCAAATTGTGTCTTATTGTCGCCACAGGCATCCGGCAACGTAGTGCACCGCGCTTGAAGGCCCAAGGCAAGAGACACACCGACGAACAACAGGCCAAATGCATGTTTCACGTGGGATCTCCTGCAAGAATTTGATTCTTGGTTCTACGGTTTGGTTGGGTTGTCACACACCAGCGTGACTGCGGTCACGCCCTGAAGGTCAAGCCGGCCCGCATTCGCCAGCCGTTATACTGGCGGTTGGACCTACGATCCAATTTGGAAAAGGAAGTATGGAGTTCGAATCGGAATTCGAGCAGAATCTCTTTCACCTGCGCCAGGAAAAGCTGAAGGAGATCGAAAAGCTGGGCCAGGCCGCGTATCCCAACCGGTTCCCGGCCCGCCAGAACCAATCGGCGACGACTTTGGCTGAGGTGCGCACAAGGTGGGACAAGGCGACGGGCGAAGAGCTTGAGGCCAAGCGCGAGACGGTCACCGTCGCGGGGCGGATCATGGCGATTCGCCAGCAGGGGAAGGCGGGATTTGCCACGCTTCAACAGGAGGGCGCGCGGCTGCAGATTTACGTGCGGCTGGATGCGGTGGGCGAGCAGGGATTCGCGCTCTACAAGCTGCTCGACCTCGGCGACCACATTGGAGTGACGGGATATTTGTTCCGCACGCGAACGGGCGAGCTGACGGTGCACGTGGAGACGCTGACCTTTCTCTCGAAGGCCATGCTCACGCTGCCGGAGAAGTACCACGGCCTGGCCGATGTAGAGCTGCGCTACCGCCAGCGCTACGTTGATCTCTTCGCCAACCTCGACAGCCGCGAAGTGTTCGTGAAGCGGGCCAAAGTGCTTCGCGCGCTGCGAACGTTCTTTGACAGCCGCGGATACCTTGAAGTGGAAACGCCGATGATGCAGCCCATCGCCGGCGGCGCGGCGGCGAAGCCGTTCAGGACGCACCACAACGCGCTGGATATGGATTTGTTCCTGCGCATCGCGCCGGAGCTGTATCTGAAGAGGCTGGTTGTGGGCGGCATCGATCGCGTCTACGAGATCAACCGCAACTTCCGCAACGAAGGCGTGAGCACGCAGCACAACCCCGAGTTCACGATGCTCGAGTTCTACCAGGCGTATGCGAATTACCACGACCTGATGGATTTGACCGAGGAGCTGATCAAATTCGTCGCGCTCGAAGTGAACGGGACGACGGTGACCGAGTTCAACGGCAACACGATTGATCTTGGCAAGTGGCAGCGGCTGACGATGCGGGAGGCGATCATCAAGTGGTGGCCCGAAAAGGCAACTCTAACTCCACAGCTCGATGACCTCGCCAATCTAAACAATTTTAAACCTTTTGTAGAAGCGCTCATGACGTATTTTGCTCAAGAACATAAGCGGCTGGGAGCGGAACGGGAGCATATCCATAACACATTTCTTGCCCGCCCAGAAAGGACCGAAATGGATATGCCCGACATAAGAGCACAAATTCAAAAAATCACGGATTTGATGGTGATTGTAGATACAAATAGATGGACTTTGAATAGAGCCTTGAAATATTACGATGGCAAGGTATATGCGACCGTGTTTGAGATGCTTGCTGAGGAACGCCTGATCCAGCCGACCATCATTTACGAATTCCCGACCGCTGTTTCACCGCTCTCAAAGCAGAAGCCCGACGATCCCGACTGGGTCGAGCGATTCGAGGTCTATATCGGCGGCTTCGAGGTCGGCAACGCCTTCAGCGAACTGAACGATCCGGTGGAGCAGCACAAGCGCTTCGAGCAGCAGATCGCGGAGCGCGCCCGCGGCGATGAAGAAGCCCACCAGATGGACGAGGACTACGTGCGCGCGCTGTCCTATGGGCTGCCCCCGACCGGCGGCGAAGGCATCGGCATCGACCGGCTGGTGATGCTGTTGACGGGCTCAAAGTCGATTCGGGACGTCATACTCTTTCCGCTGATGCGGAAAGAGCAGGGATCAGGGGTCAGGGATCAGGGATCAGAAACGACCAACGACGGAGCCGAAGGCTAACTCCGCTAGCTCCGCTAACACCGCTAACTCCGCTTGCACCGCCAGGAGCGACTTTGAATATCTTGTTCATCGGCGACATCTTCGGGAGCGCGGGGCGCAGGATTGTGCGCGAGCACATTGGCCATGTGCGCGAGGCAAACAACGTCGATCTCACGATCATCAACGTGGAGAATGCCGCCGGCGGCTTCGGCGTGACGCCTGGGCTAGCCGAAGAAATCTTCGATCTCGGCGCCGACGTGCTCACCACCGGCAACCACGTGTGGGACAAGAAGGAGCTGTTCGACTATTTGAACTCGGCCGCACCCTATAGCCAGGAGCGGGCGCGCCGTGTGCTGCGGCCCATGAATTTCCCGCCCGGTTCACCGGGCTACGGCTTCTATGAAGGCAAAACCGCCGGCGGCGTTGACTACGCGGTGCTGCAACTGCAGGGGCGCACCTTCATGACGCCGATCGACGATCCGTTCCGCACCGCCGACGGTCTGCTGGCCGCCATCAGGGCCAAGGTCATCGTGGTCGACTTCCACGCCGAGGCGACCAGCGAGAAAGCAGCCATCGGGTGGTATCTCGACGGGCGCGTGACGGCGGTGCTGGGCACGCACACCCATGTTCCCACCGCCGACGAGCGCATTCTTCCCCGTGGAACCGCCTTCCAGACCGACGTCGGCATGAGCGGCCCATATGACAGCATCATCGGCGTCGAGAAGGACCTGGTGCTGCATAAGTTCCTGTCGGGAATGCCGGGTAAGTTCGAGGCTGCCAAGGGAAATCCCAAAATGTGCGCTGCGCTGGTCACCTGCGATCCCTCGACCGGCCGCGCTTCGGCAATCCAGCGCATCATGCTGGGGGAGTAAGCTCGCGGTTGCATCCTTGCCCCACCCAAGCTGTAAAGGCAAAGAAGCGGTGCCTGTCCCAAAAAGTGCCCCGGCGCCCAAAATGGGCACCGGCAACGAGAGAGGGACAACGAGAGCGGTCAGGCGGCTTCGAGAAAGAGCCGCTTGCCTAACGCCCGGAGCGCGGCATCGATGCGATCGATTTTGGTGGGGTGCCTTAGATTCGTGAGGCGATTCACTTCCTGTTTGGTCGTTCCAATGCGCCGGGCCAGTTCAACCGGGCGTACCTTCTGGCGGAGCATTTCGTTCAGCAAGAGAATCTTTGCTGCCACGCTCGGGGGCAACTCAACAACTGTCTGGCCGCGTCTCGGCTTGGAGGGTAAGGGAACGGGACGGTGGTCATCGAAATAGAACTCCATCGCCAGTTCCAGAGCTTCCTTCGCCATTTCGAGAGCATGGGCACGATTGTTCCCCTGAGTGATGGCTTCGGGTATATCGGGGAAGGTTACGAGGATGAACTTTCCGTCTTTCCGGAAATTGACTGGATAGCCGCGCATATTCACTCCTGTTCCTTGAGGCCGAGTTGCTTCTTTATGGCTTCGACCAGACCTTTGCCGAGTTCCCTGCTGTGCACGGGAAGAACGGATTGACGGCCGTTGAAGAAGAGCTTGAGGTGCGAGCCTTTTTGAGCTCCGAATGTTACGCCCTTCCTGGCCAGCCACCGCATGAATTCCGAGCTCTTCACGACTTCATGGTACACATTTTTGTTTACTCGCGCAAGGGAGCAAGGAAATGTCCCGAACTACCATGAACTTGTGGCGACGAAACAAAAAGGGCAGCCGCTGAAGCGAGCTGCCCTTGATGATCCCAGAAGCCACGTTTCGTCTTGCCGCTTACATCCCCGGATGATGCGCGGGCGAAGGCTTCGCCGGATGATGCGCCGGGGCTTTCTTCTGCTCCTGCTGGATGAATCCACCGGAAAGCACGATCTGCGCGGACGCGCCCGTCGATCCGGAGGCCGCCACCTTGGTAAAGGTGTCGTATGTGCCGTCCAACTCAGTGGCGTTCGGCTGGAATCCGAGCGCGGTGCCGGTGTTAGGGGCTTCCTTGCAAGAAACCGGTTCCTTCAGATTCACGATGAAGTCCGCGATGTGATTGTCCTTGGCGTCCTGCGTCACGGCCACGTTAACCGCCGAAATCGAGGGGTCAATGGCAATCTTGTGGAGACGCGCAGACGTATCGGTCAGAATGTCTCCCATGGCGTCCGTATCGGCCTTCACGCCATTGGCCAGGATGTAGGCTTGCGCGTCCTTCACCTTGAGCTCGGTGGGCGGTGCCGGAACAGCGCCGCAAGGCACAGGGTTGGTGAGCTTGACGATATAGTCCTTGGGTTTGACCGCCGCGGTGGTGGTGACGCTGATCTTCAGCACTGAAGCCGGATCGGCGATGACGACGCCCGGAACCGGAGTCTGCTGGCCCTTCAGGAGCGCCCAAAGGCCGCTGGCATCCTGATCGGAGCCGTTGGACAGAATGTACTCCTTGTCTTCGAGGCCCAGCGTTTTCGGGTCGCCGCTGGTATAGGCGTGATGCGCCAGTTCCGCGGGGGTTGGAGCGGGCGCGATGGTGAAGCTGGCGGGCGGAAAGAGCGTTGCCTGGGCCTGGGCCTCGACCGACGCGATTTGCTGCTTGATGGCGGCGTCACCGTCGAGCGTGCCGTGATAGCGCTTGTACCAGTAGTCGAGCTGCGGCTCAATTTGCCCTTTGAAGTTCGCAGGCGCGAAGTCTAATGCGCGGGCGTAGAACCAGATGGCCTTGACTTCGTCCTTCGCGGGGCCCGGCTTGGCGTAGGCCTGAGCCAGTTGCAAAGTATCCGCGAGGCAGGGACCCGGCTTGGTGCACGAATCAGGCGGATAGAGCATCAGCTCGGCGGTGTATTCCTTGATGGCGCCCGCGAAGTCTTTCTTCGACACTGCGTCGTCAAAAGCGATGGCGGAGTGGAAGGCAGGAAATGCGGTGGCAGTCAGATTCTTCCAGTCGGAGTCGGACATCGCGGCCGGCTTCGCAATGGCAAGGCCCTTCTGTGCCTGGGTTCCCGCATCGTCGCAGGCCTGCGGATCGGTGCTCGCGCCGGAGGCGTCGAGGCTTGCGCCGCACTGCTGCTTCTTCACGAAGACAAAGGCAAGGGCGGCCTTGATATTGTTCGGGTCCGCCTGTAGAAGCCGGGTTGCCGCGCTCGACGCTTTATCGGGCTGGTTCATCTGGAAATAGAGATCGATCAACTGATCGAGTACGGCCTTCTTCACCACACTCTGTGGATAGGCCTGGAGAAACCCCTCGAGCGCCGTGGACTTTTGCCCGGGATCGGTTTGGGTGATGGCGTTCTGATACGCGTTGAACTCGGCTGGATCCTGGATGGTGATCTGGCCGGTATCCTGAGCTCTGAGTGCTGGCGTCGAAACAAGGCTCATGCTTGCCAATGCCATCGCAGATGCAAAGACTAACTTCTTCATGCAATGCTCCTGGGAAATACAGAAATGGAAATCGAGAATCGCTCACTCGCCAGCAAAAGGGCAATCATCCTGGATGGAGAATGAGTGTCGCGGCAACGGTTCTACGATACCACGGCTACCAGTGCTGCGTAGGAGGATTATAGAAAGCCAAATCGCCGCTGACAAGCAAAGCGTGCACTATCGCGAAGGCGGGGCCGCACGCTGGTAACAGGCGGTTCGCTGCCCCTACTGTCTGGCCCCGGCGCCGGGCGCAACGATTCCGGGAAAAACCTACTGCAACAGCCGCACCAACTCCGCCTGCTCGGCCAGGAACGCGTCGTGGCCATGGTCGCTTTCCATCTCGCGGTAATCCGCCTGGGCACCGGCAGCGCGAATCGATTCCGCAAATTGGCGCACCTCTCCGGCGGGGAAAAGCCAGTCGGAGCTGATGCCGATAAAGCTGAGCCGGGCTTTGATGCGGCCATATGCCTCCTGTGCCGAGGCGTAGCCGCGCAGCGGATCCCACGTATCCATGGCCCGCAGGATGGCCAGGTAGGCGTTGGCGTCGAATCGCTCGATGAACCGCTGGCCCTGGTAGTCAAGGTAGCCGGCAATGTCGAATCGGCCGCCGGTAAGGCCGCCCAGCTTCCCATTCGCCGCCCAAGGATCCTCACCGCTGCGGTTGGGATTGCGCCCAAAGCGCTCGTCGAACAGAGGCGCGGACTTGTAGCTGATCATGGCAATCTGGCGTGCCAGCGCCAGCCCGCTCCGCGGCGGGCGTTGCGGCAGGTAGCGCCCCGCGGCCCATTCCGGGTCGTGTTGAATGGCTTGCCGCTGCAGATGATTCAGCGCCAGCCCCATGGCTGATAGCGGCGTGACGCCAATGATGAGGGCTCGCTCAACGCGATGGGGATGCTGGATGGTCCAGTCCAGCGCCTGCATGCCGCCGATCGACCCGCCCAAGACGAGCCGCAGCTTCCGGATGCCAAGCGAGTCCAGCAGGCGTGCCTGCGCTTGGACGTTGTCGCGCACGCCTACCAGTGGAAAATCGGGCCCGTAGGTTTGGCCTGTGTCGGGATTCACGGCGCCGGGCCCCGTGGAACCGTAACACGAGCCCAGCATGTTGATGCAGATGACGAAGTCGTGCTCCAGCGAGAGCACCGCGCCGGGAGCGAAGATTTCGGGCCACCACGAGCCCACCAGGGCCGAGCCCGAAAGTGCGTGGCAAACCAAAACGGCATTATCCCGCGCCGCATTCAGCCGGCCGTAGACGGCGTAATGCAGCGTGGGACAGATCAAGTCACGGCCGCACTCGAGCGGCAGCGCGCCGTCCAGCACGAAGTCGCCTTCGTAGGTCGGCTCCACAATCTTCGATCCCGGCGGCGAGGCGCCGCTGCGAATAAACGTATCGGTCATCAGACTTTATTGTGCCTTATCGTGCCGCTGCGGCCTTGGTTGCGCCGGCAAATTTATGACCATTCGCGGCTTCAATCGCCTGGTCCAGGTCGGCCAGAATGTCGCGAATGTCCTCAATGCCGACTGAAAGCCGCACCAGCTCCGGTGTAACGCCCGTGGCCGCCTGCTCCTCAGCCGAAAGCTGCTGATGCGTGGTCGAGGCCGGATGAATCACCAGCGACTTGGCGTCGCCGATGTTTGCCAGCAGCGAGAACAGCTCCAGCGTGTCGATCAGCTTCTTTCCCGCGTCGTAGCCGCCCTTGATGCCGAATGTGACCAGCGACGATTGGCCGGTCGGCATATACTTCTTCGCGCGCGAGTAGTAGCGGCTGGATTCGAGGCCGGGATAGTTGACCCACTCCACCCCGGGATGCAGCTCCAGGTGCTTGGCGACGGCCAACGCATTCTGCGAGTGGCGCTCCATGCGCAGGTGCAGCGTTTCAATGCCCTGCAGCAGCAGGAACGCGTTGAACGGCGAGAGAGCCGCGCCAGTGTCGCGCAGCCCTTGCACGCGCGCTTTCAGGATGAACGCCAGCGGCCCAAACGCCTCAGTGTAGCGGAGGCCGTGATACGAGGGGTCCGGCTCGGTGAATTCTTTGAATCGGCCCGAGGCCGCCCAGTCGAACTTACCCGCATCCACAATCACGCCGCCAATCGCGGTGCCGTGGCCGCCGAGAAACTTGGTGGCCGAGTTCACCACGATGTCCGCGCCCCACTCGATGGGCCGCGTTAGCGCCGGCGATGCGCAGGTGTTGTCGATGATGAATGGCAGCTTGTGCTCGTGCGCGATCGAGGCCAGCTGCTCAATGTCCGCGATGTCGAGCTTGGGATTGCCCAGCGTCTCGGTGTAGACCGCGCGCGTTTTGTCGTTGATCAGCTTGCGCAGGCCGGCGAAATCGTCGGCGTCGACAAACTTTACCTTGATGCCCAGCTTCGGCAGCGTGTAGTGGAACAGGTTGTAGGTGCCGCCGTAGAGCGAAGTCGTGGAGACGATCTCCTCGCCAGCGCTGGCGATCGTGGTGATCGCCAAAGTCTCCGCCGCTTGGCCTGAAGCGGTAGCCAGTGCCGCCGCCCCGCCTTCCAGAGCCGCCACGCGTTTCTCAAAGACGTCGGTGGTCGGGTTCATGATTCGCGTGTAGATGTTGCCAAACTCCTGCAGCGCGAACAGCCGGCCGGCGTGGTCCGCGTTCTGGAAGAGATAGGACGTGGTTTGATAGATGGGCACGGCGCGCGATCCCGTAGTGGGGTCGGGCGATTGGCCGGCGTGTACGGCCTGCGTGGCAAGCTGCTGCTGTTTTGGTTCCGGCATATCGATCTCCTTCAGATTCGTTTGATCTTTGCTTCAGGCGAAAACGGGGAATTGGTTGCGGGCTGAACTCTCGGGGCCCTAGGCGGCAGATTGTTTGCCGCTCGGGCAGGCGTCCCAATGAAAACGGCCCGCATCCTATTCGGGACCGGGCCGCTTGACTTCAGAATCGGTTGCGCTCAGCGCATGTGCCGCTCAAAAGCCACACGGACGGGTCCACAGGCCATACACATGCACATGGTCATCACCGCGATTCCGTAAGCCCATGAAATCGGCATGAAGGCAGTATCAGGGGACAAAGGCGCGTGTGTCAAGCAAATCCGGCGCGGCGCGCTGCCGCCCGAAGCGCATTGCGCCCGGCGGATTCCGTGGGCCATACTATCTGCCTATGCGCCGCAGCCGCGCGACACGATTTCGCCGCCAGCTTCTTGCGGGCTGGAAGTTCATCCTTTCCTGGCGCAAAAAGGATTGGGCGTTCGAAGACTATCCCGTCTCCATCGTCCGGCAGAAGACCGAGGCGGAAGAGACCGCGGAGTTTGCGGCGGTTCCCCGCTTTGGGGCGGAAGTCGTCAACTGGCTCGGACTCTGCGGCACCGGAAACACGACCCATGCAGCGCTCGAAGACCTCCGCCAGAACTTCTCGAATGCCAGCGCGCACCGGGATTCGATGCCGCGTCCGGGCACCAAAGTTCCCATTCAGTTCGCCTCCACCGACCGGATTAACGCAAAACAAAATCTGGCCGATCAGTTCATCTCGAAAGTGCTTGATCTCGAATGGGCATTCATATCCGACAAGTCGTCCCTGTCGGACTTCGGGGCGAATGACACAATCGATCCATACTTCGAGAAGATCAAGGACGTTTTTGGGGTCGACGCTTCCACAATCGAAAGCGGAAACATCGCGGAGATTCTGGAGATGATTGCTGCGGCCAGGAGGGACCGCGAAGCCCAAGCTAGTGAGCCTCGCGCTTGATCTCTGATCCCTGATCTCTGATCCCTAATCTTCCGGCTTCCACACATATGCGCCGGGCTGCGGCAGGCCGATGTGCGCGAGCACTCGATAGGTGAACTGGCGGGCCATCTCTTCCGAGCCTTCAGGGTGGTTGTAGAAGGCCGGAATGCAGGGAAAAATTGTCGCGCCGGCCTCGGCTGCCAGCGTCATGTTGCGCAGGTGGATGCGGTTGAACGGTGTCTCGCGCACGCAGAGAATGAGCGGGCGGCGTTCCTTGAGCGTCACGTCGGCGGCGCGGGCGATGAGGGAGTCTGCGAGGCCAAGCGCAATCGCCGCAAGCGTCCCCATCGAGCACGGCAGGATGATCATTCCGTTCGAGGGATGGCTGCCGCTGGCGATGGGCGCGCCGATGTCTGCGTCGGCGTGCTGGACGATTTTCTTTGGCGCGGCGCCGAGTAGTTTTTTGAGGAGGCCGGTGCGGCCGGAGACGCCAAGCTCTTCCGCCAGCACGCGCAGCGAATTTTCTGAAGCGACAAAGTGGACGCGGGTGACGCGGGAGTCAGCTTCGAGGGCGCGCAGGGCTTCGCGGGCGAGGATCGCGCCGGATGCGCCGGTGATGGCGAGGGTGAGATGCATGTGTCAGCCTTCATGAGCTCGGGTTCTACCCGAGTAATAACCGGAAAGGTCGGTATAGTGCGCTCTCAGGAACTCGTCCAATTCACGGTAACCGTGGATAGACGGAGCCAGTTCCCCTAACTTTGCGGCCTCCGCTACGGAGCATTCCTGAACGAAATGGGATCTGTTCTCAACATCCTTGTTCGAGCTGAAAATGGAGATCTCGTCTGGCTCGTTTCCGCGCAAAACTATTTCAAGACGAAAAGAATCGAAGATAAGTTCGAATGTTCTCCAAAACGAATCGGAGCGCCCCTTGATCCTGGTTACTTCGGGGTGCAATTCCGACATTGTCCACGGCATTTGCCTTTTCAATCGCGCGATTGGGGGTCTCCACGTCACGGGCCTCGCATTTCGGCGGGACCGGCGAATCAGGGATCGGAACAAGGGACCGAAAGCCGTATCAAACAAACTGGCCCCCCAAGATTTCTTCTTCATTGCCCCAATACCCTCTTGAAGATCGCATCCACATTCCCCAACTGCCGCGAATAATCGAAGGTCCGCGCCAGTTTCTTAGGGCTGAGCAGCTTTGCAATTTTGGGGTCGCGCGCCACTTCGTCGCGGAAGCTTAGATCGTCTTTCCAGGCGCGCATGGCGTGGCGCTGGACGAGCTGGTAGGCATCCTCGCGCAACATGCCGGCCTCGGCCAGATCCAGGAGCAGTTGCCCCGAGAAGATGAGGCCTCCTGTCGATTCGAGGTTTTGCTTCATCCGCTTCGGATAAACCAGAAGCCTATCAACGAGATCGGTCGTTTTCGCCAGCAGGTAATCGGCCAGGATCGTCGAATCAGGGAAGATGACGCGCTCGACGGATGAATGAGAAATGTCGCGCTCGTGCCAGAGCGGGATGTTCTCCATGGCCGCCTGGGCGTTGCCACGGAGGACGCGCGCGAGGCCGCTGATCTGTTCGCTCGTGATGGGGTTCTTCTTGTGCGGCATGGCGGAGGAGCCTTTTTGCTTTTCGCTGAAGTACTCCTGAGCCTCGCGGACCTCAGTGCGTTGCAGGTGACGGACTTCGACGGCGATCTTGTCGAGGGTGCTGCCGAGGATGGCAAGCGTGGCGATGTAGGCGGCGTGGCGGTCGCGCTGAATGACCTGAGTGGCAACGAGGGCGGGCTTGAGGCCGAGGCGCGCACAGATGCGCTCTTCGTGCTCGGGCTTGAGATGGCCGAAGGTTCCGACGGCACCCGAAAACTTGCCCACGCGCATGTCTTCGGCAGCATCGTCGAAACGGGTTAGGTTGCGCTCGGTCTCGGCGTACCAGTTCAGCAGCTTGAGGCCGAAGGTCGTCGGCTCCGCGTGAATGCCGTGCGTGCGCCCGATCGTCGGCGTGTGCTTGAATTCCACCGCGCGGCGCTTGAGTACGGCCGCGAGCGCCACGATGCCCTCGCGAATGATCGTGGATGCTTCTTTCACTTGCAGCGCCAGCGCGGTATCGACAATGTCATTCGACGTAAGCCCGTAATGCAGCCACCGCGAGGACTGGCCGTCCAGGCCTTGCTTTTGGATAGACTCCGCTACCGCAGTGGTGAACGCGATGACGTCATGCTTGACTTCGGCCTCAATTTCGGCGATGCGAGCAACGTCGACAGTGGCTCTTGTCGCGATGTCTTCGGCGGCGGCCTTCGGAATCACGCCATCTTCGGCCAGCACAAGGCTTGCCGCCGCCTCCACCTGGAGCCAGCAGCGGTACTTGTTCTCGTCCGTCCAGATGCGGCCCATCGCCGGGCGTGTATACCGTTCGATCAAGGGAGAACTCCTTGCACAGCCTTGAGTTGCGGCTTGAAACCCACCTTCAATTGTACGAGGGATAGCGGCCAGTCAGCGAGGAATTCCCAGGCGGCGTTCGAGTTCGTCGATCAGCAGCCCGCGGCCTGGCTTGTAGGGCTGGAACCACTCGCCATCGATCACCAGTTGCGGAACCGCGCGCTTGCCCACGCGGTTAACGACCTCGGCCGATGCAGCAGGGTTCGTGTCGAGGTTGATCTCCGTGTAGGCCACGCCGTGCGCGTCGAGGAACTGCTTCGCGGCGCGGCAATCGCGGCACCAGGCAGTGGTGTAAACCTGCACGATCATAGAAAAATTCTACTTTGATTGCGATGCTACGATCTGTGATCAGGGGCACTCAGGAGAAGTGATGACTGCGGACGAAATCAAGTTGCTGCTCAGGCTCGAGCCGCACCCCGTCGAGGGCGGATGGTATCGCCGTACCTACACATCCGACGAGAGCGTCGCCCTGCTGCGCGGCGTGCGCCCCTACGGCACGGCCATCTACTACCTGCTCGAAGCCGGAACCTTCTCCGAAATGCACATGGTTGCGTCCGACGAGATCTTTCACTTTTATTTCGGCGACCCTGTGGAGATGTTGCTGCTCCACTCGGATGGGCGCTCCGCGCTTTTAACTCTTGGACGAGATTTGGAGGCTGGTCAGCTTCCGCAGGTCGTGGTTCCGGCAGGAGTGTGGCAGGGCGAGCGGCTGGTGGCCGGCGGAAAGCTGGCGCTCTTCGGCTGCACCGTCACTCCGGGATTCGATTTTGCCGATTACCGCAGCGGCACCTACGCGGAACTCGCCACCGGCTGGCCGCAGGAAGCGGAGCGCATTCGCGCGCTGACGCGGAGCTAGTCTCTAACGCCTTTCGCGAAAAAATCCCCGCAGCAGCTCCGCCGACTCTTCCGCCCCAATTCCCTGCTCCACCTGCATCTGGTGATTCAGCTCGGGATGGTTCAGCACCGAAAGCACCGACCCGCACGCGCCCGCCTTTGGATCGGGCGCCGCAAACACCAGCCGGTCGATCCGCGCATGAATCATCGCCCCGGCGCACATGGCGCAAGGCTCGAGCGTCACGCAAAGCGTGCAACCGGAGAGCCGATAGTTCCCGAGCGCAGCTGCCGCCGCGCGCAGCGCGACAATCTCCGCATGTGCCGTGGGATCCACATCGCGCAATACGCGATTCTGACCACGCGAAACGATGGCGCCTTCGCGGACCACCACGGCGCCGATGGGCACCTCGCCGCCTTCACCGGCCAGCCGCGCCTCGGCCAGAGCCGCCTCCATCGCTTCGCGATCGTCGATCATGCATTCGATGCTAACGCCGCGGGCGTTTCTGCGGGGGTGGCCGCGGGCTGCTGCTGTGTCATGCAGTGCAGCGCGCCCAATCCCCAGATCAAATCAACGCAATGGATGCCGATGACCTCGCGATCAGGGAAAACCTCGGCAAGCGTGTTCAGCGCCACGCGGTCGTTGCGATCGTGAAAGGTTGGAACGAGCACCAGCCCGTTGGCAACATAAAAGTTCGCGTAGCTGGCCGGCAGGCGCTGGCCTCGAAAAATGATCGGCCGCGGCAAGGGTAGTTCCACAACCGTGAACTGCTTTCCGTCGCGCGTCCGCGCAGACTTCAGCAGCTTCAGGTTCTCCTTGAGCGGTTCATGGTTTGGATCGCTTTTGTCCCGCTCAATGGCGGTAACGATCGTCACCGGCCCGGCATATCTGGCAATGTCGTCCACGTGTCCGTGCGTATCGTCGCCGGCGATGCCGCGCCCCAGCCAAATCACTTGATCCGCGCCGAGATAATCCCTGAACACCTGCTCCAGTTGCTCGCGGCTCACGCCAGGATTGCGCTGCTGCACTTCGCTCAGCAGACATTCCTCGGTGGTCAGCAGGCTTCCCATACCGTTCACGTCGATCGATCCGCCTTCCAGCACGACCCTGCGCTTCACGCCCGCGCGATCTTCAACGCACGGTTGCCACTCGGGCAGACCGAGCAGCTTCGTTACGCGTCCCGGAATCTTCTCGTCGAGGCGCCAGTCGTCATACTTCGCCCACCCGTTGAAACGCCAATGGGTGAGGCCTACTCGGCCTTCCACGTTTCGGACCCCGTCTTTCTTGATAAAGATCGGGCCTGAATCGCGCGTCCAACCGCGATCCGTTGGCCAGCGGTGAAAGCTCACCCGATCCAGGTCCGTGCCGCTGCGCTCCAGCATGCTCGCGACGCGCCGCTCCATCGCGGCATTCTCCACGATCAGATGCACGCGCTCGCGCGCTGCCAGAAGCCGCACGATCTCCGCATAGAGCCACGGAATCGACGAAAATTTTCCCGGCCAATCCTCGGGATTGTGCGGCCACGCGAGCCACGTGGCCTCGTGCGGCTCCCACTCGGCGGGCATGCGGTAGCCCAGCTCGCGCGGCGTCTTCTGCCCCTTCGCGTCAGAGGCAGCCTTGCGGGCGCCGGTCTTCTTTTGCGATCGAACCGGCATGGCTATTTGTGCTCTTTGTGGCCGGCGTGGCCGTGCGCAGGCTCGATAAACCGCTGGCTGATCGGCGCATACGCATCCACGCGGCGGTCGCGCAGGAAGGGCCAGTTGCGGCGCGTCTCCTCAATCAGCCCGCGGTCGATCTCGCCCAGCACGATCTCCTCGGCTTCGTGCCCGGCCTTGGCCACGATGCGTCCAAACGGATCGGCGAGAAAGCTGCCTCCCCAGAATTCGAGCCCCGGCCCCGTTGCGCGATTCCCCTGGACGTCGCCGTGCTCCAGGCCCACGCGGTTCACCGCGGCCACATACACACCGTTCGCAATCGCGTGGGCGCGCTGCATGGTGCGCCATGCATCAAACTGCGCGGCGCCGAACTCGTCCTTCTCCGCCGGGTGCCAGCCGATCGCCGTCGGATAGAACAGCATCTCCGCACCCTGCAGCGCCGTCAGCCGCGCGCCCTCGGGATACCACTGATCCCAGCAGATCAGCGTGCCCACGCGCGCACCCGCCGCATCCACAGCGCGAAATCCAAGATCTCCCGGCGCGAAGTAGTACTTCTCGTAGTAAAGAGGATCGTCGGGGATGTGCATCTTACGGTAGATGTCTGCAATTTCGCCCGTGGCGTCAAGCGTGACGGCCGTATTGTGGTAGAGCCCCGGCGCGCGCCGCTCGAACAGCGATGCCACAATGGCCACGCCCGTTTCGCGCGCCACTTCGGCCAGCTTCGCCGTCGACGGCCCGGGAATTGGCTCGGCCAGGTCAAACAATCGCAAATCTTCGCGCTGGCAAAAATACTGCGTGCGGAAAAGCTCCGGCAGGCAAACGATGTTCGCGCCAAGCCGCGCCGCCTCGCGGATGCGCCTGAGCGCCGAGGCAAAGTTTGCCTCGGGATCGGCGCCCATGCGCATTTGCACAAGAGCAACGGTGAATTTGCGCGCCGTGGTCATTTTCCTTCCGTCGGTTCTCCGTCAAAGCCGAACTCGGCCCAGACGACAAGGCCAACCCCGGCAGGCGGAATTGGCCTCAAGTCCTCTAAATCGTCAGCTCGATCGCTCTTCGCCCGCCTCGAATCTTATCCAAAGGCCTGCCGCACGCAGTGCCTACTCGTCCAGTATCAGCACCGCCGCGGCGATGGTGGTGGTCCACTTGCCGCGCTTGTCGCCCACCGCCGACTGGGTAAAGTTGCTAGTGCGGACGATTTTGTTGGAGATGCGGTAGATCTCCTTCTTCTCGTCCCAGCTCTTGTCGGGATCGAACTCCACATCGAGCGTGGTCGCCAGCATTTCTGCAGCCAGCTCTTCGGCATACTCTCCGGCCTGATCGTCGGTCTCGCCGTAGCTGTGGTGCTCGCTCAGGTAGCCGTAGGTGTTGCGGTCGGCCGGAATGGCCACTCCGATGCTCGACGCAAGAAGGCGGTGCGGTTCGCGAGTTGAATTCTCCGCGATCACCGCAAACACCACCTCGCCGTCATTCAGATACTTCAGGCCTTCCTTGCGCGACAGGATCTTGCACTGCGGGGGAAAGATCGAGGACACGCGCACTAGATTCTGTGAGGCGATGCCTGCGTCGCGAAGCGCCAGCTCAAACGAGGTCAGACGCTCCTTATGTTTACCCACGCCCTTGGTGAAGAACATTTTCTTCGGGACCATGCTTTTACCCAATTTCGATGTGCCCTCCGTGGCTCGAAAGATTGTGGCAGTTTTTGGGTGTACCGGCATGAGTCTATCGCATCCCGGCACGCCCTGCACGGCTGCGGAATAATTTATCTTTCTTTCACAGCTTTGCCTGGAAACCTCCTCATTAGCGGCTGTCCCGGGCGGCTCAATTCAATAGATTCGCTTCAAGGAACGCGATGGTCGCATAGAACTGAAAATCCCGATTCGGCTTCTTCACGTATCCGTGACCTTCGTCCTTCGCCATCAGGAACCAGACCGGCGTCTGCTGCGCCTCCAGCTTCTGCTTGAACTGCACACTTTCAGAGTAGGGCACGCGTGGATCGTTGTAACCGACGATCATGAACATCGGTTTGGTCACATTCCGGGTCATATTGGCGGGCGCGGTTTTCTCCATGAACGCGCGCATCTCCGGATCCCGCTCGTCGCCGTACTCCGCGCGGCGAAGGTCTCTGCGGTAACCAGACGTATGCTCCAGGAACGTGCGCAGGTTCGATATGCCCACAATCTCGACCGTACAGCGCAAGCGCGCGTCGTACTGCGTGGCTACGCTCAGGGTCATGAAGCCGCCATAGCTGCCACCGGTGACTACTACGCGATCCTTATCGAGGTCCGGTTGCTCGGTCACCCAGTCCAGCAGAGCGCCAATATCGTGCACCGAATCCTGCCGCTTCATCCCGTTATCCAGCAGAGTGTACTTCTTTCCGTAGCCCGTCGAGCCGCGTACGTTCGGCTCGATGACCGTGATTCCCATCTCCTCAGTGAAGTAGTTCAACATTCCGCGAAAGTACGGCCGCGACTGCCCTTCCGGCCCGCCGTGAATACTGATCATTACCGGCCGCCTGCCAGTGAAGCGCGCATTGGCCGGATACTCGAACCCGGAGATTGTCAACCCGTCCGCGGCCTTCCAGTGGATAAGGCGCGGCTTCTGCATCGTCTTCAGCGGTACGCCGCCCGTCTCACTCTCGGTCCAACGCTCCAGCCTTCCCGTGTCCGCATCCACCGAGTACACATCGCCTGGCATGCTCGGGGTCGACAGGCTGAACCCTACTTCGTGGCCTTCCTGCCGGAAACGCAAGCCGCTTAACACTCCTGCCGGCAGCGCGGGGATCTTGATCTGCTTGCCATCGGCCAGCGCGACCACGTGCAGGCGGCTGATGCCGTCTTCATTCGTCGCAAACGCCGCCAGCTTTCCGTCGTGCGAGAGATCGTAATCCTCCACGTCCCAGGGGATGCTCCCGCTGACGCAGCCGCCGAGCTTGCCCGCGAACGACAGCCGGCACAACTGGTGAAAATCCGAGTCCCTGTCCGTCAACACCAGCAGTCCTTTTCCGTCCTTGGCGAACTTCACGTCGTCCCAGCTCACTTGTCCGCCAGCCGGGGTGATGGCGCGCTTCTCGCCGGTCTTCGCGTCGATCAAATCAATGGTGCTGTCGTTGATCGATCGCTCCTCCATTGCCGCAATCGTCTTCCCATCCGGGGACCAGTCCTGCACGTTCAACCCGCCACCAACAAACTGCGCCAGCATCCGCGCCGACGAGGGATCTCGCGGATCCATCACCCACAAATCCACATCGTTGCCGTTGCGGCGTGTCGAGGTAAAAGCCAGCTCGCCGCCGTCCGGCCGGAAAACCGGAGACAGGTTGCGGCTCTTGCCGTCGGTCAGCAGCTTGATTTCGCCGGTTCCAGGCGTGAACCTGTAGAACTGGAAGAACTCATCGCCGCCTGCGTCTTTTGTCAACAGCATCCAGCCCGCATCGTGCGGAGGATACTTGGCGGTCACGCGATCTGGAAAGAATGTAAGCTGGGTCCGCGCCCCCATAGGCCGCAGCACCTGGTGAACCTGAGGCGTGGTCTCGAACCGCGTGCTGATGAGCACCGATCGCCGGCCCGGTATCCAGTCCAGCAGCGCGGCCGTCCGGCTTTCGGTGTACGGCGCGGCCTTCTCCACAATGCTCATCGGAATCGCCGGAATTTGCTCGGTCACCAGGTTGGCCGCGGGCTGGTATGCGGCGTCTTGCTGCGCCAAGACTGCGGCTGGAATGGCAAAACTCAGGGCAAGAGCTGTAACCAAAAGGATTCGCTTCACGGCCGGCCTCCGGAGGTCTCCAGGATTCTGTCTCAGCATCCTAGCATTCCCTTTTGCTGGATCGAAGATTTCCGCGCAACATTTTTCGCTCCAGGGCGTTCCAACCAATATGAGCATCCGGTTTCTTTTCTGTCTTGCGGCTGCCGCCGCCCTGAGCACCGGCAGCTTGGCGCAGAGTCCTCCGGCGTCTTCTCCCCCGGCAACCGGTGCCGACATCGGCTCGGTAATCCTTGAATTTGTTCCGCCACCCCTCGCGGGACTTGGTTCCCAGGCCGTAGCCAATGAAAGCTTCACACTGGACCGGACGATGCTGGCTGCCGCCTCAGGCATGCTGCCCGACTCCGACGCCGATCTGAGGCAGACCGTTGCCCGGCTCGACGGCGTCAGCGTCCACATGCTGCGCTTTGCGGCAGACGGCGTGGCCGACCCGGCGCAGGTTCAGGCCATCCGCGAGGCCTACCACCTGCGCGGCTGGAAGCATGTTCTGGACTCGACGAGCTTGAGAGGACAGGCTCGCAACGACACTACCGATGTATGGTTGGTGATGGACGGCGCCAACGTTCGCGGCGGCGTAGTGATGGTGGAGACTCCCAAAAGCCTGACGCTGGCGACCGTGGCCGGCAATCTGAGTCCGCTTGACCTCCTCCATCTACGCGGCCACTTCGGCATCCCGCGGTTCGATGCAGACAGATTCCCCGGCGAGGATCGCCGCTAACTTGCGGGCCGTGCCGCACGGCTGCGGCAAGTGAGCTACACGTGCAAGCGCGCCGGTCCCGCCCGCCGTTGCCACCCCCGAATTGCGGGTGTTAGCCTCAACTCTGGACCATCCACCGAAGGGAATTCCCTCACCATCATGCAGAGCGCCTACAACGGGCTTGAATTGCCCCAAAATGGTCAGCCGATCGAATACAACAACGGGCAGTTTGCCGTGCCCGATCATCCCATTATCCCCTTCATTGAAGGCGACGGCACCGGCCGCGACATCTGGAAGGCCTCGCGGCGCGTATTCGACGCCGCGGTCGAAAAGGCATACGGCGGCAGGCGCGCCATTCGCTGGTTTGAGATATTCGCCGGCGAAAAAGCCTTCCGGCAGTTCAGCAATTGGCTGCCGGATGACTCCGTTGCCGCGGCGCGCGACCTTCGCGTTTCCATCAAGGGGCCTCTCACAACTCCCGTCGGCGGCGGCATTCGCTCGCTCAACGTTGCCCTGCGCCAGATTCTCGATCTTTACGCCTGCGTGCGGCCCGTGAAGTATTACCAGGGTGTGCCCAGCCCCGTAAAGCACCCGGAGAAGCTCGACGTCGTCATCTTTCGCGAGAATACCGAGGATGTCTACGCGGGCATCGAGTTCAAGCAGGGCACGGACGACGCGGCGCGCCTCATCGCGTTCCTCAACGACGATCTGCTGAAGGGCGGCAAGAAGAAAGTGCGCGCCGATTCGGGCGTGGGCATCAAGCCCATCTCCATCTTCGGCACCAAGCGCCTCGTCCGCTACGCCATTCGCCGTGCGCTCGAGACGGGCCGCAGGACCGTGACCCTCGTGCACAAAGGCAACATCCAGAAGTTCACTGAGGGCGCTTTTCGCGAGTGGGGCTACGAGGTGGCCACCCAGGAGTTCCGCTCGCAGGTCGTCACCGAGCGCGAAAGCTGGATTCTTGGCAACGTGGAATCGAGGCCCGGGCTTTCGATTGAAGAGAATGCGGCGCTCATCGAGCCCGGAATGGAATTCGGCTCTCCGAGCTTCAAGGCTTCGGTTTGCGATGAGGTGAAGTCGGTTCTCGACTCGATCGGCAAGTCGCACGGCAACGGCGCGTGGAAGTCGAAGGTGCTGGTGAACGACCGCATCGCCGACTCCATCTTCCAGCAGATCATCATTCGCCCCGAGGACTACAGCGTGCTCGCAACCCCGAATCTCAACGGCGACTACATCTCCGACGCCGCCGCGGCGCAGGTGGGCGGGCTGGGCATCGCGCCCGGCGCCAACATCGGCGACGGCTTCGCGGTCTTTGAGGCCACGCACGGCACCGCGCCAAAGTATGCCGACAAAGACGTCATCAATCCCGGCTCGGTGATCCTTTCGGGCGTCATGATGCTCGAGTTCATCGGCTGGAAAGAAGCAGCAACGATGATCGAGACGGCGATGGAAAAGACGATTCAGCAAAAGTTCGTCACGTACGACTTCGAGCGGCAGCTCACCGGCGCCACCAAGGTGGGCACCAGCGAGTTTGCCACGCGCATCATTGGCAACATGTAAGACAGGGGTTAGGTTTCAGGGGTCAGGGATCAGATTTTGAAGCAGCACCGGGTTGGCGAAGATTGAATCCCAGGACAGTCGGTTAATTGAAATGCAGTGCGTGAATCCTCAAATTGATTGCGCAGGTTGAAAGACAGTCGGGTTTTTCTGATCCCTGACCCCTGAAACCTGAACCCTTTTCGAGACTTTCTAAGGAGAATAGAAATGCGGAAAAAGGTAAGCATCGTCGGCGCGGGCAACGTGGGCGCCACTTGCGCGCACTGGATTGCGGCCAAGGAACTGGCCGATGTGGCCCTGATTGATGTGGTGGAAGGCGTGCCGCAGGGCAAGGCGCTTGACCTGCTTGAAGCCATGCCCATCGAGAAGCGCGACGTGGCCATTGCCGGCGCCAACGACTACGCGGCTACGGCGCACTCTGACATCGTGGTCATCACCGCCGGCATCCCACGCAAGCCCGGCATGAGCCGCGACGACCTGCTCAACACCAACTTCAAGATCATGTCCGACGTGGTGCAGAAAGTCGTTGCTCAATCGCCCGAGTCGATCCTCATCGTCGTCTCCAATCCGCTCGACGCCATGGCCCAGGCCGCCTATCGCCAGGCTGGATTTAATCGCGAGAGGGTGATCGGCATGGCCGGAGTGCTGGACTCGGCGCGCTTCCGCAGCTTCATCGCCGCCGAACTGGACGTAAGCGTCGAAAATGTCACGGCCTTCGTGCTGGGCGGCCATGGAGACACCATGGTCCCGCTGGCGCGCTACTCCACCGTTGCGGGCATCCCGATCACCGAGCTCATCGCGCCCGATCGCCTGGAGCAGCTTGTGCAGCGCACGCGCGACGGCGGCGCCGAGATTGTGAAATACCTCAAGACCGGCAGCGCCTACTATGCGCCCTCGGCAGCCGCCACGGAGATGGTCGAGGCAATCCTCAAGGACAAAAAGAAGATTCTTCCCTGCGCGGCATATCTCGAGGGCGAGTACGGCATCAATGGCTACTTCATCGGCGTGCCGTGCAAGCTGGGCGCCGCGGGAATCGAACAGATCGTTGAGATCAAGCTCACCGCGGAAGAAGACGCGGCACTCAAAAGGAGCGCCGCTGCCGTCAAGGAACTCTGCGCCGTGATAGGGGTTTAGCTTCAGCTTGCTCGCATCATTGAAAAAGCCCCGGCTGAGCCGGGGCTTTTTCATTTCTACTGCGATGGCGCGGCGATCAGTCCATCGCCATGCTCAACTGGTGGCGCACGTCGGCGCCGCGAATCCAGAAGATCACGTCGGTGGCGATGTTCGACGAGTGGTCGGCGATCCGCTCAAGATTCTTGGCCACCAGGATTCCGTTCATCGCCTGCTGCGTGAACTGCGGCTTCTCTTCGATGAGCTTGAGCAAATCGTTGTGGGCCCGGCGGTTCATGCGGTCGATCTCGTCGTCCATTTCGCGCACGGAATCGGCAAGCCGCGCATCACCGTCAAGCAGAGCCTGCAGCGCATTGCGGATCATGTGCCCGGCAAACTCGCCCATCGCAACAAAATCAACCGGCAGCTCCACATTGTCGAGCGGCAGAATTTCCTTTGTCCGGCGGGAAATGCTCATCGACTGGTCGCCGATCCGTTCCAGGTCGCCGTTGATCTTGATCACCGCGAGAATGAAGCGCAGATCGACGGCCATGGGCTGTTCCTTAGCCAGCAGCTCGTACGCCATCTCGTCCAGCTCGCGCTGCGCGGTGTCGATCGCCCGTTCGTTCTGCTTGACGAATTTGCACAGCCCCTTGTCGCGCCGCAGGTACGCCTCCACTGAAGACTCTACGGCCAGCTGCGCCAGCGCAGCCATGGCCAGGAGCTTGTCTTTAAGTTCGGCGAGTTGCTGCTGAAAGTGAATCCGCGGCACTAAGGTCGTTCCTCCATCTCCCCATTGTGCATCAAGCTACATTACAGGAAAACAAATTTCCGTGTACGCACCAGAACTGTCACATTCGAAAGTACCGTCTACGCGCCGGCTGTCTGGGGCGGCGGCAGCTCGATCCTGCCCAGCAAAAAGACGTAGGCCGCAATGCCGATGGCCAGAAAGACGGCCGCGACGCCGAAGGCCCAGGCATACGAGTGGCGGATCGAGACCACATACCCGGTGATAATCGGTGCCGCGATGCCCGCGATTTGACTGGCGAGGTTCAGAATGCCGCCCACCTTCCCCACATCTCTGCGCAGCGCGATGAGCGATGGCGCCGACCACCCCACCGGCGCCGCGGCTGCCAATCCGCCAATCGACAAGCTGATCCAGAAGAGCGCCTGCGCGGGCTCGTGTGCGTGCGCCGCGCCCAGTATGCCCAGGCCGCACGCCGTGCCGCCAATCAGCACCGTTTGCCGCACCCTGCTCGCGTTCCAGCCGCGCCGGATCAGCGTGTCCACCAGCCAGCCGCCGGCCACCACGTCGGTAAAGGTGGCGATGATCCAGGGCACGCTGGTATAGCGGAACGAGTGCGATAGATCGACGCGCAATGCGAACGAAAGATAGCTCGGCAACCAGTAAAGCAGCAAATAGAACACGTAGTTGTACGAAGCGAAGCCGATGGCGAGCCCCAGCACCTTGCGCTGGCCTAGCAAATGAACGAGCGACGCCGGCGGCTCGCTCGGCCGCACTTCGCTGGCAAGCGATTCCTCGATGTAGGCTCGCTCAACCTCAGTCAACTCCGGATCGTCTTCCGGATCGCGATAGACACGCCGGAAGAGAGCAAAATAGCCGAGGCTCAATAAGCCGGTCAGCGCGAAGCTCCAGCGCCACCCCGCGGCCAGCAACACTCCGCCAAGCAGTGGAACACCGATGGCCGGTGCGAATTTGGCGGCGGCATCGAATATCGCAGTCGCAAGCCCGCGCTGCTTGGCCGGGAACCACAGGCCGATCGCCTTGGCGTTGGCGGGAAAGATCGGAGCTTCACCCACACCCAGCAAAAAGCGCGCGCCAAACAGTCCGCTCAGGTTCGGCGTAACCGAAGACGCGAACGACGCCACGCTCCACAGGAATGTGCCGATAAGTCCGACGCGCCGCACGCCGAATTTGTCCAGGATGACGCCGACCGGCAACTGGCAGAGTCCGTACGTCCAGTTGAACGCGCCGGAGAGATAGCCGAACACGACGTCGGAGACACCGAACGCCACGAACAGTGCGTCGTGCGACACCGACACGTTCACGCGGTCAATGTAGTTGATCAGGACCCCAAGACCGAGCAGCCATGCGATGCGCCATCGCCGCCGCGGCAGGCGCGCCAATTCCCCGCTCTCCGGTTTCGCCGCCACAGTCCCTCCACGTACGATTGGAACGATTGCCTCAGTGTGCCGCGAGCGCCCCACCCTGCACCACCACATTTTCAAGCGTGCCGATGGGGTCGATAGTGATCGAAACCTTGTCGCCCGGCAGGAGCGTGAAATCGTCCGGCGGCACAATGCCGGTTCCGGTCATTAGCAATGCGCCGGCCGGGAACGCGTTCTCGCGAAATAGATATGAGACTAGTTGAGCCGGCGCGCGCTTCAGCTCGGCAAGCGTCGTCGCGCTGCGGAACGCGGCCTGACCGCCGCGCAGGATCTCCAGCCGGATGGGAGTCGTCGCCGGCAGAGCCTCGCCCGTCACCAGGACGCACGGACCCAGCGCGCAACTGCCGTCGTAGACCTTGGCTTGCGGAAGATAGAGCGGGTTCTCGCCCTCAATGTCGCGCGAGCTCATGTCGTTGCCCACCGTGTAGCCGATAATCTGGCCGCGCGGATTGATGACGAGCGTCAGCTCCGGCTCCGGCACCGACCATTTGGCATCGCTGCGAATGCGGACGTTGCCGCCGTGGCCCACCACCCGGCTCGCAGTCGCCTTGAAAAAAAGTTCCGGCCGCTCCGCCGTGTAGACGCGGTCGTAAAAGTCGCCTCCGCCCGCGTCCTTCGCTTCTGCCATGCGCGCGCTGCGGCTCCGGTAATAAGTCACGCCGGCCGCCCACACTTCCTGGCTCACGATCGGCGCTTCAATCCGCGCTGCCGCAAAATCCGTCGCCGGCTTCCCGCCCGCGACCACGGAACGCAAATAACCGCTCAGGTCTTCGTGCGCCACAAGCGCGTCCCAGTTCGATTCAGGCATGCGAAAGTAAACGCCGCCTTCTTCCACATAGTTGCCGTTGCTGGTTCGGTAGAGCTTCACGCATTCTTCTCCAATCGCGAGACAATTTGATCCACATCGTAGACGCAGCCGCCCCAAACGCCCCCGCTGGCCTGAATCAGCGCGGCCCAAAGCCGCGTGTCCTCAGGCAAATCGGGATGCGGCGCGAGATCTCCGCGCGGACTTCGCTCAGCCAATCGCCGCGCGCCCTCTTCTGCGTCAAAGCTCTCTCCGGCCTCGCCGACAAAATGCACTTGTCCGGCCAGCTTCACCCGGTCGATCACGATCTCGATCCGGTCGCCGTCTCTGACTTTGCCGATCGGCCCGCCGGCCAGCGCCTCCGGCGAAATGTGCCCAATGCACGCGCCCGTCGAAACACCGCTGAAGCGCGAGTCCGTCAACACGGCCACGTGCTTGCAGTGCGGCAACTCCTTTAGCGCCGCCGTAATCTGGTAGATCTCCTGCATGCCAGAGCCTTTGGGCCCGCCGCAGATCAGGACAATCACATCGCCCTCTAGAATATCGCCGTTCTTGATGGCTCGGATCGCCGCGGTTTCGGTCACGAAGACCCGCGCCGGCCCCGCATGGCGAAACACCTGGTCCTCGCCGACCAGCGATGGGTCGATCGCGGTGCTTTTAACCACCGATCCCTCCGGCGTCAAATTGCCGATCGGGAAACAAACCGCCGACGTCAGGCCCCGCGACCGCGCGCGATCGGGCGACATGATCACATCTTCGGGATCGATGCCGTCCAGCTCCTGCAGCCTGCGCCGCAACTCGGCCCGGCGCGGGCTTTCGCGCCACCAGTTCAGGCACGTGTCCAGCGTTTCACCGCTCACCGTTTTCACCTTCACATCCAAAAGCCCATGGGCGCGCAGTTCCAGCATCACCTCGGGCACGCCGCCGGCCAGAAACACCTGCACCGTGGCAAAATTGCGCGGCCCGTTCGGCAGCGCGTCCACCAGGCGCGGAATCAGCCGATTGACCTCGACCCAATCGGTAACCGTAGGCCGCGACAATCCCGAGGCATGCGCAATGGCCGGAAGATGAATGAGGAGATTCGTCGAACCGCCGAAGGCAGCCTTCACGATCATGGCGTTGTAAATCGATGCGGGCGTGAGGATGTCGCATGTGCCCAGACCAAGCTGATGCATCCTCAAAATCGCGCGGGCTGAGCGGCGCGCGGCATCGAGCCAGATCGGCTGTCCCGAGGGCGCCAGCGCCGTATGCGGCAGTGACAGTCCCAGCGCTTCGCCCACCACCTGCGACGTCGCGGCGGTCCCCAGAAACTGGCACCCTCCCCCCGGCGAAGCGCATGCCCGGCAGCCCATCTCCGCGGCGTGTTCCAGCGTGATGTGTTTCTGCGCGAATCGCGCGCCAATAGTCTGCACCTTCGCCGCATCCTCACCGGATTCCGGCAATAACGTCACGCCCCCCGGCACCAGGACCGCCGGCATCTTTCCCGACGACGCCAGCGCCATCATCATCGCCGGCAGACCCTTGTCGCACGTCGCAACGCCGATCACCCCTTTCCGGGTCGGCAGCGAGCGCATCAGGCGCCGCAGCACGATCGCGGCATCGTTCCGGAAGGGCAGCGAGTCCATCATGCCGGGCGTGCCCTGCGTGCGGCCGTCGCACGGATCGGTGACCGCACCTGCGAACGGCTTGGCGTGCAGAGATTTCAGCTCCCGCGCCGCCTCGGCCACCAGCAGTCCCACTTCCCAGTGACCGGTGTGGAATCCCAGCGCGATGGCCTCGCCATTTTCCGCGCGCAGCCCGCCGTGCGTGCTCAGGATCAGGAATTCGGGATCGAGCAGGCGATTCGGCGCCCAGCCCATCCCGGCGTTCTGCGTCAGGCCGAATAGATTCCCTGAGGGCTCGGTGAGCAGCATCTCCGGCGTGAGGGGCAGCGCTCCTTGAGGGCCGGGCGCATGCGTGGCCACGGCGGGCAGGTTCGCGTCCGCCGACTCCAGAACCGATCTTAGTGGAATGTCGTTGATGGGGAAGACCTTTCCGCGTTCAGTATAGTGGACGCGGACAGGCCTTTAGAACGCTGTCGCCGGCGGGCGGATCGCGGCAAGACCCGCCTGTGCAGCAGCAACAAGCACGCAGCAAACTCAGTACGCCGTCAGGCCTCCGTCGATCGCCAGCGCAACCCCGTTGATGAACGATGCTTCGTCGCTCGTGAGATAAACCAGCGCGTTCGCAACGTCGGCCGTGGTCGCCAGCCTTCCCAGCGGAATCTCGCCCAGTCGTTCTGCTTTGCGCTCCGGATCCCTGAACAACGTCTGCACAAGAGGCGTGTCCACCGTGCTGGGGTGGATCGAGTTGCAGCGGATGTTGTCCTTTGCGTAACGCACAGCCACCGACTTGGTCAGCATGGTCAGCGCGCCCTTGGTCGTCGTGTAAGTTTCATTCGTAAACTTGTGGCCCACCAGCCCGCATATCGACGACATGTTGAGAATCACCCCTCCGCCCCCGGCCCTCATCAACGGGAGCGCGTGCTTGATCCCTATGAACGGTCCCTTCACGTTCACCGCGATCATGGCGTCGAAGGATTCCATGGGCATCTCTTCAATGTTTTTCCTCACGTTGATGCCCGCATTGTTCACCAGGATGTCGAGCCGTCCGGCCCGCTCCATCACCGTTGCGAGCGCCGCCTTCCAGCTCTCCTCTGAAGTCACGTCGAGCAGGATGAAGATCGCGCCGATTGCCGCGGCCGTTTTTTCGCCCTCCTCGCGATTGACGTCGCAAACGAACACAGAGGCGCCTTCCTCACAAAACCTCTTTGCCACTTCCGCACCGATCCCGCCCGCAGCTCCCGTAATCAAGGCGGTCTTGCCCGAAAGATGCTTGGCGCTCACTTGGCGCCTCCCTTGCGGACTTTGACCGCAGCCAGCTTCTCGTAGAACTGGATGACGCCGCCATGGTCGTCGCCCTGCTTTCCGTCGACCTTGAGGGCCTGCATGATCTCCATGATCTGGCTCGTAAGCGGGATCGGAGTTCCGATTTCGTGGGCGGTGTCAAGAGCGTTCTGCAGGTCCTTGATATGCAGCTCAATTCTGAATCCTGGCTTGTAGTTTCCTTCGAGGACCATGGGAGCTTTCGCATTCAGGACGGTGCTTCCAGCCAGGCCGCCCTTGATCGCGTTAAACACCCGCTCGGGATCCACCCCAGCCTTCGTCGCGAGAACGAAAGCCTCCGACATCGCGGCGATGTTCAAAGCAACAATGATCTGATTTGCAAGCTTGGTCACGTTGCCCGCGCCGATGTCTCCGCAGAGAACGGCACTCGCGCCCATCTTCAGCAATATGTCCTTCACCTTCTCGAAGACTGCTTCCTTGCCGCCCACCATGATGGCAAGCGTTCCGTCGATGGCCTTGGGTTCGCCGCCGGATACCGGGGCGTCAAGCATCTCGATTCCCTTCTTGGCAAGCTCGGCGGCCACCTCGCGGCTCGCAAGGGGAGCAATTGAGCTCATGTCAACAAGCACGCTTCCCGGCTTGGCCCCCTCGATCACGCCGCCTTCGCCCAGCACCGCCTTCTTCACGTGCGGCGAATTGGGCAGCATCGTAATGATGAGCCCTGTTTGCGACGCCACGTCCTTCGGAGACGAGCCTGCTGTTGCGCCTGCTGCAACCAGCTCTTTCACCGGCGCATCAACGATGTCATAAACAACCAGCGTGTGGCCTGCCTTGAGCAGGTTCTTCGCCATGGGCTTGCCCATGATGCCCAGTCCTATAAAGCCGATATGCATTTCTCTTCTCCCTTCAAAAGCGTTCTCACGGTCCTGGCAACTTCGTCCGATGTCAGCTTAAAATGTCTGAGCAGTTCTTCGTAGCCCTCTGCCGAAATGCCAAAGGTGTCGGGCACGCCCACAAACTCCACCCGCGCGTGACTCACCCCGCGCAGCGCCTCCACAACCGCCGAACCGATTCCGCCAATGATCGAATGCTCTTCGGCTGTGACAATGGCATCCACTCCGCTCGCGTAGCGGATCACCGCCTCGCGATCCAGCGGCTTGATGGTGCTGATGTTGATCACCCTCGCGGAAATCCCTTCCGTCTCCAGGGCCTTCGCGGCCTCAAGCGCCTTCGAGACCATGATTCCCGAGCCGAAGATCGCCACGTCGTTCCCGTCCCGCAGCTTCGTCACTTTGCCGATCGAGTACGGCTCGCCCGCCGGAGACACAAAAGGCAAATCGTTCCTGTTGATCCTGAAGTACACGGGCCCCGGCCAATCCAGCATGCAGTCCATCATCTGTTCCACTTCGATGGAGTCGGCCGGGCAAAGCACCGTCATGTTGGGCAGCGACCGCATCAGGGCGGCGTCCTCCACGCCCTGGTGTGTCTTTCCGTCCCCAAAGTCCGAAAGCCCCGCGCTTGACCCGCAAATCCGCACCGGCAGGTTCGGAATGCAGATGGAATTGCGCAGCTGGTCGTACGTTCTTCCCGAGGCGAACACCGCGAAGGAATGAATAAACGGAATCATCCCGGAAAGCGCGAATCCCGCCGCCGTCGACGCCATGTTCTGTTCCGCGATTCCCATTTGGAAGTACCGGTCGGGAAACTCCGCCTGAAACATGACAGACTGCGTGGACTTGCCCAAATCTGCTTCAAGGGCCACCACTCGCTCGTCCTTCTTTCCAAGCCGGACAAGGCTGGCGCCATACGCACTTCTCAGGTTCGGCGATGTCATTCGACCATCCTCCGCGATTCTTCGATTTCAGCCAGCGCCTGGTTGTACTGTTCCCTGGTCATCGCGCCGTTGTGGAAGGCCGCCGTGTTCTCGGCGAAGGACACGCCCTTTCCTTTGATCGTGTCCGCCACGATCACCGTTGGACCGCCTTTGATCGCAGCCGCCTCGTCCAGAACATCCAGGATCGCGCCCACATCGTGGCCGTCCACATTCAGCACGTTCCACCCGAACGCTCGCCACTTGTCTTCCAGGTTCGGAATGTCGAAAATCTCCTTCGTCGGGCCGGTGGCCTGGATCCTGTTCCTGTCCACGATGGCCGTCAACGAGTCCACCTTGTAGCGCGCGGCGGCCATGGCCGCTTCCCAAAGCTGGCCTTCAGCGAGTTCGCCGTCGCCGATCACCACATACACCCGCGCCGGGCTTTTCCTGAGCCGCAGCGCCAGCGCCATCCCGTTCGCGATTGAAAGTCCCTGCCCCAGCGAGCCTGTCACCGCTTCCATTCCGGGAGTCATCATGTCCGGGTGCCCTTGCAATTTGCCGCCCAAGGTCTTCAGCTTCCCCATCTCCGCCCGCGGAATCACGCCCAGCTCCACCAGCGCCGCATATTGCACCAGAACGGAATGTCCCTTGCTCACCAGAAAGCGATCCCGGTTCGGATCATTGATAGCCTTGGGATCGAAGTGCATCTTCCCGAAGTACAAAGCCGCCGCAATCTCAGCCAGCGAGCACGAACCGCCCAAGTGTCCTGCCTTGCCGACACCGATCATCGTCACAATGTCAGCTCTCAGGTCCCATGCGATCTTTCTGATTCTCTGAACCTCTTCAGGCTTTCCCATCCATCTTCCTCCGGCGAGGGAGTTCGGCTCCCAGCCGTTCTTTTTCTTCAACTTCTGGCCCCACAATCGATGCCATCGACGCCCTCTATCCAGGTATCGATTGCCCCTGAGCAACTGACAAGTGTAGTTCTGCGATTCAACGCTTAGGCGTGACTTGGATCACAGGCGAATCGATTTTTCTACTGAGCTGCCAGAAGCCTGCGCGCAACACGGCATTGCTTTTTGAGCCAGACGCACAGAATGGAATCGCACGACCGCCGACTCGGAATGCTATAAAGTGATGTGCCCGCAGACGAAGTGAACAACATTCCCCCACAACCGGCTGGCCTGCGCCGGCGCTGGCTGTTCCTTATGCCGGTGGTTTTCGTCACCTACAGCCTGGCTTACCTTGGGCGCTCCAACTTCGGATTTGGCGCGGCCGCCGGGCTGGCAAAATCCCTCAACATCACCGAATCCCGCGCGGCCTTTCTCGGCTCCGTCTTCTTCCTCGGCTATTTTCTCTTCCAGGTTCCGGCGGCGACGTACGCCATACGCCGCAGCGCCACGCGCCTCGTATTCTTCGCGCTCATCAGTTGGGGCATCCTCTCTGCCTTGACCGGCGTCATCCGCAACTACTGGCTGCTGGTGGTTGACCGCACGGTGCTGGGCGTCGCGGAAAGCCTCATCATGCCGTCGATGCTCATCCTGCTTGCCAATTGGTTCACCAAACAGGAGCGCTCACGAGCCAACGCCATTCTCATCCTTGGCAATCCGGTCACAGTCACGTGGATGTCCGCTGCGACCGGCTACCTGATTCGCGCCGTCGGCTGGCAATGGACATTCATCCTCGAGGGCATTCCTTCTGTGCTCTGGGCGTTCGTCTGGTTCGCCGTGGCTCGCGACCACCCTCCGCAGGTTCCCTGGCTCTCGCGAGAATGCAGCACACACATTACCGACATGCTAGCTCAGGAGCAGACTTCGCTGCCGGAGTACAAGAACCTGGGCGCGGCGCTCCGCGTGCCGGGCGTAGTCGTCCTCTGCCTCCAGTACTTCTCCTGGAGCTTCGGCGTCTACGGCCTTACTCTCTGGATTCCCGAGATGATTCGTTCCGGCTCGTCCCGCGGCATCGAGCAGGTCGGCATGCTCAGCGCGGCGCCCTTTCTCCTTGGCGTGATACTGATGCTCACCGTCTCAGCCATCTCCGACCGGACGCTCAAACGCAAGCCGTTCGTGTGGCCGTTTCTCATGATCTCGGGTGTGGGCTTGTTCTGCAGCTTCGCCGCAGCCGGCAACGACTTCTGGCTCTCTTATTCTTCTTTGATCATCGCCGGCGGATGCATGTACGCTCCCTACGGCCCCTTTTTCGCCATCATGCCGGAGATGCTGCCGCGCAATGTAGCCGGCGAGGTCATTGCGCTCGTCAACAGCTTCGGCGCACTGGGCGGCTTTGCCGGAACGTGGCTGGTGGGCTGGCTGCAGGCGCTCACCGGCAGCGCGCGCGCCGGATTCCTCTCCATGTCCGTGGCGCTCATCGTTTCCGGGGTGATTACTCTTTTCCTGCCTTCGCAGCGGAGCCAACCGCGTCCCGCGTGAACTGCCCGTCAACCAGCCGCCAGATGCGCAGCGGATTCCCGTCTATCAGCTCATCCGGCAGCGCGGCCTGTGGAAAATCCTGGTAGCAAACCGGGCGCACGAACCTGTAGATCGAGTACGTACCCACTGAAGTCGCCCGGCTGTCGCTCGTCGCTGGGTACGGCCCGCCGTGCACCATCGCGTGGCACACTTCAACGCCCGTCGGAAAACCGTTCACGATCAGCCGTCCCGCTTTGCGCTCGAGGACTGCAATCAGGTCTGCGTACGCCTCCAAGTCGGCATCCGAGCCGTGCAGTGTTGAGGTCAGTTGCCCTTCGAGCGATTCCGCCAGCGTCATCAGCTCTTCGCGGCTGTCGTAGCGGATCACAAGCGTCGTCGGCCCGAACACTTCCGTAGCCAGCTCGGGATCGCCGAGCAGCTCGCCTGCGCTCACCTGCATCACCACCGGCGCGGCGTACGTGTCGCCCGCGCCGTCTTTTCCGGCCTGCGCCACCGTCTCCACACCGCCCTGCGCTTGCCGTCCAGCAATGCCCGAGTGGTAACTCTTTGCGATACCGCCCGTCAGCATGGGCGATGCGGCGCCTCTCTCCGTTTGTGCCTTCAACTCCGCGATCAGCCCATCGGCGTCCGCGTTGCGCGGCAGATACACCAGTCCCGGCTTGGTGCAGAATTGGCCCACGCCCAGCGTGAACGACCCGAAAAGGCCTCCGGCGATTTGCCCACCGCGCTTGTGCAGCGCCTCCGGCAAAACAAACACGGGATTCACGCTGCTCATCTCCATAAAGCACGGAATCGGTTCAGGCCGCGCCGCGGCGCGCTGCATCAGCGCCCTCCCAGCCCCGAGCGACCCCGTAAACCCGACGGCCTTCACCTTGGGGTGGTCTACGAGCGCCGCGCCAATCTCCGATCCCGCGCCGAACAGCAGCGCAAAAACGCCCGCCGGCAGGCCGCACTCCTTCACGCTGCGCGCAATCACCTGGCCGACCATCTCGCTCGTCCCCGGATGCGCATGGTGCGCCTTCACGATCACCGGACACCCTGCGGCAAATGCAGCGGCGGTGTCGCCGCCGGCCACGGAGAACGCCAGCGGAAAATTGCTCGCGCCAAACACGGCAACCGGCCCCAGCGGCTTCATCATCGAGCGGATGTCGGAGCGCGGCAGCGGCTTGCGATCGGGCTGCGCGGGATCGATGCGCGCATTCACCCACGAGCCATCCTCAACCACTTGTGCAAACAGCCGCAGTTGGTTGATGGTCCGCGCTGACTCGCCCTTCAGGCGCGCCTCGGGCAGCGCCGTCTCGCGGTGCGCGCGCTCCACCAGCTCAGGCACAATGGCCTCAATCCCATCCGCTACGTGCCGCAGAAAGCGCGCCCGCTCCTTGCCGGCAAGCTTGCGGTAGACGGCGAATGCCTCGTCGGCCAGATCGGCCGCAACGTTCAGGTCCTCGATCGATGCGCAACGATACACGGGCTCGAGCCGCGCGCCCGTCGCCGGATCGACACCGTGGAAATTCGCCCCACCCTCAATCCGCGATTCACCGTTAATAATCGAAGATCCCTGCAGCTCAATCGTCGTTTTCTGCTCCAGCATCACTGACCTCCAGATCCCTAATCCCTATTCCGTACGTCCCCGTTCCCTGTCTTCTCCAATGTCTTCGTTCCAGATCTCCGGATGCCTCGCGATGAACGTCTCCATCAACCCGCGGCACACTTGATTGTCGAGGTCGATCACTTCCACGCCGTTCTCGCGCAGCCAGTCCAGGCCTCCCTTGAACGTGCGGCTTTCGCCCACCACCAGCGTGCCAATGCGGAACTGGCGAATGAGCCCGCTGCAATACCAGCAGGGCGCGAGCGTAGTCACCATCACCAGGTTCCTGTAACTTCGCTGGCGTCCCGCACGGCGAAAAGCATCGGTCTCGCCGTGAATGCTGGGATCGCCCTGCTGCACGCGCCGGTTGCGCCCGCGGCTCAATAGTTCACCCGAGTGCGTAAACATCGCCGCTCCCACGGGCACGCCGCCCTCATCGAGGCCCAGGTGCGCCTCCTCGATGGCCACGGCAAGCATCTCGTCGTACGACTTCACAAATCCAATCTATCGCAGCCGGTCGAAGAAGTTAGCCGACTAAGCGGTGCAGGTGGAGCTAGCGGGGCCGGCGACGCAAAGTTGAGCGCCCGAATGCTACGCCGCAACAGCCGGCACCATTCCGGAATCATCGCGCTGCCTGAGTGGTTTTAGCACCAGCCATTGCAAGCCCGAGACAAAGCGCGATCAGCGCCTCAAACACAACCGGCAGCGCAAAGAAGTACACAAGCGAATCCACCGCGAACACGAGATATCCCAGCATGAACACTGCCAGGACCGGCCGGAGGCCAGCCGCATCACGTTCGGCCAGCGATCCCAACAGCCAGAAGACCAGCCCCTCGGCCGTAAGGAAGATGGTCAGGGCCAAACCCATCCCGCGATGGAATTCCCAGAACGTTCGCGTGACTCCCATAAATTGAAACTGGTTTGCCTTCATGGCCGCCTCGGCCACGCTCGCAGGACCCGGCGGCGCCGCGCCGAATACGCCGCCAATGGTGTGGCATTGCCGAATGCACCAGCGTGAGCACAGAAGCAATTCGCAAATAAGTCCGCGGCTTCATTTCTCCTCCTTGCGTTCAGAATCCTCCCGGCATATTCCTGGTCCAACAACGCAAGACCAGGAAGTGGTCGAATTTCAAAAAACCCTGGCTGGCGGCGCAGCTCAATTCACCGTCAGCACCAGCTTGGCGAAGTGGCTGCCCTCTTCCATGCGTTCCAGCACCTCGCGCACCTGTCTCCAGTCGAACGCCTCGCCCACCGGCCGCATTTCCGCCAATGTAATCGCGCGGTTCATCTCCACAAAATCCCTGCGCGAGCCTACGTAGATGCCATGGATGCGCGCCCTCTTGTGCAGAATGAGCGGAATCGGAAATGGCTCCGCGGAAGGCGCCAGCACGCCTACCTGCGCCACGATTCCGCCGTAGCGGACGGACCTTAGCGAGCGCGGCAGGGTGCCCGCGCCGCCCACCTCCACTACCAGATCCACGCCCTCGCCGCCGGTCTGGTCCAGCGCCCAGCGATCCCACTCCGGATTGTCGCGGTAGTTCAGCCCTGCGTCCAGGCCCATGGCGCTTGCCCGGTCCAGCTTGTCGTAGCTTGAGCTGATGCCGATCACGCGCGCGCCCTTCAACCGCGCGAACTGCAGCGCAAAGATCGACACGCCTCCCGTCCCCTGGATCAGAACCGTCGCGCCCGGCTTGATGTCTCCGGTCGCCAGAGCATTCCAGGCGGTCACCGCGGCGCACGGCAGCGTCGCGCCTTCCTGGTAGCTCAAATGGTCCGGAAGCGCGATCAGTCCCGCTTCCTTCAGCACGATAAAGTCCGTCAGCATGCCGTCGATGTCTCCGCCCAGCGCGCCGCGAGCCTTGGCGGCGGTGAGCGGCCCATCCAGCCAGTTCTGCATGAAGATGCCGGCCACGCGGTCGCCGGGCTTCCACGCCTTCACGTCCGAGCCCGCGGCCACCACTTCGCCCGCGCCGTCTGAAAAAGGGATGCGCGGCAAAGCCATCCTCGGGTTGTAGAGTCCCTTCACAACCATCAGGTCGCGGTAATTCAGCGAAACCGCCCGTACCCCCACCAGAACTTCTCCGGGCCCCGGTGCGGGTGTGGGCCGCTCTACAAACTCCAAAGAATCAATGCCAAACGCCGAAACTTGCCAGGCACGCATGGGAAGCCTCTCTCTCTTCTGGTTCCACGCTCTCCACTCTGCGGGACGCAATCACTCAAACCGCCCGTAGAATGAAGATATGGCCCGTGGATGGGAAAGTAAATCGGTGGAGGAGCAGATGGCAAACGCCTTGGAGCATCCCGGCAGCGGCCTGATGACCGAGGAAGGCAGGCGCGCGGCAGAGCAGCATCGCGCCGCGCAGGCTCGGCAACGCGAGTCGCTCAACCTGCAACGAGAGAACATCCTGTCGCAAAGAACGTCGAACCCCGCTCGCCGCACCGCGCTTGAAGCTGCGCTGGCGCAGATCGAGGCCCAGCTTCATTCCCTCGGGTAGGCGGCCCGCATTTCGGATCGTCGACCTGGAGTGCTTGCTCCGCTCACTGCTCGCGATGGATGAGCAGCGTGTTCGCCTGGTTCACTGATGTGAGCGAGACGCGCGCAATGTTCACATGTTCGGGCCGCGTCACCACCCACAAAATCACATCGGCAATATCGTTTCCCGTCAGCGGAGTAATGCCCTTATACACTTTCTCAGCGCGGCCGGCGTCGCCGTGGAAGCGCACCAGGCTGAAATCGGTCTCAACCAGCCCGGGATCGACGCTTGTCACGCGCACCGGCGTGCCCAGCAGGTCCTCGCGCAGTCCGTCGCTGATAGTGCGTGCGGCAGCCTTGGTGCCGCAGTAAACCGCGCCATTGGGATAAACCAGTTCTCCGGCCATCGAACCAAGGTTCACCACGTGCCCTCGGCCGCGCACCACCATTCCAGGAACCACGGCGCGCGCCACGTAAAGCATCCCCTTGATGTTGGTGTCGATCATCTCTTCCCAGTCTTCGATTTTGCCGGTGTAAAGCTTCTCCATGCCGCGGCTCAGCCCCGCGTTATTTACCAGGACGTCGATCTCCGCCCACTCCGGCGGCAGCTCGTCGATCGCGCGCTGCACCCCGTGGCGGCTGCGCACGTCCAGGTCGATGGAGTGCACGGCCTCGGCACCGCGCTCCAGCGCCTTCGATGCCACTTCGGCCATCTTGCCGGCGCGGCGTGCGGCCAGCAGCAGCCGCGCGCCCTCGGCGGCAAAGGCCATCGCGGTGGCCGCGCCGATTCCCGCGCTGGCCCCGGTGATGAAAACAATCTTCCCCTTCAGTTTCATAACTCGGCTCCGAAGAAACTGATTTTGACTGCTTATGCTACCGGCCCAACGAACCGTGTCGCTGTGACACGCGGTACATGCCCACCGCCCAGTCCTGGTCGCCCAGCCCGGCGGCTTTTGCCTGCGCGAAATTCTCTGCGAGCGTATCGGCCAGCCTCACGCGCGTTCCGCGGCTCGCCGCGGCTTCGCGCAACAGCCTCGTGTCCTTCTCGCCCAAACCGACTGAAGCTCCCGCCTCTGCCGGCGGATTGAGCATCACCTTGCTGTAAGCCGCGTAGAACGGCGACTGAAAAAGCGCGCTGTTGACGGTCTCGATAAAGACCCCGGGGTCGATTCCCTGCCCTTCGGCATACACAAACGCCTCGCTCAACGAATACAGCATGGCGCTGATCAGGAAGTTGCCGCCCAGCTTCACGGCGTGCGCCTGCTGCGGTTCCTTCCCAACCACAGAAATTCCGCGCGAAAGCGGCTCCATCAGCGGCCGCGCCTTCGCAACCGCCTTGTCTTCGCCCGCCATCACCACCCACAGCCGGCCCTCCTCGGCCACGTTCGGCCGCCCAAACACCGGCGCCGCCACAAACTCGTGGCCACGCCGCGCGTGCTCACGCGCCAGCCGCTCGCTCAGAGCCACGCTGATGGTGCTGCATGAAATGTGCAGAGCGCCCGGGCTCAGCGCGTCCATCAGACCGTTCGCGCCAAAAATCACTTCTTCATTGGCGGCATCATCAAAAAGCATGGTGATCACAGCCTCGGCTCCCAGTTCGGCCTCCGCCGGAGTGCCCGCGGCAATCGCCCCTTCGCGCAGCAGCGGTTCCATCTTTCCCTCGCTCCGGTTCCACACGCGCAATTCGTGCCCGGCAGCAATTAGATGCCGTGCCATCGGCGTCCCCATCTTCCCCAAACCCAGAAATCCAATCTTCATGCCGAGATTGTAAAAGACAGGGGATACGGATTAGTGAATAGAGATCAGGGATGATCAGCGGCCGGCTCTTCGCAGGCCCCCAGGAATGCACTACGTGTCAGAGCACGATCCCAAAGCTTGCTGAAAAAGTTGTTGCGCGCCGACTACGACGCTGTCATCTCAAGCTGCTTCGCATCGTCCAGAGCCGCAAGGAGAGCCGTCTCCTGCGGAAGCGCGCTGGCGTGAATCGCATCGATGTCGGCGTGGAGTCGAGGTACAGAATATGCCAGGGAAATTGCCAGAAGGAGGATGCTCGTCTTGCGCATCGGAGCCTCGCAATCGGGAACGTGCCACCCAGTGTATCCGAATTCTCTGCGCTGAATCGCGCGACGCATGCGGCAGTCTATGTGTAGCGCCGGCCTCGACGTCCGCAGCTTCCCGTGTAGCGCCGGTCTCCTGACCGGCTGTCGTGCGGGCGTCCACGCCCGCACCTGTTCGCAGGCGAAAAACCGAGTCGCCGCGCCGGATTTCTAGTTCGGCGTCCCCTTCGTCTCCGCCGCTGCGAACATGCACTCCTGGCACTGGCACACGCGCCGCAGATACTCCCACGAATAGATCCCGCCCGAGTGTCCGTCGGCCCAGTTGAACTGGATCGCGTACCGTCCCACTGCGTGCGCGCTCGCCGGCTTCGGCGGCGGCGTGTACATGGGCAGCACGGCCGTGGGCTTCGCCTTCGGCTGGCCCGGCTTGCGGCCCTCCTGGTTGCGCTCCTCCACGCAGGTCGCGCAGGGGCACGCTTCGCGCAGCCATGCAAAGCTCCATGCGCTCTTGTGCCCATCGGCCCAATCGATCTCCAGGCCCTTTCCCTCGGTCAACAGCGCGCGCACCTTCTCCGGCGTGATGGCAATGCGCGGCAACGGCCGATTAGCCTGATTCTCCCGCTCCTGCTCCTCTTTTGAGGCGAAGCGAATGCCCTCGTGGCTCATAAGAACAGTTTACAGGGGTCAGGTTTCAGGTTTCAGGTTTCAGGGGTCAGTGGTTAGTCGGTCCCGAAGTCCCGCAGCCCCTGATCACTGACCACTGTTCACTATTCACTGTCTGGAGAAGAACCACGCCGCCATCCCCAGCCCGATCACCACCACCAGCCCGCGCAGCACCGGCTGCGGCACGCGCCGCGCCAGGCTCGCGGACATATACCCGCCGATTGCCGCCGCCACCATCGCCGCCAGGCAATAGCGCCACACCACCTGCCCATCGACGATAAAGATTACAAACGCGATCCCATTGGCCAGCAGATTGGCAACAACTTTAAGCGCGTTGATCGCGTGAATGTCCTCGTACCCGGCCAGCGCCAGCAGCGTCATGAACACGAACCCCGCGCCGGCGCCAAAGTAGCCGACATAGAAACTCACTGCCACGGCGCCCACGAACAGCGGCCAGCGGCGAGGCGCGTGGGTCTGCCCGGCAATTGCATGTTCGTGCCGGCTCCGCTTCAGCCGCTCCAGTTGCCGCGCCACCGGCCCGCTCATCGCGAAGATCGTCGCCGCGCCCAGCAGCAGCCACGGAACCAAATGCAGAAACGTCATCTGCGGCGTGTTCAGCAGCACTACCGCTCCAGCCGTGCCGCCAATCAATCCAGCCAGACCCATCAGCACCGCAGCGCGCCGGTTCTTGCGCACGTCCGGCCAGTACGCGGCAACCGACGTCAGCTGTCCCGGCCAAATCGCCACCGTATTCGTCGCATTCGCTTGAACCGGCAGAATCCGCATGCTCAGGATGGCGGGAAACGACAGAAACGATCCCCCTCCCGCCACAGCGTTCAGCACGCCGGCAATGAATGTAGCCGCCACCAGCCACACCCACCGCCAATTGATCCCCGCCGCCAAGCTCCAAAGGTGCATGAAGCGGATTGTATTTGAGCAGGCCGGCCGCTCTGCATCCCGCGCAGCGCGAATCGCCGGGCCTAGGCCGCGCCGCGCGAATCCTCCGGCCTCGCTCCCTCACCTGGAACCAAAGAATTCTCTTTCCCACTCAAATGCGCCATCGTATCCTCTCGTCATGCCCGCGCTTCCCTTTCGCCAGACTCTGGCAGCGGGTTTGCACGTTGCCGCGCCCCTGGTTCTCTTCGTTGCGCTTCCCGGCGTGCTTCCCGCGCAGACCGTCCTCACCGTCTCACCGCAGCAGTGTGTCTGGCGCGCCGGCGACAACCCTGCTTGGGCCGTCACAGACCTCGACGAATCCGCCTGGCAGCTCTACGCGCAATGGAAGCCGCAACCCGCTCAAACGCATATCTGGATTCGCTGCCATCCTGACCTTGACTCCTTGCGCACCCTCGATCAGCCTGCCCTGCAAGTGAGCTTATATGCCGCCTATCAGGTCTATCTCAACGGGCAATTGCTTGGCGGCGCAGGCAACCTGAATAGCGGCGCCTTCAGCGTCAATGCCATCCGCTCCTTCCCTGTTGCCGTCGGCATGTTCTCCTCGCGCCCGGCCACTCTCGTCTTGCGCATCACGTACCGCAGCCTCACCTCCAATAGCAGCCCGACTCTCGGTTTATTGGCGCCCCGGTTGCAGCTGCGCGCCGGTGACAGGTCTTTGCTCGACGCGCTGCGCGCCCGTACGGTCCTCGCCCAAGCGTCGAAATATTCCGAAATCGCGCTCTGCAACGTGGTCATCGCCATCATGGCCGTGATGCTTCTTGGGCTCTTCTTTTACGACCGCAGCCGCCGGGAACTGCTGTTGCTGAGCCTTTCCTGCCTCAGCGTGGCAACACTCCGTGTGAACGAGTTTTGCGTTGCATCCCTGTTGGACTACTCCTTCACTCTTTGCCTCGCGCTCGTGCTGGTGGGAAACATCTGTCTCACCTTCACACAGGTCCCGTTCTTCTTCGCGTCGGCCCGCCGCCGCCTGCCCCTGTTCTATCGCATCGTGATTGCCATTACCCTGTTGCCTTACCTGCCCAGTGTCGCCGACATCCTGCTTGCCTCCCGCCAGCCGGCGTGGCTCGGTGCACTGAATACTCTCTATGGCCGCCCCAGCGCGCTCATTTGCCACATGACGCTCTCGGTCGCGCCGTTCGTTGCCTTCTGGCCCTATGGCGGAATCGCGCGGCGCATGCGCCCGCTTGCAGCTTTGTGCATGCTCTGGGGACTCGCCGACCTGGTTTGGTTCGCTGTGGAAACCACCGAGTATCCGATTGCCGCAGTGCCAAACGTCTTCGCGCACTGGGGCCCGATGCTCCTTGAAACGCGGGCGTTTATTTCCGCCGGCGTTCTCGCCGCCCTCCTCGGCCTGCTCTTTCGCGAGCAACGCCAGATCACGCGGGAGCGAGCGATGTTGGAAGGCGAGATGCAGGCTGCTCGGTCCGTGCAACAGGTCATCGTCCCCGAGGCCATTCCCTCCGTACCGAACTTCGCCATCGAAAGCGTCTATAAGCCCGCCGGCGAGGTCGGCGGCGATTTCTTCCAGATCCTTCCCACTTCCTCAGGAGGCGTTCTCATCGTCATTGGCGACGTCAGCGGCAAAGGCATGCCCGCCGCGATGACCGTTTCTCTCCTCGTTGGCACCGTCCGCACCCTTGCCCACTACACGCAAGATCCTGGCGAGATTCTCGCCGCCATGAACCAGCGCATGCTCGGCCGGCAGCAAGGCGGGTTCACCACCTGCCTCGTTCTGCGCGCCGATTGCGATGGCGCGCTCACTGTAGCCAACGCCGGCCACCTCGCTCCCTACCTCGATGGCTCTGAACTCCAAATCGAAAACGGCCTGCCGCTCGGACTCGATGCGGACGCCGCCTATCCCGAATCTGCATGTATGTTCTCGCCCGGCGCCCGGCTCACACTGCTCTCCGACGGCGTCGCCGAAGCCCGTAACGCCACCGGCCAGCTCTTCGGCTTCGACCGGCTACGCCAAATCTCTACCGAGCCCGCCGAATCCATTGCCCAGGAAGCCCAGTCCTTCGGCCAGCAGGACGACATCACCGTCCTCACCCTGACCCTTCTGGCAGCCAGCCTCGAAACCGCTTCGGAGGCCCAGCCAGCCCCGATTCCAGCCCCCGCCTGAGCCACGCCACACGCCGCGAAGCTCGACTTTTCCATTGAAATATAAAGACTTACATTGTTTTTCGAAATATTAGTGTAAAACGCTCATATTTCCTGAATCAAACGTGCTATAGTTTCATCAGATAGGTTGAGTAGCTGGGCATCAACCCCCGGCCCCACCCACAAATCTTGGATTCAACAGGAGGAATTCGTTATGGCAATCGTTCGTTGGGACCCATTCCGTGAAGTCGCAACTCTGCAGAACCGTATGAACTCGCTCTTTGGCAACCTCGCCGAAGCCGAGGGCCCGCTGACCACCGCCAGCTTCATTCCGGCGGTCGACATCTATGAAGACGACAAAAAGGTCGTCCTCAAGATCGAAGTGCCGGGCATCGAAGAGAAGGACCTCGACGTGAGCGTGGAAAACAACACCCTCACCGTCAAGGGCGAGCGCAAGTTCGATAAGGAAGAGAAGGAAGAGAACTTCCATCGCATCGAGCGGCGCTACGGCAGCTTCTATCGTTCTTTCTCCCTGCCCACCACGGTCGACACCGAGGGCGTGGCCGCCAGCTACAATGCGGGCGTGCTCAAACTGGAGCTCAAAAAGAAGCCCGAAGCCCAGCCCAAGCAGATCAAGGTCAACGTGGGCAAAGCGCTGGCCGCATAACAACCAAGGATCAGGGATTAGGTTTCAGGGATCAGTCGCCTTGCTAGCGCGCCGAGGAATATCCTTGCGAGAGAGCACTCTCGCGAGGTGCGCGGCACGGGGTTTGGCTGGTCCCATTTTTCTGCTCCCTGGCACCTGATCCTCGACCGCTGACCCCTGACAACTAATCACTGACCACTGGAGTTCTTATGGCCATTCGTTGGGACAAATTCACCGTCAAGTCGCAGCAGGCGATCCAGGAGGCGCAGGCGCGCGCTGCCGAGTTCGGCAACCCCGAGGTCCAGCCCGTCCACCTCTTGCTCGCGCTCATTGAGGACCGCGAAGGCGTCATCCCCGCCGTGCTCGAAAAGATCGGCGTGCCCACCGAACAGTTGGAGAGCGACCTGCACTCGATCGAGCAGAAGCTGCCGCGAGTAGCTGGCGTGGCCGCGCAGCCCAATTTAAGCCAGGCGGCGAACCGGATCCTCGAGCAGGCCTTCAAAGAGGCCGACAACTTCAAGGACGAGTATGTTTCGACCGAACACCTCTTGCTTGGCATCGCCCGCCTCAAGAGCGACCCCGCGCGCGATGCCCTCGTAGCCCACGGCGCCACACATGAAGCCATTTTGCAGGCCCTCACCGCCGTCCGCGGTTCGCAACGCGTTACCGACCAGAATCCCGAGGGCAAATTCCAGGCGCTCGAAAAGTACGCCAGGGATCTAACCGATCTTGCGCGCAGCGGCAAGCTCGACCCCGTCATCGGGCGCGACGAAGAGATTCGCCGCGTCATCCAGGTGCTCAGCCGCCGCACCAAAAACAATCCGGTCCTCATCGGCGAGCCCGGCGTAGGCAAAACTGCCATCGTCGAGGGCCTCGCCCGCCGCATCGTCTCCGGCGACGTGCCCGAAAGCCTGCGCGACAAGCGCGTCATCGCGCTCGACCTCGGCTCCATGCTGGCCGGCGCCAAGTATCGCGGCGAGTTCGAGGACCGTCTCAAGGCCGTCCTCAAGGAAATCGAGGAAGCGCAGGGCCAGATCGTGCTTTTCATCGATGAGCTGCACACCCTCGTTGGCGCGGGCGCGGCCGAGGGCGCCATCGACGCCAGCAACATGCTCAAGCCGGCCCTCGCGCGGGGCGAATTGCGGGCCATCGGCGCAACCACGCTGAACGAGTACCGCAAATACATCGAAAAGGACAAGGCCCTCGAGCGCCGCTTCCAGATCGTGTACGTTGGCGAGCCCAACGTTGAAGACACGATCGCCATCCTGCGCGGCCTCAAAGACCGTTACGAGCAGCACCACAACGTGCGCATCAAGGATTCGGCCATCGTCGCCGCGGCTACGCTCTCGCACCGCTACATCTCTGACCGCTTCCTGCCCGACAAGGCCATCGACCTCGTCGACGAGGCCGCCGCTTCGCTCGCCATCCAGATCGGCTCCGTGCCCACCGAAATTGACCAGTTGGAGCGCCAGGCAACGTCGCTCGAAATCGAGCGTGCCGCACTCAAGCGCGAAACCGACCAGCACAGCAAGGAACGGCTCCAGGAAGTCGAGCGCGAAGTCGCGCAGTTGCGCGAGCAAACTACAGCTCTGCGCGCCCGCTGGACCAAAGAGCGCGAAGCCATCAACCGCATCGGCGATCTGAAAAAGAAAATCGAGGCCCTGCGCTTCGAGGCCGAGGAGCAGACCCGCAAGGGCCAGCTTGACCGCGCCGCGCAAATCCAATACGGCGAACTGCCAAAGCTCGATGCCGAGCTCAAAAAGCTCGACGCCGCGCAGGGCGGCAAAGCCGGCGCGCTGCGCATGTTGAAAGAAGAGGTCGACGAGGAAGACATCGCCAAAATCGTCAGCAAGTGGACCGGCATTCCCGTTTCTCGGATGTTGGAAGGCGAGATCAAAAAGCTCGTCACCATGGAAGATCGCCTGCGCGAGCGCGTGGTCGGCCAGGACGCTGCGCTCGCAACCGTGGCCAACGCCATTCGCCGTTCGCGTGCCGGCCTCAGCGACCCCAAGCGCCCCATTGGCTCGTTCATCTTTCTCGGGCCCACCGGTGTTGGCAAAACAGAAACCGCCCGCGCTCTCGCCCAGTTCCTATTCGACGACGAGCAGTCCATGGTGCGCATCGATATGAGCGAGTACATGGAAAAACACGCCGTGGCTCGTCTAATCGGCGCGCCTCCGGGCTACGTGGGCTACGACGAGGGCGGCCAGCTCACCGAGGCCATCCATCGCCGGCCCTACGCGGTCATCCTCTTCGACGAAATCGAAAAGGCGCACCCCGACGTCTTCAATGTCCTGCTTCAAGTCATGGACGACGGCCGCCTCACCGACTCGAAGGGCCGCACCGTCGACTTCAAGAACACCGTGCTCATCATGACCTCGAACCTGGGGTCGGCGATGCTCACCGCGGACGTTTTGAAGACCGAGCACGACTACGACATCGCGCGCGAAAGCGTGATGAGGGTCCTGCGCGAGCACTTCCGGCCGGAGTTCCTCAACCGCGTCGACGACATCGTCATCTACCGTCCGCTCACCAACACGCAGTTGGGCGAAATTCTCGAGATGCGGTTGAACGATCTGCGCAAGCTGCTCGAGGACCGGGCCATCTCGCTCGAGCTGAGTGAATCGGCGCGGCAGTTGATCCTCAAAGCCGGCTCCGATGCCGCCTACGGTGCGCGTCCGCTCAAGCGCGCGCTGCAGCGCATGGTCCAGGACCCGCTGGCGATGAAGATCCTCGACGGCGAAGTGCTCCACGGCGCCCACGTCCGCATCGACGTCGACCGCAAATCCAACCAGTTGGTCTTCGAACCGATGGGCCGCGAAGCCATGGCGTAAAAACCGCAGATCCGCAATTAGGCTCCGCCACCGCGGAGCCTGATTTGTCTTTGGGAACGCCTACTGCCTTAGCTCCACTAGCGTCGCTCCCTGCCCGCCCTCGTTCTGCGGAGCCTCTTCAATCCCCGCCACATGCGGATGGTTCTTCAGGAACTCCCGCACGCCGCGCCGCAGAATGCCCGCGCCGTGCCCGTGAATCACCCGCACGCGTTCCAGACCCGCGAGAAACGCGCGGTCCAAATATTTCTCAAGCTCATCGGTTGCCTCATCCACCGTGCGCCCGATCAAATTGATCTCCATGCGCATCTCGTCCGTGTTCGCGCTCGTCACCGAAACGTGCACGCCCTTCTGTTGGCGCGCAGCGGCCAGCGGCGTCCCCCTCCCTTGCCCCTGCTCGCCTCCAAAACCTGGCGGTGCGGAGCACTCATCGCGTTTAACCCGCATCTTGATCGGCCCCAGCGCCACCTCGAACAGATCCTTCTCCACCTCGCGCTGCACCACGCCGACCTTGCCCATCGACTTGATCAGGACTTGGTCGCCCGCCGCGATGTGCCGCAGCACATGCGGCTGCGCGTTCGCATCGCCCTGATCGGCTCCGGTGCGGTGCGCCACCACCGCCTGGTTGAAACTCTCCTGGAACTCGCGCCGCAGCCGCTGGATCCGCCGCTCCGCCTCCTTCGATAGCTTCTGCTGCGCGGCACGGTCCTCAACCGCGCGCACATTCTCGCGCATCTGGTATTCGAAGTCCTTCAGCAGCGATGCCAGCTTCGCCTCCAACTCGCGCACGCGGGCCCGCACCTCCACGTCGCCTTCGCGCTCCAGCTTCTTTCGCTCCTGGTTCAGCGCGTACTGTTGCTCGCGCGCCGCTTTGCGCTCCACTTCGAGCTCCGCCAGGTCGCTGTGCAGTTTGTCGAGGAACCGCGCGATGTCGGCCTGCTGCGAGCCCATCCGCTCGCGCGCAGCCGTAATAATTGCCGCGTTCAGACCCAGCCGCTCCGCCGTGTGAATCCCCGCCGACGCGCCCGGCACGCCGAGATGGAAGTGGTAGTCCGGCGCCAGCGTCCTCTCGTCCACCCCCGCTGCAACATTACGCACGCCCGGCGTATTCGCCGCGTACACCTTGAGCGACGTGTGATGCGTCGAGATCAGCGTCCACGCGCCGGCCTTGAGAAAATGCGCCGCCACCGCGACAGCCAGCGCCGCGCCTTCCTCGGGGTCAGTCGAGGAGCCCAGTTCATCGACCAGCACCATCGAGCGCGCATCCGCGAGCCGCGACAACCGGTCCAGATTCATGATGTGCGCCGAGAACGTCGATAGCGCCGCCTCGATCGACTGCGCATCGCCAATGTCCGCCAGGAACGCCGTGAACACAGGAAAGCTCGCTCGCATGGCCGGCACTGGAATGCCCGCCTGCGCCATCATTGCGAGCAGCGCCACCGTCTTCAGGGCCACAGTCTTGCCGCCGGTATTCGGACCGCTCACAATGAGCTGCCGCTCTTCTGCCGTCAACTCCAGATCCAGCGGAACAATTTCGCCACCGCTCGCGCGCATCCGCTTTTCAAGCAGCGGATGCCGTCCGCCTTCCACCAGCAACAAATCTCCCCCAAGATCTGGAGAAACGGAGTGGTACTGCTGCGCGAACCGCGCCCGCGCCAGCAAGCTGTCCACCAAGGCCAGCACCCGCGCGCCCTCAACCAGCGAGTGCGCGTACCCCGCCACCTGCCGCGTGAGCGCCACAAAGATGCGGTGAATCTCCTCCTGCTCTTCCTCGATCAGCCGCACCAGTTCGTTGTTCTGCTCGATGGTTTCGAGCGGTTCCAAGTACACCGTCTGCCCCGACGAACTCGCCCCATGAATCACGCCGGTCACGCGCCGCTTCAGCTCCGCGCGCACGGGAATAACAAACCGCTCGCCGCGAATGGTGATCACGTCGTCCTGCGTAGCGCCTTCGCCGGAGAGTTTCCGCAGTGCAGTCCGCAAGCTGTCCTCGATCAGTCTTCGCTGCCGCTCCTGCTCGCGGCGAATGCGATTCAGCTCCGGCGAAGCATCGTCGGCCAGCGTGCCATCCGGCTGAATCTTGCGCTCGATCGATTCGGCCAGCGGCCGCAGGCTGCTCGTGAGCGCTGCAGACAACTCCTCGAGCCCCGGCAATTTCCCCGCCAGCCTCGCCGGAGGCTCGTGCAGCAATGCCTGCCACGCGGCCACGTCGTTAGCCAGCCTCGCCACGCTCTGCAGCTCCGCCGCCTCCAGTGCCGCGCCCGCAATCAGCGCCTTCGCCGCTAACTGCGTCGGGTCGAACAAACCGCCCAGCGGAATCGATATCTGCTCTTCGATCAGCAGCCGGACCTCGGCCACAAGCCGATGTTGGCGCGCGATCCACTCCTCGTCGGACGAGGGCCGCAGCGCAAGAATCGCCTCGCGCCCCACAGGCGATGCGGCAAACCCGGCCACCAGCTCGAGCAGCGGCTCCCACTCAAGCGTAGCCAGGTCGGCGTGCTTCACCGGCAACGGAATGGGATCGACGAGCGGCATAGCCAACCAATATGGTAGCGTTCCGCAGGCGCCGCGATCCCATAGTGGCTCTTTTTGAAACTGTTTTGAAGGGGCACGACTTCAGTCGTGCCGGCGGAGGGAGCAGGGACCTTTGGCCCGGACGTCTTGAATGGGCGCGTTCAGTCCTTTGTTGTGCTCGGCTTGACTGCAGGCGTAGATGTTGCAGAGCTTGCCGCACCGCCCGTCGCGCCGGCTGAAGATTCCGTCTTCGATCCCGCCGCCGGCTTCTTTTCCGCTGAACCCGCGGCTGGAGCCGCATCCTTCGGCGACGACTCCGCCGACGATCCGCTCTTCGCCGCGTAGTCGTTCACATACCAGCCCGAGCCCTTGAACTTGAGGCCCGGCGCCGTCAGCAGGCGCTCCAGTACGCCGCCGCATTGCGGGCACACCTTCTCCGGCTCGGCGTTGAAGTGTTGGATCTTCTCGAATCGATGGCCGCACTGCGTGCAGCGATACGGGTACAGCGGCAAGGTCCCTTATCCCCTCGGCAAAGAAAGCTTCACAGCCTCTATTGTATCGGGAGGGCAGCGAACACAAGAAAAGTTCGCCGCCCTCGCTGCATGCCGCGGGGTTCAGGCCAAACGGCCCTCAATGCGCTTGGATCGGCACTGACGCGCTTACGTTCTCCCACGCCAGCGTCAGCGTGCCTTTGCCGCCGCCATTGTCGGTGATCGTGTAGGTCAGGTCTTCCACCAGCGACGGGGGTGCTGCCATCGTCATCGCCGTCTTGCCCAGGTCCTGCGTCGCGTCGTAGGCAAGTCCCCACTCGCCGGTCTTCTTACTCACGATCAAAACCCAGTTCGCCGGATCGGAGATATCGACAAACAGCGTGTATGTGCCCGCCGGAACGCTCACGTCGCCGATGGTCAGGTCGCCATCCGTCTTCAGCGTCGTCGCCGCATTCGCGCCCGCGCGCCACACCGGATAATGCGGATCGTGGCTGATCAGTCCGTCCTTGGTAAAGATCTTGCCTGTGCGGCCATTCACGCGGGGCGAACTGTAAGTGATGGTGATGCTTTTGCCGCCGATGGTCGCCGAAGCCGTCGCCGGCGGGCTCTTCGGTGGCGCCTTCTCCTGGGCCAGAAGAGTAGTAGCGGCAATCAGCAGACCGGTACAAATCAAAACTCGTTTCATGGTGATGCTTTCCTCCGGACGGGGCTGTGTAGGTTCAGGGGCCGCCCCGACGCGTTGATTGTCGCACCGCACACGCAGGTTCCGAAAGCCGCCCATGTGAAAACCCTGTTATCATCCGCCTCAGGAAGATGACCAACGGCAGCACTGTCAATTCGCCGGGAGCGCGCTTTCGCGCTGCACTGGCGGCAGAAAAGCCCCTGCAGATCGCCGGCGCCATCAACGCCTACGCGGCCAAACTCGCCGAGGCCGCGGGCTTCCACGTCATTTATCTCTCCGGCGGTGGAGTGGCGGCCAATTCGCTCGGTATTCCCGACCTCGGCATCAGCACCATGGAAGACGTGCTCACCGACGTTCGCCGCATCACCGATGCCTGCCCTCTTCCGCTTCTCGTCGATATCGACACTGGCTGGGGCGGCGCATTCTCGATCGCGCGCACCATCCGCCAGATGATCAAGGCCGGCGCGGCCGCCGTACACATTGAGGATCAGGTCGGCGCCAAGCGCTGCGGTCACCGCCCCGGCAAGGAGCTCGTTCCGCCCGAAGAAATGGCCGACCGCATCAAGGCTGCCGCCGACGCGAAGATTGCCGCTCGAACCGATCCCGACTTCGTCATCATGGCGCGCACCGACGCACTCGCAATCGAGGGCCTCGACCGCGCCATCCAGCGCGCGCAAGCCTACGTCGCCGCCGGCGCCGACATGATCTTCGCCGAGGCCGTCACCGAACTCTCCATGTACACCGCTTTTCGCGAGGCCGTCGGCGTGCCCATCCTCGCCAACATCACGGAGTTCGGCAAAACTCCGCTCTTCACGCGCGACGAACTCGCCCAGGCCGGCGTCGATATCATTCTTTATTGTTGTGCCGCTTATCGCGCCATGAATGCCGCCGCGCTCAAGGTCTACGAGGCCATCCGCGCCGAGGGCACGCAGAAAAGCGTTCTCCCGCTCATGCAGACGCGCGACGATCTCTACCGCTATCTTGGCTATCACGCCTACGAGCAAAAGCTCGACGAGCTGTTTGCCCGCGACAAAAAAGCAAAGTAGACATTCCCTGCATTGATTCGTTAGCTTAAAGCTCTCCGGGGGTCGATCCATGAACGTTCAAGAGGCGAGCCACGCGCCCGCCGCTTTCAAACCCAAAAAATCCGTCGCTCTTTCCGGCACGCCTGCCGGCGAAACCGCCGTCTGCACTGTCGGCCAGAGCGGCAACGACCTGCACTATCGCGGATACGACATCGCCGACCTCGCCGCAAATTGCGAATTCGAGGAAGTCGCCTACCTGCTCGTGCACGGCCACTTGCCCAACGCAGCCGAGCTGGCGGCCTACAAGATGCGCCTTCTCCGCCTGCGCGGCCTGCCGGCGCAGGTCGAACAGGCATTGGAACTTCTGCCAGCGCACACGCATCCCATGGACGTGCTGCGCACCGGCGTTTCGGTGCTCGGCTGCATGCGCCCCGAGGCCGAAGACCACAATTTTGCCGGCGCCCGCGCCATCGCCGACACGCTTCTCGCCTCGCTGCCGTCAATCCTCCTCTACTGGCACCACTTCGCGCGCACCGGCAGGCGCATCGCAGTCGATGCCGACAGCGAATCCATCGGCGCGCATTTTCTGCACCTGCTTCACGGCCGCCCGCCCAGCGCCGAGTGGATCCGCGCCATGCAGGTTTCGCTCATCCTCTACGCCGAGCACGAATTCAATGCGTCCACCTTCACCGCCCGCGTCATCGCCGGCACCGGCTCCGATCTTTACTCCTGCGTCACAGGCGCCATCGGCGCACTCAAAGGCCCCAAGCATGGCGGAGCCAACGAAGTTGCGCTCGAGATCCAGCAGCGCTACAAATCCGCCGACGAAGCCGAGGCCGACATCCGCCGCCGCATCGACCAGCACGAAGTCATCATCGGCTTCGGCCACCCCGTCTACACCGTCAGCGACCCGCGCAGCCACTTCATTAAGGAGCAAGCGCGCGCTCTTGCCGCCGACGCCGGAGGCCGCCGCCTCTTCTCCGTCGCCGAGCGCATCGAGACCACCATGCACGACGCCAAGCGCATGTTTCCCAATCTCGATTGGTTTTCCGCCGTCGCCTACCATCTCATGGGCATTCCCATCGACCTCTTCACGCCCATCTTCGTCATGGCGCGAACTGCCGGCTGGTGCGCGCATGTCATCGAGCAGCGCCAGGATGGCAAGATCATCCGCCCCTCGGCCATCTATACTGGCCCCGAGAATCTGCAATTTGTGCCGATCGGTGATCGCCAGTAGCGCCGGTCTCCCGACCGGCTGTCGTGCGGGCGTCCACGCCCGCACCTTGGATTCTGGGTCGGCTGCATGTTCTCCAAGGAGCCTCCGTGTCGTCTCACCTCAGCAACGAACGCCCCGCGCCCGATCAAGTCCTCACCGACATCGCCGACTACGCGCTGAGCTACCAGATCACGAGCGATCTCGCTTACTCGACCGCGCGAGCCTGCCTCGTCGACACGCTCGGTTGCGGCCTCGAAGCGCTCGAATACTCCGCTTGCACCAAACTCCTCGGCCCCATCGTCCCCGGCACTGTCGTCCCCAACGGCGCGCGCGTTCCCGGCACCAGCTTTCAACTCGATCCCGTGCAGGCCGCCTTCAACATCGGCGCCATGATCCGCTGGCTCGACTTCAACGACACCTGGCTCGCCGCCGAGTGGGGCCATCCCTCCGACAATCTCGGCGGCATCCTCGCCACAGCCGACTGGCTCTCCCGCTCTGCGATGGCCCAAGGCCGCCCGCCGCTCACCATGCGCGACGTCCTCACCGCCATGATCAAGGCCCACGAGATTCAGGGCTGCATCGCGCTCGAAAATTCCTTCAACAAGGTCGGCCTCGATCACGTCGTGCTGGTCAAAGTCGCTTCAACCGCCGTCGTATGCCAACTCCTCGGCCTCACTCGCGAACAGACCATCAACGCGCTCTCACTAGCCTGGGTCGACGGCCAAAGCCTGCGCACGTATCGGCACGCGCCCAATACCGGCTCGCGCAAAAGCTGGGCTGCGGGCGACGCCACCAGCCGCGCGGTGCGCCTCGCGCTCATGGCCCGCGCCGGCGAAATGGGCTACCCCTCCGCTCTCACCGCCAAAACCTGGGGCTTCTACGACGTCTCCTTCCGCAGCCAGCCCTTCAAGTTCCAACGCCCCTACGGCTCCTACGTCATGGAGAACGTGCTCTTCAAGATCAGCTATCCCGCCGAGTTCCACGCGCAAACCGCCGTCGAAGCCGCCATGAAGTTGCACGGGCAGCTTTCTCAGCGCGGGATTTCCTCCGAGGCCATCCGAAAAATAACGATCCGCACGCACGAGGCCTGCCTGCGCATCATCGACAAGAAAGGCCCGCTCGCGAACCCCGCCGACCGCGACCATTGCATCCAATATATGGTTGCTATTCCTCTGCTCTTCGGCCGCCTCACCGCCGCCGACTACGAAGACGCCGTCGCATCCGATTCCCGCATCGACGCCCTCCGCGCCAAGATCACCTGCGTCGAAGAGCCCCGCTTCACCGCCGATTATCACGACCCCGACAAGCGCTCCATCGCCAACAGCCTGCGCGTGGAACTCGACGACGGAACCATCCTCGAAGAAACCGTCGAATACCCCATCGGCCATCGCCGTCGCCGCGACGAAGGCATGCCTCTGCTCATCGAAAAATTCAAAACCAACCTGCGCCGCCGTTTCTCCGAGCCGCAGCAGCAGCGAATCCTCGACGTTTCTCTCGACCCCACCCGCCTCGACCCCATGCCCGTCAACGAATATGTCGATCTTTACGTCCCGTAATCATCCCGCCGCATTTGTCCCTGCGCAAAATCAAATTCTGCACTATAGTGGTGCCACACTGATATTCCATTCTTGGGGCTTCCTATGCGGGTTCGGTATCGTCCTTCCTACCTCATTGTTCCCATCGTTCTCATTTCTTGCCTTGGCTCTCTTCCTGCACAGCACGCAGCCAATGCCAACGCAGCCTACCGGCAGTTGCGTGGATTGCTGCCCGGCGGCGAAGTCATCACCGTCAACAATCTCGAGCTCAGGCGCGATGCGGCCACGTTCACATTCCGCAGCGGCAGCTTCGCCTTCTACGGCCAGGTCGACGGAAAAGTGACGGGCGCCGCCTTCAGGGGCCAGGGTCATCTGCACATTACTCCGCCCACGCCCGAGGAGCGCCACAACCTCTCGCTCACCATGCACACCAAGGAGTTCGACGAGGATTTCGACCGGGCCGTCCTGCGCTTTACCGATTCCACCGCCGGCGAGCTGCACCTGGCTTCAGCGGGATCGGGCCAGCCCGACGAAAACTTCGTGCGCGACGCAGAAGAGCTCCAGGCTTTTCTCCGCCGTCATGCTGAAGGGTCTTATGTCGAGCCATCTGGCACGCTCTACTTCAAGAGATTCTACGAAAACCTCGATTTGCGTCTCCTTGAGGACGTTCTCAGCCCTTCTCCTGGCGGCTACTTCATGGCCGCAATCCACGGGATCAAGCATTCTCGCCTTTTCTTTGTCCTCGATCCAAATGGCGTCGATCAGGTCGCGCCTGAAGAAGTCGCCCTGCTCGCCTGGGATTCCGCGGATGAGGCGGAGGCGATCCCTCTTGCCTTTCATCGCGCGGCGGAGTACGCCGCTGGCACGGCGAGCGGCAACGAACACAACGCTGCCTACAAAATCTTGAGTGAGAACCTCGACGTCACCATCGACAAGGGCGGCCAGCTCTCGAGCGAGGCCTCCATTCAGGTGCGCGCGCAGCAGGACGGCCTCGCCGTCGTTCCGCTCGACCTTTATCCCACGCTGCGCGTCAGCCAGGTAACCGCCGCCAACGACACCCCGCTCGACTGGGTGCAGGAAAAGAAGGACGAAGACCCCGACTTCGGCGTGGTGCTCGCCGCGCCGCTCGGCAAAGGCGAATCCACCACCATCAAAATTGCCTACAGCGGCCGCGATGTCGTCATGAACGAGGGCAACGGCAATTACTATCCCGTAGCGCGCGAAGATTGGTACCCCAACTCCAGCCAGGGCCTTGGCGACTACGCCACCTACCACATGCTCTTTCACGTTCCTAAAGGATTGCAGCTGATTGCCACGGGAACCAAGGTTGACGAGAGCACCGAAGGCAAAATCACCACGACGGATTGGAAGACCGAGACGCCGCTCCCTGTGGTCGGGTTCAGCCTGGGCGAATTTGAAATGAAGGAGGCGAAGGTCGGCACTCCATTGATAGGGCAACTGACCGTCGACGCCTATGCAAACATGGAGAAGCCGGACTTTCTTAGAGGGTTAGAGGGCGGACCATTGGGCACGCTCGATACGACGCCCATGCTGGGCAATGAGCTGAGCCAGGGCGAAGTTGCCGCACAAATTTATACGGATTATTTTGGCCAGCTTCCCTTCCCGCACATCGCGCTCACCCAGCAATCGGCATGCAACTACGGCCAGAGCTGGCCTATGCTCGTCTACCTGCCCATCTGCGGCTTCTTCGACCAGACACAGCAGCATTTCCTCGGTCTCAGCGAATTCAGCGCGGGCACGTACTGGAAGGTGGTTACGCCGCATGAAGTGGCGCATCAATGGTGGGGCCAAACCGTGGGATTCCGCGGCTATCGCGACCAGTGGATGAGCGAAGGCTTCGCCGATGCGTCAGCGTCAATTTTCTTGCAGGTCACGCGGCCCAAACCCGACGACTTTATCGAATTCTGGCGGTTGCAGCATCGCCTGCTCACTGAGAAAAACCAGTTCGGCTTCCGCCCTATCGACGTCGGCCCGGTCACCATGGGCATCCGCCTCAGTTCGCCCAAAACCGGCTGGAACGTCTACGAAGATCTCGTTTATCCCAAGGGCGCTTACATCCTCCACATGATCCGCCAGATGATGTGGTCGCCTAAAGACGGCGATGCGCGCTTCAAGGCCACGATGCAGGACTTTGTGAACACTTACCGGCTGCGCGCCGCCACCACCGAGGACTTCAAGGCCATCGTCGATAAACACATGAGCCCCGGTATGGACCTCGAGGGCAATCACCGCATGGATTGGTTCTTTCGCGAATATGTCTACGGCACCGATCTGCCCAACTATCACTTTCAGGGCGAAGCCGTGCCCAATGGCGACGGCTGGAGCGTGCACGTCATGCTCACGCAGTCCGGCGTGCCGGCCGATTTCTGGATGCTGGTTCCCGTTTACCTCGAGTTGACCGACGGCCACGTCCTGCGCGTGGGCAGCATCAACATCCACGGCGAGCACACTGTAGACCAGACCGTGCAGTTGCCCAAACTCCCCGCAGCCATCAAGAAAGTCTCAATCAACCATTACTACGATGTGCTCTGCACAGAGAACTAGCGCAGGCACGATCACTGATTTGTAGCACAATACAAAAAGCGCGGACCCTCAGGTCCGCGCTTCGCGCTTTTAGTTTGGATTGCGTCTCTACACCTTCGCCAGCACCAGCTTCCCCAGCTTCTCCGCCATCATCTCGTGCGCGTGCGCGAAGAACTCATCCTTCGCGATCTTCCCCGCCTCGAGATCGGCAAGCAGCGCCTTCTGCGCCTGGTATTCGCGGTTCACGACGCCCGCCTTCGACTGCAGCATGCGCCATGCCTTGCGCCGCTCCACGCAGAACATCACCAGTTGCCGCGATATCGCGCGATACCCGGTCTTGCCGCCCTCGTCGAACTGGATGTACACGCCGAAATCCGGAATGTAGCCGCGGTGTTCGGGCAGCAGGTAGTAGCGGTACACCACATCCTGCTGCGTGATGCGCACCAGCATGTTGTCCAGCGGAATCATCTTCTCCGCCTGCTCCGCCTTGATCTTCTTCAGGTGATTGCGGAACCGCGCCTCCGTCGTGCACCAGTGCGCCACGGTGTAGCGGTACGCCTCGCCCGTCACCTTCGACTTGGTCTCGTACCAGTCGAGATCGATCGACGGATTGCCCTTGATGTCCAGCGCCTCCTGGTAGCTCTCGCCCTTGCGCGGATCGAAGACGAACTCCGGCGCGCCGCGTGAGTCGCGCACGCGCTGCGCCTGGAAGAGCGCCATGTCGTCGGGCACGCCGTGCTCTGGCTGGCAGGTGGTGAAGCACTGCAGGAACATCGTCCCGCGATACTCCAGTCCATCCAGAATCGCCCGGTAGAGTTTCGGCGCGTTGGCCATCGAAACCTGCGCCACGAACGGCGATCCATGCCCGGCAAGGAACGTCTCCGCCACCGTCTTCTTCTCGGTGTTCTTGCCCTGCGTAGCCGAGCCGAAGGCGTTCATGTCGTTGCCACCCAGCATTGGTGTCGAATCGGAGTTCTGGCCGCCGGTGTTCGAGTAGACCTGCGTATCAAGCATCAGCGCCTTCACATTGGGCCGGTTCTGCAGCACCACCTTCGACACGTTCTGGTAGCCGATGTCGCCCATGCCGCCGTCGCCGCCCACCACCCACACCTTCGGCAACTCCTTGATCTCGTCGTCGGTCATCAAGGCATCGGTAAAGTGCGTCAGGCGGTAATACTCTTCTTCGCTCAGCCAATTCGCGTCGCGCGTCAGCAGAATGTCCGCCAGCCGCTCCGGAATCACCGACCGCCGCCCATGATCGACGATGAAGCTCTCGCCCATCAGCCAGCCCACCGTAATGCCGTCCTGGAAGAGCGAGTTCATCCAAGGATACGGATGCGGATTGTTCGGCGCAGTCGAGCCGTACACCGTGTTGCAGCCCGTATGCGCAGCCATGGCCATCACGCTCATGCCGTTGGCCAGCCGCCCGTCAATGGGCTGCAGATTCTTGTGGTTGAAGGCCTCGGTCAGCAGCACCGCGGCGATCGCCTCCACAAGCTGTGCGTCGGTAATCGTGCCATGCTCCGCCTCGTAAGCCGCGATGCGCGCATTCGTATCCTTCTGGTCCTCGCCGCCCAGGCCCATCACCAGATGCAGGATGGCCTGCCGAACCCGCGCGTACTCCTCGGGGCTGCTCGCCTTGATGGCCTCGAGCTTTGCTACGCCTGTCTTCTCAAGTTCGCCGGCCTTGGCCACGAAGCGATCGCTCTTGGCGTGGAAGATCGGCCGCATGTACGCTTCGGTCACCGCGGCAATCGAGCGCAGCACGCTCTTTTCGCCGCACCCCGCGCATGCGCCGTCGCCCGCAACCAGCGCGTCGTAGTTTGTCCGCACCATCAGCATGTTGCGCAGCGTCGCCGTCTTTGAGTCCGCCGGGTTCGCGCCGTTATACAAACCGAGATACTTCTGCGACGTATCGGGCAGCAGGTTCAGGAAGGCCGTGCCGGTCTCGTGCTCGGCGTTCACATCCTCGGTCTCCTGCACCATCTTCAACGCCATGTGATCGCCGCAGGCCGTCACGCACGCCGCGCAGCCTTTGCACAGGTCGCTCACAAAAATCGAAAAGATGCCGCCTGACCCCGGCGTCTTGCGCTCCGGCGACGAGAAGATGGCGTTCACCTTCTGGTAGGCCATCGGCACCTTCTCCATGATTGAGAAGAACTGCGTCTTGGCCTCCGCCGAGAATCCGTCCACCGACTCCGTCACCTCGCGAATAATCGTCGGCAGCGGAGTTCCCTGCTTGATCTCGGCCATCATGCGCTGACGTGTCAGCTTCTCGATCTCCGGCAGCTTTTCAATCATCTTCTTGCGCTCGGCCGGATCGGCAATGTAGCGCGTCACCGCCGTGCCCAGAATCGTGCTCAAATCCTGCGAGCAGTTAGGCAGCGCCGTATCCGGACACGCGCTGATGCACTCCATGCACTGCGTGCAATTCTCGGGAATGTAGAGCGGCGTCTCGCGGCGGGCGACGTACTTGGAGGCCGTGTCGCCAGTAGCGGCGGCGATGACACCCATGGCGGAGAGCGGCGTGGCCGGCTGGTTGTAGCCGAAGTGCGAACGGAACTCGGCGTCGAAAACATTGATCGAAGAAATTGGCGTGCGGGGCGCCTGGCCAGCGGGAGGCGGCGTGCTGCGACGCATTGCAGACACGGTGCTTGCCGCCATTTCCACAAAAGCCGGTGCCTGCGCCAGAATCGGCAGCAGCGCCTGCCCGCGCAGGCTGGAGTGATCGGCAGCCGCCACTTCTCCGATCGCAATCTCCTTCACGCGCTCGAAGCCCTGGATCATGACTTCCATGTTCGACTGCACAACCGCATCGCCCAGCTTGCCGAATTTCTTCACGTATTGGTTGTGCACCACCTCGCGGAACTGCTCCTGCGTGATGCCGAATTCCTTCAGCATCGGGCTCACCGCGAAGAACGCGCCCAGAAATGCGTTGCCCTGCATGCGCAGTTGCAGATCGCCGCGATCCGTCGCCTTGCGCGCAATGTCGAAGCCGGGCAGCGTGAACACACGAATTTTCTTCTGGATGATCTGCTGCCGCGCCCAGATCGGCAGGTTCTGCCACGCGCGCTCGCCGTCTACATCCGACTCCCACACCAGGCTGCCGCCTTCCTGCATGCCGTCCAGCGGATTGGTGTGCGTGAACGCCTTCGGATCGCAGCACAGCACGACCGTCACATGGCGCAGGTCGCAGTTCACGCGGATGCGGTCCTTGGCCGCGACCATGAAGTAGCTCGTCGGCGCGCCCTTCTTCTCCGATCCGTACTTCGGATTGGCGCTGACGTGAATCACTTCCTTTGGATTGCCCATCGCGTCGACCTGGTGGTCGCGCTCGAAGAGCAGGTCGTTCAGGTCGCCCAGAATCGCGCCCAGGTTCTTGCCCGTCGTGATCGCGCCCCATCCGCCAACCGAGTGGAAGCGCACAGCCACCGCACCCTCAGGCAGCAGTGACGGCATTTCGTCGGCGATCACGCTATAGGGATGGTCGATGCCCAACACAAAGAAGTTCACGTCGTCGGCCGCCGTCTTGCCGTCCTTGCGCGCGCGGCCCGCGGTCGCGTACTCGAAAGCTCCGATGATGTGTTCCGGCCTGAAGTCGCGCGAACCCAGCCCGTAGCTGCCGCCAAAGAAACGCGGCACCTGAGCCAGCTCAATCTTCGGCAGTCCTTCGGTTCCCTGCACCGCCTTCGAGAACGCCGTGCGAATGTCGCGTCCCAGCGGGTTGTCGCCTGAAAGCGCTTCGTCGGTCCGCTCCAGGATGATGACGTTCTTCTTGCCCTTCAGCGCGTTCACCAGCGCCGCCTCGGGGAACGGCCGGATCACGTTCACGTGGATCGAGCCGACGCTCGACTTCCGCGTTTGCCGCAGGTAATCGACCGCCGCCTCGATGTTCTCCGCCGCCGATCCCAGCGAAACAAACACCGTCTCTGCATCGTCCGTCTTGTACTCGCTGATCAGTCCATAGCGCCGCCCGGTCAGCGCGGCAAAGTCCTCGTACGCATCTTCGAGGAATTTGAGAATCGGCTCGGCGAAGTTGTTTCTCCGTGCGATCACGCCCTGCATGTAGTGTTCCTGGTTCTGCACCGGCCCCAGCAGAATCGGATTCGTCAGGTCCATCATCTTGGGTACGCGCCGCCGCGTGGCCCCGAACAAAACCCGCTGCGCCTCCGTCGGGCAATCAATCACATCGTCGGGCGCTCCCAGGTACTCGCGGATCAGCTCCGATTCGTGTTTGTAGAACGTGCGCTCCAGGTGTGTCGTCAAAAAGCCGTCCATGATGTTCATGCCCGGCGTCAGCGAGAGCTCCGTCACCCGCCGCAAAATCAGCGCCTGGTCGGCTGCCTGCTGCGCGTCCTTGCCGAAGAGCATGATCCAGCCCGTGTCGAGCGCTCCATAGATATCGTCGTGGCCGCAGTGCACATTCAACGCGTGCTTGGTCAGAGCGCGCGCGCCCACCTCCAGCACCATCGTCGAGCCTTTGCCCGGCGCGTGATAGTACTGCTCCACGCCGTACACCACGCCCTGCCCCGACGTGAAATTCACCACGCGCTTGCCGCACACCGAGTGCGCAATGGCTCCGCCCTGCGCCGCGTGCTCGCCCTCGGCCTCAATGGCGATCGTGTTGCCGCCAAAAACATTCAGGTTACCCTCGGCAAACGCCTGCTGGAAAAGCTCGCCGCCTTCTGTCGACGGTGTAATGGGATAGAACACGCCGGCGTCGGCGATGCGCGTCTCGGTGTGGTAGCTCACGAGCTGGTTGCCGTTGGCGGTTACGCGGATGCCTGGATAGCGAGCCTTCATAGATCCCTCACTTCATTTGATACTTCGTTGGTCTTAGATTACGGTGACAGTACCGGAGCGATCGGTCTGCTGCCCCGTTTCCTCCACACCCGAACTTGTTCTCGTCTGCTTCGCACACGGAGTGTGCGCGCCTTGCCTTGTGGCAGGCTGCCTTATCGGTTTCCCGCGTTCAATTCGACTCGCAAGTCGATCAGCCGGGGCGGCAATCAGGAGACCTCAGGGGAAGGTTACTCCTTCGAGGAACGGCCCATCTTAAGTATGCGCCCCCAAAAGAGACGTCGTCCTGGAATATGGTACGCATCCGCCCCCCCCGGGCATCAGCCCACCCTCTGGCCACCGCACGCGCCTCCGTCCCCTGCGCTACCATAAACACAGAATTGGGGTTCTCATGTTTGTCGTCATCTGGCAGTTTGAGATTGCCGAAGATAAGATCGCCGGCTTTGAAGCCGCCTACGGGCCCGAGGGCGCCTGGGCGCAGCTTTTCCGTACCTCGCCCGATTACAAGGGCACCGAACTCCTCCGCGACGCCTACGTCCCCGGCGCTTACCTCACCATCGACCGCTGGACCAGCGAAGACGCCTTTCGCGCCTTCCGCAAAGCGCACGACGGCGAGTACGAAGTCCTCGACCGCCAATGTGACGTCCTCACCAGCCGCGAAACCCGCGTCGGCGCCTACACCGTTTGACCTCCTCGTCGTGGCGATTCGCACGTCGATTGTGCGCTCCGGCACATCCCTTGGTCCTCGGCAAACATTTCCCCCTTTCTTCGCCATTTTCTCCTATCTATATATGTCTCATCCTGCTACAATCCCTTCGAAATCCAATTCATGTCCCTTGCCGTTTCTTGCCGGGAAAGCATGAGATGCGCAGGGCGCATTTTTTTGAGGAGCCCTCCCACATGCCTGTAGCCGATGACCGCGCCAAAGCCGTAGAACTTGCCCTTGCACAGATAGAAAAACAGTTCGGAAAGGGGTCGATCGTACGGCTCGGGTCCCGCGAAGCTCTGCTGCCCATTGCGGTCATCTCCACCGGATCCATCAGCTTCGACGCCGCCCTCGGCGTCGGCGGCATCCCGCGTGGCCGCGTCTCGGAAGTTTTCGGCCCAGAGTCTTCGGGCAAGACCACAATCTGCCTCCAGGTAATCGCTGAGGCGCAGAAGAATGGCGGCTTGGCAGCCTTCGTCGATGCGGAACACGCGCTCGACCCCGGCTACGCCAAAAAGCTCGGTGTCGATGTCGACAACCTCCTCGTCTCGCAGCCCGACTCGGGCGAGCAGGCGCTGGAAATCACTGAAGCCCTCGTCCGCTCCGGCGCCATCGACGTTCTCGTCATCGACTCCGTCGCCGCCCTCGTTCCCAAGGCCGAGCTCGACGGCGAAATGGGCGACTCGCACATGGGACTGCAGGCGCGCCTCATGTCGCAGGCGCTCCGCAAGCTCACCGGCACGGTCTCCAAGTCCCGCACCGCCCTCATCTTTATTAACCAGATCCGCGAAAAGATCGGCGTCATGTTCGGCAACCCTGAAACCACCACCGGCGGCCGCGCGCTGAAATTCTATTCTTCTGTCCGCATCGACATCCGCCGCATCGCCGCCGTCAAGGAAGGCGACACCGTGGTCGGCTCGCGCACCAAGGTCAAGATCGTCAAGAACAAGGTCGCCGCGCCCTTCCGGGAAGCGGAGTTCGACATTCTTTACGGCGAGGGCATCAGCAAGGAAGGCGACGTGCTCGACCTGGCCGTCACGCACAACATCGTCGAGAAATCCGGCGCATGGTACAGCTTTGGCGGCGAGCGCATCGGCCAGGGCCGCGAAAACACCCGCACCTTCCTCAAGGAGAACAAGGACGTCTACTCGAGGATCGACGCCGAACTGCGCAAGCGGCTGGGCATTGGCGCTGCGAAGGCCGATGTACCCGAGGCCCCCGCCGGTGGCGCCGCCGAAGCCAAGGAAGTCGTCCGCGGCCGCAAAGGCTGACGCGTTCTTTCCGGTGTTTCTATCAAGCGGCTGCTCGAGGGCAGCCGCTTTGCTTTGCGGCGTCATCTTCGATGAGGGGCTCCGCTCGGCGTGCGAAAGGCGCGCTGATTTCGAGCGCGGTTTCCGCGACATCGCTTTGCAATCGGGGTCGAACCTCTCATAAGGTTCATCCGAGGACGCCCATGCACGTTTCCGCATGTTGCTTCATCTTCCTGTTGCTTCCGGCCACTCCATGGGCGCTGAAACTGTCATGTTCGAAGCCGGAGCGAGGGTGAGCCGAGCAGGCAGAGATATCGTGCAGGCGCCGTCCGGGGCCGGCTGGGGCGGAAGGGGCCTAAAAAAAGCACGAAATTTGTCGACGATTTTGAGACTGTTTTGTTGATTCCAAATTGGTTAACAGCAAATTTTCGGCTCAAAAATTTTTAGGGGCTCTCCTAGATAACGAGCGAAGAACTAGGGTTTCTAGGATGGCGCAGATGCACAAGAGCCGTCTGCTCTGGAGCCAACAGCAACGGCTGATGGAGCACTTTGTTGCGGGTACGACAGCGCGCACGGCGG
>Ga0208034_1000153_pt1 | contig 64671 bp, 51 predicted proteins | sample June2015DPH_8_10_FD_184699 | JGI IMG/M metagenome (GOLD analysis project Ga0208034, IMG submission 184699) | Peatland microbial communities from SPRUCE experiment site at the Marcell Experimental Forest, Minnesota, USA - June2015DPH_8_100... | ecosystem: Environmental > Terrestrial > Soil >...
CCCTCGAAAGATGATGTTGCGTGATTCGCAAAAGCTCTGGTCCTCAAACCCTCTGGCGAGACACGCGGTGCTTGCGCACCGCCCAGACGAAGTTTGCTCTTGACAAAGCTTTCGTCCTTATCGAGGGGCACCCAGGTTGGTACAACATCAAGCGGTCAGAGACCCAGCAAGGCGTAGCAGCGGGATTTGTAGTATCCCACCCTCGCGCAATGAGGCTGCGCGAAGGGTGGGGCAACCGCCTTTCATTGCAAGGTGACCGTGACGACGGTGTTCTGACTGATCGTGCTTGCACCGGAGCCAGATGTGCCGGTCACAGTGAACTTATAAGTCCCAGTGGTGGTGCCTGAATTTCCGCCGCCTCCGCCGCCGCCTCCGCCGCCACCGCCGCCACCGCCGTTGCCACTACCGCCGCAACCGGACATGACGCCGAGGGCGACGAAAACAACGACGATGCCGAGCATGGATCGCCAACTACGGCGGCGTGAGGGGACTCCGAAGAAAACGAGCAGGGCGAGGGCCGCACCGGAGCCTGCGCCGAGCCAGCCCCTGCCGTTCCCGATTCTTGGATAGACAAGATCGGCAGTGGCCGCAGTGGTGTTGACCGTCAACGTGGCCGTTTGCGCTCCGCTGCCTATTGAGACCGAGCCGGGGATGCTGCACGTCGCAGGGTCGTTTGCACCCGATGGGCTGCTACTGAGCGTGCAACTCAGGCTGACTGCTCCTGTGAATCCGTTCGCGGGTGTCAGAGTAATCGTTGCCGTATTGCCGCTGGTCGATCCCGGAGTAGAGATTGTGATCGGGCTATTGTTGGTCATCGTGAATGTCGGCGATGGAGCGGGGTTCACAATCACGTTGACTGTTGTTGTGTGCGTGATCGCGCCCGAGGCGCCGGCGATCGTGATGGTGTAGGCTCCCGTCACCGTGGAGGAGGTTGTGGTTACGGTCAGGGTCGAGAGTTGCGACGCGGAGTTCGTGATGTCGACTGAGGCCGGATTCAGATTCGAGTTGCCGCATGTCAGGTTCCCGCCCGTCGGCTGGGAGGTGACAGAGCAGCTCAGAGTCACGACTCCCGTAAAGCCGCCAGAAGGTGTGACAGTGATCGCGGAGGTGTTGCCGGCGGTTGCGCCCTGGTTGATTGTGATGGGAGGCGGAGAAGGTTTATTGACCGCGAAGTCCTGCGGCAGGTCTACCGTCACGAACAGGGTCGTTGAGGAGGTGATGCTCCCCGAGGTTCCGGTGACCGTGATCTGATAATCGCCGATGGTCGTGGATGAGCTGGTGTTGACGGTGAGGACGGATGTTTGGGCTGCAGCGCCGGTGATGTTGACCGACGCTGGATTGAGGTTCGCGGCGCCGCAGGTGACGGGGCTGGATGCGCCTGCCGGAGCTGACGTAACAGCGCAGGAGAGATTCACTGCGCCAGTGAATCCGCTCGCGGGAGTGACCGCGATGGTGGAGGTGTTACCCGTGGTTGCGCCCTGGACGACGACAATATTGCCACCGTTTGTCAGCACGAAGGCGTTCACGCTCGCCGTTATCGACAGGGTATGGACAAACTCGCCCGTGGCCGCGTCGGCGCCCACAACGGAAACGTCGTAGTTGCCGGTAGGCGTATTGGCCGGCGCGTTAATGGTAAGCGTTGAGTTGCCGCTGCCACCGCCGCTCAGCGCCACTGGTGAGGTGATAGAGCAGGTAACTGGGCTCGCGGCCTTGCAGGTCAAGTTCACATTGCCGCTAAAGCTGTTGACCGAGGCGACGTTGATGGTGTCTGTGCCGCTCGAGGCTCCCGCGCTGATGTTGACCGGCACGAGAGTGGTATTGGGCACCAGCGTGAAGTCGGCGAGCGGATTTTGTATGGGGCTGCTCAACGTGAATTCAGAGGGCGCGTAGCGCGTGTCGCCGAGGTACTGAACGGTGATGAAGTTCGCACCCTGCAGAATGTCCTGGCTGGTAATGGTCGCAGAGAACGTGGAGACGTCGCCCGAGGCGGGTGTGAGCGGGACCACGCCGAGGTCATAGCCGGAGGAGAAGAAGAGAACGTAGCCCGTTGGCGCCGTGGTTCCGCTGCCCGTAACGGTTCCGCTCACGGTGAGGGTGGAATTGGGCGAGATAGCACCGCTGAGACTGGCAGTGGTGACAGTCGGAGTAAGACTGGAGCCGGCGACGACCACGAACGGGTATTGACCGGTAGTCAACGTCTCACTTGCGTAGTTGTTATCTCCGTTATAGGTGAATGTCACGTTATAGGTGCCCGGGCTCAGGTTGCCGAGGGTGATGGCGCCGATGCCGGCCTGCGCGCCGTCAGAGGGATCGACGCCGGCGCTGAGGGTCGCGGACCCGTTGAAGCCGCTGGAGCCACCGCTGCTGGAAATTGTGACCGTGCCGGTGGGCGGCAAAACAGGAACGGGAGCAATCGAGTTGGTGCACTGGCCGGTGGTTGGGCTGGGATTGCAGGCTGTGACCTGTGCGTTGTTCTCGACGATGACGTTGAAGACAGTCGGTTGGCCGGCGACGAAATCGCCGGATGAGTTCAGGTTCGAGGCGCCGTAGTAAACGTCGGGAGTATCTTTCACGACCGTGAAGGTGATGGGTGTGGGCGCGGTGAACTTGTTGTAGCTCTGGTCGCCGTTGTAGGTGGCGCCGACGGAGTGGGCGCCGATGGAGAAGGCGGCGTTGTACTCGGCATCGCCCTCAGCGTTCACGATCACTGTATTGATGGCGTTTCCATTGTCATTAAACGTGACGGTGCCGGTGGGCTGCGTGTACGTACCGAGCGAACTGCAGTTGGTGCCGAGAACGACGCAGCTCTGGAGGAACCCGGTTTGAGAGGTAGGCGCCACCATGGCGCTGGCCATGAGCTGCATGCCGTAATCGACCTGAGTTCCGGGACCAGAACTGGGCGTATAGTCCTGGCCGAGCGACGCATTGAAGAGGTTGAGATCCATGCCCGGAGTTTCCGGTGTAACAGTGATCTGAATGGGCGGCGTAGAGGTGCTCATGGCATTCTTGGCGTCGCCGCCGTATTGGCCCCAGATGTGGTAGGTGCCCCCGGGCAGATAGTTGACGGAGCTACTGGAATAGGCGCCGCTGGTGAGCGAAAAGATGCCCTGGCTCGGCTGGAGCGGCTCGGTGGTGTCGGTTACGAGCGCCACATTGCCGGTGGGCGACGTGCCGGTGACCGTGCCGTTGACGGTGATGGTGGTTCCATGGGCAAACGTGCCGCCGGGGCCGCAGGGGCTGGTGCAGTTGAACGTGGTGGAAGTGGGCGCTAGGGTGACCTTATTCCAATCGGCGATGAGGGTGTTGGCGTCGACGGTGCCGAGGCCGGTGGCAAGGTTGTAACCGGCGGCAGCGTTGTAGTCGGGCGTGGTGCCGGTGCCGATCTCTCCTTCGGTAACGCCGCTTACGATCGCAGCGCCTGTGCTCACGGAGATGCAGTTGGGGCTGGACGGCGAATATGCGCAGGGCACGGAGTTAGTGCCGTGGGTGACATCGTGGAAGGCGGCGGGGTATTGAGACTTCAACGCGTAGAGAATGTTGTCGGCCTGGCCCTGGCGGCCGTATTTCTGAACCACGAGCGCCATGATGCCGGCGAAGGCAGGCGAAGAGGCGGACGTTCCGCCGACGCCAAAGATCTGCACGACGCCGCCGGCGCCGAGGCCCGCGGTCTGGCAGTCGCCGTCGGTGGCGCAGATGGGATAAAAGCTGTTGTTGGCGCCGTTGGCGGCGAAGAGCGAAACGTCGGGCAGGTCGCGCACGCCGTCGCCGGGCACGCCGGTTCCCGATTGCCATGAAGGCTTGGAATAGCCTGAGAGCGATCCGGTGCATGCGCCAGTGGTGGTGCTATAGGAGCTGGAACAGACTGCCGCGTTGCTGGCGCCGCCACTTCCGGCGGCGAGCGTCGTCGATCCGTTGGCCGTGTACTGGTTGAAGATGTTCAGGCCGTACTGGCTGTTGTTCCAGGGCTGCTCGGGGATGTAACCCTTGATGGACACCGCGGGCAACTGGCTGATGACGGTGTTCCAGAAATTGCTGATGCTGGCGCCGCCGGTCGAGTAGTCGCTGTAATAGAAATCGGTTCCGCCAACGGCGACGTTCCAGGGAGTGGAGGCGAAGCCGTTCACGGCCTGGCCGCCGGTGGCATACTCCTGGGTGTTGTCGTTGTCGCATCCGGCCGATCCGTTGTCGCCGGTTGAGACCATGACGGTCTGGCCCTGCGCCGCGGCCTGCTCCCACAAGCCGTTGAGGAATGCGTTGGAGGAACCGAGCGAGGATTCGCACTGACCGAAGCTGATGCTGATGACGGGAGCGACATTGCCGTAAACGGCGTGCTCCATGGCGAGGACGAGGCCGCTCTCGATCGAGGTGTCAGCGGCGATAACGAGATCGATGGTGGCGTTCTGGGCCGCCGCGCCGGCCCACTCGACGTCGAGATAGGCTTCAACGGAGTCATAGTTGGGACCGTCAGGATTGTTGACGCCGTCAACGCCGGGATCGTTGCCATCGATGATGACCTGGGGCGGGTTGGCGGGCAGGCCGAAGAGCGTGCGGAACTGATTGACGAGATCGACGTTGACGTTTGAGTCGTTGATGATGGCGACGGATTGGCCTGTGCCGGTATTGCCGGAGGAGGCGGCGGGGAGATCGTATTGAACGGCAAAGTCGCCGGGCGCGAAAACATAATACTTGCTGTTGGTGCTGCCCCAGGTCCAACTGGGGGTCACCTGGTGAGTGCCGGGACTGTAGGAGGCGGCGCCGAGCTTGTGAAGATAACTGCGGGGATGGAAGTTGTTGAGCGAGGCGAAGCCGCCAACAACGGGAGCGAGCGCCGCGGGAATCTGAGGATCGTTGGCGTTGGCGTAGTGGGTCTCGCCGTCGACCGCGTACCTGCGAATCTGGGTGCGAAAGGCGTCGCGGAGTTGAGCTACGCTGCCCGTGAACTCGAGGGAGCCCTTGCCGGGATTGAGGCGTGTGACTGTGAAGCCGTGATTGCCGAGCCAGGATTCGATGGTGGAGATGTCCTGGTCGGAGGGTCCGAACTGCGCGCCGAACTGATCGGGGGTGAGCCACTGGTGGTAGCTGGGCGAGCCCGGCGTATTCGTCTGCTGGATGAGGTCGCGGAGCGCAGTCTCCTGGGCGGGAGTGCGCTTGAAGTAGAGTTGCAGACGGTTGAGTTCCATTCCGTCGGGCGCGGCGCCGCGGTCATTGGCGGCGTTGGCGAGGGGATTGACGGTATGAGTGAGCGTGACGCGCTGGCTGTCGTCGACGGGGCTGACGATGCGAACGGCAGGTGCGGCGTGCTGTGCGAGGGACGCTGCGGAACAGAGGCATAGACTGGCCAGCACACACAGGGGGAGCGAGTGCGAATTTTTCATAAGGAGCGGTCCTGGACCCTTTCTTTTGAGAGACCCTCGAATTTGAGAAGAGTTGCGGTCGTGGGCAACAGAATGACTGCTATTGGAAAGAAAAAAGCCAAATGGAAGAGTGGGCCGCGCGGCTTGAGCGAATCGAACGGAATGAGCGATAACACCATCATAAGACGACTGGCCAAAGATACAGCACACGAAGATGTATGGCCGCGGCTACAGCAAGCGGGGCCAGGCGCGCGCCGATGGGCGAGCAATGATGCAAAAAGGGAGAGGACAGCAATGAACGGCGAGTTTCGCAATGAGGCATGCACTACGAAACAGCTAAATTGATGCCGAATGAAACAATGAATGAAACGCCGAGTCGAAGAGGCCGTTCCGAAGAAGTAAGACCGCAGGGCTCGGAAAGTTAGACGCTGGCGGACGGGGAAGGTTGATAAAAGCAGGGAACTGAAAGGCAGGGACCGAGAGACCAAGGGACCGAGGGACCGAGGGACCGAGGGAATAGGGAATAGGAAATAGGGAACAGGGAATAGGGAATAGGGGACAGGGAATAGGGACTGAGCGACTCGTGGGTTAGGTGTGGGCTCGTCGCGTCGAGGCATCGAGGGCGAGAATGGAGACGGGAAAGGGGTGCGGTGGGGCTGGTGGGACGGCTGGTGGGACGGCTGGAAGCAGCGCGGTATTGCAATAGACAACTGATTTCGTAGGGTATATCATTCGGGTTCTTAGCTGCAGCCCTAACTGGCGAGTGGACTTATGCGGGCTTCGCTTTTCATTACCTGCTATAACGACACGCTATTTCCTGAGACCGGGAGGGCGGTGGTGCGCCTGCTGGAACGGCTGGGCGTGGAGGTGGAGTTCCGGGCAGGGCAGACGTGCTGCGGCCAGATGCACGCAAATACGGGGTTCAGACGCGAGGCGTTTTGCCAGGCAAAGAGGCTGGTGCGGCTGTACGCGGATGCGGAGGCGGTGGTGATTCCTTCGTCATCGTGCGTGGCGATGATCCGCGATCAGTATCCGGGGCTGTTCGAGGAACTGGGCGACGAAGGGCTGCGCAAGGATTTTGCGGCGCTCGTGCCGAGGGTGAATGAACTGAGCGAGTTTCTGGTCGACAAGCTAAGCGTGGAGGACGTGGGCGCGTACTTTCCGCATCGAGTGACGTACCACGCGAGCTGCCATGGGCTGCGGGGACTGCACCTGGGCGAACGGCCGTTCCGGCTGCTAAGGAAGGTGCGCGGGCTGGAGCTGGCGCCGCTCGCGAATCTGGAACGGTGCTGCGGGTTTGGCGGCACGTTCAGCGTGAAGAACGGCGAAGTGTCGTCGGCAATGCTGACGGTGAAGCTGGAGGATGTGCTGGCGACGAAGGCGGAGTTCTGCACGGCGCTCGACAACAGCTGCCTGATGCACCTGGGCGGCGGGATGCACCGTCAGTACGCGGGCATGAAGACGATTCACATGGCGCAGATTCTGGCGAGCACGGTGAAAGAGCCGGCGGAGGTAGCGGGATGAGTGCGGCGGCCGAGCAGACGGTGCTGGACCGCGCGGAATTGGATCCGGCGAAGGCGCCGCCGTTTCCCGTGGCGGCGTTGCCGGTGCTGCGCAACGTGCAATTGCGGAAGAATGTTGCGCACGCGATTGACGTGATCCAGGCGAAGCGGGCGCGGCTGGTGGCGGAGAAGACAGATTGGCAGGCGCTGCGCGCGGCGGCGGCGGCAATCAAGGATCACGTGCTTGAGAATCTCGGCGCGTACCTCGAGCAATTTGAAGAGCGATGCACGGCGGCCGGGGGCACGGTGCACTGGGCAGCAGATGCCGCCGATGCGCGGAGGATCATCCTGGAGATTCTGCGCGAGGAGAAGGCGGACGAAGTCATCAAGATCAAGACCATGACCTCGGCGGAGATTCAGTTGAATCCGTTTCTCGAGGCGGCGGGAGTTCGGACGTACGAGACGGACCTTGCGGAGATCATTCTGCAGCTTGGCGAGGGAGAGCCTAGTCATATTGTTGTTCCGGCGCTGCACGTGAACCGCAGCCAGGTGCGGGAGATCTTTGCGCGGCGGATGGGGATCGAGAACCTGTCGGATGAGCCGAAGGCGTTGACGGCCGCGGCGCGGAATTATCTGCGGCAGAAGTTTTTGTTGGTGCCGACGGCGATCAGCGGGGCGAATTTTCTGATCGCGGAGACGGGCGGGGTGGTGGTGGTGGAATCGGAAGGCAACGGGCGCATGTGCCTGACGCTGCCGCGGACGATGATCACGCTGGCCGGGATCGAGAAGGTGCTGCCGCGGTTCCAGGACCTCGAGGTGATGCTGCAACTGCTGGCGCGCTCGGCGACGGGCGAGCGGATGAATCCGTACACGTCGCTGTGGACGGGAGTGACCAGGGGCGACGGGCCGCAAAAGTTTCACGTGGTGCTGCTGGACAACGGGCGCTCGTCGATCCTCGCCCGCAAGAAGGAGCGGCAGACGCTGCGGTGCATTCGATGCGCGGCGTGCATGAACACCTGCCCGGTGTACCGGCAGACCGGCGGGCACGCGTATGGATCGGTCTATCCGGGGCCGATCGGCGCGATCCTGACGCCGCAGCTCGAACAGTTGCGGCACGCGCAATCGCTCCCTTTTGCCTCGTCGCTGTGCGGCGCGTGCTACGAGGTGTGCCCGGTGAAGATCAATATCCCGGAGATCCTGATCGATTTGCGCGCGCAGGTGACGGACCAGGAGCGGAAGACGGCAGGGAAGTTTTTCGATCCCATGTACGTGGCGATGCGCTCGGCGAACCTGATCTTCTCGCGGGCGTGGCTCTTTCACGCGGCACAGAAGATGGGACGGATCGGGTCGCGCCTGTTCACGCGCAAGGATGGATGGATGCACTCGTTGCCGAGCGTGGGCGCAAAGTGGACGCTGACGCGCGACCTGCGTGGGCTGCCACGGCAGACGTTCCACGAATGGTGGGCTGCGCGCGAAAGGGGGGCCAAATGAACGCCGTGGCCAGTTCGCGCGAGCAGGTTCTGGGCCGCATTCGGGCCGCCCTCCGTGGCCGGCAGAATTCCGCGGCGACCGCGGGACAGGCCGCAGAAGCGTATGCGGGACTGGCGCGCGACTACACGATGCGAGGCGAATTGACCGTCAGGGCCTGTCAGGAGCGGTTCGTGGAGCGGCTGCGCGAATATGATGCCGAGGTGACGGAATGCGCGCCCGAGGAGCTTGGTTCGACGATCGCGGCACTGCTGGCGGCGAGCGGCAGGAGGATTTTTGTTGCGCCGCACGGCCTTCCCGCTGAGTGGCTGGCCGCGGGGTTCGAGTGGAAGATCGACCAAGATCTGCCGGCCGAAGAAATTGAAAAGGCCGATGGCGTGGTAACGGCCTGCTTTTGTGGAGTGGCCGACTCAGGCACGATTGTTCTGCACCATTCCGCAAAGGAAGGGCGGCGCGTCATTACCCTGCTGCCGGACTGGCACCTGTGCATTGTTCGCGCCAGCGAGGTGGTGGAGACGCTGCCGGAGTATTTCGACAGGTGTCAGGTGTCAGGGATCAGGGGTCAGAAGATAGGGAACGAGGGAACAAGGGAACAAGGGAATGAGCAAACCGGTAGGCCGCCCGGATTGGTAACGTGGATTTCCGGTCCGAGCGCGACGGCGGATATTGAAATGACGCGCATCAAAGGCGTGCACGGGCCGAGGTTCTTGAATGTGGTGCTGGTGAAGGACGGAGAACAGGGACCAGGGAATAGGGAATAGGGAATAGGGAATAGACATCAGAGATCAAAGGGGAAAATCAGCTAGTTTGGGAAGGGATGTTATTACGATGCAGGATTCTCGAGTTCAAGATCGCGCATTTAAGGCGCTGGATTCTTTTCGCATTGAGATTCCTTCGTGGGGATTTGCGAACACGGGGACGCGCTTCGGCAAGTTTGTGCAGGCTGCGGCCGCAACCACTATCGAGGAGAAGTTTGCCGATGCCAGCGAAGTGAACCGGCTGACAGGCGTGACGCCCACGGTGGCGCTGCACGTGCTGTGGGATTTGCCGGGCGGAGTAAAAGAAGTGCCGGAAGTGAAGGCGCTGGAGCAGCGCTTCGGCGTGCGCTCGGGATCGATCAATCCCAACCTCTTCCAGGACCAGGAGTACAAGTTTGGATCGCTGTGCAATCCGTCGGCGGAGATCCGGCAGCGGGCCCTGGACCACATGCTGGACTCGATCGCGATCGGCAAGCAGCTCGAATCGCGCGACATTTCGCTGTGGATGGCGGACGGCTCGAATTATCCCGGCACGCAGAGCATGCGCAAGCGGATCGCGTGGCTCGAGGAGGCGCTGCGCGTCTCACACAGCCACCTGGCGCCGTATCAGCGCCTGCTGGTGGAGTACAAACCGTTTGAGCCTGCGTTCTATCACACCGATATTGCGGATTGGGGCATGTCGAGCCACCTGGCGCGGACGGCCGGCCCGCAGGCGCGCGTGCTGGTGGATACAGGCCACCACTACAACGCACAGAACATAGAGCAGATTGTGGCTTGGCTGCTGCACACCGGGATGCTGGGCGGGTTCCACTTCAACGACCGGCGCTATGCCGACGACGATCTGACGCTGGGCTCGATCGATCCCTACCAGATCTTCAGAATCTTCCACGAGATTCATGCAGCTGCCGATGATGGATTGAAGATCGACATCGCCTACATGATCGACCAGAGCCACAACCTGAAGGGCAAGATGGAGGCGATGGTGCAGACCGTGGTGACGGCGCAAGAGCTGTATCTTAAGGCCGCACTTGTGGATCGCGAGCAGCTTGCCGAGCTGCAGCGGAAGTGCGAACTGGTGGCGGCCGAGGAGCTTTATCGCGGGGCGTTCTGGAACGATGTGCGTCCGTTAACGCGGGCGTGGCGCGAGGCGCGCGGATTGCCGGCCGACCCGCTGGAGGCGCTCAACAAGAGCGGCTACGTGGAGCGCGCGGCGCGCGAACGCGGAAGCAGAAGCTCAGCGGTGAGCAGCTACGCGTAAGAGGCTCGGCAAGTCAGCGAGTTAGCAAGCCAGCGAGTCAGCGGGTGCGGCGGCGGGATTCGGTTCGAGGTATCCCAGGTCCCAAAAGCGGGACCCGGGCACCGGCGACCAGGAAATAGATAAGCGGCTCTCCGGGAAGCAGTTCCGCAATCCGGGAAAGGCTGGCCGCAAAATAGTAAATCGGTCTACCCAAAGGTGATTTACTTTGTTTGATGGCCCGTGTTTCAATAGGGGCATTGCGGCATTTCTTGTTCACTTGCAGCCCTTGGGGTCTCGATGCAGGGCGGCGAGTCCTAAAAGGAAACGCCACTTGAGAGTTTTTGCTCCGGCAAACAGCAGAATGAGAAATGCGATCGGGGGTGGGACAGGTGGCGAAGGCAAAGATCAAGCGGCTTTATCTGATTCCAATTCTTTCCAAGGCGCTCGACGTGATCGAGCTGCTGGAGCAGGATAACGCGCCGCTGACGCTCGAGGACGTTTATCAGAAGACGAACATCTCAAAGACCAGCGTCTACCGCATCCTGAAGACACTGGTGCATCGCGGCTACCTGGCGCAGACGCCGAGCGGGCAGTACCGGCTGGTGTCGCGGCCGCGGCGGTTGCGTTTTGGATTTGCGGTGCAGAGCGCGGAGATGCCGTTCAGCGAGGCGGTGGCGCAGAGCGTGACGGCGGCTGCCGCGGCGTCGGGCGTGGAGCTGATCATCCTGGACAATCGCTACGATCCTGACGTGGCGGTTCGCAACGCCGAGGAGTTTGTAGAGAAGCGCGTGGACCTGGTGCTCGAGTTTCAGGTAGAGGAGGCGGCGGCGCCGCGCGTGGCGCACATCTTCAAAAAGGCGGAGATTCCGCTGGTGGCCATCGACGTGCCGCACCCCAACGCGACATATTTCGGAGTGGACAACTTCGAGGTCGGTTACGAGGCGGCGTTGATTCTGGGGCAGTACGCGCAAAGAAAATGGAAGAACAAAGTGGACCAGGTCGTGGGTCTAGGGTTCCGGGAGGCAGGCAGCTTTGTGCAGAATCGCATTACCGGCGCGTTCGACGGAATCAGGGAGCGGTTCAAGGAGCTGACGCCGGACCGCTTCGTGCAGATTGAAGGAAGAGGCATGCGCGAGGCGAGCCATCGAGCGATGAGCGAGTATCTCCGCGATCGCGTGCCGGGCGAGTACACGCTGGTGGCCGCAGCGACCGATACGAGCGCGCTGGGTGTTCTGGACGCGGTGCGCGAGTCGGGACGAGAGGCGTACTTCGCCATCGTAGGCCAGGATTGCATTCCCGAGGTGCTGGAGGAGATGCGCAAGGGATCGAGCGCGATTGTCGGCTCCATCTCGCATGAGCCGGAGACGTACGGGCCGCGGCTGATCCAGCTTGGGATTTCGATTTTGCGCGGATACACGGTGCCTCCTTATAACTACGTGCACCATCGGGCCGTGACGCCCGAGACGTTGGGCGCCGAAGAGAAGGCGCACAACGCGAAACACAAAGTTGCGGCGGCGGTGGTTGAGACGGCGTGAAGACAGGGACTAAGGACCTAGGGAATAGGGAATAGGGAATAGGGAATAGGGAACAAGGGCGCCTCGAGGTCAAGGGTGTTTTCGTTTCATTTTTCAGGTTATTTGCGGAGGGTTTTTGAGTTTCGCCTACCGCGAATCCCCGTATAAAACGATTTCCCGATGAGTCAGGCTGTATCATGGAATGGAGCTCGATCCATTCCCCGATTTGAGTGATCCCTATGACATTGGCCACAACTGCTTCCCCTGCATTGCAATTTCTCGAGGACCGCTGGGATCCCAGTGTGGCGGCCACTCTCGATGAGCCGGAACTGTTGCGCTACCGGTCGAACCTTTTGGGTTCGGACCTGCGCATCACGAACTTTGCCGGCGGCAACACCAGCTCGAAGGTTGTCGAGCTCGATCCGCTGACGGGCAATCCCGTGGAAGTGCTGTGGGTGAAGGGTTCGGGCGGCGATCTGGGCAGCATCAAGCGCGCCGGATTCGCCACGCTCTACCAGGAGAAGCTGCTGGCGCTGGAGCGCATTTACAAAGGCGCGGAGCATGAAGACGACATGGTGGCGCTGTTTGCGCTGTGCGCCTTCCGCAACAATCCTGTTGCCGCATCGATCGACACTCCGCTGCATGGGTTCCTGCCTTTTCCGCACGTAGATCATCTGCATCCCGATTGGGGCATCGCGCTGGCGGCGAGCGCCAACGGCAAAGCCAAAATGGAGGAATTCAACCGCGAGTTCGGGCACAGGCTGATTTGGCTGCCGTGGCAGCGGCCGGGCTTTGAGCTGGCGATGATGATGAAGCGCGCGGTCGAGGAGAATCCCGGCTGCGACGGCATCGTGCTGGGCGGGCACGGGCTGTTTACGTGGGGCCAGACGCAGCGCGAGTGCTACCTGAGCACGCTGAACGTGATCGACGGCATTGGGCAGTTCATTGCGCGGCACGGACTCAAGAAGGGAACCGAGCGCTTTGGCGGCGAGGCCTTGCCGGCGCGCGAGAACCGCAGAGAACTGGCCACGCAGATTGCGCCGTTCCTGCGCGGGCGAATCAGCGCGAAGCAGCGGTTCATCAGCAGTTTTTCCGACGCGCCCGACGTAATGCAATTTGCGGACTCGGCGAACGCGAAGGGGCTGGCATTCCTGGGAACGAGCTGCCCCGATCACTTTATCCGCACCAAGATCAGGCCGATGTTTGTGCCGTGGAAGGCGAACGAGGACGTGGAAGCGCTGAAGCGGCAGATCGACTGCACGCTGGCCGAGTATCGCGACCAGTACCGTGCGTACTACAAAACGTTTGCCACGCCGGAGTCGCCGGCGCTGCGCGACGCCAGCCCGACGGTGGTGCTGATTCCCGGCATGGGGATGTTCAGCTTCGGCAAGAACAAGACAGAGGCGCGGATCACGGGCGAGTTCTACACGAATGCGATTCACGTGATGGAAGGCGCGAGCCTGCTGGGCGAAGGGGAAGTGAAAGGGACCGTGCCCCAATGCCCACCGGGGATGGATCCGGCGAGCTTCAGGGTCTTTGACAATTACGTTGCGCTGCCGGCGGTGGAGGCATTCCGCATCGAGTACTGGGTGCTGGAGGAGGCGAAGATTCGCCGCCCGCCGGCGGAGAAGGAACTGAGCCGGCGCGTGGCGGTGATTGTGGGCGGCGCCAGCGGGATCGGGCGCGAGGTGGCGCGGCTGGCCGCAGCGCGCGGAGCGCATGTGTTTGTAGCCGACCGCAACGAGGAGGGCGCGGCGAGCGTGGCGGCTGAAGCTGCGACGATCAGCTCGCCGGAGTTCACCGGGCACGCGGGCGTCGATATTCGCAGCCGCGAGTCGATTCGGAAGGTCCTGGGCGAGGCAGCGCTGGCATTTGGCGGCATCGACATCCTGATCAACACCGCGGCGATCTTCCCGTCCACTCTGGAGGGCGATATTCCCGACAACATGTGGGCCGATACGATGGCCGTAAACGTGACCGCAAACTTTCTGATCGCGGACGAGTCAGCACAGATGTTTGAGGAACAAGGGCTGCACGGGAATATCGTGTTTACGAGCTCGGCGAACGCGGTGGTGGCCAAGCGCGGCAGCGAGGCGTACGACGTGAGCAAGGCGGCGCTGAGCCACCTGATCCGCGAGCTGGCGGTGAGCTTGGCGCCCAATGTGCGCGTGAACGGCATCGGGCCGGCCACGGTGGTGAAGGGATCGACGATGTTTCCGCGCGACCGCGTGCGCGCGTCGTTGAGGAAGTACAATATTCCTTTCCAGGAATCGTTCAGCGACGAGGAACTTCGCAGCCGGCTGGCGTCGTTTTATGCCGAGCGTACGCTGACGCACAAGGCGATCGACCCGGTCGACTGCGCTGAGGCCATTCTTTTCCTGGCCAGTCCGCGGGCGCGCTGCACCACGGGGCACGTGATTCCCGTGGACGGCGGGCTGACCGAGGCCTTTGTGCGCTGAAGAAAACGGGAGTTTCACTGCCGTCATGCAAGAAGCTGCGCGTGTCGCCATCGATTTGGGCGCAGAAAGCTGCCGCGTTTCACTGCTGCGCTGGATCGGCGGGCGATCGGGGTCCCCGCGGACGGGTCCTGGTCCGTGGGGTGCAGCGCCAAACGTCGCAGTCATCCATCGCATTCCGAACGGGCCGGTGCATCGCGGCGAGTTTCTGTGCTGGCCGCTGACGCAGATTCTTGCCGGGCTTGAAGAAGGTCTACGCAAGGCTGCCGCGGCCGCGCCTGAGGGCATTGCATCCATCGGCGTGGATAGCTGGTCAGTGGACTACGTGCGGCTTCGGCCCGACGGAAAGATGCTGCGCGAGCCGTTCTGCTATCGCGACGAGCGCACCGTGGCGAGCAAAGACGCCGCCGACAAAATCATCGCTCCATTCGATTTGTATCAACGCACGGGCGCGTTCCCGATGCGGATCAATTCTGTGTATCAACTGATGGCCGATCCTGCGGCGGGCACCGAAGGGAAAAACCAGAGAATTGACAAGCGCGCGCCGTGGGTGATGTTGCCGGAGTTTGTTCTCTACTGGCTGAGCGGGAAAATAGTCGCCGAGTATACCAATGCCACGCACACGGGGCTCGTGAACCTGAAGACCGGCACGTGGGACGCGGAGCTGTTCGGATTGCTTGGGCTGGCGGTGGAGGCTGCGCCGCCGATCGTGCAAGCCGGAACAATTCTCGGGCCTTTGCAGGGGCCACTCGCAGCGCTCGATGCATTCCGAATGACGCAGATCGTCGCGCCAGCCACGCACGACACGGCGAGCGCGATCGCGGGCATTCCGGCGGACCTGAGTTCGGCGGCGTACATCAGCTCGGGTACTTGGTCGCTGGTGGGGACCGTGACGCAAGTGCCAGTTACCACGCAGCACGCGTTCGATGCGGGATATACGAATATTGGCGCGGCGTGCGAGGGGCTGCTGTTCCACTCGCTCATCAACAGCATGTGGGTGCTGAAGCAGTGCATGGACTCGTGGGCGGCGCAGGGGCGGCCCTGGTCCATTGAGAAGCTTGTCCAAGAGGCTGCCGAATGCAATTCGGCTACGGGCGTGCTCGATATGGACGCCGAAGCGCTGCTGCTCGATACGGAGATGCCGCAACGCATCAACAACGAGCTCACACGGCGAGGATTCGACGCGATCGCCGATGTGGCGGGCAACGAGCCGGTGTTTGCGCGGACGATTTTTGAGAGTCTCGCGCTGCGCTATGCCTCGGCGACGGCGAATCTCGAGAAGATGCTGGGGCGGAAGCTCGAGCGCATCCACATGATTGGCGGCGCCACGCGCAACAAGCTGCTGGTCGGGCTGACGGAGCAGAGGACGGGGCTGCCGGTCGAAATCGGCGAGACGGAAAGCTCGACAGTGGGCAGCCTGGCGGTACAACTGGCGGCGAGCGAGGCGGGCGGCGGGGCCGTGACACCGGCGGCGGTGCGCGAGTGGGCGAAGCGGCTCTGCCGGAAATCGACATAACAATCGCAATCAAGAAAGTTGGCGTTGCGATGGCTTTATCAACAAACAAGAAGGTCGCGGAGTTTCATCGCGCGGTGCGGGCGGCACTGAGGCCGCTGAAGAATGTGGAGCGGGCCGCGGCCATGCGCGCGTATATGCGGAATCAGTTTGAGTATCTGGGGGTCTCGACGCCGGATCATCGCGCCGCTGTCGCGCCCTTGCTCAAGGGTTTTTCGCCGGCAGGCCCGGAGGAATTGCGCATTGCCGCGGAAGGCTTGTGGCAAATGCCCGAGCGGGAATACCAATACGTCGCGACAGGTCTGCTTGGGCGCTACCACAAGATTCTGAGCCTTGACGATTTGCCGTGGCTTCTCGAACTCGTGCAAACGAAGTCGTGGTGGGATACGGTCGATGCCCTGTTGAAGCCGATCGGCCCAGTCGTGCGGCGTGCAGGAGCGAAGGGCAAGCGCGCCATGGACGCGGCAGTGAAGCACGACAACTTCTGGGTGCGGCGGATCGCCATGCTGCACCAGCTTGGGCTGCGCGACGAGGTCGACACAAAACGGCTCTTTCGTTACGCCGAACTGCTGGCGGCGGAGAAGGAGTTCTTCATCCGCAAGGCGATCGGCTGGGCGCTGCGCGATTACGCTTGGCACGACTGGCGCGCGGTGGACAAGTTCCTGAAATCCACACGCGCCCAACTTTCCGGCCTGACGGTTCGCGAGGCCTCAAAGAACTTCGCCGCGCTCGAGGAGCGCGATCGGGCGAGGCGGCCCCGAAAGTAGCGGAACAAAATTATAGAGTGCAGCGTATTCGTATCTGAGCCTCGGGCGAAGTGTGCCCGGGGCTCGGAGGACGTATGAAGCGGATTACGATTGCTACTCTGTTCGGCGTGGTAGCTGGCGCGCTGTGCGCAACCATTTCATTCTCTGCCGGTATTCTGAGCTTTACCGCGGTCAATCTGGTCTGGATTTTATTGAACCGGACGGTGATGGGCTTTGCCATCGGCATCAGCGGGCTGAAGCTGCACTGGGCCTGGCACGGCATCCTGATGGGTGTGATAGTGGGTTCGATCTTTTCTTATTTCCTTTACATGCATGGGATCGGGATTGCGCCGTTTACGCTGATCGGCAACGCGATCTTCGGGCTGATGATTGAGTTCTTTACGACGCTGGTGTTCCGAGCGCCGGCGCCTGGTTCGGCGCGCGCATTGGCGCGGGCCGCAGCTGCGTAATTTCCGGGACAAACTGGTTGAATCGGGCGGCGCTCTTGACTTCGCGGCGGCATTGGCCGTAGTTTGTCTTTACACGGGAAAGGAGGTTGATCCAGCCTATGAGCAAAGATTCTTCGAGTAGCAACTTACGTGAGGTGACTGAGGCCTAGGGCATCGCGCCCATGACTCAGGTAAGACCGGACGGAGGCTTTCCGTCCCGGCCCTGGCACTCGCGGGATCGCGATGGCCTTAGTCCAATCCCAACAGATCACCGGCAGCGGCCTGGGAACCAGGGGTTCTCAGGCCGTTGTTGCATAAGAACAGGGATCAGGGGTCAGTGGTCAGGGATCAGTTCACTGTTCGTCGTTCAAAGTTCATCGTCCGTCGCCGACGGTGGCCTGCGACGCGAGAGCCCCGCTTGATGCCGTAAAATCAGCCTAAAGATGAAGTGTCCTTATTGCGGATTCGGGCAGGATCGTGTGGTGGACTCGCGCGAAAGCAAAGAGGCCGACTCGATCCGGCGGCGGCGGGAGTGCGAGAAGTGCGGGCGGCGCTTTACGACGTACGAGCGCATCGACGAGATTCCCTACATGGTGGTGAAGAAGGACGGGCGGCGCGAGCGCTTCGACCGGCAGAAGGTGCTGAGCGGACTGCTGCGCGCATGCGAAAAGCGGCCGGTGTCGTCGAGTCAACTGGAGAAGATCGTGGATGCGGCGGAGAGCTTTCTGATCGATGCGCCGGAGCGCGAGAGAACGACATCTGAGGTCGGCGAGCTGATCATGCAGCATCTGAAGGGGCTCGACACCGTCGCGTACATCCGCTTTGCGTCGGTGTATCGCGACTTCAAAGACGTGAACGAGTTCAAGCAGGAGCTGGAGGGGCTGCTGGACGCGCACCGGAGCAGCAAGGGGAAGAGGTAAGGGACACCGATGGCGGAGAAGAAGACTCACAAAGTTACCCTGATTCCCGGCGACGGCATCGGGCCCGAAGTCACGCAGGCGGTGGTGCGCATTCTGGAGGCGACCGGCGCGAAGTTCGAGTGGGAGCGCTTTGCCGCCGGCGCCGAGGCCTTCGAGATTCACGGCGAGTACATTCCGGTGGCGCTTTACGAGTCGATCGAGCGTAACCGCGTGGCGCTCAAAGGGCCGGTGACTACGCCGATCGGCGGCGGATTCAAGAGCATCAACGTTACGCTGCGCAAGAAGTTCGATCTGTATGCGAATTTGCGGCCGATTCGGAATTTGCCTGGGCTGGACACGAAGTACCCCGGCGTGGACCTGGTGATCGTGCGGGAAAACACTGAGGGCGAGTACGTGGGGCTGGAGCACGAGGTAGTTCCGGGGGTCGTCGAGAGCATCAAGGTGATCACGGAGAAGGGATCGACGCGCATTGCGCGGTTCGCGTTCGACTACGCGCGCAAGCATGGGCGCAAAAAGGTCCACTCGATTCATAAAGCGAACATCATGAAGCTCTCGGATGGGCTTTTTCTGCGCTGCGCGCGCCAGGTCGCTGAAGGGTTCCCCGACATCATCTATGGCGAACATCTCATCGACAACACGTGCATGCAGCTGGTGATGAATCCGTTCCAATACGACACGTTGCTGCTCGAGAATCTGTATGGCGACATTGTGAGCGATCTGTGCGCAGGCCTGGTGGGCGGCCTGGGACTGGCGCCGGGAGCGAACCTGGGTGCGGAGTGTGCGATTTTTGAAGCCGTGCACGGTTCGGCGCCCGACATCGCGGGCAAGGATGTGGCCAACCCCACGGCGCTGCTGCAGTCGGCGGTTCTGATGTTGCGGCATCTGGACGAAGAGACTGCCGCGGACAAGGTACAGAAGGCGCTGGAGACAGTGTATTCGGAGCGCAAAACGCTGACGCGCGACGTGGGCGGGACGGCCGGGACCACACAGTTTACCGACGCGGTGCTGGCGGCAATGGCGTAGTCCGGCGCTGCCAGAGAACTCCTCCTTTAGTACACTGGAATCAGTAAATGCCATGAAAAACAAGTACCCAATCGGCATTCTGGGCGCGACCGGCATGGTCGGCCAACGCTACATTCAACTGCTCGCGGACCATCCCTGGTTCGAGGTCGCGTGGTTGGCGGCCAGCGACCGGTCGAGCGGTAAACCCTATGGCGAGGCCGCGAAGTGGCGGCTCGACACGCCGCTGCCGGAGCGCATCGCGAAGATGGTGGTGTCGGCTGCCGAGCCGGAGGGCGCGCCGAAGATCATCTTTGCCAGCGTGGACGCGGCGATTGCGCGCGAGATGGAGCCGAAGTTTGCCGCGGCCGGTTGCGCCGTAATCTCGAATTCGAGTGCGTTCCGCATGGCGCCCAACGTGCCGCTAGTGCTGCCCGAGGTGAACGCGAACCACCTTGAGATGATTGAAGAACAGCCGTGGCGTAAGGAGTCAGGCGGCTACATCGTGACGAATTCGAACTGCTCGGCGATGGGGCTGGTGCTGGCGCTCAAGCCAATCGAGGAACGGTTCGGCATCGAGCAGATCTTCGTGACCACGATGCAGGCAGTGAGCGGCGCGGGGTATCCCGGCGTGGCCTCGATGGACATTCTGGACAACGTAATTCCGTTTATCGGCGGCGAAGAAGAAAAAATGGAGACGGAGACGCTGAAGCTGCTGGGCAAGCTGAGCGGGCATGCCGTTACGCCACTGGCCGCGAAGATGACCGCGCACTGCAATCGCGTTGCGGTGGTCGACGGGCACACGGAGTGCGTGTCGATCAAGCTGGGCAGCAAGCTCGGCCGTGACGTGAAGCGCGAAGACATCCTGGCAGCGTGGGCGGAGTTTCGGCCGCTTGCCGGGCTCGGTCTGCCGTCTGCTCCGGAACAGCCGATCGCGTGGCGCGAGGAGAACGACCGGCCGCAGCCACGGCTTGACCGCAATTGCGGCAAAGGCATGACGGTTACGGTGGGACGGCTGCGTCCCTGCAACGTGCTCGATTGGAGATTCGTGCTGCTCTCGCACAACACCGTGCGCGGTGCGGCCGGGGCAACGATATTGAATGCCGAGATGCTGGCCAGCTTGGGCAAGCTGGAGCCGGGGCCCCCGGCGGCGGGTCCAGGCCGCTGGGGTAGAGAGCCCGCAGCGGTGGCTGCGGCACGAGCGTAAGACAAGAATGGCCGAGGCGCCGGCGAACGATGGGAAACTGCAAATGAAATTGGTCGTGATGAAGTTTGGCGGCACGTCGGTGGAGGATGCCGCCGCCATTGGGCGCACCGCGGCCATTGTGGCCGGCCGCGTGGCCATGGGCAAGAGTCCCGTGGTTGTGGTGAGCGCCATGGCCAAGGTGACCGACCAGTTGCTGCGGGCGGCAGCGGCAGCTTCAGAAGGCGACCGGGCCGGCGCGCTGGCCATCAGCTCGCGGTTGAGGTCGCGGCATCGCGACACCGCGGCCCAGCTGGTGAAGGATGGCGGCCTATGCGCCGCAGTACAACATACAATCGACGAGAAATTCGACGCGCTGGACGAGGTGCTACGCGGAGTGTCGGCAATTCTGGAACTGTCACCGCGCATCTCCGATTTGATCGTGAGTTACGGCGAGCGCCTGTCGAGCCGCATCGTGGCCGCGGCCTTTTGTGAAGGCGGCATCGATGCTGTGCACACGGACGCGCGCGAAATCATCGTCACCGACTCGGAGTTCCGGAAGGCCGCGCCTCTCCACGATGTGATCGAGAAACGCGCGCCGGAGAAGCTGCTGCCGCTGCTTGCGCAGGGCAAGGTGCCGGTGATCGGCGGCTTCATTGCGTCGAACGAAGCTGGATTGACGACCACGCTGGGCCGCGGCGGCTCAGACTACACCGGCGCGCTGGTGGGAGGAGCGCTCAACGCGGAGACGATCGAAATATGGACTGACGTGGACGGCATTATGACCGCCGATCCGCGCGTGTGTCCCGACGCCCTGCGCGTGAAGGTGATCAGCTTTGAGGAAGCAGCCGAGCTCGCCTACTTCGGCGCCAAGGTGCTGCACCCGGCGACGATCCTTCCGGCGGTGAGAAAGAACATTCCCGTGCAGGTGCTGAACAGCCGCAATGCCGCGTGCGAAGGGACACGCATCACCTCGGTCGCGCCGCATTGCAAGAGCCCGTTCAAGTCGATCGCGGTGAAAAGGAAACTGACCATCATCGACATTGTTGCAAGCCGCATGCTGATGACGCACGGCTATATGAGCAAGGTGTTCGCCGTGTTCGATAAGCACAAGTGCCCGGTGGACATGGTTTCGACGAGCGAGGTGAGCGTCTCGCTTTCAGTAGACTCGAATGCAAGCCTGCCGGCGATTTCCGCGGATCTTAGCGCTCTGGCGGACGTGACTTACGAAGGCAAGAAGGCGCTGATCTGCATGGTGGGCGAGGACATCCGAGGGCAGCACGGCATCGCGGCGCAGGTGTTCGCGGCCATCAAGCACATCAACGTGCGCATGATCTCGCAGGGCGCGAGCGAGATCAATATGAGCTTCATGATCGAAGAGGACGACGCCGACGAGGCGGTGCGATCGCTTCACGCGGCCTTTTTCAAGGAGCCGGACCCGGAAGTGTTCGATGTGGAAGCGAGAAAACAGTTGTCAGCGATCAGCGATCAGTGATCAGCCCCAGGAAGAGCTGTCGTTCGCTCACCGGCCATTGTTCACTGAACACTGTCCACTGTTGCGAAGGAACTTATGCTGATTCTCGTCTTAGGCAAAGGAAAAACCGGGAGCCTGGTGGCCGAAGTTGCGCGGGAACGCGGCCACGGCGTGCGCGCGCTCGATATTGACGAGAATGCGCATGCGTCGGCGTTGACGGCGCCGAATCTTGCCGGGGTGGACGTAGTGGTGGACTTCACAACGCCCGAGGCAGCCGTGGAGAACATGCGCGCCGTGCTTGCACTGGGCGGCCACATCGTGGTGGGAACGACGGGGTGGTACAAGCACCTGGACGACTTGAAGGCGCTGGTGTCGGAGCGCGGCGGCGGACTGCTCTACGGAACGAACTTTTCGATTGGCGTGCAGAAGCTCTTCCAGTTGACGGCGGACCTGGCAAAGCTCGAGGGGTACAAATTCTCAATCGATGAGACGCATCACGTGACGAAGGTGGACGCACCTTCGGGGACGGCGCTGACGCTCAAGGAGATTGTTCTCGCCGCGCGGCCGGGGATTGAAGTTCCCATCGAGTCGCACCGCGTTGGCGATGCCAAGGGCGAGCACATTGTGCGCGCCGAGAGCGACTGCGATGTGCTGGAGCTTCGGCACGACGCGTTTTCGCGGCGCGGATTCGCGATCGGCGCGGTGCGCGGCGCGGAGTGGTTGGCAGGGAAATCCGGCGCCTGGGAATTCCGCGAGATCTTCGACCAGCTTTGATTGAACCTTCGGTCCGGCTGCCTGCTGAGGCCAGCAGGCCACCTGATTCTGCCGCTATTGCCCGCCCGCGCGTGCCTTTATGAGCTCGCCCAGATAGTCGGGCTTCGTGTCGTCACGAACAAGGTGCGGATAGCGCTCGCCGCCGTGATACTGAATTGTCGCGGTGCGATAGTAATCGTCATCCACAAAAAGAATCGTGATGGGCTCGGTCGTGTCTTGCGAGGCCTTGATTGCGTCTTCGAGAAGATCGTGCGTGTAGACGCGGCCATTCACGCCCACAACCTTCATTCCCGATGAAATCCCGGCTTCGAATGCGGGGCTGCCGGCCACGGAGTCGTTGACTGTGCCGTCGCCGTCGAGTTGCAGGCCGATGGAATAAAAATCGCCTGCTGCGCCGCGGCGCCCCGGCAGGTGCGGAAGCTTGTCGTTGAACTGGACCTTCCAGCCGGCGTTCTCAATTCCGGCCGCGGGCATCTCGGGCGAGGTGGAGTTCAGATGCTGGTGGAAAAAGGCAGCCCAATCGTACGGCGCAACTTGATTCAGCACTTCAACCATGCTGTCGAAGGTGTAGGTCTTCAGTTCCGGGCCGTTGTTGGCTCCGCCGTAAAAGCTGCGGCAGAAGTCGTCAATGGACTTCTGCCCGTTCGTCACGTTGCGAATGATGGTGGCGACTTCAAGCCACATCAAGTCGCCTTCGTCGTAGTAGTCGGAGGTACGCCGCCAGTTGGTCCAGCCTCTGCCGCTACGGCCGAAGCCGGGCAAGGCGACGGAGGTGTCGAGCAATGGACGCCATGTGCGGCCGGGGCGGCCTGGGCCCAACATTGCCGCGGCGTTGGCCAGATACTCGCGATACTGCTCCGGCGTGAACAGCCCGCTGCGCGCGGCAAGGAGGGGTCCGAGGTACTCGGTGAACCCCTCGTAGCCCCAAAGCAGATCGTCCTCCATAGGCTTTTCAAAGTCGGGCGTCGACAGATCGGCTGGGCGGCGGAACTTTCCGTTCCACGAATGCACGAACTCGTGCGGCAGAAGCGCGCCGAGGAGCATACCAGCGTCCGGGCCGATGAGTGTGCGCTCGGGGAGGCGGCTGTCGTTCGACTCGTGATGCTCGAGCCCAAAGTGCATCACATGGTCGCTGAGCGTAAAGAGAAGATGGTAGTCGCGATAATGGCGGGCGCCGAAGAGCTTGCCTGACTCGGCAACAAGATTGGTCATATCTTTCTGGATCTCCGGGCTCATGGCGAGTGCGGCTTCGCTGTCGGAGACCATGTCAATTTCATGGTGGATGGGCTCGCCGGGCGGCGTGAGATCGATGGCGCGATAATACTGGCCGGCGATCACGGGCGAGTCGACGAGCAGGTCAAGCGAGATGGGCTTGAACGAGACCTGATTGCCCGATGCGCTGGTCACGGGGAGCGCCGTGCCAAACTTCCAGCCGTCGGGCAGGATGAGCGTGGCCTGGTAGGTGAGCTGCTCGGCAGGCGTGCCGGCCGGGTACAGGATCGCTTCGTTCCATTCCAGCACCATAAGTTTGTCGGTGGCTGAGATGCCTTCGGGCTCGATGACATCGTAGGCGGCGTTCAGGCGGGTTGAGCCCGCGGGAATGACGAGATGGAAAGTGAATGCGTCGAGAGTGTCGCGCTGCCAGGAGACGGGCTTTCCGTCCGCCTCGAATTTGAGCCCCGTGAGATTGGCGATGGGGCCGTCGGGGCCATGTTCGCCGGGGATCCACTTGGGGAAATAGAGAGTGAGCGGTCCGGGCTGGACAGGAATCACCAAGTGAGAGTGGAGGAGCTTGCGCGCCGTTTGTGTCGCGTCAACAGTCAGCATGATGGTTCCTGCAGATTGCGCGAACAGGAGAGACGAGGCGGTCAGGCCGAAAGCGACGAGAGGGCAAAAGAAGAAGCGGCGAAATGAAATCATGTGAACGCTCCTTGACGGGATGGCGATGCAAAAACTCACTCGCGCATCATAACAGCCCGGTTAAATTCCTGGCCGCCTATGACGAAGTGGGCGTCGGCACACGGCCCAGCGCGCGTCTTCCACCGCGGCGCAGTCGCGAGTAGGTATAAACTGACCTCGTATGGAAACGACAGGTTGTGGTACCGCAATTGTGACGCCGTTCAGGGCGGATGGATCGGTGGATGAGCCCGCGCTCTGGTCGCTGGTGAATTGGCAGATCGAGTCGGGAATCGACTTTCTGGTGGCGTGCGGATCGACGGGCGAGGCGGCGACGCTGGACGAGGAAGAGTGGCTGCGCGCGGTGCGGCTGGTGATCGATGCCGCGGCCGGGCGCGTCCCGGTGTGGGCGGGATGCACGCACAACTCGACGCGCGTACTGGTGCAACTGGCAGGACATCTGCGGCACCTGCCCGGATTAGCGGCGGTACTCTCGGCAAATCCCTACTACAACAAGCCCACGCAGGAGGGCCAGTTCCAGCATTTTCTCGCGCTGGCGCGCGAAGTGGATCCGCTGCCGGTTTGCTTGTACAACGTGCCGGGACGAACGGCCGCGAACCTGGAGCCGGAAACCGTTGCCCGGCTGGCCGCGGCGGCGAAAAACATCGAGGCCATCAAGGAAGCGAGCGGCAAGCTGACGCAGTTTGCCGAGCTGGCGCACATCATGCCGCGAGGGTTCAAGATTTTTTCGGGCGACGACAACCTGGCGCTAGGGGCGATCGCCGTGGGCGCGCACGGGCTGATTAGTGTGGCATCGAATGAGGCTCCGGCGGAGGTGTCGCGGTTGATCCGTGCGGCGCTCAACAACGATTGGAGCGAGGCGCGCGAGCTGGAGCGGCGCTTCTCGCGGCTCTTCGAAGCCAACTTCTGGGAATCGAACCCGGGGCCGGTGAAGACGGTGCTGAGCCTGATGGGAAAGTGTGGCGACCAGATGCGGCTGCCGCTGGTGCCTCCCGCCGCGGCCACGCGCGCCAAACTGGAGCGGCTGGCCGGCGAGCTGGGACTGCTGAAGCATGTGCCCATTCCAGAGGGCGTACGGTCTGAAGTGTTCTGAAGGGCTCCATGCGAAGAGGATCACGGTTGATAGGTGAAGCGGCGTGGTGTGCGCTGCTGCTCACGTTATTCGTGCCAGCCGGTGCGCGACACGTTGCTGCTCAAAGCCAGGCAGGCCAGGCGCCTGCGCAAACCCAGCCCAACTTGTGGAATGTGAAGCCGGATATTTCGGGGAAACGAAATGGCGTGTTCCCGGAGCCCGAGGCGATGGATTTCGCCGATCACGCGGGCTACGTTTCGCTTTTCGACGGCAAAACGCTTACGGGTTGGGATGGGCGGCCCGGGGTGTGGAGCGTGGAAGACGGCGCGATCATTGGCGTCTCGACAAAAGAGAAGAACGCGGGCAACACATTTCTGGTGTACCACGGAGTTGAAGCGCGGGACTTTGACCTGAAGCTCGAGATCAAAGTGGAGTGGGGCGGGGGCAGCGGCGTGCAATATCGCAGCAGCACGGGCATTCCGCCCGGGCGCACTGCAGGCCCCGGCGAGCCGCCGCTCGATCCGCGCTGGGTGATGATCGGGCCGCAGGCCGACTTCTGGTATCCGCTGAACGAAAAGACGAAGCAGTACAGCGGGCAGCTCTACTCGCAGAACACGTCGCTCGGCATCGTGGCCTGGCGAGGTCAGGTGGTGGAGTCTGAGCCGGGCAAGCCGCCGCGACTGGTGGGGGCGATCGGCGACCGCGCGCAACTGGGAACCTATGTAAAGGACGGCGCGTGGAACCAGTACACGATCATCGCGCGGGGCGGCGTGATCCTGCACATTTTGAACGGCCAGATCATGGCTGTGCTGGTGGATGACGATCCGGCTTCAACGAACAATGTCTCGGGACTGTTCGGGCTGCAGATCGAAGGTACGCCCTGTAAGGTATCCTTCCGCAATATCTGGCTGCGTAAGATTGGCTAGGTTGCATCGACATATAGAGGTGCGTGACGCTGGGAGCCAATTTTTGCGAGATCAAGGAGTGAGGAGCGACGGATACCAGGTGTCTCCTAGGGACAAACGACGCGGAGATCGGGAAAATTGGCCCCAGCCCTTCGGGTTGCGGCGAAAATCCGCTCATACGTCGTTGTCGTCCTCGCCTTGGGGCTGCCAAAGCCTTCGTCCTCCGCCTCGTCTGAGCGGATTTTCGCACAGCAACGCACGCGCCCCTATATGTCGATACAACCTAGATGCCCAGGCATGCCGATGTTACTGGGGTAATGGCCAGCCGGATGATTTCCTCAGTCTAAGGAAACTTTTTTTGAATCCCCCACAACTCCGGGAAGCGCTTTGTGTCTAACCTGATCGACGGCAGGCGGCGACGCAATCGATCATTCGCCACTGTATGTCAATTTTGGCGATGACTCCGTGCGCGAGCGCGCCTTGGAACGGCCATTTACCCCGCCTATTAAGTCGAGAGTCCTTGCATTTCCGTATCTAAGTAAATTCAGGCAAAGGCTCGCGCTTTGGGCGGCGTTCCCGGGAGAGAGGCCAGGACGATGAGCTCACTCAGCGTTTGCTCAACATAAGCCACGGCAGTTCGTAGAAAGCGACGTACCCATATGTCCCCCCAAACACGCGAGAAGTTATTGAGGTTGGCGCTGCTTCCTGTTGCCGCGGCCGCGCTTGTGGCCGCGGGCTGCAGCAGCGGATCGATGATCACCACCGGCGGATCCGGCGCCGTTACCGGGTCCACCTTCGTGGTTGGCACCGATGCTCCAAAGGCTTCGGTTGTCTCCTTCCAGGTGACGCTTGACGGCGTTGCCTTAAACCCCGCCGGCGGCGGTACGCCGGTGCAGATGATCAGTGGTACGCCCAGCGTGGATTTTGCGCGTTTCAACGGCTTGCAGACGCTGCTGGACATGAACGCCGTTCCCGCAAACACCTATGACAGCGTGACCATCAGCCTGGGCGCCGGGACGATCGGCTACCTTGACACGACCAGCACACCGCCGGCCATCAAGACGATGGCGGCGACATACACCAACGTCACGCCCAACTCCGCGACCGGAACCTCGGTCACCATCAACCTTGCCAACCCGCTGGTGATTTCAGCCAGCAGCGCACCGGTTGGGCTGCGCATAGACTTCGATCTGAACCAGTCCATCCAGGCGCCCGGCGGCGCGATTAACGGCGATGTCAATCCGACATTCGATGTGGCCGCGGTCAAGAATTCCGACCACGGCGCCTACATCGATGAGTTCATTGCCGGCGTGGTGAGCGTGAACCAGACTGGCCAATCGTTCATCGTCCAGGGTCCGCATGGCGAGCAATTCACGATAGACGTGAACGGGCAGACAGAGTGGGACGGCGACGCCAGCCTGCAGACGCTTGCTGTGGGCGACATCGTGATGTTGTCAGGCCAGCTCGATCGGGCGGATCAGACACTCGATGCCGACGAAGTGGCGATTCTCTCCACGAGCGGCTTCTTTGCGTCGGGACAGATCACGTACGTGACCGAAGCGAGCGGCCAACCTGCCAGCAATTTCGACCTTTATGTGCGTGGACTCGAACCCACGAACACCGGGCTTACGCTGGGACAAATTGCAACCGTCGCTCTTTCGGGCAACGAAAAATACTACACCTACTGGATGCACAATCCGCTCACGCAGTTCCTGTTTAACTCGAGTTCGTTGGTGGCTGGGCAGGCAGTGACCGTTGGCGGACCGGCCAGCGGAGCGAGCAATCCTGCAGATGTTACCGTGCAACGCATTCACCTGCACAACTGGGGCTTTAACGGCACCATTGTCGCGGGCAGCCAGAATTCCGGCCAGGGCACGTTCCAGATGCATGTGAACGGCTTTGCCGGAGTCCTGATACCGGAGACGATTACGGTTTATCCAGGACCGGATTGCGATTTCCGCTATGGCTTCGGCGCTTTCAGCGATCTGGCCGATGGCGCGAACATCCGCGTGGTCGGGCTGTTGTTGAAAGATTCGAGCAATGGGCAAGTGGTGCTGGTTGCCCGTCACATCGACGGCTTCAACTTCAGCGACTTCGCGACGGCTGCGTTCTGACCTTAACAGCACTCTGAGAGGGTGCCCGCCGGAGCTGGTCAACCGCCTGCTCCGGCATTTTTGTCTCTGAACTGCACGGCCGCAAATGCGCCTTGCGTCGCCGCTAAAACAGATCTGCGATAGGCGGGAAGGTGAGCAACAGGGCAAGGAAGAGCAGAACGAATGCCGCTGCGGTGACGCGCCCGGCCGCGACATTCCTCCATTTCCAGCGCCGGTGCAGGATGGCCCACGATGCCAGCCATGCAACGATGGCACAGGTGGTCACGCCGGAGAGCGGACCGGTTGGCTTGTAGAAATTCATCAGGCTCTTGATTGACGCAACTTGGTCGGCAAGGATGGCGAAAACTGCAACCAGGAAAGAGCCGATGCCGGCAGCGAGCACGGCGGCGGCTCCGGCGCCGTTCGTCATGGCACGCGCGTTTGGTGACGCGGCTTGATCGGACGAGACTTGATCGCTCATGGCTGTTCCCCGCGCACGATGTGGATCGTCGTGCCGCCCTGAACGGGCGCGTTCTTGTTGAGCATGGCGCCAAAGAATCCCGCGATGCCGGCGGCAAGGAGCGAGATCCCCATGAAACCGAGGACCGCGGCGCGAAGCTCGGGCTGCTGCGTCAGATTGCGCCTATACCGTAAGAGGACCGCGGTCGCCATGGTGATGGAGATGGGCACGAGCCAGGCTACATGCTCCTTCCACTCCATGCCGATGGAGTGCCACGCGATGGTGGAGGGACTCGACATGAGCAGGCGTTGCGGAAATGCGGCGAGGCTTGCGGCGCCCGGCGGCGGCGTGGCGCGGTACCACGGATAGATGATGTAGGCGCCGGTGAGCACGGTGAGCCACGCGAGCACGGTCATCACCGTCAGGTAGATGCCGAGAAATTTCTCATTTTCGATCAGAATCTCCGGCCCCAATGGCTTGCGGTAGTGGAGGAAGAGCTCGACGAGCGCGCCCGAGCACGCCATGAGATAGAGCGCGCCAAAGCCCATGCCGTGGATCATCGTCCAAAGGCCGCGTGCGGTGATTTCCATTCAAGCCTTCCTTTCTGCAGGCGAAATACGAAGCATCTCGCTGCGCGGCGCGGACGCAGGCATTTCGTTGCGTGCATCAACTTGCGAGCGGTTGCCGTTTCCCCAATGAGAAAAGCCCGTCCAACGAGAAGCCTCCAGCGCCGAGGAGCAAAATCGCAATCAGTCCAAGCATCATGCAGAAATCCGTTCGTCCCTCATGCATGGCGGGCCAGAATCCCTGTTTTAACAGCAATGGAACTTTGGTTGTGGCAATTGCGACCGCAATGTCGATGAGTAGAGGGATTGCGGCAAAGGCCGTCAAAAGGCCGACGATCAACAGAGCACCGCAGACGATCTCGACGACTCCGACAAATGGGCCGGTAAGCCACGGAGCCGGTATTCCGATTTTTTCAAATCGACCCGCACTAAGAGCCGTGGGAAAGAGAAACTTCTGAATCCCTTCGGAAAGAAATATCCAGCCGACAAGAAGGCGAAGAAAGAGAAGTCCCCAAGCTGTTCTCTTATGAGATGCTGTTGCCAGTGTCATGAGTTCCTCTTCGCATCAGGGCTGAGCCGTACAGCCTATGTTGTCAAAAGCCGTTTCGATTGGACGGCGCCGGAAAGAGCGGATGAGCCGTCGCATCTTTCTTGTCGTCCGCCGCGCCGCTCTTCGCGTCCTTGCCCCACGTCCAGTAGATGCCAAGGTAGGCATAATTCTCGGTTTGTCCGGCGATCGAGTGGCCGTAGCAGAAGAGAATCTGCTCGTTGGTGTTGTGCTTGAAATGGTAGTAGCCGCCCACGTCGATCATGGTGGAAGCCTGCGTCTGCGGAGCGGCTGCACCCTCGCTGCCGTGGGCGAACACCTCGGCGCCCAACTCCCATTGCTCGCTGAGTTCACGCTTAATGAGCCAGCCGGTGTACGGAAAATTGCGATATCCCGTTTGCGGAACCACCTCGTAGCCGCCGCCGCCGTCGAAGAGCCACTTGCCGTAATTCTTTTGCAGCCAGATGGGCAGTTTGTACCAGACCCTCCCAATGCCGAGCCCTTTGTCGTAGTTTCCGGTAGGCATTTCGAACATGGTGAAGCTGCCGATCTGGGGAAAGTACTTGCTCTCTTTGATGAAGGCGATCTTTGCGCCGAGTTCCATGTCGGCGAGGCCAAACGCGTCGGGCCCGGCGCCGCTGGGAGCATAGACGGGACGATTCAACGGGGCCACGACACCCAATGGAAGGACGGCGTGGATCTGAACGCGCGGAACAGCGCCCCAGTTGAACTCGAAGGCAGGGCCGGCGGAGTCCACCTCCACGGGAGTGCCGTCCATGGCGCCGAAGATGTAGAACTCGTAGTGATGCAAATCGACGGGAACGGGATCGTCGGTCTGGTAGGGAGGACCCTGCGCGGCGGCTCGCGGAACAATGAGAACACACAGCAGCAGCGCCGCCAACGCAAAGAGGCTGCCGCCGGCTCGCTTCGGAATTTCCCATCGATTGGGGAACAAATGACTTGCCAAAAGAGCCATCTGCGGCAAACCATATATCGAAGTTCGATAATAGTCAAGGCAAAATCCTGTAAACGGCGGTATAGTGTTTCCTGTGGCGAATCACAAGCGGGAGCTTTTTTACGGTCTGATCCGCATCCACGTGCTGCTGCACGCGAGGCAAGAGCCGATCTTCGGCCTGGCGATGATGGAAGAGCTCGCGCATCACGGCTATCGCATCGGACCGGGGACTCTGTACCCGCTGCTGCATGGGCTGGAGCGCGCAGGGTTGCTGAAGTCGCAACCCGGCGAAGCGGGCGGACGCGCGCGGCGCCTCTACAAGATCACCGCCGCGGGTCGGCGGGCGCTCACGAAGGCGAAAGAGAAGGTTGACGAGCTGCACCACGAATTGCACGAAGCGCATCCGCGCAGGATCGGCGGCTACAGCGCTTCTCCTTCTGCAGCAGACCGGAGCCGGCGAAGTCAAGCGGCGGTTCCCTTAAGGAAGCGCCGCCTCGCACATCGCCGCAAGGGCCACATGTGAAGGAGAAGTGCTCTAGGATTCCGGCGGCGAAAATGGGGATCGATGATGTTGTCGCGTTGCGGATCATTGATTCCAGGTACGGTTCAAACTGGCCGGAAAGACGCCACGACTTGAGATAATGGCGGCATGTGGATTGCGCCAACACCGGGAAGGAGAACCACGGGCCGATGAGTGTTGATCGGATTCTTGATCGCATGCGGTCCTGGTGGTTTCACTACTGGGTTTTGCCGAGAGATCGCCGCAAGTTCAAGTCGATGACCGTCGAGGAGACGTTCAGCACAATCTACCGGACCAAAGGGTGGGGAGACGACGGTGGCCGCTTCTGCTCCGGTTCGGGATCGTTGGGCCAGGCGGCCGACGATTATTGCAAATTCGCGATCGACTTCATCAAGAAGCACGACGTGAAGAGCGTCGTCGACCTGGGATGCGGCGACTTCGCGATCGGAAAGCGGATTGTGGAGGCGACCGGCGTCGATTACACGGGAATCGACGTGGTGCCGGAACTAATTGAGCATCATCGAGCCACATCGAGCGGTCCTCGCGTGACGTTCCAGTGCGCGAATATCGTCAGCGATCCGCTTCCTCCGGCCGAGCTTTACCTGGTCCGGCAGGTGCTGCAGCATCTTTCCAATGACGAAGTCGGTCAAGTGCTGAGCAATCTCGGGAACTGCGGGAAGGCGCTGATCTCGGAGCATGTGCCGATCCATCCCGAAGCGATCAATCGCGACAAGCCGCACGGGCCCGATATCCGCCGATTCAACGGATCGGGGGTCTATCTCGAAATGCCGCCATTCTCGATCGCAGTGGAAGAGACTTGGGAGTGGCCGCTGGGCGATGACTCGTTGCTGAGAACTTGCCTTGTGGATCAAGCCGCGCTGGGCCGGCATGACGCCCCGAGCGTTCCGATCAAATCCGTGTGAGCAGCCCGGCGTTGCGCAGGCAGTGGAGAGGACAAAGCCGGCCCACACACGGCGAGCCCACACGCGGCGAGCTATGAGGCGCTCCGCTACTTAGAAGTGGTGATGCCCGCCGCCGCCTCCACCGGAGTGGCTGGATTTAGGCGAGCTTCCGTGCCCGCCGCCTCCACCAAAGCTATGCGAAGAGTGGCCACCGCCGCCAAAGCCGCCAGGGCCCTTGGGAGAATGCCCGCCGCCGAAACCGCCAAATCCACGAGACTGGTGACCGCCGCCGAAGGAAGATTTCGGGGCGTGGCCGCCCGAGAATCCACTGGGCTCGGAGTTATGACCGAAGAGATGGAAGCCGCCTGAGTGCCCGGAGCGGTCCCCGGAGTTGCCAAAGCCTCCGGAAGAACGCGGCGCAAAGAATCCTGAAGAGCCGGAGCGGGGCGCGCTTGGATTGGAGCGAGGGTTGGCATAGGCGAAGCCGGGACGAGTTGCGAAGGGCTGACCGGCGTAAGGACTGGCTGAACGGTTGTTGTTGCCATAACCGTATCTATAGCCCGGCTCGGTGTTGAAGGTCTGCGGCCGGTTCGAATAGCCGGGATTTGCGTACATCTCCCTACGGCCCGGATCGGTTTGTGCGCGGTAGCCGTAGCTCTGCTGCGGCGCCGGACGCGAGTACGGTTGCGGGGATCCGCCATAGGCCTGGCGAGCAGGCATCTGGGGACGCGTGTAGCCATAGCCCGGCTCCTGCGACATGCGATTCGAGTAGCCGAGGCGGCCGGGCTCGGGGAACCGCTCGGCCGGACGCACATAGGACTGGCCCGGGCCGCGGTTGTTCGACCATCCGCCGCGCTGAAAGTTGCCGCGGCCGTCAAAGCCCTGCCGCGAGCCGTTGAAGCCGTACGATCCGCGTTGCCCGTCATGCCGGCGATCGGAACCGCCGCGGCCGTATCCCGAGTAAGCGCGAGGCCCACCGCGCGGCAGACCCCAATCGGCCACGGTATTGCTCTGCGTGTAGTAGCCGGACTGGTCGAAGAGCACGGACTGGCCGAGCCAGTCGAGGCCCCATGAGGGCCAGCCGAAGGGCATGCGGTCGAATGCCGACAACGCAAAACCGAGGCCGTACTGAATGGCATCGCCGCCGAAGGAATTGCCGAGCGCACCTTGAAGCGAAAATCCGGAATAAGGCGGAATCGGCTGCCCGTAGACATCCCACGGGTTGTAGGTGGGCACGTAAACCTCTTGCGGATCGGTGGGAGCGAGCTCGATGTTGCCTTGATTGTTGTCGACTCGTTCCTGCGGAGTTGGCTGCAGGTTGCCCGCCTGCTCGGCTCGGTCGCGCAGCACTTGCACCGTTTGCATTACATCCTGGGGCTGGTTGTAGTAGGCGTTGCCGAGGTCGGTCGTCCACTCGAGGTTCTGGTTCAACATGTCGAGCACATCGGGGAACGCCGTTAGTGCCTTGATGCTGGGATCCCAACCGGTTTGTGCGTTGGCGCCGTCGGCGATCTGGTCGGGCGAGCCGGAGCCTGACGTGCGCATCTGCTGCAGCCACTGGTCGGCGACAGCCACCTCGGCGGGATAAGTGGACGCGGCGAGAATCTGCGCCAGCAGGTTGTCGGGATAAAGCGCAATGGGCGCGATAAGCTGTTCGAGGTCCTGGGCGTTGAGCGACTGAACGGGCGCAGGAGGCTGGCCCTGGTCCGGCTGCGAATAGGGCGAGGCAGGCGCGCCGTAGGGTTGCTGGTCCGCGTAAGGCTGCTCGCCGTAGGGCTGCTGAGGAGCATACTGCGGCTGGCCGTAGCCGTATTGCGGCGGCTGCTGAGGTTGCTGCTGAGGATACCCGTACTGCGGCGCCGGCTGCGCATACTGCGGTGGATAGGGGCTGCCTGAGCCCGGCGCGCCGTACGCACCGTATGGCGAAGACGGATACGCCTGCTGCGCGTTGACGTTCGCCGCCAAGAAGCCGAGAACGAAAACGCCGAGCGCTGCGCCGAGGATCCATCTGGATGCACTTGCGCCGGGCGATGAGGAAAGTTCGTTGGAATGCGATTCGCGGGGCGATTGATTCAGCAGGGAGAGCCGCGCAAAGGACGAAACACGCAGATGCGTTCGGGGTTTCATCGTCCCTCTCAGTCCGGTCCGTGCCTGGGCGGTTTGCGGGGCAGGTTCGCGCCCGCATCGGGTCATGCCCGGGAGCCCAGGGGGAGGGCTGACCAAGTAAACCCTAGATGGGGAGATTAGTTTCGGCTGTTAGTGATCAGATCTGGAGTCCTGAGGACAGGAGGAAAGAGCCGGGCCCGCGTCGTAAGTTTCGCGGCTTAGCCAGCCAACTCCTTTTTTACCAACTCGCTGACCTGGCGGCCATCGGCGCGCAGGCCTGCCGCCTGCAGCTTAGCCTGAACGGCCTTCATCGACGGGCCCATCTCTTTCTGGGTCGGCTTGTGGCCGAGCGATGCGGCCAGCTCGGCAAGGGCTTCAGAGACGAGGGCAGCGAGGCCGGCTTCATCGAGCGCCTTGGGCAAGAACTCCTCGATCACCACGATCTCCGCCTGCTCCTTGGCCACCAGGTCGGGCCGGTTGCCCTTGGCGAACTGCTCAATCGAGTCGCGGCGCTGCTTGATCATCGAGGCCAGCGACTGCTCGCCCTCGGCCTGGGTCAATGGGGCGCGCTTATCAATGGCCTTGTTCTTCAGCGCGTTCTTGATCAGCCGCAGCGTGCCGGTGCGCTCGGCGTCGTGGGCCTTCATGGCGGTGACAATCTGTTGACTGATAAGGGCTTCCAGTGCGCCGGGTTCGCTCATCTTTCGCTCCTGCCGCAGGTGACCCGCTTTGGGATCGCGACGGGTAACCGCTCAAAGAAGAATTGTAGCGACTCTGGCCCCTCAAGGCCAAAAGGGCCGGGACCTGCCGAGAACAGCCCAAGATTGGGACCAAAGTAATAGTTTCCCACAAAAGTTGGATCACAATTCTCACAAAATTGTGTATTCTGTGATTTCGCTGCCAACTTGGGGCTCCATGGCAGCCATTTCTAACTCCAATCCAAGCGGGAGGAATCGATGATTCGCAAGACACGGCTTTTTACACCCGGACCGACGCCGCTGCTTCCGGCGGCGCAGTTTGCCATGGCGGCGGCCGACATGCACCACCGTACGGCGGAGTTTCGCGCCCTTTTCCAAAAGGTGCTGGCGCAGCTGAAGGTTTTTGTAGGCACCAAGAACGATGTACTGCTGCTGGCCTGCTCGGGCACGGGCGCCATGGAGGCTTCGGTTTCAAACCTGACTTCGCCCGGCGACAAGGTGCTGGTGCTGACAGCCGGCAAATTTGGCGAGCGCTGGACGGGACTTGCAAAAGCGTTCGGGTGCGAGCCGGACGTGGTTACTGCGCCCTACGGCCAGACGTTTGACTTAGCAGCGGTGCGTGCGGCGCTCAAGCCCGAGCACAAGGCGATTTATGTGCAGGCCACCGAGACTTCGACAGCCGTGCGCCACGATGTGCAGGCGATCGCCAAGCTGCGCGATGAAGTCGCTCCCAATACTCTGCTCGTCGTTGACGGCATCACTGGACTTGGCACCACGCACTTCGACGTGGACGGATGGGGCATTGATGTGCTGATTGGCGGCTCGCAGAAGGCGGTCATGATTCCGCCCGGCCTTGCTTATTTGAGCGTGAGCGAACGCGCGTGGGCGGCGATGGAGACCAGCAAAAATCCGCGCTACTACTTTGACCTGCGCAAGGAGCGTAAGAACGCGGTGAAGGGCGAGAGCGCGTACACGCCCGCGGTGGCGCTGGTGGCGGGGCTGGGAGCGGCGCTCGACTATATTGCCGGGCAGGCAGGCGGCGATCTGGAGAAGGGCCGCATTGCGCTGATCGACAACGCGCAAGTGAATGCGGAAGCGACGCGGGCGGGGCTTGTGGCTCTGGGCTTCACGCTGTTTGCTCCCACTACTCCGGCAGCGGCGGCCACTGCGGTTGCGGTTCCTGAAGGGATGGATTCGGGCGTCGTAGTGAAGGCGCTTAAGGCGAAGTTTGCGCTGGTGGCAGCCAACGGCCAGGGCGAGATGCAGGGCAAGATCTTTCGCGTCGCGCATCTCGGTTTCTTCGACTATCTCGACACGGTCGCGCTGCTGGGCGCAATGGAGCACATCGCCAAGGACACGCTGGGATTGCCGGTGAAGTTCGGCCAGGCCGTGGCTGCGGCGCAGGAAGTGTACGCGAAAGCAGTGAACAGCGGACAGTGAACAGTGGTCAGTAGGCCGGAAGATCGCGGGATTACCACCAACCACTAACCACTGTTCACTGATCACTGATCACTGAGAGCTGTATCTATGCCAGAGCTAACATTCGGAGAAAAGCTGCTCATCGCGCGCAAGCAGCTCGATCTCTATCAATACGAAATGGCGGAGCGGCTGGGAGTGCATCCCAACTCGCTGACCAAGTACGAGCGCGGCGAGGGCAAGCCGCATGCGGCGGTGGTGCGGATGTTCGAGTTGCTGTGCGAGCAGCAGGGCATTCGCTTTGACGACTTCAGAACCGAAGAAAAAAGCAAGGGAGCAGTCATGAAGATCGTACTGGCGGAGAAAGTTTCCCCGGCCACGCTGGCCGTTTTTGCGGGCGAGCCGGGATGGGAAGTGAAGACACACGATCAGTTGCCTGATGGATTGCCGGCAGCACTGGCCGAGGCCGATGCCCTGGTGGTGCGCAGCGCCGTGCAGGTGGACGATGCGCTGATGGCGCACGCGCCCAAATTGCGTGTCATTGGCCGCGCCGGCGTGGGCGTGGACAACATCGACGCCGAGGCTGCAACGCGGCGCGGCATCGTAGTGATGAACACGCCGGGCGCGAACGCCGTCGCTGTCGCCGAGCTTACTATCGGCATGATGATCGCGCTGGCGCGCAAAGTGCCTGCCGCGAATTCGACCATGCACGCCGGCAAATGGGAAAAGAAGAGTCTGCAGGGCACCGAGCTGCGCGGCAAGACGCTGGGCATTCTGGGCCTGGGCCGCATCGGTCTCGAAGTGGCGCGGCGCGCGCGCGGGTTTGGCATGGAGATCGTGGGCACCGATCCCTTTGTCTCGGCCGCCGTGGCGCGCGAGAACGGCATCATTGTGGTTCCTGTTGAGGAGCTTTTCGCGAAGGCCGACTACCTCACGCTTCATGTGGGCCTGACGCCGCAGACGCACGGCATCATCAACACCAAAACGCTGGCCACGATGAAGAAGGGCGTGCGCATCATCAACTGCGCGCGCGGCGAGCTGGTTTGCGATGCAGATCTGGCGGCGGCGCTCAAGAGCGGGCAGGTGGCGGGCGCGGCGCTTGACGTGTTCGCCGTGGAACCGCCCAAAGACTCGCCTTATTTCGAACTCGATAATGTAATTCTCTCGCCGCACATCGCCGGGTCGACGGCAGAGGCGCAGGAGGCGGTGGGCGTGCAAATCGCGCAGCAGGTGCGCGAGTACCTGAAACTGGGCGTGGTGCAGAATGCGGTCAATCTGCCTTCGCTCAGCCACGAGGAGTACGTCAAGCTTGCGCCCTACATCGATCTCGCCGGGCGCCTCGGTTCCTTCCTTGCGCAGGCGGGCAAAGGCGGCATAGACGCGATTCATATCGTCTACGGCGGCACGCTGACTGAGGCCAAAACCGAGCTGGTGCGCAACGCGGCGATTGCCGGCCTGCTCGAGGGCTCAGAGAACGTAAACCGCATCAACGCGGCTGCAATCGCGGCGGAGCGCGGCATTCGCGTGCACGAGGAGAAGGAAGAGAGCCATCGCGGCGGCGGGGCCGGCGTGCTCACCATCGTGCTGCACACGCCAAATGGCGAGAGCCGCGCAAGCGCCACCGTGATTCACGGCGAAGAGCCGCGCCTGCTCGCATTCGACGGCATCGACGTCGAAGCGCCTCTGGAGGGAACACTGGTTGTCTGCCGCAACCTCGACGTGCCCGGCGTCATTGGCCGCATCGGAACCATCCTCGGCCAGCAGGGCGTCAACATCGCGAATTTTGCGCTGGGCCGCGAGCGGCGGGGAACAACTCCATCGGGCACGCCCGTCAAGGCGCTGGCCGTGGTTCAGGTCGACGAGCCGGTCTCGGAGTCGGTGCTGGAAGCGCTCAAGGTGATTGAGGCGCTGCTGGAGGCGAAGCTGGTGAAGCTGCCCGACGGCAAATAAACCAAGATTGTTGTCCGTTCAGAAGGAGCCACCGCATCCGCAGTGGCTCCTTATTTTGTCGGGTCGGTCACTCGGCCCAGGAACAGGATGGCGCCTGTTTTGGTGTCGCGGATGAGGAAGAGGAAGGGATGATCGGCGCGGAAGACGATGGGCGGAGGCTCGGGGAAGGGAGCCCGCATGGCCGTCGCGCGCATCACGATCGAGGTGGCCGCCGCGGCTTCAGTACCTTTTTCATTCACGTCGATATAGGCCTTGTGAATCGCGGCCGAGATGGTGAAGTCGGGCTTACCCGTCATGCCGGAGAAATCCGCTGAATTCGTGAAGGCCTGCGCCATGCCCATCGTGGAGAGAGCGCTCGACAGCTCGAACTGCTGCGTCATGGTGAAACGCGGGAACGTGAGGATGACTTTATCCGCCGGTTCGAGCTTCCCGAGCCAATCGCCCGCTGTGTTTGAGGTGAAGGACTTTTCGAGCGCCGGCAAGCCATCGGTCTGCTTCGGCAGCAGAACCACCATCGACATCTCGTTGCCTGCGTACGGCAGCTCGAGCTCCTGAAATGTGCCGCCATCGTAGTAGCTGTAACCGCCTGTGCGGTGCATGAGCGGCGCCATGATCCACTGCGAAGGGGAGATGTGGAACTCTTCCTTCTGCGTGGTGTCTTCCTCGAATGGATCCTGCCAGTCACCTTTGAAATAGATCGCATTGGTGAGCACAAGGCGCGTTGTCGAGTTCAGCACGCCGGGACCCAGTAGATCCTTTATTTTGTCGTTGGTCTGCTTTTCGACCCACGCGTTGATGGCGCCACGCACGGCATCGGGCGAGGACTTGAAATCGACGCGACGGAACCCTGCGCCGTAGTCGGATTGCACCAGCTTGAGGTATTCCGGCAGGAAGTTCGCATCCTGCTGCGCCCACAACGCGTCGGCCACGCGCAGCTCGTAGTCCTTGTGCACGGCGTTCATCTGGTTGAGAAGCGCGCCCATCGCCGGGTGCAGCTTGTCCGGCGGCAGAGTGAAATGGAAGACGTGCTGCATTTCGGCAGCCGTTTGGCCGCGCGCGCCGGCGTATGCCATGCCAAATGCGGTGGAGATGCTCTCCGGCGAAAAGAACAGATTGCCGGGCTGCGAGCGAAGCTGCGCGTAGAGGTCGACGGCGAAGGCATTGCTGCCGCTGACGGCCTCGGTCTGATCGGCGGCATTCGATGACGGCGGCGCGGCAAGTGTCGCGGAGCAGCTAAAAACGGCAAGAAGTGCGCAAAGCAGTGACTTCATTTGAGCCCCCTCGATCGGCGCGCTATCACGCACCAGCTAACCGCAGAACGCAGGCCATGGCGTTTCTTGCATCGAAAATCATGACCCACCGACGCGCCGGTGCGCTGGCCAATGTACGAGGGAGTAGCCCATCCGACGCGCTCACTTCAACCCGGTAAATGCTACGCGCGGCTCAGGTAGGCGCCTTCGCTGGTGTCCACGCGGATTTTTTCGCCCGCGTTGATGAACGGCGGCACCTGGACCACAAGGCCCGTTTCCGTCTTGGCGGGCTTTGTCACGCTGGAGGCAGTTGCCGACTTCAGTCCCGGCTCTGTTTCGATGACCTCGAGGTCCACGGTTTGCGGCAGCTCGATTCCCACCGGCTGGCCGTCGTAATAACTCACGTGAATCTGCAAATTCGGCGTCAGGTATTCCACCGCGTCGCCGAGGGTCTCGCTCTTGAGCACCATCTGCTCAAAGTCTTGCGGATTCATGAAATAGTAATCATCGCCGTCGGCGTAGAGGAACTCCATGGCGACTTCGTCGACCACGACCTTCTCGAGGGCGTCGGCGGAGCGGAAGCGGTGCTCAAACATAGCGCCGGTTTTAAGATTGCGCAACTTGGCCTGGATAAAGGCGCGAAGATTGCCGGGCGTGCGATGCTCGACCTTGAAGACAAGGTGAAGCTGGTCGTTATGCTTGATGATCATGCCCGGACGTAGTTGTGTGGCGGGAATCGCCATAAATGATGCAGCTCCTTGCTGGATCTGCGCGCTCTGCGCAAAGAATTTCGCCGTTTTGGCTTCTATTCAATTGTAGCCCAGAGGTGCTATGGCAGAGGGCGCGGACGCACTCGAACCAGGATCGGCGCACCCTGCCGTGGCGCCGCCGCGCGGCATGGAGCGGTGATTCAGGAGATGCGCTCAAACGCGAAGCTTCACCATCGGGTGATGAGGCGCAATATAGAATGTCGATGAAGCGGCGAGTGGCGGCAGAATCCATGACTCGCCGAATTCGCAGCATACAACCAGAGGGAATTGCGTAGCTCCACAGCGGCGCCGTGAAATGCGGCAAAGGAAAGTGCGCGGACGCATGTCGAATCAAATGTCAATTTGCGTGATCGGGTCGGGATATGTAGGGCTGGTGGCAGCCGCTTGCTTTGCGGACATGGGCCACAAGGTTGTTTGTGTAGACAACGACGAAGCCCGGGTAAAGCAGCTCTGCGAGGGGGGCGTGCCGATCTTTGAAAAGCACCTGCCCGAGCTGCTCAAAAAGCATCGCGGCAGCAATGTGACGTTCACTTCGCACCTGGGCGAGGCCGTAGAGCAGTGCGAGGCGGTGTTCATTGCGGTGGGCACGCCGCAGGGCGACGGCGGAGCCGCCGACTTGTCCTACGTTGAAGCGGTGGTGGCGGAGATTGCGCGCGCCATCAAAAGCTACAAAGTGATCGTGGAGAAGAGCACGGTTCCTGTTTACACCAACGACTGGATTCGCCGCGTGCTGCATCGCCATGGAGTAGAGCCGGAGCGCTTCGACGTGGTCTCGAACCCTGAATTCCTGCGTGAAGGCACGGCGGTCAAAGATTTTCTGCACCCCGACCGCATTGTTGTTGGCGCAAGCAACGAGCGCTCCGCGGAGATGCTGCGGCGAATTTATGAGCCGCTGACCGGCGGCGCCTACTACGCGAAGCCGGACGCTGTGCCCGGAGCATGCAGCCGGGCGCGGCCTGCGCGGCTGCTGGTCACATCAACGCAGAGCGCGGAGATCATCAAACACGCGTCAAATGCGTTTTTGGCCATGAAGATCTCGTTCATCAACGCCGTAGCCAACCTTGCCGAGGCCGTGGATGCGGACATTGAAGACATAGCTGCGGGGATCGGTCTCGACCGGCGGATCGGAGAGGGTTTTCTGCGCGCGGGGCTGGGCTACGGCGGCTCGTGCTTTCCCAAGGACGTTGCGGCATTTCATTGGGTGGCGCAGGAGAGGGGCGTCGACTTTCAACTGCTCGAAGAAGTTCGCAAAATCAACGACACGCAGCGGGAAGTGTTCTTCAATAAGGTGCGCTCGGCGTTGTGGACCCTTCGGGGCAAGCGGCTTGCCGCGCTGGGCCTGGCCTTCAAGGGCGACACCGACGACATCCGCGAGTCCCCCGCGATTGAGATCATCAAAAAGCTGCTGCATGCGGGCGCGATTGTAACGGCGTACGATCCGGCGGCCATGGAGCGCGCCAGGGAAGTGCTTCCGCCGGCCGCACACATGAAGTATGCCGGCAATCTGTACGAAGCGGTAGAACACGCCGATGCCGTGCTGATTCTTACGGATTGGAAGGAGTTTGCCGCAATGGATCTGGCTCGGTTGAACCGGGCCGTGCGTTTCCCGATCATCATCGATGGCCGCAACCTTTATAAGCCGGCGGAAATGCAAAGCCACGGCTTCACCTATGTAAGCGTCGGCAGACAGGCGAGCTACCAGTCTCAGGAAGGCAGGCCGCGCAAGCAGCCGGCGTAGCCGCGGTTTCGGGGGCACAACGGATGCGATGTGATCCCTCCGCGCGTAGTCGGGCCGCGGATCGGCGTCATCGAATCTTAGATTTGGAGAATTGAGTTTGACCAAGCGTGCACTTATAACCGGCGCCGCTGGATTCCTTGGCTCTCATCTCACCGATCGCATGCTCGGCGAGGGCTACTCCGTGGTTGGCGTCGACAATTTGTGCACGGGCGACCCGGAGAACCTTGCCCATCTCGCCCATGATTCCCGCTTCAGTTTCGAGGAGCGCGATATCTGCACGAGCTTCGATCCCGGGCACGTCGATTATGTCTTCAATCTGGCTTCGCCTGCCAGCCCGCCGGAATATCTGCGCCTCGGAATCGAAACGCTGCGTGTGGGATCGATCGGGGTTGAGAACACACTGGAAATTGCGGCAAAATACGGCGCGAGGTACCTGCACACCTCCACGTCAGAGTGCTATGGAGATCCGCTGGAGCATCCCCAGGCGGAGAGCTACTGGGGAAATGTGAATCCGGTGGGCCCGCGCTCGGTGTACGACGAGGCCAAGCGGTTCGGCGAAGCGATGGTGATGGCGTACCACCGCTCGCGGGGCGTGAACACGCGCCTGGCGCGCATTTTCAACACCTATGGGCCGCGGCTGCATCCCGGAGACGGGCGCGTCATCTCGAACTTCATGATGCAGGCGCTGCGCGGCGAGCCGCTCACGATTTATGGCGACGGCAGCCAGACGCGCAGCTTTTGCTATGTCGACGACCTGATCGAAGGGATGGCGCGCCTGTCGCGGAGTGACGAAGATCTTCCCGTGAATCTCGGCAATCCGGAGGAATACACGATTCTGGAATGCGCCAAAGCCGTGCTTGAAGTCACGGGTTCGAAGAGCGAGTTCACCTACGCCGATCTGCCGGTCGACGATCCCGCGCGCCGGCGGCCCGACATTACAAAGGCACGAACGTTGCTGGGGTGGGAACCGCGCATTGGGCTGATGGAAGGGTTAAGAAGGTCGGTGGGGTTCTTCCGAGAGAGAGTTGTGCAGGGTGGCAACGCCCCAAACCACGATCAGCGGGGCGGCTCGTAGGGCTCGGCGCGCAACAAATTCGTAAGGATGTCGCGTTCGTCGGGACTGAACTGGCTTTGATAGCGCGCCGAGTTGAGCACAGTGGTGCGTTGATCGAGGGGCACAGAGCGCAAATCCTGGAAGGCGCGCTTGACCGTGGCCTGGCGATCCGGCGGGAGCGACATAAAGCCGTGCCCGGCCTGGCGAACCTGCATCTGCTCCTGCGGCGACATGCGCTCCAGCATCTCGCTCCGCGCAAGGCGGCGTTGGCGCTCCGCATCCGGCATCTGGTGCAATTGCTGGAACTGCTGCATCAGCCGCTGTTGCTGCGCGGGGGGCAGGCGATTGAAGCTGGGATCGCTGCGGAGCAAGCGCTCCTGTTCCTGCGGTGGGAGACTCTGGTGATGATTGAGCCAGTCGCCTAAATGACCTGGAGGCGCGGCGCCGGGATAGACGTTTCCGGGGCGAGGCGCATTTGGATAAGCAGGACGATTGTAGGATGGCGCCTGACCGCGATATTGGGAACCGTTTGCCGGGTATGCGGGCGCCGGGCGCTGAGGAACGTTATATTGTGGCCGTTGCTCAACCGGGCGCTGCTGATTCTGGTATTGCTGTGGTTGATTTTGATACGGGCGCTGCTGCGGCTGCGTCTGATACGGGCGCGGTTGATTTTGATATGGGCGCTGCTGCGGCTGCGTTTGATACGGGCGCGGTTGATTCTGATATGGGCGCTGCTGCGGTTGATATTGCCGCGGCTGATTCTGATTCTGGCGCGGCAGGTTCTGATTCTGCCCCTGCTGATTCCGGTATTGCGGCTGGTTCGAAGATCGATTCTGACGCGGCTGGGTTTGGGCAAAGCTAGGCTGCTGCTGTGGGGCCGGACCGGCGCCGCGCTGGCCCACTGCCACAACATCACCGAGACACAAGAGCAGGACCGCTGCGGCGATTGCCACCGGACGCATTCTTTCCGCGTTGGAAGTCCAGTTCACGAGTCTTTCTCCCGGCGGGCAGCCGAAATGTCAAGAAAAAGTCAGTCTCCGTTTTGGTTGCCGGTGAGAGTTTCCATCTGATCCAGCACCTGAGCATTGTTGTCGAGCGTTTGCAGGTCATGCACCACGGCCGCATCCTGACCGGGCTGTTGCGCGGGCTGCAACCAATCCGTGACGCCCAGGTAGGTTCCACCGCCGACCAGGAGCATGATGGTGAGCGCCATCGCCGCCAGCGGGCGCGCATGCAGGCCGGAGCCATAGGCAATGCGGGCGCGCAGCCGTGCAAAGGCGCCTTGCAGCCAACCGGCCGGCGCAGCCTCGCGCACTTCCCGCATCCTGGCGCCAAGCCGCGTAAGGAAGTACGGGCTTGGCTCCGGGGTCTTCCACGCATCCAGCACCTGCATGGTGGCCTTCAACTCCTTCAGCTCACCCTGGCACTGCTCGCACTCCGCAACATGCTTCTGAACCTTGGCGGGAGCCGGGCGCGGATCGAGCAGCACTCCGGCCAGCTCAGCATCCATTCCCGTGCAATTTGTCTTCGTCCGTTTCATGGTTTGCTACCCCGTGTTTCCGCCGGTCCTTTTCCGTTCCTTAACGGGCCCGGCATCTTTTGACTCATGCCTTCAAACAAAATCTTTCAGTTTCTCCCGCAGCGTCTGGTAAGCGCGAAAGAGCAGCGACTTGGTTGCCGACTCGCTCAGCTTGAGCACTTCTCCGATCTGCCGGTAATCCATCCCCTGATACTTGTGCATCAACACAGCCATGCGCTGCCTTTCAGGCAGCGCCATCACATGTCGGCGAATGGCAGCCATGCGTTCATCGCGCAAAAGCCGCTGCTCAACCGTCGGTTCGTCGTCGGCCAGATCGGGAGTGGTGCCCGTCTCCGGGTCCGGCTGATCCAGGTACACCGTGTGCGCGGCCCGTTCGTGCCGGGTGTCGCGCGCTTGGTTCACGGCCAGGTTGGTCGCGATCCGGTAAAGCCAGGTGGTAAACCTGGCTTCGGCCCGATAGCTGCTCCTGGCACGATAGACGCGAAGAAACACTTCCTGGGCTAGTTCTTCGGCAACCGCCTGGTTTCCGACCATCCGGTACAGGAAGTGAATCATGGGCCGGTGGTACTTTTCCGCCAGGTAGTTGAAGCTGGCTTCGTCGCCCTCGGCCACGCGCAGCATAATCGCCGCATCGCTTTTGGGATCGAGCTCGGCCCTTAGGCCCACCCTGGGGTCGCCCGGCCGAAGCGCCGGGTTGGCTCCCAATGCGGGACCATTGAGGACCATCGTAGCCATATCTTCTGGAACCCTATCCGGGCCGGAAGGTTGCGCCCCGTAACCGTTTTCTTCCTCGGAATTTCCGTCTTCGGAGTCCTCGCCGCCCGGGCCCGGATCGGCGGCCTTCGCCAGGGCATCCGCCCGGGTCAATCCAGAGGGCGGTCGCGAGCCGCCACGGCCGGTAAAAGGCGGCAATTCCGCCTCCCCGTTGAATGGAAGTTCGCTCTCCCTGCGGATTGAACGCGCTCTCCAGAGCATGGCTGGCTTGGCATCGCGGCCCCGTGCACGTCGCCCACTCCAGCTGCCGACGTTCGGGGCGGCCGGGGGCGGCGCAGTTTGGCCGTAAAGCCCTGCTGGTGTTACTCTACCCTACGGGATACCCCTACTGGATTCCTTTTGAGGCGCCTTTCCCTTGCCCGCTGGAACTGGGACGGTTCCGGGGCTGGAAATGGGCGCGAACGGGGGTCCGGTGGTGCCGATGCGGCTCTGAAATTCCCGGCCGAGCGGGATATCGGGCGCAAATCCCTTCTAAGCCTTTTCTGGGCGCTTAACTCAGCGGTAGAGTGCCATCTTCACACGGTGGAAGTCGCAGGTTCGAATCCTGCAGCGCCCACCATTGCGGGCCAGAGCCCACATGGCCGGGATTCGGGCCTGGGCGCCCGGCGCGTTCAGTCACGTCGCGCGGCAATGAGAGTGACGAGGCTGCCGATGACGACGCCCGCGGCTAGGAGGATGCCCGCTGCCTGAAAAGGGTTCCGTTTGATTGCATAACGGGCATCTTGGACCATATCCTCGGCCGCATCCCGTCCCTGTTTCGCGGCACGGAGTGCGGATTGAACGCCATCGTCCACGGCATCGGTCACGACCGACTTGATGCGGGAGACCTCGTGGAGAATGTCATCGACCGTTGCCTGTTTTTCGAGTAATTCGTGTGCCATGACCTTTGCCCCTTGGATATTTGGTTCGCGCAGTTCGTGCCGGCCAAAACCGCGGCGATTGCTTTCTCCTATGTGATGTGTTCCAGTCTGTTCGTGTTGCACGCCTGACCAATCGCGTTCGTAAAACGGCCTGCACGTTCGGCCGAAAACCGCCAGGATCGCAGATCAACGATCGCGGCCGCAGTCGTTGGCAACGCTCCAGTTGATATAGATGGGATTGCCGATGAGCCAGAGCTTGTCGCCGGGGCCGGTGACCTGGGCGCGGAACCAGTGGCGGCGGCCGTCGCTGACCCAGGGCAGGGTTTGGGTGGCGCCGGCGGTGGAGAGATCGGCGGTTGCTTTGGGCGTGACATCCTGGCCGTCTTCAATCCAGTGCAACGTACCACCATCCGAAGCAGTAACGCGAACCTGGAATTCGAGGGCCTCGCCGGACGCAGCGTCGAGTTGGTCCCCGGCGCTGGCGGCGCGTGTGGCGGCGCGTGCCGTGAAGTCGAGAAGCCGGTCGCGGGTCCCCGCAACGTCAACAAAAACGTGGCCTGCGCGAATGGCGTCGAGGATGGCCGGGGTGGAAAGCTCCGTTGCATAGACCACGGTCGTCGGGCTCCCAATGGAACCGAGTTGATCGAGCGGCTGCAGAGGCCGGTGATTGTCGCTGCCGCCGATGCCTGTGAGACGGCAGCCAAGGTTCAGTTCCTTGTTCCAATAAGGAAGGCTGGAAATGCCGTACTGTTCTTCGCCCCCGTTCACGGCCTCAACCGCGGTGAGCAGACGCATCTCGACCGGCGTCGAAGGCGTCCACCCGCAGCCCATGCAGATTTCGCCGGTAGGCGACGCGGGGTGATTGATCGACGTGATCGCGCCCACGCGAGCGGCACTGGCGAGCAGCTTGTTCACGTCGGGCACGGTGCGGCCGTCAAGCCGGAAATCGACGAAATCGGTGCTGCCGAGAAAATTGATGTGGCCCTGGAAGGTCGTGATCTCGCGGCCGGGAATCAGGAGCACCTTGTCGAAGTAGGGTTGCAACTCGCGCATGGCATCGTATTGCGAGCTGGCGTTGTGATCTGTGATGGCGATGAAGTCCAGCCCGCGGCGCGCCGCGGCATCCACAGTGAAGTAGACGGGGCAGGGAACCATCTTTCCGGTTTGGCTGGGGCACTGGCCGTCACTGTGCGCCGTGTGCATGTGCAGGTCGCCACGAAACCAGGCGGGTCCCGTGCGAAGCGGCTCGCGCAGAATCGCAGGCTCGCCGGCAACCGCGCCCGTACGCGAAAGATAAACATGAATGGTGTAGTGCGACTCGACGCCTGCGCGAATGTTTGGCACGCCGATAAGAACGTTCCATTTGCCCGCGGGAATGGCTCCCGGCAGGCAGGAGGGAGTGGCGTCCATAAGGCCGATGGTGAGCGTGGGTTTGTTGCCGCCGCTCCAGCAGCGAAGCTCAGTGGGATCGAGCAGGCCGAGATCGAGCGCGGTGTGCTGCTCCTTGCCGGTGTAGTCAAAAGTGATCGTCACGCGCTCCGTTCCGGCAGGCACGAGAAACGGCGCCTTCACGTAGCTTTGATTCTGCGAGTCGCGCACCGTGCCTTGAAGAACGAATTCGGCGCCTTTAACGGCGGGGCCGGGGGGCGCGGATTGGGCTTGAGGAGCCGCCGGCCGCTGACCGGCTGCGCTTGCGGCGCCGGAACCAGCCAGAAAAAGCGAAAGCAGAATCGCAAAACCAGCTGACGTTCTCTTGAGGCGCGGCAGATTTCTTTTCATGGCAACCACTCTCCTTGGTTCATCCGTGGTGCTTGATTCGCATAACGGGAAGTACCGGCCATTATAGCCAGCCGCGCCGGCCGGCTCGGCGCCCCGCACGAAAAATGCCCCATGCGCGCCGGAAGCTGCGCCGAACGGCATCTAGGAATATGATGGGTGTGCCTGCCGTTTCAGCTATATTTGCGCAGGAACGTTTTCGCGCTGCGATCGCTGCCATAAACCGTTAAGTTCCAGAACAGGCCCAAGTAACTCGATTTGGCAGCGGCGCGGACGCGGGAAGGCAGTGAGGTACAAAGTGAAACGAGTGGCTGAAGTAGTCGCATTCATCATGGCCGTGGCTCTGACTTTTCCAACCATGGCAAAGGGAGAGACGAAGATGTCGATATGGGGTCATACCGCGGACGGGACCGCTGTTCCGATTTACACGTTGACCGATGGGCAAATTGAAGTAAGAGTGACGGCGTATGGAGCGCATCTGGTGAGCGTGAAAGCTCCGGATCGCTCGGGCAAAGTGGCGGATGTCATTCTGGGATACGATTCGCTCGAGGGCTACCTTAACGACACTAAAACGTACCTGGGCGCGATCGTGGGCCGCTATGGAAACCGGATTGCCGGAGGCAAGTTCACGATCGACGGAAAGACCTACCAGATTCCGCTGAACAACGGACCCAACGCGCTGCACGGCGGCCCGAAGGGATTCAATCAATATGTGTGGAAGTCGCATGAGGTGCCCGGCGGAGTCGAGCTCACCCTCGTGAGTCCCGACGGCGACATGGGATTTCCCGGCACGTTGACCTCGACTGTGCGTTACACGCTCAAGGGCGATACGCTGCGCATCGACTACACGGCCACCACTGACAAGGCCACCGTGGTGAACCTGACCAACCATTCGTATTTCAATCTGCATGGCGACGACCAGGGCAACATTCTCGACCAGAAAATGGAGATCAACGCCGCCCGGTACACGCCGGTGGATAAGACGCTCATCCCGACGGGCGAGCTTGCGCCGGTGGCCGGCACCCCGTTGGACTTCAGCAAGCCGGAAGTGATTGGCGCGCGCATCGGCGCGAATTCTGAGCAACTGAAGATCGCCGGCGGTTACGACCACAACTGGGTGCTGAACGGCAAGATGGGCACGCTGCGCGTGGCCGCGGTTGTCACCGATCCCGTGAGCGGACGCAAGCTTACGGTGGAGACGACGGAGCCGGGCATTCAGTTCTACTCCGGCAACTTCCTCGACGGCACGTTCACCGGCCGGCACGGCGTGAAGTATGTGAAGCACTCCGGGTTCTGCCTTGAGACGCAGCACTACCCCGACTCGCCGAACCATCCGGACTTTCCAACCACGGTGGTGCGCCCCGGCGAAACGATGCACTCCACGACCACGTTCACTTTTGGCGTGGCGAAGTAGGGCGCTGTCGCAGCGTAGCGCCGGTCTCCAGACCGGCTTTAGTGGCGGCGTCCGCGCCGCCAGACATCTAAGGCGGTCAGTTAAAAAGTGCGGGCCTGGAGGCCCGCACGACAGCCGGCCGGGAGGCCGGCGCTACATCATTTGACAGTTTTCCAGTGCTGGAGCCAGCCGAGGCCGGCCGATGTGGGCCCGGCGGGGATATATTCGCAGCCGATCCAGCCTTCGTAGCCCAGCTCGTCAATCAGATTGAAAAGATATTCGTAGTTCACTTCGCCTGTGTCGGGCTCATGGCGGTCGGGCACGCCCGCGATCTGGAAGTGGCCGATGTTCGTGTTCTTGGGATCGGCGAGGTATCTGCGAATCTTGACGGCGAGGTCGCCTTCCTCCACCTGGCAATGGAAAAGATCCATGAGGATCCTCAGATTAGGCGCGCCGATTTCAGCCACGATGGCGTGAGCTTCTTCCTGGCGATTGAGGAAAAAGCGCGGAATATTCCTGAGCGCGATGGGCTCGATGAGCAGCTCGATGCCGGCCGACTGCGCGCGCTCCGCCGCCCAGGCGAGATTCGAGGTGTAGACGCCGATGAGGTAACTACGATCGGCGCCATGAGGCGTAAGGCCCGCCATCGAGTGAACACGAGGGCACTCCAACGCTAGCGCATATTCGATCGCGCGAAAAAATCCGTCGCGGAACTCCTGTTCGCGGCCGGGCAGGGCCGTGATGCCGCGCTCGCCGGCCTTCCAGTCGCCCGGCGGAGAGTTGAAGAGCACCTGGCGCAGGCCGTGCTCTTTGAGCTTTGCGGCCAGGGTCGCCGCCGGAAACTCGTACGGGAAAAGATACTCGACGGCAGTGAAGCCGTCGCGCGCGGCGGCGGCGAAGCGGTCGAGAAAGCTGTGCTCCTGGTACATCATGGTCAGGTTGGCGGCGAAACGAGGCATGGCATTCACTCCATCTCTTGATGGTCAATCTTCAAGGCGTAGTGTATCGCTTTGCGTGTACGCGCTTCGGCGTTCTCACGCGGAATAGAGAGCCGCGATTTCGTATTCTGTCACAGAAGGAATGGTGAATTCGACGGTATCGCCCTCCGCGTGGAAAGGAATGTCGCGCTCGGCGCGGAGCAGCTCCACGCGCGTGACGCGTCGTCCCGCGGGCAGCTTGAAGCGAACCTTCTGCGCGCCGATGGGATAAAACTCGCGGAACCATCCGTGATGTGCGTTGGGATTCGTGTAATTCAGCAAGTGAACCGCGAAACCCGGCTCGGTCTCCCACGCGAAAATCTCCACCAGACCTTTGCCCTCTACCGTCACCGGAGACGCGCCGCGCGTGACCCAGCGAATGGTGTTCACAAGCAGGCGGCTCAAATCGGTTTGGCCCGAGAGCCACATAGTCGGCTCGATGTCGCCGGGGAACCAGGCCAGGCGGCTTGCACCGCGCTCGCGCAGAGCAACGGCCGGCTCGTTAGTGTGCGGAACGGTCGGATAGGAAAGCTCCGGTGGATACGCAGTGTAACCAGGGACAACCGTGAGCACAGGATCGTCCACTGGCTTCAGCGGCACGCGAAATTCGGAGCCGGCAATCCAGTGTGTGTCGGCGAATCCGTCGAGAATGGGATGCGGCCGCTCAATGCGCGCCATGTAAGAGTTTGCATTACCGGGGCGGCCAATCACGGCACCAGCCGCGTGGATGCCAAAGACATCGGCCAGCCCAAAGTCGTCGCGGCGCTCGTTGCGCTCGTTGAACATGCTGGTCTCAAAGGTCGCCAGCAGCGAGCCGCCCTGGTTCACGTAATCGCGCAACTGCCCGCACTGCTCGTCGCTCAACAGTGCGGTGTTGGGCAGGATGATGGCCGAATATTTCTTGATTCGATCCAGTTGTAGCCGGTCTTCGTGCACAAAGTCGAAGAGGAAGCGGCCTTCGAGCAGCGCGGAATAAGTCGCATCCATATACTGCTGCATGGTGACGTCGCGCGGCGGCTGATAAAAGAGCTGCGTGCGCTGGCCCATCATGACGCCGATATTCGCGATAGTGCTTTTGTTGACCCAGTGCGCGTCGTGGCGGGCAGACCAGAGGAAGAACTCGCGGCCGATCTTCTGCCAACGGAGATCCTCGCCGAGGCCGGTTTCGCCGCCCACCACGTGATAGTAGGGAACAAAGCCGCTGGCGAGCGTCTGGCTCAACCAAATGAACGATTCCGCTGCTGACTTGGTGACCTCGCGCCAGCGAACCGGCCCGGTGGTGTAGGCGCCCGTCACATTCGTCGCCATCTTGCCGTCGAGCACTGCGTTGCACACGCGCCCCTGCTGCGCCGCTCCCCAAACGGGCGCATCGTCGCGGTTGCGGCCCTGGTTATCGTTCTGGAACCATAGGCAGAACTCGCCGAACTTCGCCAGGTTGGGCGTCGCCCGAACGCCGCCTCCCATGTTGTTGATATAGAAGCTGGTCGATTTCTTTTCTTTGGCGATGGAGTCGTAGAGCTTCCAAAGATAGTTGAACCGCTCGTTGAATTTGTCCCAGTAGGCTGGAGTTTTCGGCGGCGGCAACTGGCGGCAGACGTCGCAGTGGCAAACCGGCAGAGCAAACGAAGGCCAACCATTGGTGTAGTGCGCGTCCATGTCGTAGCGCGAATTCACCTCGCGCATGATCGCGGGAAAGTGGTCGGTCATGTAGGTCGAGAACATGCAGGTCTGATAGAGATTCGGGTCGTCAGGCGTGGTAAGCGGCTGGCCATGTTCATCGCGCATGAACCACTCAGGATGCGCGGCGAGCGCATCAGCCCAATTCAGGTCGGGGCTGTAACGGGCGACGGTGTGCAGGCCGTGTTTCCTGGCCGCCTCGTTCAATTCGCCGGTGAAATCGCGCCCGTTCAAATACTTTGCGTGGCGATGAAACGGGACCTCGCTGGGATAAAAGGCAACGATGCCGGTGATGCTGATGAAGACCGCGCCCACCTTGACGCTGGACCAGTAGTCGGCCCAGCCCTCAATGTCGAAGACAGCCGGATCGTGTTCGGTGAAGTTGGTCTGGCCGATGCGGCGTAGGGTTTTTTGCCAGGGCACGTCCGCAGGCGACTGAGCCGACGCGACAGGCGACGCCGATCCAACAGGCCGAGCCGAAGCAAGCGAATCTGCAACACGCGCCAGCGGCACCGCGGCCGCGGCAGTCTTCAGGAACCAGCGCCGATTCATGATGGCGTTAGACCTCCGTTGCCATCCTACTAAACGATGCGCGGCGGACGAGGCTTGCGCCGCGCAGCTACTTCGCGTGCGAATTCAGCTCGTTCAATACGCGCTTCAGATCGTCGAGTTTCTGCCCGGCCTCTGCAAGCTTTCCCTCTGAAGTGAGGCGCTGATAGTCGGCAAAGTCGCTGTTTGCCTGGTTGATGAGCGCGTTGAGGCTTGCGGCTGGCTGTGGAGCGCCAGGCGCCGCGGGCGCACCCGCAGGTTGCTGCGCTCCGCCGCCCGTGATCGACGGCGCTTCCGATCCGAACAGGGAGCTGAGCGCGGCCTCGAAGGTCGGTCCGTAGGCGAGGCGGTCCTGCAGCGCCAGCACAACCAGACGCAGCTCAGGCATGGGGCTGCGCTGCGCCTGCAGGTAGATTGGCTCCGCGTAGAGCAGCGCATGCCCGCATGGAATCACGAGAAGGCTGCCGCGAATGACGTGCGAGCCCTGCTGATTCCAGAGCGTGAGCTGGCTTGAGAGCTGCGCGTTCTGGTCGATGCGCGACTCGATCTGTTGCGGGCCATCGACAAGGCGCGTCTTGGGAAAGTCGAAAACCACCGCTTTCCCGTAGTTCGCGCCGTCGCTGCGCGCGGCGATCCAGCCGATCAGGTTGTTGCGGCTGATGGGCGTGAAGGGCAGAATCTCGACGAACTCAAGGCCGCCGGATTCGCCGGGCAAGGTCATCAGCACGAAGTTGGGGCGCATCTCCTGCGCATTCTGGTCGCCCTGGCTGGAGCCGGTTTGCGTGGCCACGCTCCACTGGTCTTCGCGGTTATAGAAAACCTCAGGATCGGTCATGTGGTAAAGGCCGTACACATCGGCCTGCACGCTCAGCAGCGTTTCAGGATAGCGAACGTGCAAGCGCAGCCACGCAGGCATGGCCGATTCATCCTTGAACAGGCCCGGAAAAATGCCGCGCCATGCGGCCAGGATGGGGTCGGCGTTGTCGAAAACATAGAAGGTGACCGTGCCGTCATAGGCGTCCACGACGGCTTTCACGCTGTTGCGGACGTAGTTAACGGGCTGATCCTGGAGCGCGGCCTGCGTCGAGTAGGGATAGCTCGCCGAAGAGGTGAACGCATCGATGATCCATGACAGGCGTCCGTTTTCGCCAACCACAATGTAAGGATCGCTATCGAAGTTGAGGAATGGCGCCAGCGCCGTGATTCGAGCCAGGACGTTGCGCCGCATCAGCAGCCGGCTCTCCGACGTGATGTCGTCGCTGAACGGGACCTTGGTCAGGTCGCCACGATCGAAGGCCAGCAGCGCGCGGCGCAAAAAGCCGCCCATGACGATGCCGCCCGTGCCGTCGTACGTGGAAAGGTTGTTGCTTTGGCCCTGCGGATAGTTGAACTCCTGCTGGTGCGTCTTGACGTAGACGTCGGTGTCGGTGAGTTCGCCGAAGTAAATTTCGGGGCGCGTGACGCTTAGGCCCGGCACGGTGCTTTGCACGGGCATGTTCGAAAGGTAGAGAACGGGCAGCCCCTCAGTCGTAAATCCGTTCACGGGGTTCATGGTGATGCCGTAGCCGTGCGTGTAAATCAGCTTGTCGTTGATCCAGTTGCGGCTGCTTTCGGGAAGCTTTTCCACATTCAGCTCGCGCACGGCCAGCATCACCTGGCGCAGCGAGCCGTTGATCTGGTAGCGGTCGATGTCGATGCCGGGAAAGTCGTAATAGGTGCGAATCTCCTGCACCTGGCGCAGCGTGTCCTGCAGCGCGCCTACATCCCAGAGGCGGATGTTTTCAAGCGTGGCCTGGTTGTGCTCAGGATCGACCGCTGCGACCGTGGTGTCGGCGGGGAATTCGCTTTGCGCGAATCGGTCGAGACCATAAGCCTGCCGGGTGAAGGCGATGTTGTCGGCAATGTAGGGGCGCTCGCGGTCAAGCTGATTGGGCTTGACGATGAATGTGCTCATGTACCATCCGGCTACCGCGGCCACGATGAAGCATACTGCCGCGGGAGCGATCCCCGCGAGCAGCCATCGCGCGCTCGGGCGCTTGATGCCCCCGGCAATCACGATCACGGCGCCAATGGCGAGCGCCGCGCTGATGAACAACATGCCGATGAGCGTGACGTGCGCGTCGGTGTAGGTGACGCCGGCGAAGATGGTGTGCTGCTCGAAAAGCAGCTCAAAGCGGCCGACGTACTCGCGAATGGCGAGCGCGAACAGCAGCAAGCCCGCGGCGATGGAGACGCCGCGCCAGGGCAGGGAAGCGACGCCGAAGCGGCCGCCAAGCGCGCGCCCGCCTCCTGCCGCAATCAGGAACAGGACGGCGAGAACGCAAACGATGACAGTGAGCGTGAGCAGCCATCCAGCGATGAGTTGCCACGCAGGCAGCGTAAAGAGGTAGAAACCAAGCGGCCGGCCGAAGATGGGATCGGTGACGCTGGAGACGTGGGGAGCGTACCAGTAAAGCGCAAGCGTCGGCCACTGCGACTCCATGGCGATGCCGGTGGCGAGCGAGATAACGAGCGCGCCAACGACGGCGACGATGCGGAGGAACTTTGCCACCGGCAGCTCGAAGGGCCGGCCGCCGAAGAAGATGGTGTGCGTTTCAGGCAGATCGGCCGCGTGGCTGTGGCGCAGCACGAGAAACGCGCCGAGCAGGATAAGGAAGGTGAGCACGGCAAACGCCGCGAAGGTTCCCCACTCGAGGCTGAAGCTCTTCCAGAAGACGTTGGAGTAGCCGAGCGAGCCGAACCAGAGCAGGTCGACCCAGTAGGAGACCGCCGTGCGGCTGCCAATGAAAATGACGAGAACGACGGCGATGACGAGATAGACAAGCAGGCGCGGACGGCGGCTCTTGCCGGGCGTCGGCCAATCAATTGTTTCGGGCATTTTTCACCCCGCTGAGTAGCGAGACCGCACGATTCTCCGGCCGGGATTCTCAAGGAAAACGCCGAACCCGCGGTCGTCCGGTTGCATTCGAAGTTGCCCGGGCGCGCGGTCTCGGCGCTCAGACAATTCGTGCTCGTTGAGTACCCAAGAATTGTACAGCGGTTGAACGAAGTGGTTGGGACGAGCGGCCGCGGGCGACTCAGACAGCAGCGGCGGGCGAATCAGAAAGCGGCCGCGGACGAATCGAAAAGCGGGCGCAGCTGAATGCGGCCTAGATCAGCTCGTCGTGCCCGCTGGTGCTCAGTTCCTTCACGATCTTGCCCACATCCTGCGAGTGGTCGCGGTGGGCGATGAGCAGCGCGTCCTCGGTGTCCACGACGACCAGGTTCTCCACGCCGACCAGCGCGACAAACTTCCTGGGACTGAAGATGTAGTTGTCGCTGGCCTCGATGGAGATGTGGCCGCCGGTATCGGCCACGTTGCCCTCGGCGTCGCCGCGCAGGCGCGTCTCAACCTGGTACTCGTAGAGCGAAGCCCAGGAGCCGAGGTCGTTCCAGTTGAACTCCGCGGGAATGCAGAAGAGATTGGAGAGATGCTCGCCTTTGGCGGATCGCGGCTCGAGCACCGCGTAATCGACGGAGATGTTCTCGCACTTGGGATAGGTGGTGCGAAAGACCTCGTCGAACTCGGGCGTTCCCCATGCCGCGGCAATGGCCTCGAGCAGAGGAGCAGTCTCCGGCACGTGCTCGCGGACGGCATTGGCCAGCGTGCGCGCCGACCACAGGAACATGCCTGAATTCCAGTAGTAGTTGCCCGCGGCGACAAATTCTTCGGCGCGATTCTGGTTGGGCTTCTCGATAAAGCGCCGCACGTGCAGCGCGGAATCGTCGCTGGTGAGGTCGCCGGTCTCGATGTAGCCGTAACCTGTTTCAGCGCGCGAGGGCTCAATGCCCAGCACGACAATGTTTTCGCCGGCCGCAGCCGAGGCAATGCCCTTTTGCAGCGCCTTCAGGAAGCGCGGCTCGTCGGCGATCACGTGATCGGAAGGAAAGACGCCGAGCACGGCCTGCGGGTTCTCGCGCTCGATGAGAAATGCAGCCAGACCGCAGGCGGGAGCCGTGTTGCGCGACACGGGCTCCTGCACAATCTGGCGAGCGGGCAGGCCGGGCAACTGGTCGGCAATCTCCTGCGCCAGGTACTCGTTGGTGATGATCCAGGTCTTTTCAAGCGAAGCCAGCGGCTTCAACCGCTCCACGGTCTGCTGGATCATGGAGCGTTCGCCATCGAGCGCCAGAACCTGCTTGGCGTGGGCGCGGCGCGAGCGCGGCCAGAAACGGGTGCCGCTGCCGCCAGCCAAAATCACGGGGCGAAAATCGATTCGGTCTAGCATTTGAAGAACCATCGTACTCGACATAGATAACGTTTGCACAGGGAGTGGCAAAGAAATATATCGCGTGGTGGCACGGCAAGGCCGCGAGGCCCCGGAACCGCCCGTCGCGCAGCGCCGCGGCGGCACGTGCCGGTGGGCTGGCGGCCCCGATTAGCGCCCGAAATCGCGCAACTGGGGTAACCTAACAGGCATGCCAGGCTTACGCCAGGGGTCGATCCATCTGGGCCGCATTGCGGGAATCGATCTCTTCCTGCACTGGTCGTGGTTTATCGTGGCCGTCATCGAGATCGGCAGCCGCGAAGGCAGGTACTCCTCCCTGGTTTGGAGCGCCCTCGAGTACCTGGCGCTCTTTGCCATCGTGCTTTTGCACGAGTTCGGCCATGCCCTGGCCTGCCGCTCGGTGGGCGGAACGGTAGACCGGATCATGCTGTGGCCGCTGGGCGGGGTGGCGTTTGTGAATCCGCCGCAGCGTCCCGGCGCCACGCTTTGGAGCCTGGCCGCGGGACCGCTGGTGAACGTGGCGCTCACGCCTTTCCTGGGCGGCGCCTACCTGATCAGCCGGTCGCTAGGATGGGCGCAATCGATGCCCAACGCCTACCACCTCGTCTCGATGGTGCTGTGGATCAACGTGGTTCTGTTTGTCTTCAATATCCTGCCCATCTATCCGCTCGACGGGGGCCAGATTCTTCGCTCGCTGCTGTGGTTTGTGATGGGGCGCGCGCGCAGCCTGGTGGTGGCAACCGTGCTTGGTTTTATCGGCGCGGCCGCCCTGGTTTGCTTCGCTTTGTGGATCCGCTCTACCTGGTCCCTGCTGATCGCCGCCTACATGCTTCTGAACTGCTGGGGAGGACTGCAGAGCGCCCGCGCGATGATTCGCGTGGAAAGACTGCCGCGGCGCCAGGGATTTGCCTGCCCCAACTGCGGGGCCAATCCTCCCATGGGCGCGCTGTGGAAATGCGCCGAGTGCAAGCAAAGCTTCGACACGTTCGAAACCGGTGCCGTTTGCCCGGGTTGCGGCTCGGAGTTCCCCAACACGATGTGCGGCGAGTGCCACAAATCGTATCCCATCAGCGAGTGGCAGGCTGCCGCCTACGCCCGCCAAAGCGCCGCGAACACAGGGTCGCTGGCCAGGTAGGCGCGGTCGCCTCCGGCGGAGTCAGTCGCGGGCGTAACTCTTCTAAAGCTTTCCAGCCACCAGGCTTGCGAGGTTGTGCAGCGCACTCTCGGCCGAGGATTGATTTCCAAGGTCCAGGTAGTACCGCACCTTGCCCTTCCGCACGTGGATCGCGTGGCTTGGGTCGAAGTAGGCCTCGTCGCCAATCCCGGCTACAGGCGTCGGCGGGCTATAAAACATCTTCAACCTTGCGAAGAGATCCGTCGCCTGCGCAGGCGAGTCGTCGACGTAGATTCTGAACCAAAGCTGATGCCCGGCTCCTTTGGCCGAGTAGTAGCAGTCGGTGCCGGTATTGGTGCCGGCGAAAGGTGCGGGAGCGACGCTTGACTGCGCCGCGCCGTAGGCACTGCCGACAATTCCGCTCACATCGGCCGCCGACAGCAGGGAACACAAGTCGGAAGGAAGTCCCGCAGCCGGCGCTACTGGTGCGGAGCAGGCGACTGCAATCACAATCGCGACCAACAGCGATGGTTTCCGAATGTAACCCATCGATTCACCCCCGAAAATGGAGTTTGTTTGCCCTCCAGGCACGTGACGGGGATTGTACAGCGGAATCGACCATTCGCGTCAAGACGGAATTTCGTCTCCGACGCAAGCCCAGCGCTCAATTTTCCTGGGGCGCAAAAACAAAGGCCTTTCCGCAACGGGAAAGGCCTTGCCTTGCGAATCGTAGTGAGCCGGGTTCTTAGCGCAGCCCGGTCAGGAAGTCGCCCATCCGCCGCGTGCCCTCGTCGATGTTCTCCCTGGTCACTGGATACGAAATGCGGATGTGCTCGCCGGTACCGAAGGCCTCGCCGGGCACGGTGACGACGTGCGCCTCGTGGAGCAGGCGCGTGGCCAGCTCCGTTGCGGTGCGGATGCCGCCCTTGCCCAGGTAGGCGGAGATGTTGGGGTACACGTAGAACGCGCCTTCCGGCTTGGTGCAGGTGACGCCGGGAATCCGCTTGAGCGCGGCCAGCATGTAGTCGCGCAGCTCAATAAACTCGGCGCGGAACTCGGCCACGCACTGCTGCGAGCTGGAAAGCGCCGCGATCGCCGCCTTCTGCACAAAGCTGGTGGCGTTGGACGTGGACTGCGACTGCAGCTTGCTCAGGTTGGCGATGACGGGCTTGGTTGCAAGAGCGTAGCCCGCGCGCCAGCCGGTCATTGAATACGTCTTCGAGAGCGAGCCGAGAATGACAATGTGCTCCTTGGCCCACCCGAACGAGCCGCCGGAGACGGGCCTGCCGGCATAGTTCAGGTACACGTAGCATTCATCCAAAAGCAGAAAAATGCCGCGCTCGTGCGCAAGACGCACGATGCGCTCGAGGTCCTCGGCAGAGACCACCGAGCCCGCGGGGTTCGACGGCGAGTTGAGGATGATGGCCTTGGTGCGCGGCGTGATGGCGCGCTCAATCATGTCGGCCGTGATGCGGAAGCCCTCCGCCTCGCTGGTCTCGAGAAAGACCACCGTGCCGCCTGCGTACTGGATGATGTCTTTGAAGCTGACCCAGTAGGGAACCGGCAGGATGACCTCGTCGCCGTGGTCGACCAGAACCTGGATGGCGTTGAACAGCGCCAGCTTGCCGCCGGTGGTGAACACAGCTTCGTCGATGGCGTAGTCGGAGCCGAAGTCGCAGGCATGGCGCTCCACGATGGCCTTGCGCACGTCGGGAATGCCCGGCACCACGGTGTAGCGTGTGAAGTTGGCCTCGATGGCGCTAATGGCGGCGTCCTTGATGTGGCGCGGCGTGGGGAAGTGGGGCTCGCCGGCCCCGAAGTCCACCAGGTTGGCGCCCCCGGCGCGCAGTTTGGCTGCCTCGGCGGCCACGGCCATGGTGGCCGATACTTCAATGCGGCCAATACGATCAGCAAAGACTTTTTGTGAAGTCATAACAGTCATATCGATTCCATCTTCTCAGATTTCGCGATGCGCTCAAAGTTCAGTTGTGGAAAGCGGGTGGTTCGTGCGGAGCAGGAGTGCGACGAGACGAGCGATCAGGCATTGCCGCCGTTGCTGTGCCCGTTCTTGATCCGCGCCCGCAGCCGCTGCAGCACATTCGGCGGGACCAGCCCGCTCACATCGCCGCCGAAGCTGAAGACTTCTTTGACCATGCGCGAGCTGACGAAGGAGTAGCGGCCGGCCGGCTGCAGGAAGACGGTCTCGATTTCGGGCGCGAGGCGGCGATTCATGAGGGCCGTCTGGAACTCGTGCTCGTAGTCGGAGATGGCGCGGATGCCGCGCAGCACCGCCGACGCGCCTTCGCGGCGCGCGAACTCCACCATGAGGCCGTCGAAGGTGGCGACGGAGACGTTGCCCAGCGGGCGGGTGACCTCCTCGATCATCTCCACGCGCTCCTGCACCGTGAAAAGAGGGTTCTTGACCGGGTTCACGAGGATGGCGACAGTCAAATGGTCGAAGAGTTTAGACCCGCGCTGGATCAGGTCGACATGCCCGTTCGTCGGCGGGTCGAAGGTTCCGGGGTAGATCGCTTTCACGGGCATCGTTGGCTCCGGAATGACTACAAAGGGGATTCTACGGCAAAGGCCCATGACGCTGTTCCAGCCAGGCGGCGTAATCTGGACCGCCTGCCAGTGTCGCCTGCGCATCCAGTCAGCGGGTCAGTTTAGAGGGCACCGCTCCACTCGCCGCGGCGGGCCGGGAAACCCGGCGAGAGACGGTTTTGCATCAAGGGCGCGCCTCCAATCGCTGCGGCAAGCGAAAATACTCGTTTCACGAAAAGTTTTGTAACAAGGGCACGGCTTTAGCCGGGCCGCGATTGGCCGCAAAGAAATTCTGAGCTTTAGCCCCTGAGGAATTTCCTTTCCTGTCGCACCGCGCCGCCCCCGGGAGGGGCGAAGAAGTTAGCCCCGGGTTAAGTGAGTGTCGGATTGGCGGTCAACCAGGAATAATGCCAGGGTCTAGCCCCTCTGACACGGATCAGTAGTTCTGATATCAAGACGCGCACGAATCGTCGCGGCTTGCCGTCCATGGAGAGTATCTCCGGTGAAGTGTGCCCTCGCATGGAATCGCCACAGATTGGTTAGAATTTGGTCATGATTTCGATGAATCGTCGCGAGATGCTGAAGCTTACCTCCGTCGGTACGATGGCTGCCGTCGCTTCGGCTGCAACTGATGTGGCGCGGGCTGAAGGGCACGAGAGCGTCCACGCTCCTGTACCGCAATGGGAGGTCTTTGAAACTGCGCTTCAGGGGCCGTCCGAAGGCAATCCGTTTACCAGTGTTCAGTTGACGGCGACCTTCGCGCTGGGGCATCGAACCGTGGTTGTCGATGGCTTTTATGACGGGAGTGGAACCTACAAAGTCCGGTTTATGCCAGACACTGAGGGCGAGTGGAGTTACACCATTCGTAGCAACGCCCCGGCGCTCGATGGCACGAGTGGAAAGTTCGTTTGCGCCGCACCTCTTCCGGGAGCGCACGGACCGGTTGGCGTCCGCAACACCCACCATTTTGCGTATGCGGATGGCACGCCGTACTTTCCCTTTGGCACGACCTGCTACTCGTGGGTACATCAGAGCGAAGAGCTGCAACGCCAGACGCTCGAAACCCTGCGCACTGGGCCGTTCAACAAGATTCGGATGTGTGTCTTCCCCAAGAGTTACGAGTACAACCATAATGAGCCGCCGTTCTATCCGTTTGAGCGGAATGCGGCAGGGGTACACGATTTCACCCGCCCGAACCCCTTGTTTTTCGCGCATATCGAAGAGCGCATCGCCGATCTTCGCGCTTTAGGAATCGAAGCGGATCTGATCCTGTTTCATCCCTATGACAGGTGGGGATACGCATCCATGCCGGCGTGGGCGGACGATCTGTATCTGCGCTATGTGCTTGCACGCATCTCTGCCTACGCGAACGTCTGGTGGTCGCTGGCCAATGAGTTCGACTTCATGAAGGCCAAATCCGTGCACGACTTCGACCAATTCTTTCACACAGTGGAACAGCATGACCCTGTCGGCCACCTGCGCTCGATCCACTATGGCAGCGTGATGTACGACTATGGGCATCCGTGGGTGACCCATGCGAGCCTTCAAAACTCAAACTTTGAAGCAGCCGAGGGGTGGCTGAAGGCGTGGGGCAAGCCAATCTGCTACGACGAGGTGAAGTACGAGGGCAATCTGAACAGCCGGTGGGGAAACCTCACCGGCGAGGAGATGACTCGGCGGTTCTGGCTGGGCATCGTCGCAGGGTGCTATGTAACGCATGGGGAAACCTATCTCGACCCCGGCCTGCCGCTGGATGAAGAGACCACGCCAACCATCTGGTGGTCGCATGGCGGCAAATTGCACGGAACGAGCCCGTCGCGAATCGGCTTTCTACGTGAACTCGTAGAGAAAATCGCTTCTGCCGGAGGCAAAGAGTCGAAACGAACCGGGCTTGAGGCACAACCTGAGGCGTACTATTTGAATGCTTCGTCGCTCGATGTGACCGGCAAGGGAGCTGAAGAGATTCTCTACTACCTCGACGAGCATCAGCCGATCTTCTACGATTTTCCGCTACCCGAGCACGAATTTACCGCGGAGATAATCGACCCATGGGAGATGAAGGCAACCCCTCTCCCAGGGAAGTTCAAGGGTCGGTCGAAGGTGAAGTTACCGGGCCGGGCTTACCAGGCGTTGCGCTTTCGCAGGCTAAGCTAGGCGGGTGGCCCCAGGTCTTGAAACGCTGATTCAACCACCATCCGTGGGTGCCCCAGAGCCTGTCCTGAGCGAAGTCGAAGGATCTCGCTCCTGAAACCTGGGAAGCACTGGCGGGTGGCGCGACCTTGCCTTCGCACAACTGAGGGTGCCCCATCCTTCGCTTTTTTCTGGCGAAGGGTGGGCTGGCCAGGCCGGAAAACTGGAAGTGGTCTAGCTTTCGCCACTATCAGACGGGCATGCGCGGAACCGTGGAGATCGAATCGGAGTGGACGGCCCGGCAGAGAGGCTGGCAGCTGCCCGAGTGGATGCGCGATCACCGGCCCGTCTCGTCAACCTCCCAGGTCCCCAAAAGCGAGGGACCGGGGGCACCTTCGACTTGATAGAACCGCCTTGAGATCGGGGCCACCTGCCTGTAGTCGATTTCGTAGCGGTTAAAGCCTCCAAGAGCAACGCAGAACCACAGCTTTCAATAATCAGGCTGTAAATCATTCAATTGAAAGCAGTTAAAGATGGGTGATTTCAACAGTTTTCACCGTGCACAACGTGGGCTTGCGGCATGGGCGCGCTTCAGCGTATGGTCACGTCTGCACTTAAGACCTGAAAGTCCGATGGTACATCTGCGCTTCCGCTTTGCACAGCGGTGGTTTGCTCAGCGGTAATGAATACCTCGAGGTCTTTTTCCACAGTGACCAACTTCACTTCGCCCTTCTGGTCCTTATCGACCTGGATAGCGCCCGCTCTCACTGCGGCTCCGTTGCGTGGGCGAACCCAAACGATATACGCATTCGCGGGCGGAGTCAGCCTCGACGGATTGGCAAGATGCCATACTCTAATATCCAGCTTCGTGTTGCCGTTGTCTTTATCTCTCTGGACTTTTACAATCCCGGCCGCTGCCGGAACGCTGCTGCTAGCTTTCATGGGGTATTCCTTAGAAGCAGACCACGGCCATATGGCAAGCAACGAAACCATTACGAGTAAGCCTTTCATATCTCCTCCCAGGAACGATTTGCCGGTCGCGTCACCGATACCAGTGACCCATTTGAAGTCTCAATCACCAGGTCATGAGCAGGCTCTTGCATCGAGGGTCTTCCATCTCAATCACAACGTCATTGGGCAGAGCTTTCCGCGCAGCGTGGCCCACAACGCAGTCCCGAGTCGCTTCTTGGGGCAGTCGCAACTTTGGGAACAGACTTCTCCGCGCTTGAGCCCAACCAGGCTCAAGCCTAATCCACCATCGTCTTGACTCAAGACTCTTGTCTGTCCTGTTTTGCTCAATTCTTGGAAGGCTTCGTTGCACCCCATTCGGGTCAAATGTTGGTAAATCCTTAGGGCCGTATCGACAGTGCTCCGGAGGTAGAGGTTGGCGGAGAGCAGGAGTGCCGGTGCGGAGCATTGTGGATACGGCAATTTGTAGTGAGCCGCTGTCGGCGGCGGACTGTAGTCGAAACTGTAGCGGTCAAAGCTTCCAAGAGCCGCGCAAAACCACAGCTTTCAATAGTGAGGCTGCAAATCATTCAATAGAAAACAGTTAGAAACACGTCATTTCAACAGATTTCAATAACTAGCTGAAACTGGTTCGGGACCAGGGGGTCGGAGGTTCAAATCCTCTCTCCCCGACCATTTTTTCAAGGGTGGACTGACCCCCAAAAGTGAGACAGGTTGTAAATTGACAGTTTGCAGGGAAAGGGGAGCTGCAAATGGGTCAGAGGTCGAAGTACCGGAAGTTTACCGAAGCCTACCGGGAGCTGGCGGTGCGCCG
>Ga0208034_1000156_pt1 | contig 64083 bp, 57 predicted proteins | sample June2015DPH_8_10_FD_184699 | JGI IMG/M metagenome (GOLD analysis project Ga0208034, IMG submission 184699) | Peatland microbial communities from SPRUCE experiment site at the Marcell Experimental Forest, Minnesota, USA - June2015DPH_8_100... | ecosystem: Environmental > Terrestrial > Soil >...
CGCAACCATATCGATGACTTCATTGCCGCCTACAACCAGTCGGCTCATCCCTTCGAGTGGAGCAAGCAAACCGTCTTTCAGAAACGACCTAAAATGTCATACTCTAACTTATGCAACTAGGTACTAGGCCACTTGCGTACCATCTCAAGGCTCTTCCAGCACCATCAGATATGAATTATTCAACGGAGGTTGATATTAAGGCTAAGAAGGGAGCGCCGCCAATTTACCATCTTAGGATTTTCGCAAGGACTCAGATCAAACCGGGCGCCGAATTTGACGCAATCCCTTTTGGGCGCGGTAAAGCGGCATCAGCAGTATCCACTATGGACTACGACCCGTACTCTATTGTCTTGCAGAGCAGCGCTCCGCAACGAGAGTTTAAGATCGAATTACACTCTGCCGAAGGCTTGGGAATCAAATGCGTAAATCAAGAAAACTAGTATGCAGCGCGGTTGCGAGCCTCGCTCCGTATTCTTGAAGAGAAGATTCAGACAGGTGCGCCGTACCCGTGATCGGTAGCAACACGAAATCAGATCAGTACCCGTCACCGAGAACGGTTGCATTTCCCAGTTCACATTCGGCTGGAGATTTCGTATCTTGGAGGAGACGATTCGATTGGGAGGCGCTCTCATGGTGCATGTGCTGGTCCGCCACAAGGTGGCGGATTACAACCGCTGGAAGCAAGCGTTCGATTCTCACCTCAATACCCGCAAGCATGCCGGCGAAACCGCGTTCCGCATTTTTCATACCGTTGACGATCCCCGCGAAGTGATCCTGTTCTTCGATTGGGAGAGCGTCGAGCAGGCGCGCAAGTTTATGAACTCCGATGACCTGCGTAAGGCCATGCAGCAGGCCGGGGTCGAAGGCCCCCCCGATGTGCAGTACATCGAGAACGTCCGTACCGTTCATCGCACGGCGGCCGACTAGCCCGTCTGGGGTCCTGGTTTCGAAAATGTTTTCTCAGGGGCTTGACACCAGGCGAAGTTTGGTTTCCAAATTATCGTCTGGTTGCGGCCGCCGGACACCGCCGGAGGTTTTACATGGCTGGCCTCCAAGTGCTTCGAAAGCCGCGAGGCACAAGGGTTCCGCGAGATCTGGCACTCTGTCAAGAAATTTTTCACAGATTTTTTCCAGTAGGCCGCAACTAATTTTCGTCAGACGTTGACAAACCAGACGGGGAATTTAGAATACCCGACGACTTCTCCGATTCGATTTGCGCCGCCGTGAAAGATTCAGACCAAATTTCCGACGTTCTGTTGCGGACCGACTTTTCCGGGCTCGAGCTCTACGCCAGTGGAAAAGTTCGCGACCTTTACCGGGTTGGCAGCGAGCATCTGCTCTTCGTAGCCACCGATCGCCTCTCGGCCTTCGACTACGTGCTGGCGACCGGCATACCGCAAAAGGGACAAGTGCTGACGCAGCTCTCACTTTTCTGGTTCGAGTTCCTCAAGCCCATCGTCCCCAATCACCTGGTCACCGCCGATGTGCGCAAATATCCGCCGGAGCTGCAGAAATTCGCCACCCAGTTGCATGGCCGCTCCATGCTGGTGGTGCGGGCCGACATGATCGCCATCGAGTGCGTGGTGCGCGGCTATCTTTCCGGCTCGGGCTGGAAAGAGTACCAGGCCAGCGGCTCGGTCTGCGGCATCAAGCTGCCCTCCGGGTTGCGCGAATCGGACAAACTGCCGGAGCCGATTTTCACCCCCGCCATCAAGGCCAGCAGCGGTCACGACGAAAACATCTCGTTTGATCGCATGGTGACGCTAGCGGGCCGCGAACTTGGCCAACAGTTGCGCGAGTTGAGCGTGAAGGTCTACCAGACTGCTGCCGATTACGCGGAGACGCGCGGCATCATCATCGCCGATACCAAGTTTGAATTCGGCCGTACCGCTGCCGGACTGGTGCTGGCCGATGAAGTGCTCACCCCGGACTCGTCGCGCTTCTGGCCCAAGGACAAGTATCAGCCAGGTGGACCGCAGGATTCGTACGACAAGCAATACGTGCGCGACTATCTGGAAGCTATCCAGTGGAACAAACAGCCGCCAGCCCCGGCGTTACCTCCGGAGGTGGCGGCCCGAACGAGTGAGAAGTATGTGGAGGCTTACACCCAATTGACCGGGCATCCGCTGCCGGCCTAGGACAAGCCGAATGATGGGCGTCTCCATTCTCGACTGGGTCATTGTGCTCATCATTGTGTTGTCGGTGTTACAGGCCAGCGCACAGGGATTCTTTTACGAATTCTTTTCGCTGGCCGGCGTGATCGTCGGATATTTGCTGGCAGCATGGGAGTACCCGCGGGCGGCCGCATGGTTTGCGCCTCACGTGAACTCCCAGTGGGCGGCGGATATCGCTGGGTTCTTTACCATATTCGTTGTCGTCGTGGTGCTGGCGGGAGTGCTGGGACGGATTGCGCGCTGGGCCGTGCACGGCGTGGGACTGCGCTGGTTCGACCGTCTTCTGGGCGCGGTATTTGGGTTTCTGCGCGGCGCGGTGGTCAGCACGGTCGTGGTCCTGGCGCTGGCCGCTTTCGCGCCGCAATGGGGACGGTTGCAGCAGTCTCGGATCGCGCCTTTCCTGCTGGTCAGCGGCCGCGCTTTGATCTGGGCGGCGCCGGCGGAATTGCGGCAGCGCTTTCGCCAAGGCTGGGAGCTGTTACGGACCGTTCCCCAGCACGTATCCGTGCAAGGCGACGGCAATGATCGTTACCTGTGAAGCTGTGGTCCATTTGCGGCCTTACTGAAGCAAAAGAGAGAGGCGTTGTGAAAGATCAACTGGAAGCTTTGATCCTGCAGATGTACAAAAACGGCATAACTTATTCCGAAGGCGTGTGCGAATTCAAGAAGCGATTCATTCTCACGGTGCTGCAGGAATGCAAGGGTAATCAATGCAAGGCCGCGCGCCAACTGGGTATGCACCGCAACACCCTCAGCCGTGCCATCGCCGAACTTAAGCTGGATGCCAAAGGCCTGCGTCACGGTACGCGCCGGCCGCCGCGCAGCGCCCATGCGGTCGCGGCGGACAGGAAAGTCGCCCGTTAGACCTAATGTACCCTGCTCGTTGTGCGCTATCCAGAACGGCCAATTCAGGTTCGCTGCTGGAAGCGGGCCTGACTGACGTCCAAGCCGTCTAAAATGTTCGATGGTGTCGTTCCGCCGGGACACGTGGAAGCCGGTCTTTTCAGCAGGCTGGTTAACCGCCGAGGTAACGCATTTACCTTTTCCTTGTCTTTCAGTAGCCTGTAAGCCTGTTGCCGTTCGTACCGTGTTCGCATCGTTCGCGCGGCCTGCAGAGGAGAGACGAGCATGCCCTTACCGGAATTCAAGCAACTGGTCGACGAAGCCAAGTCGCAGATCAACGAAATCCGTCCCGATGAGCTCAGACGCATGCAGCAATCGGGCGAAGACTTCACCCTGGTAGACGTGCGAGAGCGCGACGAACAGGCTAAGGGAATCATTCCCGGCGCCATCAGCCTGCCTCGCGGCATTCTGGAACTGAACATCGACAAGATCACAACCGACAAGGACCGCAAGCTGGTTCTGTATTGCGGCGAAGGCGGCCGTTCTGCGCTCGCGACCTTCAATCTCCAGAAGATGGGCTTTCGCAATGTGTTCTCGCTCGCCGGCGGCTATCGCGACTGGCGTCAAGGAGAAACATACTAACGCCTCGTCGAATGGTTTTCGGCTTCGTTAATCGAGGTGAACAATGGACCTGCAAGGAAACCGCATTACGTGGCTGGGCCACGCCACATTCCGCATTACAACCAATGATGGCGCCACCGTGTATCTGGATCCCTGGGTGATGGGCAATCCGGCATGTCCGGAAGCCGAGAAGCAGGTGAAAAAGGCCGACGTACTGATCTGTACCCACGGCCACATGGACCACATCGGCGACGCCGTGCAGATTGCCAAACAGCACAATCCCATCGTGGTCGGGATTTTTGAGCTCTGCACCTGGATGGGAAAGAAGGGCGCCCAGCAGATCGCCCCCATGAACAAGGGCGGGACGCAGACGGTCGCCGGCATCAAGGTCACGATGACGCACGCCGTGCACTCCTGCGGCATTCAGGATGACGATGGCAGCATCGTGTACGGCGGCGAGGCGTGCGGCTATGTTCTCGAGTTGCCCGGCGGAGTGAAGCTGTATCACGCCGGCGACACCGCCGTATTCGGCGACATGCAGATCATCCACGATCTCTACTCGCCCGAGATCGCAATGCTGCCCATCGGCGATCACTTCACTATGGGCCCGCGCGAGGCGGCCTACGCGTGCAAGCTGCTCCAGCCCAAAACTGTCATCCCTATGCACTTCGGCACGTTTCCGATGTTGACCGGACGGCCTGACGATCTGAAGAAATTGCTGGGGACGGGCGGCCCGGAGGTGGTCGAAATGAAGCCTGGGCAGACGTTGAGCTGAGGAGTGAATATTGTCGATGAAGAGCTTTACCGATGAACGCGTCGAAAACTATCTCTACGCTCTGCTTCCCGAGCGCGGGCCCGTCTTGCAGGAGATGGAACGCCAGGCAAAAGCGCGCGACATCCCCATCGTGGGGCCCGCGGTCGGCCGATTGTTCTATCAGTATGCGCGGCTGATCAACGCCAAGACGGTCTTCGAGTTGGGTTCAGCGATCGGCTATTCCACCATCTGGTGGGCCAAGGCGGTGGGGGAAGGTGGCACGGTCCATTACACCGATGGCAGCCGCAAGAATGCCGACGAAGCGCGTCGCTACTTCGAGCAGGCGGGCGTCGCCGATCGCATCCAGGTCCACGTGGGCGATGCGCTCGAAATTCTGTCAGAGCGCAAAGAAGAGTTCGACATCGTATTCAACGACGTGGACAAGCATGACTATCCCCGCGTGTTCAATATGGCGGCGGCCCGCGTGCGCAAAGGCGGGCTCTTCATCGCCGACAACGCTTTGTGGAGCGGCACCGTGGCGTACGCCGCAGGCAATCCCGACTTGGCGAACAGCGCCGAGCCTGACAAGCACTCCCAAGGCGTTGTGAAGTTCAATCAGTTGCTTTACTCGTCGAAGGATTGGTTCACGACGATCGTCCCGCTACGCGACGGTGTCGCGGTGGCGATGCGGCTTTAGCTTTTTATGCCTGACGCGCCACAGTGCGACATCCTGGCCATTGCCGCCCATCACGACGACGTCGAGCAAACCTGCGGCGGCACGCTGCTCAAGATGGCGGAACGCGGACACCGCACTGCCATCTTTGACCTCACGCAGGGCGAAATGGGCACCCGCGGCAGCGTTGAAGACCGGGCGCGTGAGGCCGACGAGGCGGCGCGCATCCTCAAAGTCAGTTGGCGCCGAGCGCTCGACATCCCGGACGGCCGGGTCGAGAACACCTTTGGCAATCGGATCAAGGTCGCGAGCGTTATCCGGGAACTGCGCCCACGCGTGTTGATTCTTCCTTATTGGCAGGCGCGGCATCCCGACCACGCCACCGCGTCAGCGCTCGGCTATGAAGCCGCGTTCCTCGCGGGATTGGCGAAACTCGGCCACACCGACGCGACCGCGGACATTCCTCCCGAGGAATTGAAGGCGCTCGCCTCTTTTCCGCCCCACCGCCCTTACAAAATTGTCTATGCCAGCCTCTACGCCGACGTGCGCCCGTCGTTCGTGGTTGACATCTCCGAGCAGTTTGAGACACGCTTCGCCGCCCTGATGACCTACCGCTCGCAGTACCAGGACCAGTCGGCCGGCAGCGGGCTCTTCCCGCGCCAGACAGAGATCCGCGAGCGACTCGCCGCCATGGCCGCTTTCTATGGCCTGCTTGCGGGAGTCCAATACGCCGAGCCTTTCGTGCAGAAAGAAGTTGGGCTGGTGGACGACCTGTTCGCCATCCCAGTGCAGTCGCTTTAAGCGGCCAAGGGCCCAAATTCAAGAACGAAATTCCGCTTGGTAGTGGTAGAACGGTATATTATAAGGGTAGAAGGGTGTACAATATGGGTTTAAACATCAAGAATCCAAATACGTACAAGCTCGTTGAAGAGTTGGCAGGTTTGACTGGCGAAAACATGACGGAGGCAGTCACCGAGGCAGTTCGTGAGCGGATTGATAGGCTGCGGCGCCAACGGGGTACCGGGCTGGCCAACCGTCTGCTGCAAATCGGGAGGGATTGTGCGCCACGCCTCCAAGAGCCTTTCCGATCCATTGACCACGGGGACCTGCTCTACGACGAGAAGGGGCTGCCGCGATGATTCTCGACACGTCGGCAGTCATCGCAATTCTGCGTGACGAGCCGGAAGCAGAGCGCTTTGCCCAGGCAATTCAGGATGCCGGGCATCGTCGCATCTCTGCCGTCAATTATGTTGAGGCAGCAGCGGTCATCGATGGTAGCCGAGATCCGGTGGCAAGCCGCCGCTTCGATGATTTATTGCGCGAGGCAGGGGTAACGGTCGAGCCGGTCACACAAGTGCAGGCGAAAATTGCACGCGATGCGTACCGGGACTTCGGCAAAGGCAGCGGACACCCGGCCAGACTGAATTTCGGCGACTGCTTTGCATACGCCTTGGCAAGAGCCATGGGCGAACCATTACTGTTCAAAGGCGGCGACTTTCCCCATACCGACATTGTGTCCGCCCTGGATTGATAGCAGACGCCGCCGAGGCTCACGGTGGTTCTCCGGCAGTCGCAATCACTTCTTTCTCTCCACCAGAAACTTCGCAATCTCGCGCAGAGTTGCGGCACGCTCGCCGAATTGGTCCAGCGCAGCCTCGGCGGCGGCGACCAGGTCGTCCGCCTTCTTCAACGAGGCCTCGATGCCGAACAGCGCAGGATAGGTCGCCTTGTCGTGCGCGGTGTCCTTGCCGGCGGTCTTGCCTAACTGTTCCGACGTCTGGGTCACGTCCAGAACATCGTCCACAATCTGAAACGCCAGCCCGATGTTCCGGCCGAAGTCGCGTAGGCTCTGGAGCTGCGACGCATCCGCTCCCGCATACATGCCGCCGGTGACGACGCTCGCGGTCAGCAGCGCGCCCGTCTTGGAGCGATGGATGTATTCCAGTGTCTTCGCGTCGGGATGGACGTGCTCGGCCTCGAGGTCCATGACTTGGCCGCCGATCATGCCGCCGATGGTGCCCGTGGCGTGCGCGATCTCGGCGATGATGGCGACCCGTGCCTCCGCCGGGCACTGCAACTTAGCCAGCACTTCGTAGGCATAGGTCTGCAGCGCGTCGCCCGCGAGGATGGCTGTGGCCTCGCCGAATGCCTTGTGGCACGTGGGGCGCCCTCGACGCAAATCATCGTTGTCGAGCGCGGGAAGGTCGTCGTGGATGAGCGAGTAGGTGTGCAGCATCTCCAGCGCCGCGCCCAACTCCTCGATGCCCCTGGGAATGCACCCTGCGATCATCTGCGCGGCTTCCATGCACAGGATCGGCCGCAGGCGCTTGCCTCCAGCAAAGACGCTGTGGCGCATCGCCTGATGAATGGACCCGGGATATTGCGAACCTGGCGGGAGCAGGCGCTCCAGCGTCTTGTCGGTAACGGTTCGGCCTTGTTCCAGCGTGTCCTTGAGCATCAATAGGGCAGTATAACAATCGCAACTACTTCGCTACCCGCTCTGCGATCCACTGCGCGCACTCGCGCGTGCCCAGCGGGCCTCCCACATCCACCGTCATCTTCTGCTCGCGAACCGCATCCAGCACCGCGTTCTCGATCTTCTGCGCTTCAGCGTTCAAGCCCAGGTGCGCCAGCATCATCGCCGCGGTCAGAATTGAGCCCATGGGGTTGGCAATGTTCTTTCCCGCGATCGGAGGAGCCGAGCCATGCACAGGTTCGAACATCGAAGTGCGGCCGGGATGAATATTTCCGCTGGCGGCCATGCCGAGCCCGCCTTGCAGCGCGGCTGCGAGGTCGGTGACGATGTCGCCGAACATGTTGTTGGTGACGATCACGTCGAGCGAGCGCGGCTCGCGCACCATCTGCAGGCAGAGCGCGTCCACGTACATATGCTGCGTCTGGATGTCGGAATACTCTCTGGCCACTTCCTTGAAGACGCGCTGCCACAGGCCGCCGGCGTAGGTCATCACGTTTGACTTGTCGGACATCATTACTTTCTTGCGGCCGTTGGCGCGCGCGTATTCGAAGGCGAAGCGAATGATGCGCTCGACACCTTTGCGCGTGTTGATGTCCTCTTGCGTGGCGACTTCATCGGGTGTGCCAACCTTGAAGCTGCCGCCCATGTCCATGTAAACGCCTTCGGTGTTCTCGCGAATCACCGTGAAATTGATGTCGTCAGGCAAGGCGTCTTTCAGCGGGCACAGCGAGGCGTCGAGCAGGCGCACCGGGCGCACATTGGCGTAAAGGTCCATCTTGAAGCGCATGCCCAACAGAATTTCCTTGGCGTGAATATTGCTGGGCACGCGCGGATCGCCCAGCGCTCCGACCAGGATTGCGTCGAAGTCACGCGCCAGCATCTGAAAGCCGTCTGGTGGGACCGTGGTGCCGTCGGCCAGGTAGCGGTCGGCGCCCCAGTCAAAGCTGGTGAACTCGACGGCCGCTCCGCTGGCGTGAACTACTTCGAGAGCGGTGGAAATAACTTCTTTGCCAATACCGTCTCCGGGAACCACTGCGATGCGTTTGTTGGTAGGCACGGGAAAATAGTAGCACTCAACACTCAGCATTCAGGCCTCAGTGTTCGGTGCCGTAGTGCGAATTCAAATCGGCACATCGGGCCAAAGAGGGTGTGTGAGATCTGTGCCGTCCCTGAAGGGACTCGTTATTTTCCCCCAGCTTACCCAGGGCTTACGCCCTGGGCTAAAACAAATTCCGCCCTTGCGGGCTGGATTTTGCGTGATCGTTCCACCGCGCCAACTCAAAACGAGTTCTGACACACCCTCTAGAGGCTGATAGCCAACTGCTGAATGCTGAATGCTGAATGCTGAATGCTGAGTGCTGATGGCTGACAGCTGAGTGCTGAATGCTGAATGCTGCTTCCCTTCCTTCGCTATAATCAAAGATTCGGTATGAGTGTTACCACTTTTCAAGAGAAGCTTGCGGCCAGCGGCGCCCGTCTCGGCATGTACCGCGGCGCGGAAACCCCGGCAGATTTCGGCGATTCTACAACTGAATTTCAAGCGCTGCTGCAGGGCTGCGCCCTCCTCGACATGAGCTGGCAGGCCAAGCTGGTGCTGGCGGGAGAGGACCGAGTGCGCTGGCTGAATGGCATGGTCACCAACAATGTCCGCGACCTTGCGCCGGGGCGCGGGGTGTACAGCTTCGTGCTTAGCGCGCAGGGGCGCATTCAGGGAGACCTGGTTGCCTACAATCGCGGCGACTACCTGCTGGTCACCACCGACCGCGAGCAAGCGCCTACGATAGCTGAGATCTTCGATCGTTACATCATCATGGACGATGTCGAGGTCGCCGACATCAGTGACAAGCTGGCCGCGATTGGCGTGGCCGGCCCAATATCAAAGTCGCGCGAGATTTTGGCGGCGGCTGGTCTGGACGTCTCGCAACTCGAACCCGGGCAGGTGATCGACGCGGTGTGGCGCAATGTTGGGATTTCCATCGCGCGTAGCGCGCAGCCGCAGATGGATGGATTCGAGATCTGGTTTGCTTCCGAGAACATGGACGCAATCTGGGACGCCCTGGTCGCGGCCGGCGTCACGCCCGTGGGCAGCGATGCCCTCGAACTCTATCGCATCGTCAGAGGAATACCGCGCTTCGGAATTGATCTTCGGGAACGCGATTTGCCGCAGGAAACGGGACAGCAGCACGCCTTGAATTTCACCAAGGGCTGCTACATCGGGCAGGAGATCGTGGAGCGAATTCGCTCGCGCGGCAACGTGCATCGCATGTTCACCGGCTTCGAAGTCCAGGGACATCCGGCTGGCCAGCTTCCGGCGCCGGGAACCAAAGTTCGTGCTAACGAGAAGGATGTGGGAGAGATAACCAGCGCGGCGCGGATTCCATTTCCGAATGGCGAGCGCACGCTGGCGCTCGGCTATATGCGGCGCGAAGCCGCACCTCCCGGCGCTACGGTGCAGGTCGGCGAGCAAAGCGCCGCCGTCCAGACCCTTCCATTCAGCGAGTAAATAACCTATGGCCGACAAAGAGAAGAAGCCTGAATTCGTAGTAACCGATCGCCGCTTATTCAGCACTGATGGCGAGTTACGCCAGGACGTGGTGGAAGACGAAGAACGCCGCTCCGAACGGGAACGCGAGAAAAGCGAAGCGCAACGCCTGGTCAACGAGGAGCGCGCGGCACAACAACAACCCACGCCAGAAAGCGCGGTGCCAACCTCATCCATTGTGACCGATGAAGTTGCTCCCGAAGGGCCCAGCACGCAGGAGCAGCACGACTCTGCCGCGGCCTACCGGGAATCGACACGCGAGATCGACGAAAGCATCGAGAAGGAGATGCGTAAGCAGGGACAGCCACACCGCGCGCAAGACTTCGAGATTACCTTCGAGAAGTTTGTCGCCTCGCTTTATATGAGTTCGCTTGTGCAGCTTGGCTTGGCGGCTCCGCAAGGCGCGAAGCCCGAGGTTGACCTGTTGGGCGCGCGGCAAACCATCGACACGCTGGCCATCCTGCAAGACAAGACCAAGGGCAACTTGACGCCGGCCGAGCAGAATATGCTGCAGAACTGCCTCTACGAATTGCGCATGGCCTACCTTGAGGTTACCAACCTGCTCGCCCATCCGCCGCAGGGTGGACCGGCCGGTGGCGGCAAGCCCTGATGAAAGCCGTGCTCACGGTTTTGGGCAGCGGAACATCGATGGGTGTGCCCACCATCGGCTGCGACTGCCGAGTGTGTCTGTCGGCCGATCCCCACGACCGGCGCACCCGCCCCTCGGTCATGGTGCAGTGGAATGGGCACACCGTTCTCATCGACACCACGCCCGACTTCCGCGAGCAGGCCCTCCGTGAAGGCATTCGTAAAATTGACGCCGTGCTTTACACCCACGGCCATGCCGATCACATTCTTGGACTCGACGACGTGAGGCCGCTCAGCTTCCCTCGCGTGACCGGTGGCGGCAAAATTCCGCTTTATGCCAGCGAGGCCACGGCGCAGACCCTGCGTAGCGTTTTCCGCTACATCTTCGAGGCGGATTACAAGTACGGCAGCCTGGCGCAGGTAGAGTTACGCGCGGTCAATGGGCCGGTGGACCTCTTCGGAGCCATCTTCACACCGCTGGAGGTGCACCACGGAGATGTCCCTATCGAAGCGTACCGCTTTGGCTCGGCCGCGTATCTCACGGACTTCAGCAGCATCCCGGAGCAGTCGCTGGAACAGTTGCAGGGGCGCGAAATCCTGTTTCTCGATGCCCTGCGGCACCATCCTCATCCCACGCACTCGACGGTGGAGAACTCTTTGAAGCTGGTGGAACGGCTGAAGCCGAAGCATGCGTACTTCACGCACATCTCGCACGATCTGCCGCATGAAGAGACCAATGCGGCGCTGCCCGACAACGTGCGCCTGGCGCACGACGGCCTGAAACTCGAGTTCGACCTGTAGGACACCGGCCCCCATGCAAGTATTCCGCAGCCTCGAAGAAGTGCCGTCCGAACTTGGTCCCACGGTGGTTAGCGTGGGGAACTTTGACGGCGTTCACCGCGCTCATCAGGAGGTGGTGCGGCTTATGGCGGACCGCGCCCACTCGCTCGGCGGCCAAGCGGTGGTGGTGACCTTCGAGCCGCATCCCTACCGCATTCTGCGTCCCGATGTCGCGCCCAAGCTGCTGACCCCTTTGCCTATCAAGCTGCGACTGCTGCAACAGACCCGCGTGGATGCCGTGCTGGTGTTGCCCTTCACCCGCGATCTCTCGCTGATGCCGGCGCACGACTTCGCCAAGAGCGTGCTGCTGGACGCGCTCCATGCGCGCGAGGTACACGAGGGGTACAACTTCCACTTCGGCCACAAAGCGCAAGGCAACGTGAACACGCTGGCCGATCTTGGCAGAGAGTTTGGTTTCGCGGCCACCATCTATCCCGAGCAGTTGTTGCGCGGTCATCACGTTTCCAGCACGGAGATTCGTAAACTGATCGCCGAAGGGAAAATGGCGAAGGCGCGCGTCCTGCTCGGCCGCCCCTTCAGCATCTTCTCGAATCCGGGACGCGGACGAGGTTATGGTCACAAATACACGGTCCCGACGGTGAACCTGGCGCGCTACGACGAATTGGTTCCCGCCATTGGGGTTTACATCGCGTGGCTGCGTGTCGGGGGCGAATGTTTCGAGGCGGTGACAAACGTGGGAAACCGGCCAACTTTCGGGGCGGACTCTTTCGCCATCGAGAGCCACCTGCTAAATTTCCATCCCATCGAATTGCTGCCGGAGACGGAGTTGGAACTAATTTTCTTGCAGCGGCTGCGGTCGGAGATCAAGTTTCCGTCGGTGGAAGCGCTGCGCGAGCAGATCGCCAAGGACGTGCACAAGGCGCGACGCTATTTTCGGCTGCTGAAGACGATCGCTCCGTAAATTGACTTTACCGATGCCTAGTTTCCTGGCCTTCGCCATGGGTGGTTTGCGTGATTGAACCGAAACCTGATAGCTTTTGCCATTACCGTTAACAACACAATGAACAAAGCCATTCGCCTTGCCCTGTTTTGCTGCCTCGCCGCTGCGCCGTTGCTGGCACAGCTTCCTACCGATAGCCCGGTTGATGTGCTTCGTCATCCCGGCTGGAACAAGGGACTGTTCGTCGGGGGCGGCACCTCCGTCGCCAGTTCACCCAGTGGGGGGTCATTCCTATTCGGCTTTCGTCTCGGTCGCGTGCTGACCAATGAACACGGCAGCGGTTTCCTTCGCGGCACCTTCGAGATGGCGGGGGACATTATTCCGGTGGACGAATACTGGATCCACGGGGGTCAGTACGCTGGAGGAATCAATCCGTTCATCGCCAAGTGGAACTTCACCAGCCCCTGCAAAGTTGCTCCCTATTTCGCGGCGGTAGGAGGCGTGCTCTTCAGTACCCACAATCTGCCGCCGGGCGACACCTCGCAGGTGAACTTCACCAGCGGGGCCGAATTGGGCGCGCAGATATTCCGCAAAGAGCGCAACTCCTGGGACGTGGCAGTCAAGGCCTATCACCTTTCCAACGCTTCGCTGGGTAAGCACAATCCCGGCATCAATGCGTCCCTGCAATTCATGCTGGGATACACGTGGCATTAGAGCGATACGTCAGCGGCCTGGTCTGAGCGCCGCTCATCCGATTTCCGCTGCTACACTGATGCCGTGCGCAGGCTCATCGTCAATGCCGACGACTTCGGTTTGACCCGGGGAGTGAACCGCGCCATCGTGCAGGCGCAAGAGCGCGGGATTGTGACCTCGTCCACGCTGATGGCGAACGCGGGGGCTTTCGACGAAGCGGCCAGCATGGCGCGCTCGCTGGCGGCGCACAACGCCCGCTTCAGCGTCGGCTGTCACGTGGTGCTGCTCGACGGCGAACCGCTATTGCCGGCGGATCAAGTAGGCAGCCTCCTGCAACCAGGTGCACAGAACGGCAGCCGCCAATTTCGCGTCAAGCTCAATGACTTTGTCACAGCTTCTTTCCGCAACAAGCTCAACCCTGCCGAGATCGAAGCTGAAGCCAGCGCTCAGATCGAGCGCCTGCAATCTGCGGGGGTGCGGCCCTCTCATTTCGACACCCACAAGCATGCCCACATGTTTCCCGCGGCGCTGAGGCCATTGCTGCGAGCGGCGCGGGAGTGTGGCGTTCCGGCCGTGCGCAATCCATTTGGCCGGGTGTGGCCATTGCCGATAGTAGATCTGCTGCGAAAGCGCACGTTGTGGCGGCGTTTCGCCGAACTGAATGTGTTGCGCAACTTTGCCACCAGGTTCCGCCGCGAGGTCGAGGCCCACGGCCTGCGCACGACCGACGGATCGCTTGCCGTGCTGGTCACCGGATGTCTCGACTTGAAACTGTTCACCGCGATCGCGGACAGCATCCCGGAAGGAACGTGGGAGTTTGTCTGCCACCCCGGCTACAGCGACGCCGATCTCGACAAGGTCGACACCCGATTGCGAGAATCGCGGGTGCAGGAACTCGCCCTGCTAACCTCGCCGGAAGCGAAAGAGGTCCTGCGGCACCGGGGGATTGAGCTGATCACCTATCACGATCTGTGACTACGCCAACCATCGCCGCGCTACAATGGCTGTCCCGTCAACTCAGTTCGAACCGCTTCGGATACATTGCCCATGAATCCACTTGTACTCTCCGACGCCGACTACAAAGCAGTCTTCGAGCGCATCAGCCAACTCGCGTTGGAGTACGTCGCGTCCGTCAGCGAACGGCCTACATTCCCCAAGATCACTGGAACGGAAACCGAAGCTCTATTCGCTAAGCCACTGCCAGAGCAAGGGCTGGGAAACGGCGCTCTCGACGACCTTGGCGCCGTGATGGCGGCCGTACGGGTCACCGGACCGCGTTTTTTCGGCTACGTGCTCGGTTCCGGGGAGCCCATCGGCGCTGCCGCGGATCTGCTGGTCAGTGTGTTGAACCAGAACGTGACGGCATGGCGCTCGTCGCCCTCGGCAGTGACCATCGAGCGCGTCGTGGTCGGCTGGCTGGCAGAGGCGATCGGCTGCCCTGGGTTCACGGGAAGTTTGACCGGAGGTGGTTCGTCGGCAAACCTGATGGGCCTTGCCATGGCCCGCGAAGCGCGCTTGCCCGCCAACGAGTGCGGTGCGCAGCCTGGAACCATCTATGCGTCAGAACAGGTCCACATGTCGATTCCCAAAGCCATCGCGTTGCTGGGCATAGGACGGGAGAATCTGCGGCTCATTCCGTGCGACAACAACTTTCGGATCCGCGTCGATCTTTTGCGCGCCAGCGTGGAGCGCGACGTCCGTGCCGGACTGACGCCGATCGCGATCGTGGGTTCTGCGGGAACGGTTTCTACCGGGAGCATCGATCCGCTGCCGGAGCTGGCGGAAATCGCTCGCGAATCGGGCGCCTGGTTTCACGTGGACGGAGCCTACGGCGCCCTGGCCGCCATTGCCGAACCGGCGAAGTTTATCGGGCTGAACCAAGCCAATTCGCTGTCGCTCGATCCCCACAAGTGGCTGTATCAGCCGCTCGATTGCGGATGCCTGCTCTACCGCGATGCTGCCGCCGCGCGTCGCGCATTTTCGCACACTGGAGACTACGCCAAATCGCTGGTGAACGATCCGGTCGAGGGCTTCGTGTTCTTCGAGGAAACCATCGAGCTGTCGCGACGCTTTCGCGCGCTGAAGCTTTGGCTGTCGCTGCGCTACCACGGACTGGCGAACTTTCGTGAGGCGATCCGCAGCGACTTAGCGCACGCGCAGTTGCTGGCCGGGCTCCTTACGAAGCAGCCCGAACTCGAACTGCTGGCTCCGGTCCCACTCAGCGCAGTCTGCTTCCGCTATCGATCGCGGGGCGATGCTGACTTCAATAACGACTCGCTGAACCAGGAGATTTTGCAGCGCGTGGTCCGCCGAGGAAAGGTATTCTTGTCCAACGCGACGATTCATGGCCGCTTCGCGTTGCGCGCCTGTATCGTGAATCATCGCACTACGCCCGATGACATCGAACAGGTGGTGAGCGAGGTGCTCGCGGTTGGCAGGGAGTGCCTCAAGTGAACCGCGACGAGATTGTTACTACAGCGCCATGCCGCGCCGATCTGGCCGGCGGGACGCTCGACATCTGGCCGCTGTACCTTTTCCATCCCGGCGCGGTGAGCGTAAACGTTGCCCTCAACATCCTGACCCGTTGCAAAATCACTCCGCGACGCGGACGGGAAATCGTTTTGCGATCGCAGGATACCGGGCGACACGAGCGCTTTGCCGGCCTCGACGAATTGTTGGCGGCGAAGACCTATCAACACCCGTTGGCGGCCCATCTGGTCCGCTTCTTCAAGCCGGGCGCAGGGTTCACGCTGGAGACGCATTCCGAGTCTCCCGCAGGCGCGGGCATCTCCGGTTCCTCGGCGCTGATGATCGCCACCACCGCGGCACTGGCGCGTTTTGTTGGGCGCAAGATTGATCTGGAACAGATTCGTGTCCTTGCGCAGAATGTCGAAGCGCAACTGATCCGCGTGCCTACCGGCTGCCAGGATTATTATCCGGCGATGTATGGCGGCGTGAGCGCGATCCATCTGGAGCCTGACGGCGTCCGCTGGGAGGCGGTCCCGATTCCCCTCGACGAGATCGATCAGCGGTTCGTTCTCCTCTACACCGGAGTGCCGAGGCGGTCGGGCATCAACAACTGGGAGGTGTTCAAGCAGCACATTGACGGCAACAAGCGCGTCATACACAACTTCGCGGAAATCTCGCGCATTGCCCAGGCCATGCACAGTGCCCTGGCTGAGGCACGATGGGACGACGTGGAGCGTCTGATGCGGGAGGAGTGGAAGCTGCGGCGGACCAACGCTCCCGGCATCACCACTCCGCTGATCGACAAACTGATCGGCGTGGCCCGGCGGAACGGTGCGCGAGCCGCCAAAGTTTGCGGCGCCGGAGGCGGCGGTTGCGTGATCGTCCTCATTGAACCGGGCTCACGCCAGAGAGTCGAAGATGTGATTCGCAACGTTATTCGCAACCAGGGCGGCGAGCTGCTGGATTTTTCTGTCGCACGCCAGGGATTGGCGTTTCACTCGGCGCCGCAGCGGGAAACCGCCAAGGTCTAGTTATGTTCACCATCAGCACAGGACGTCTCCATCCGGTGTGGGCGTTCGTGGTGTCGGCCTTGTTTTCGGTGCTGGCATTTCTGGTCGCGGGTTACGTCGCCGGGGCGATAGCGGGAGATCGCGTCCTGCTCTTCGAGGCGATCTTCCGCCCTCTGTTGGCCTTGCTGCTGATCGCACTGTTCGTCTGGATGCTGACCGCCGCCGACCACGTCGAAGGTCATCATTTCGCCGCCTTGGGATTGCCGCGTGCCAAAGGCTGGCTCAAGCAATTCACATTGGGCTGCCTCCTCGCATTCGGACTGACGGTGCTGGCGATTGTTCCAATCGAGATTTGGGGGCATACCAGCACCAGATTTCGTCTCAGCCTGCACACCTTGCCGAGGGTCGGAGCCGTACTGTTGATTCTTCTCCTGGGCGCGCTCGCCGAGGAGTTGATGTTTCGGGGCTACCCTTTCCAACACCTGGAACAGGGCATCGGAGCAATCGGCGCGATCGCGGTCTTCTCGGTGATGTTTGGGGCGGTGCACCTGGCCAATCCCGGCGCCAGCCTTTGGGGACTGATCAATACCATCCTGATCGGCGTGCTGCTCTCCATTTCCTACCTGCGGACCCGAGCTTTGTGGTTGCCGTGGGGCATTCACTTCGGCTGGAATTTCGCTCTCGGAGCCCTGTTTGGTCTGCCGGTGAGCGGCCTTCGACTTTTCAACGTTGTGGTACGGACCGCCGTGAGCGGGCCGAATTGGGTTACGGGCGGGAGCTACGGAGTAGAGGCCAGCGCTACGGCTGTTGTCATCGTCATGGTGGGAATCGTGATGGTATGGAAGTTACCGTTGGCGCCTCTCGCGCAACCGGGACTGCCTTTGCCGGAGACGGAACACCGCGACGGTTTTTCGGGCATCCAACCCTAGCGTGTATCCCGGACGCGATGAGCCTATAATTTGAAACAATCGGGGATTTCCATGAGCCGCAATTGTTTCCCCCTATTCGCTACGGCACTTCTGCTGCCGGCGATGTTCGCATTTGCCGATGACGCCAAAGCGCCGGCCAAACTCCCGACGGAAAAAATGACACCGCAAACTCGCATGCTGGTGATCCACGATCTGACGGCCGAGCGCGTTTTTGCGCGCCGCTTGTTCCCCATGGGTGAAAAGGGATTGCAGATCAAGAACGGAGTAGTCACTCCCGGCGACAAGCAGGTTACGCAATTGAGCGCGGAACACGGAGCTGCCGCCCGACCGGGCGACCGAGTCGTCATTTCCAACGTGGTGATCAAAGACAGCTCAATCGTCTTGGAGATCAACGGCGGACCCAAGAAGCACGAGAAGTGGTATCAGCACATTCAGGCGGGCGCCGGAGGCGCTATGGCCACACCGGGCGGAGCTCCGAAGAGTCTCGCGGCCAAAGGCTCCCAGGTGACGCTTGAGTTCGATAAATATGTGCCCGAGTTGACCGGCGATCAAGTCCGTGATTTGCTGTCGCCAGTCTTCGATTTCAAGGCGCTCAATCAGGCTGAGGCTTACGAGAAGACCCTGCCGCCCAAGGTGCAGGAGGCCATCAAAAATCACAAGGTCCTGGTAGGCATGGACCGCGATATGGTGATCTACGCTAAAGGACGGCCGGGCAAGAAGATCCGCGACAAGGATGACAAGGGCCAGGACTACGAGGAATGGATCTACGGCGATCCGCCCGAGGAAGTGGAGTTTGTGCGCTTCCAAGGCGCCGTGGTTGCGCGATTAGAGATTATGACCGTGGGCGGAGAGAAGATTGTCCGCACGGAAAAAGAAGTGGACCTCAAGACAGCCGATACGGAAGTTGCCCAGAAGAAGCCGGCCGAAAAACCGGCGAACGCTCCCACCTTGCGCCGTCCGGGTGAGCAACCGGAATATCCGCAAGACAACCGGACTCACCCCAACACACCGTATCCTTCCCCCGGCACCACCGGACCCGACACGCCCCCTGGAACGGATCCGGGAGCGCCGCCACATTGGGTTGCGAGCCTTTGATATGCAGTGTCTTTCCCGCCGGCGAACAATTAGCGAAACTCTGCTAGAATAATCGGATGCCTGTGGGGGAAATTCCGGTCGCGCTGGCCTGGGCGCATCCGCTGGTTGCGGAGTGGTTCCTGGGGCGCTTCGGTTCGCCCACCGAGCCGCAGGAGCAAGGCTGGCCGGAGATCCTCGCCGGCCGCACCACGCTGATATCCGCTCCCACCGGCTCCGGCAAAACGCTGGCCGCGTTTCTCATCTGCATTGATCGCCTGGTGCGCAAGGCGCTGGAAGGCGCGCTGCACAATCGCACCGAAGTCGTGTACGTTTCGCCGCTCAAAGCGCTGGGCAACGATATTCAGAAGAACCTTGACGGACCGCTGGGCGAAATTCTGGCGCTGGCCGCCGAGCGCGGCCTGCTGATGCCCGAAATTCGCACCGCTGTGCGCACCGGCGACACCCTGATGAAAGAGCGGCGCGACATGCTCAAGCGTCCGCCGCACATCCTGGTCACCACGCCGGAGTCGCTCTACATTCTGCTCACCGCCAACGGCGGCCGCGCCATCCTGCGCGATGTCGAAACCGTAATCGTGGACGAGATCCACGCCGTCGCCGATGACAAGCGCGGCGCACACCTCACGCTCTCGCTGGAGCGGCTTGACTTGTTGGCGAACCGGCCAACCCGCATCGGGCTCTCGGCCACACAGAAGCCCATCGAGGAGATCGCGCATTTCCTGACTGGCGCCAGACGCCCTGCCCCAGCCGTGGTCAATATTGGCCACCGCCGCAAGCTCGACCTGGCGGTGGAGGTCCCGCCGTCGGAGCTTGGCCCCATCGCCAGCAACGAGATGTGGGGCGAGATCTACGACCGTATCGCGGAACTGGCATTGCAACATCGCTCGACGCTGGTCTTCGTCAACACGCGGCGGCTGGCGGAGCGCGTGGCGCTCCATCTGGGCGAGCGTATTGGCGAAGAACTGGTGGCGGCGCATCACGGCAGCCTGGCGCGCAAGCTGCGTCTCAACGCCGAGCGCAAATTGAAGAACGGCGAGATTCGTCTGCTGGTGGCCACGGCTTCGCTGGAGCTTGGAATCGATATCGGCAACGTTGACCTGGTTTGCCAGATCAATTCGCCGCGCGCGATTGCGGTGGCGTTGCAGCGCGTGGGCCGCGCCGGTCACTGGCGCGGGGCCGTCCCCAAAGGCCGCCTGTTCGTCACCACGCGTGACGACCTGGTGGAATGCGCCGCCGCCATCCGGGCCATCAAGCAAGGCGACCTCGACCGCATTCAGATTCCCGCGGCTCCGCTCGACATCCTGGCGCAGCAGATTGTCGCCATGTGCAGTTGTGAGGACTGGGACGAAGACGCGTTGTTCGATTGCGTGCGCCGCGCCTATCCCTATGGCGAACTGCGGCGCGAAGAGTACGACCGCATTCTGGAGATGCTGTCGCAAGGCATCGCAGCCAAGCGCGGGCGCTACGGCGCTTACCTGTTTCGCGACATGGTCAACCGCCGGCTGCGCGGGCGGCGTGGGGCGCGTCTGGCGGCGATTACCAGCGGCGGCGCGATCCCGGATACGGCGCTGTTCACCGTGGTTGCGCAACCGGATGAGATCGTCGTGGGCACCGTCGACGAAGACTTCGCCGTCGAAAGCAATGCAGGCGACATCATGCTGCTGGGTAACACCTCGTGGCGGATTCGTCGCATTGAGTCCAATTCCGGACGTCTGCTGGTGGAGGATGCGCACGGCGCCCCGCCAAGTATTCCCTTCTGGCGCGGCGAAGCTCCGGCGCGCACCGATGAGCTTTCGCATCACGTGGCCGAATTGCGTGAGCGCGTCAGCGCGTTGCTACCGAATACGGCGCCGTTGCCGGTGCCGGCAAATCCTGAGCTGGACAAAGAGCAGCAGTTTCGAAGGGGCGCACCTTTAGGTGCGCCGTTACAGGCTCCTTTTACTTACCCGAAGCCGGCTTCAGCCGGCGACACGCGGTTTGCCGGTTCTGATGACGAGGTGATCCCTCGCGGGCTGAAGCCCGCTCGGGATAGTAATGGAAAAGGCCATGACGGCGCAGCTAAAGCTGCGCCCCTTCAAATCCGTTCGGAACCGAACGCAAACGGTGACACGGCTTCAGCCGGCGACACATCTCCTTCCGCAAAGCCAAGGACCCGACTGCGCGGAATTGAATCCAGCCCCGAAGTGCAGAACGCGGTCGCGTGGCTGAAGGACGAGTGCGGGCTCGACGATTCCGGCGCCGAGCAATTGGTGGAGTACATCGTCACCGGCCGAGCGGTGCTCACGGAAGTTCCGACGCAGGACTGCATCATCGCCGAGCGCTTCTTCGATGAAGGCGGCGGGATGCAGCTCATCATCCACGCGCCCTTGGGCGGCCGCATCAACAAAGCCTGGGGACTGGCGCTGCGCAAGCGTTTTTGCCGCTCGTTCAATTTTGAGTTGCAAGCTTCTGCAACTGACAACGGACTGAACATCGCCCTGGCCGAGCAGCATAGCTTTCCGCTCAGCGACGTCTTCCACTACCTGCAAACCGAGACCGTTCAGGAAGTGCTGGAGCAAGCGGCGCTGGCGTCGCCCATCTTCGCCACCCGCTGGCGCTGGGACGCCAACCGTTCGCTGGCCCTGCTGCGCTTCCAGGGCGGCAAGAAAGTTCCGCCACAGATTCAGCGCATTCGCAGCGACGATCTTATGGCGTCGGTCTTCCCTGACGTGGCCGCGTGCCAGGAAAACATCATTGGCGATATCCAGATTCCCGACCATCCTCTGGTGCAGGAAGTGATGAAGGATGTCCTCACCGAGGCCATGGACATTGACGGGCTGCGGCGGGTGCTCGACGGCATTCGCAGCGGGGCGATTCGCACGCTGGCCATCGACACGCCGGTGCCATCGCAGTTCTCGCACGAAATCCTGAACGCGAACCCATACGCTTTTCTCGACGATGCGCCGCTGGAAGAGCGGCGTGCCCGTGCGGTGCAGATGCGGCGAGTGCTGCCGGAAGCGGTGTTGCAGGAAGTAGGACGGCTCGACCAGGCCGCAATTGCGCGGGTGCGCGAGGAGGCCCGGCCCGATGTTCGCGACAGCGACGAGTTGCATGATGTCTTGCAGACCCTGGTTGCGGTTCCAGAAGAGATCGGCGACGGCGAGTGGCAGGACGCCATCGCGGACTGGATGCCGTTTCTCGCTGAACTGATGGAAGGCTGGCGGGTGGTGCGCGTCGAGGTTAATGAACGCGATTACTTCGTCGCATCGGAACGCGCGAAAGACTTTGCGCTGATTTTTCCCGAAGCGAAGTTCGAAGTCACGCCTCCGGAGCTGCCGTCGAATACAGCCTCGCGCGAAGACGCTCTGCTCGCCATGGTGACCGGCTGGATGATGCACTGCGGGCCAGTCACGACGGGCGCGCTGGCTTATTGGCTGGGACTGTCTGTCGCCGAGGTCGAGCAAGCGCTGCTCCGCATGGAGGCATCGGGTTCGGTGCTGCGCGGGAATTTCACCGGTCTAGCGCAAGGCAACGAGCCAGGCACGGTCGAGTGGTGCGACCGGCGGTTGCTGGCGCGCATTCACCACCTCACGGTCGCCACCCTGCGCAAGCAGGTCGAGCCAGTCACCGCGGCGCAGTATATGCGCTGGCTGTTGCGCTGGCAGCACGTTGCGCTGCAATCGCAGTTGAGCGGCGAACGCGGACTGCTGGAGGCCGTGCGTCAATTGCAGGGTTTCGAAATTCCGGCGAACGCCTGGGAGAGGCACATCCTGGCGGCGCGGGTGAACAATTACGATCCCGCGGCGCTCGATCAGCTTTGCCTGACGGGAGCGGTTGGCTGGGGGCGCCTCTCGCCGCATCCGGCCACGCTGGAAGATTCGGGCGAAGGCCGCCGCCGTGTGGTGCCAACCAGCGTCGCGCCCATCACTTTCTTTGTTCGCGACGATTCCGATTGGATGCAGCCCCGGCTCGGCGGTGACGAGCAGAACTTTGAACGCGTGCTGAGCGAGGCCGCCCGCAGCGTGCTGGAATTTCTGCGACGGCGGGGCGCGTCGTTCTTTGCCGACATCGTCCGCGGAACTGAACGGCTGAAGGCGGAAATCGAGACGGCGCTCTGGGAACTGGTGGCCGCCGGCATGGTCACCGCCGACGGCTTCGAGAATTTGCGCTCGTTGATCAATCCGCGCCGCCGCAATGCGACCGGCACACCCAAGCTCACCCGGCCTCGCCACACCGGCGGACGCTGGTCGCTGCTGTATCCCGGCGAGGGCGCCGATCGCTCCAAGGTGGTCGAGGCCACCTGCTGGATGCTGCTGCGCCGCTACGGTGTCGTCTTCCGCGAAACGTTGGCACGCGAGTCGAACCTGCCGAAGTGGCGCGAGCTGCTGATTGCATTCCGCCGCCTGGAAGATCGCGGTGAAGTGCGTGGCGGACGCTTCGTCAACGGATTTCTCGGCGAGCAATTTGCGCTTCCGGAGGCAGTGGAGTCATTGCGCGCGATGCGCAATCTGCCGGCCAGCGGGGAAATCGTGACCATCTCCGCTGCCGATCCTTTGAACCTGGTGGGCTTCATCGTGCCCGGCGAGCGTGTTGCGGCGATCTCCGGCAAGTATGTCAGCTTCCGCGATGGCATTGCTGTCGAAGATGGGGAGCGCTCCGATCCCACCCAAGCAAAACCGGCTTGGGTGGGGCACCCGCACCCGCGTGAGGCTGCCGCACAATGACGCCGAACGACCTGGTCGAAGGAGTTCACTACTACATGGAAAGTGGCTTCATGGTTTTCACCGCGCTGTACCTGATGCAACGCGGATACTGCTGCGAGTCGGGGTGCAGGCATTGTCCGTATGGGTTCAAGGCGAAAGACGAGAGGTCGTCACCACGTTCTGATTAGAATCCATCAAGCGATCTCCTGATCGTTTTGTATCAGGGCACGGCTTCAGCCGTGCCGCAACGGGGCCAAACAGGACTTGGGCTTCAGCCCCTGCCGGACCTGTTTCCAGGGGCTAAAGCCCTGACCATTCCTGCGCCTCATCGGCACGACTAAAAGTCATGCCCTGATACACCCCGGAGAGATTTATAAGATGGGTTGCCCAAATCGGAATCCACCTCCACAGCATTTCTAGTGGACGAGAAAAAGCGGGCACACGGCCCGCTCATGTGTTGAGTCTTGAAAGTTCCTATCCCATAGTGTGGACGTGCTCGGGCTTGATCTTGTAGAGCACGCGCTGCTCGCCAGGTTGGGCGAACGGATATTTGTCCTTGTCGAGATACTTTTTGGCCATCTTGTCGATGTGCTGCGGCGCTCCTTCCTGCGTAATCTCGCGTACCTTCCCACGCACTTCCACGAAGCGGTACGGATTCTCGGGATCAATCACGGCGACGGATACACGGGGATCGCGTTTGATGTTCCGGTCTTTCAGGCGACCCACGGCGGAGTTCACCCAGACTTCGCCGTTCTGGTAGTCAACCCATACCGGATTGGTTTGCGGACTTCCGTCGGGCATGAGGGTGCTCAAGCTGCCGAACGCTTTTTTCTTGAAAAGGTCGAGATAATTTTCGGGAATCGAAGCGGACATGACGATCTCCTTCTTTTTCTGGGCGCGATATCAAGTACGAACCATCAACGACGCGATGTCGCAACTATTGTAAGAGGTGCAGGAAGGATTGCAAGCGGCCGCCCGGGGCTTTCTCACGCCTCTAGGGGATTCCAACGTTACAGTATCCAGGCGAGCAAGGTGGAGCGCTGCTTTAGCGGCGCGTTCGCCGCGAAGAAAACAGACCCTCCGCCGCTGCGGTCATCAGGAATGACCGCAGCGGCGGAAGCCTACAGTATGCCCTCCTCGACGCCGGCCTAAAGGCCGGCTCTACCCGCGGTACACCGACTCTGAAGCCGCGTCAGTTTATCGATCCGCGAACGAAGGTGCTCAGGACCGGGCCGGCGCTGCTTGGAAGCACCACAAACTTCTGCGGGTTGACCGTGTAGATGACGCCCGCCGGGCTTCCGTTCAAGGTCAACTCGGCCCGCCCGGTACCGTCAACCTGGTAAGTACCCGCAAACTGGCTGGAGCCGGGGCCACTGGGACCACTGGTATTTTCGGACAGGTTGATATTGCCGTTCCCGTCCGCAAAGCCCCAGCTCACAGCATTCGTGTCCGAGGAAAGGGCCGGAGCGACCGTACCTCCCAGGTACGTCCCCAGGATCGACTGGTTAGTAAAGGGTGAGCTAGATTGCGCGTCCAGAATTCCCGATGTAACCAGGCTGTCGGTACCCACCACAAATGCCTGGTTGCGGTCGACGAGATAGAACACCGGCGGATTGGCTCCGAAGCTCGACGACAGAGTCACCCGCCCATTTGCCGCCACGGTGTAAGTTCCGGAGTTGTGCAACTGGGTCAGGGTCCCGCCGTCATTCTGGTCGAGGCTAACGCTCCCATTGCCTTGGCCATCGGTGGTCAGCAACCCCGCCTCGGCCTCCGAAACAGGATTTCCCCCAACCACGTCACTCCCGGTGACTTCGACCACGCCCACGCCATTCAGGGACGAGTCGCTAAACGAAGAGGAATGTTGCTGCGCTATCGACCAGACAGTCAAGTTGGCTGGGTTGCTGATCGGATCGGTTGCGACCATGATGATCTGCACCGAGGAAGCAACATAAAAAGCGTAGTGAGTGAGATTTCCATTGATGGTAAGCGTCGCCGTACCACGGCCCGTCTGGGTGTTCACCGCGCTAAAGGTACCGGTAAAGGTTGCGCTCGCGGGAACGCCGTTGTCATTCACGTCTTCTACGCCGTTCGATAGGTTGCCGTTGGTGTCCATTACATAGGCGCCGGCTCCGGCACAGCGCTTGAGCGAGGGGTCAACACCGAAATAGCCAAGCGCATAGTTGCCATGAAGAGAGGGAAGATTGAAGTTGACGGAATTCTGTACCACGATGACGCCGGAGCCATACGAAGCTGGATTGTCCGGATCTCGCTGGATCAGATTTCCGTTGCGTGCCGTACCCGAAATCCCCTTGTTGGAAATCGCTACCGAGAAGACAAAGGTCCCCTGGGAAGTAAGAAACGTCATCGTGCCCAGTCCATTCGCTTGAATGGAATACGTTCCGGTCACGGAGACTTGCTGCTGCGGGCCTCCGGTCGCGCTGTTCATGTCAAGCACGCCGCTGGTGATGTTGCCATTACCGTCGGAAATGAAACTGCCGGCCATAAAAACCGGACTCCCATTGTTGTAGCCATTAAACGAGAAGGCGTAAGGGCCACTGAGAGCGCCAGCGTTGGCTGCCGCGTCGATGGTGATGCCAAGAGGAGCAGTGGCAAACACCGGCGGCGACGATGAGTCTTGCACCTGTGCGGTGAAATTGGAAGCTCCCGCAACTGTTGGCGTCCCCGAAATCACGCCGCTGGCGCCGTCCAAGCTCAAGCCGATCGGCAACGTACCCGATATGATGCTCCAGGCATAGGGCGGCGTTCCGCCGCTGGCGCCTAAGGTGGCGCTGTACGGCACGTTTACGGTTCCCGCAGGCAACTGGGTTGTGGTGATTGCCAGGGATCCAGTCTCGATGGTAATGCTCAGCATTTTACTGGCTGCGTTCGCCAGCGTGTCGGCTACCTGCACCGTGACGCTGAAGACCCCGCCTGCGACCGGCGTTCCAGAGATCACGCCAGCCGAGCTTAACCCCAGTCCCGGCGGCAAGCCTGCCACCGATAACGCTCCAGTTATAGGGTGGCTCTCCGCCGGTCGCTGCCAGCGTAGTGGGGGGATAGGGTGTATAGATTGTCCCCCCCGGCAACGACGTCGTCGTAATGCTCAAGGGCGGGAGCGGCGCGAAGTAGCCGGAAATGTCCAGAACCAGGTACGTGGTCCCGGACGCATAAGCATTGATCTTTCCGTAATCCGGGCCCAGATCGGTGGGCACAATCGCCATGTTGTTGGTGATGAATCCGTCGAGGGCATTCAGCGTGGATGCCAACGGTTGCGATACACCGTCAGGCCACAGCGTGAGATATCCCAGTGGTCCTTGCGGTACGACGGTTGCGTTCAGTCCATAAGCCAGCGCCTGCGAAGACGGAGCGCACGGACTGTGTTCCACATCCACCGGAGGAACCAGCAGCCCACTGAACGGCTGCCCGCCCCCACTCCGGGTGTCGATTACCCGGCAGGGCGTCACGGCATAGAGTGCCAGCCCAGCAGTTGCCGGTGGCGCGAAGTAACCGTCGATATCAATGACCAGGTTCGTGTCGCTCGAGGGATAAACAGAAACCTCTCCGCCCGCACCCGCCCCCACGATCGCCGCATTGGCCACGATGGTTCCGGTCAGGTCGTTCAGTGTGGAAACGGTCGGCCGTGAACCACCCTTCGGCCACACCGTCAGGTACCCCAGCGGGCCGGGTGGCACCGCGGCCAAATTTAGCGAATAGGCTTGGGCCGTGGCTGGCACGGTGCAGCCAGGGATGTCGAGTATGGGGAAATCTTGGGTCGTTCCGCCTGGAATGGGGCCGCCGCCACCGCGATCCGGCCGCGTGTCTGCGATGCGACAAGGCGTCAAGGGATAAAACGCCAGCGCGCTGTCGATGGCTGGCGCGAAGTAGCCGTCAATATCCAACACGACATTGGTGGTGTTGGTGACGTACACGCTGACGGCTCCGCCAGTGCCGCCCCTATAATGGCCGCGTTGGCCTTGATCCGGCCATCCAGTGAGTTCAAGGTGGAAACCGCGGGCCGCGGCCCTCCGGTGGGCCATATCGTCAGGTATCCCAGAGGTCCTTGCGGAACAACCGTTACGTTGAGCGAAAACGCCACCGCCGTGGCAGGAATGCTGCATTTTCCCGTCAGGATGAAACTTTGGAAGGTTCCGCCCGGAATCGGGCCGTTGCCACCGTATTGCGGCCGGGTATCCACCAGACGGCACGGGGACACGGGCACCAACTGCAAGGCCGTTTGCGACTGGGCAAGGCTGGATACTGCCATGAATAAGAGCGCAAAAGCTAACAAGAGGACATAGCGGGTGGTTCGCATGGGTTTACTCCAAAAACCGTGATCTTTAGAACTGGCTTCGATCGGCGTGACCGCCTAAGTCGAATACCCAGAAATGGCGCCTTAGTGGTTCTCGCTGGCCCTGATCCGGGCTGCGTTTATGAAGTAGCGTGCCGATGAACATACTCCCCGGCGCACCGGGACGCAATAGTAGATATCAACCTTTGCTGCGGCATGTTCCCAGAAAGGCACCCGTGCTGGTGGAGAGTTCTCTTTCTTGCGATTTCCGGCAGAAGAACCTGCGCCTAGGAATTTCGACAAGGATTACATCTGGGTGCCCCGTTCTAGCCTGGTTTTGGCTAGGGCGGGGCAGTTAAGCTCACGAACCCAAAAGCGTATTGACCTTCGACATCACCTCGAAGGCGTCGGCCACGTACAGAACGTCAGCCTTGCCGCGGGCCCAGCCGCAGTTGGGATCGAGGTTGATGGCGCGCCGCTCGCCAATGAATCGCCAACCCACGGTGTGCGGCTCCTCGCCGTGGCAGCACGTGGACAGCCCCTTGGGATGACGAGGCGTGGCCCCGGTCTGTCCCACCTGGTTGAGGTGGCTCATGAAGCGCAACGCCGATTGATTCTCGCCGGTGAGTTCGACCAAGGATTTGCTGCTGCCGAGCGATGCTTTGGACTTGTGCAGAAAATCAACGATGAGCGTTTCGGCTTCGGGAACGTGGGTCTGGCCGTCCTTCTGTTTCTTGGTCCAGCCCGCGCCCGCGACGAACAGCAGCTTGGCGTCCGGCCGAATGGTTTGCTGGTCTGCGGGTGGCGTGATGGTGCCGCGAACGGTAGTGCGCTTCATGCTCTCGGTCACCGGTACCGTAATCAGTTCCGGCGTGACCGGGCCACTCGCGCCTTGCCCTTGCCATGCCGCGTGCGCGCCCGGATCGAGCAGCAGCATCCAGGGACGTTGGGTGCGAGTCAAGGAAGCCTCGATACGCTGGCGATAAAACCAGCGCGTCAACGTTACAGAGCCGGAATCGGCAGCGATAGCGGAAACATGCGTGTCCACGCATCCGCCCACGCGGTGAGTCACGCCTGCCATGACACGCGAGGAGCGCGAGGTGGCGGCAGTGATGACAATCGTCGCTTGCGACGCGCGGATCAGGGCCTCGCAAGCGGCGGCATCGGTCGCGTAGCGCGCGGTTGCAAAGTCTTCTCCGGCGACGGCGAAGAACCGCGATGCCCCACAGTTTGCGATGGCATCGGCAGCCAGCTGTATTTTGGCTCCGTAAAGTGCGGCGACCAAGGTTCCGCTTAAGGCCTGGGTCAATTCCACTGCGGCGCCCAGGGCTTCCAGCGCGGGTTTGCCTAGCGTGCCGTCTTCTTCGGTTTGCGCCAGAAAAAGAATGGTGTCCATAGTTCCTCGCTACTCCTGTTTGATCCACTGGATGATTTCGCGCGCGATGTCTTCGGCCGGGAGGTCCTTCACAATCCTGGTTTGGCGTTGCTGTTTGGGCGTGGCGACGTTGAAGTATCGCATTCCATCGGCTGAAATGGATGCGACTGTGGCCCGCTGCAGCGCAGGCATGATGGTGCGCATGTTGGCCATGCCGACTTGCGGATCGTTGCGCGGCTCGCCAAGATTTCCCGTCGCCCATCCCAGCACCGCCGGCGGCCCGGCACACAACGAAACCTGGTGGCGCGCGCCTTCCACGCGTTCCAGCACTTCAAACGAACCGTCTTCGCGCGGAGTCACCGCGTCAACTCCTTGGAACTGATCGACGATCCCGAGTTCTTCGCCGATGAGCTGCAAGGTCACGCCCGCGCTGCGGCTGGCCGATTCCCATCCTCCAAACAACAGGAGCCGCGACAGATCAATGCCCGCGATGGCACGAATTGCCGCCGCCAGCGCGTGAGCCGTCTGATGAGCATCGGCGAAGCCGCTGGATGGGCCGTCCACGGCCACCAGTTGCAGCGGAACTTTTTGCGCAACCGTCATCATCACCTGCTGCAGCTTGGCCTTGGGCGCCATGCTGACCAGCCAGAGCTTGCTGCCGGCGATGTGCTTCACCAGGTTGGCCCCTTCGTACAGCGCGTGCGACGCCCAGGGATCAAGGATCGCGGGCAGCATCATCTCGTTTTTCAGCGCCGGCCCGGACGGCCCGGTGATAGGTTCCAGCGTCTGCAACGGATCGGGAACCACACTGGCGCAAACTACAACGTGATAAGGAGTCGTCATCTTCTGTTTTCCAGTGGATCAGAATTATTCATCTATTTCGGTAGCTTTGAAAGGGCAGGGCTTCACACGGCTTCATAGTCTGCGAAAAACTCCGCGCGCGTGTTTGATTTGAAAGGGCACGGCTTCAGCCGTGCCGCCAGCTGCTGTCATTATGGTGGCTTTAGCCCCTGAGGGACCTCGGTGTTGCGACGCTGGGCGAGTTCCCTCAGGGGCTGAAGCCCAACTCTCGCCGCCCACCTAACGGCACGGCTGAAGCCGTGCCCCTTCAAAGCGTTGAGAACCTACTGAATAATGCGGTGATGCCCCCACCCTATACACGTGAACCTGCCCTAGTTTTCCGCCGAATGCAGCCCGCCCGCGCCCGCGCGGAATTGCAAATTGGGCCGCCCCTCGACGCTCTCCGGACAGTTCCACATACAAGCGCCGCAGAACACGCACTTCTCGCGATCGAAATTGGGCGGCCCTTCCAGGCTTCGGGTGATCGCCTGTCCGGAACACATCTCCACGCACAACTTGGTCCCGCACTGCCCGCACACCTCGAGGTCGCGGAAGCGAACGTGGTCGGCATAGCCCGCAGGGGCCTGGACCTTGCCGCCCATCAGCAGCACGTCCTGATGCGATACCAGCAGCGAACCATCGTGAGCGATCGCAGGCCAGCCACAGGCGGTCATCAAGGAATCATGCAGCGACGTGCCGCCGACGTTGCACTGATGCTGGATGCTCTCGATCTGCGTCGGCTTGAGCTTGCCTCGATAAAACTGTTCCGGCGACACGATCCGTTCGCACGGCTTGGAAGGATGGCCGCCTAACGAGACCTGACCCTTTGTAAATGCAGTCACAGCCATCCCGATCAGTCCGGTGACCACGCCGCGCTGGAAGCCGTCACGCGACTTCTCCGCAATGCGGGCCTCTCGTTCCAGCCAACTCGCTCTCCGCCGAGCTTCATAAGCCTGAGCCAGGTTTTCGCGAGTGAACGGCTTGCCGGCCCGCAACAGCTCCAGCACGCCTTCAGCGAGTTGCACCCCCGATGTCCATGCCTCGTCCACGCCCGACCCTGTGAGCACATTGGTACTGCCTGAGGACTCGCCAATCCGCGCGTAACCGTCGCCAACTAGATAAGGCTCGCCGCGCTTGCCCGATTCTTGCAAAGACTTGGCGCCCCACGAGCGCAGCCTACCGCCTTCGAGGTAACGCCAGAGATATGGGTGCTGAATGTAATGCTGCAGGTAGCGATACACGGTGCGCGTCGGGCAATCGAACCACGACGGAACAAAGATGCCAACCGACGCCACACCGCCGGGATGGACATAGAAGAAGCCGAATATCTCCGGCTCGGGAAAGCCGAAGGTGTGGAAGACCGTGCCAGGTTGCAGATCAATCCCGGGCCGAAGTTCGATGACGAACTTCATGCCTAACGCCCACTCGCGGACTTCGTTGCCCGGGGGAGTTCCCAGGCGGTCGTCGAGGTCGTGACTGACCGCTCCGATAGGCCCATCTCCGATGACCGTGAGCGCCGCGTGTATATCCATTCCGGCAGTGAAGCCGGACTCCGGGTTTCCCTGGCGGTCCACACCCTGATCGACCAGGCGCACACCCAAGACCTTGCCGTCCTCGATGAGTGCCTTGTCCACCGGCATTCCCGGCCAGATCTGCACCGCGCCGCTCGACATCAATTGCGAGCCCACCCACTGGTTGAACTGACCGATGGAAAGTACCAGCCCATCTTTCTTGTGGAGGAAACTCGGCGTGTACGGCAGTTCGAACGCGTTGTGAGCAACTCCTAGAATCTTGCCAAACATCCGCAGGCAGCGATCACCGGTTCGCAGAACGCGCGAGCGCCGGCTGGCGCCCACCGGATCGAGCAGGTACACCACCTTCTCGTTGGCAACCGGAGCGGCCATGGGAATTTGTGCGGGATCCAAATCAGGGAAGCTGGCCCGAATGCCGCGCGCGCGCGTGACCACTCCGGAAACGCCGAAACCAATGTCGTCGGCCCGCTCATAGCAGATGACCTGCAACGGCAGGCCCGGCGCGGCCTTCCTCTCGATCGCCGGACTGCCATCGTCGTTGAGCAGCTTGCGCGAAAGCGTGGTGAGAAAACCGCCCGTGGCCGGCCCAAAACCGACGCAGGCAATGTCAACGTCGATGCTCGCGCGCTCGATGGCGGGTTGGTCAGCGATGGTCAAATTACGTCCTCAACAATGTGCGTTTGAAGGGGCGCACCTTCAGAGCTTGCCCTGAGCTTGCCGAAGGGTGCGCCGTATGCTCTTCCGTTTAGTTTTGTCATCCTGAGCGGAGCGCTCGCCGAGCCTTTCCGACCCGCTTCCTTCGCGGGGCGGGCGAGCGCGCAGTCGAAGGATCTGCGGTTTCCTCAGCGCGAATGTGACACAGGCCAACCGCAGATCCCTCGACTCCGCTTCGCTGCGCTCGGGATGACAAAGCAATCCCGGAACCGCCCCTACCGCGGGTAGTCCAGCGCTTCCGGAATCATCACCTTCGACAAGGCCTCGGCAAGCCGATCTTTCGCCAGTTGCGCACCGGTAAGGCAGCCATCCAACTTGGAACGCAGGCGCTGAAATCCTTCCAGACCCTGGCACGAAGCGCATGGGCCTGCCTTCGCAGGATGGCTTCCGTCCACGCCAACAACATCTGTCGCACACGACGCAATGCCCGGAATCAAACCTTCCAGCGAGTCCAATTCATCGCTCTGATAGCAACCCTTGTAACCTTCATCATCCCATGCCGGATGCCGGTTATATCCAAAGACCAGCTCGGCGCAGATGCGGCCCACTTCACCGCCAGCCCGCGCCGCTTGTATGTGGCAAAGGTCGGTGAAGAACTCGAGCGTGCTGGTCAATCCTTCCGCCAGCACCGGGTTCTCGGGACCCTTGGCTTCCAGTTCGATCAGGTCCAGCGTTTGCTGACGCGTGGCCAGCAACCAGCCCAGCGCATCGGCCAGGGGAAAGGTCACGCCTTGGCGAGCGCTCTGGTACAGCGCTCCCCCGTAAGCGTCGGTCGTGACCCGCAGGTGGCGATAGGTCCACAGCCACAACTGCATGGCAGTGGCAAGAGTGCATGCGCCCGTCCCCGGACGGTGCTCGGCAACCCGGCGCATTTCGGCAATCCATTGGCGGAACTGGGCGAGGAACAACTCGTTGGTCATGGTGACGCTGAGATTGCGGCGCTGCACCGCCTCGGGACCCTCGTAGGTCGCTTCCAGCTGCGAGTCCATCCACTTGTAAGCCAGAAAGCCGGGACAGTCTTCGGTGATCCCGTAACCGCCCATCAGGCTTAGCGCTTCGCGCATCGAGTTTGCGCCGGTGCCGGTGTTCCACAGCTTGGCCGCCGGACAAAGCACGTTCGCCACCGCATCCTTCAAGGCAAACTCGACCAGCCGGTCATTCTTCAGCGTGTCATACACTTCACCGTTGCGCTTTTGTTCCGGCATCGCGTCCAGGCGCAAGAGTTCCAGGGCCGATTGGTCCACGTCGCGGAAGAACTTCATCTCGGCTTTGCCGCCGCGAATTCCTTTGGCGGCCAGAATCGCATCTTTCTCGCGCTCCAGGGGATCGATTTCGTCATACAACCGCGCCGCCGCAAATCCCAGCGCAGCGCCTGCTTCGCCAATCGCCCACAAGTTGGCCAGCCGGTGCAGAGCGTCCTGGCGCTGCTGCAAGCCCAGTTCGTAGCGAAGCATGCCCGGCTTGGCCTGCTCGGAGCCGCGAAAACGTCCCCGCTGATAACGAATGATCGGCTCGATAGCCGACAGCAGCTTTGCCGATGTCATCAACGCCACCGTGACTCGCGTGCGTTTGAAGACCGCCTCAATGACCTCGCTGTGGCTGTAGTTGGGTATGATGGCGCCGTCTTTGATGGTGTATCCGCCGACGATGCGGCTGGCCGGCACGTGCACGTTGAAGATGGGATCGCAGGTGGAGGAAAGCTGGTGCACCAGTTTGCGCGTCGGAGTGCCGCGGTCGAACACGCCCGGATCGCTTTCCTCGATGATCACCATGCACGAGCCCTTGATGCGCGGGTCCCCGGAATCGACCGCAGCAGTAACGAAGTTGGCGAAGCCCATGTTGGTGATGAAGCGGCCGCGCTTCTCCACGTGCAGGAGCGGCTCGTGGCCGTCCACCCATTCCGTGACGCGGACTTTGCCGCTCAACATGCCGGTGTCCACGCCAACGTAGGGAATCGGCTCGGTAAGACAGAAAGCCCCGCGATAGGTATGGCGATCTTCGCCGGGTGCGGGAGGCGCGGCCAGGGCCATGTAGTGTGCGCGCTGTTGGGGCGTGCCACGTTCATGAATTGGCGCCAGGGCCAGGCATCCCGCCAGACTGCAAGTGGCGGCGCCGGCATCCACCCAGGCCAGTTCAAAGGCAATCAGGGCCAGCGCAAGATTCTTGGGTCCAACCAGGTAGCCGCCGTGCTCGGGATCCATGAAGACAGCGGTGATTCCGGACTGATCGAAAGCCTCGAGTAACTTGGCTTTCTTGCTGGTCCACTCGTGGGTGCCGCGAGAGCCTTCGGAAACCAGACGCGCCACCGGACCGCGCGCCACCTCGCGCGCCGACTGCACCAGCATCTGCAGGTCATAGCGGTCGGCGAAATGCCACAGAATCTGGCGAACGTTGTCGTCGGGCAGCGTACGCAGGGTTTCGGATCGCACTTTCAGCACAGTGGTTGCCATGCGCTCACCTCCGGGTGCAATGACTCATTGTGATTTGCGCTTAACCATTGGTGCTGTGACGCAGATCATAGGGGTCGGTGACGCACGGGCAGGGGTGGCTGGGACTGCGACGGTTTAGGAAGGAAGCGATTCCTGCAAATCGGCCAGCACCCGAAGCACCTCGCCGGGGTCGCGGCTGACGTTCGGGTCGGTCACATACACGAACCGGACCACCCCTTGAGGATCGCTGACGCGTGGCCGTCCCATTCATGAAGGCGAACTTCGCCCCGCTGGGGGAGTAAACGATCTAGGTGTAGCTCGTCCCGCGCCCTGGTTCCGGTATTTCAAGACCGCCCAGGCGCGCTCGCGTGGCGTTCCGCTGAACCTCTTTCATAACGGCTAATGAAAAACAGCACCAGAGCTACGAGAGCTGGGCGTATTGCGATTGCCAGGACTAATGGGGCAGCGTAGGAGGCACCATGTCCAAATATTCTCGTCCATAGCAGGATCGCTATGGCGGCAAGCGTGGCTCCGCAGAGAGCAAATGCAGCCAGCCGACTTGACAGAAGAACACTAATTAAGCCTGCAATAAACACAGTGCCATACACGAGTTCTATAAATGCGCTCTGTTTATATCCGTCGGGTCCGGATATGATAAAGCTCAAACCTGCTCCTTGAAGCACACTTAATATTCCCCAGATAACGATTACAACCTTTACCGCAAGGGCAAACAGATTTTTGTTTATTGACAGCCAGTGCTCTTTGACCTTGACGATTGTTTTGTCTATTGACATCGTGCCCCGTTGGAACATGTTTGTGGAACCAGTCTTCTATCCCATCGGCTGACTCGGCGGATTGCCGGGCAGCCGAGTGCCTCTTCCCCCGCCGCCTCCGCTGCCGATTACAATGCCGATGCCTCCGCCGCCATCATCGTCGCAAGATGACTCACTCGGTGGGCAGACGCCGGTTGCCGGATCGCGGCCCCCGCCGCCACCGCCGAATAGACACTCCCACCAGTTGTCGCACATCTCGAGGCCGAGCTCAGGCCAGGTCGAAGCGATCAAGGTTCATCACCTTGTTCCACGCAGCCACGAAGTCCTTCACAAACGTCTCCTTCGAGTCATTACAGGCATAGACTTCCGCGAGGGCCCGGAGCTGGGCGTTGGAACCGAAGACGAGATCAACGACAGTGCCTGTCCACTTGAGTTCGCCCGTCGCCCGATCGCGCCCCTCCAACACGCCTTCCGCTGTGGCGGACTTCTGCCACTTCGTGTTCATGTCGAGCAGGTTGACGAAGAAATCATTGGTCAAGGTTCCGGGCCGCTTGGTGAAAACACCGTGTTTGGACTGGCCGAAGTTTGCATCCAGGGCGCGCATGCCGCCGACGAGGACCGTCATCTCGGGAGCGGTCAGGGTCAGCAGGTTCGCCCGATCCACCAGCTCAGCCGCCGATCCCTCGTCTCCCTTCCGGAGATAGTTGCGGAACCCGTCTGCGGTCGGTTCCAGTACGGCGAACGAATGCACATCGGTCTGCTCCTGCAACGCGTCCATGCGCCCCGGCGAGAAAGGAACCTTCACGTCGTGGCCGGCCTTCTTCGCAGCTGCCTCGACGGCGGCGCAGCCGCCCAGAATGATCAGGTCAGCCAGCGAGACCTTCTTCCCGTCCGACTTCGAGCTGTTGAAATCCTTTTGGATCGCCTCCAGCGTCCGCAGGACCTTCGCCAGCTCGGCCGGCTGATTGACTTCCCAATCCTTTTGCGGCGCGAGGCGAATGCGCGCCCCGTTGGCCCCGCCGCGCTTGTCACTGCCGCGGAATGTGGCAGCCGACGCCCAGGCAGTCGTGACCAGTTGGGAGATGGAAAGTCCGGATGCCAGGGCCTTGGCCTTCAGAGCAGCAATGTCCTGCTCCCCGATCAATTTATGATCCACGGCGGGAACAGGGTCTTGCCACAGCTGGGGCTCCTTCGGAACCAGCGGGCCAAGGTAGCGCGAGATCGGCCCCATGTCGCGGTGGGTCAGCTTATACCACGCCTTGGCGAACGCGTCTGCGAGCTCCTGCGGATGCTCGTAGAAACGCCGTGAAATCTTTTCGTAAGCAGGGTCGAACCGCAAGGCGAGGTCCGTGGTCAGCATCGACGGCGCATGACGCTTTGATGGATCGTGCGCATCCGGCACCGTACCGGCGCCTGCGTCATTCTTCGGTTTCCACTGGTACGCACCGGCCGGGCTCTTGGTCAGTTCCCATTCGTAGCCGAACAGGTTCGCGAAGAAGTTGTTGCTCCACTTCGTAGGCGTCGGGGTCCAAATGACTTCCAGGCCGCTGCCGATCGTGTCATCCCCTTTGCCCGTGCCAAATTTGCTCTTCCAGCCGAGGCCCTGCTCCTCGATGCCGGCGGCCTCGGGTACGGGGCCGACATACTTGCTCGGATCGGCAGCGCCGTGGGTTTTGCCGAACGTGTGCCCGCCGGCAATGAGGGCAACGGTCTCCTCGTCATTCATCGCCATGCGGGCGAAAGTCTCTCGGATGTCGCGTGCCGCGGCGATGGGATCCGGGTTTCCATTGGGCCCTTCCGGGTTCACGTAAATCAGACCCATCTGGACCGCGGCGAGGGGATTCGCGAGATCACGATCGCCGCTGTAGCGCTCGTCCGCCAGCCACTTGCCCTCGGGGCCCCAATAAATGTCGTCTCCCGGCTCCCAGACGTCCTCGCGCCCGCCACCGAAACCGAAGGTCTTGAACCCCATTGACTCCAAGGCCACGTTACCGGTGAGAATCATGAGGTCGGCCCAGGAGATTTTCCGGCCATACTTCTGCTTGATCGGCCAGAGCAACCGGCGCGCCTTATCGAGGTTCACATTGTCCGGCCAGCTATTGAGGGGCGCGAAGCGTTGTTCGCCGGAGCCTGCCCCGCCGCGGCCGTCGCCGATGCGGTACGTGCCTGCGCCATGCCACGCCATACGGATGAAGAGCGGCCCATAGTGGCCGTAGTCCGCCGGCCACCAGTCCTGCGACGCTGTCATCAAGGCATGAAGGTCCTTGATCACGGCATCCAAGTCAAGGCTTTTGAACTCCTCGGCGTAGTTGAACGCCTCGCCCATTGGGTTGGACAGCGGAGAGTGCTGGTGCAGGATGTTCAGGTTAAGCTGATTCGGCCACCAGTCGGCATTCGTCTGGAATCTGCGAGCCCCGTGAGCGACCGGGCACTTGGTTTCGGTTGACAAGTTTGACTCCTGATTCTCGGGGCCAGGAGCTCCCGCTGCGGTGGTGAGTTTTTTCTCCATATGTATACCTTCCTTCGAATTATCTAAAATGACTGTGACAAACTACCAATCCATCCTGGCTTTCCCCTTCGCGCAATCGCCGCTGGCCGCGCTTGCTGACGCGCGCCATTCATCCGGTATCCACACGCCTACGACACGGAACGGGAAGCGTGCCGCCGCGGAGCGCACTTCGTGCACAGCCCCCGGAAAATGAGTTCACATTCGCGAAGAATCCGCTTACCGAGGGAGCCCGAGGCAGGCCTGGGCACGTCGCACCACTCAATGTCCTCAACCTTGCCGCAGCGGTCGCAGATGAAGTGGTGATGCCGCATGCCTTTCGCATCGAATCGCGCGGCGCGGCCCTCGACGGCCACTTCCCGCACCAAACCCGCCTGCACCAAGTCCCGCAGATTGTTATAAGTCGTGGCCCTTGAAGAGCGCGGATCCACGCGGTTCACGGCTTCGAAGATTTCCGCAGCCGTTGGATGCCGGTTGTGTTCCATCAAGAATGCCATCACGGCGTAGCGCTGCGGAGTGCACCGCAACCCGCTGCCTTCCAGGGACCGTTTAATCGCCTCGGTGTCCATGACAAATTTAGACTATATCTAATGTGATATTTTTTCAAGACTTATGCTTTGAGTTGCGGCGGCGAGCAGAAAACTGGCGGACGCCGTATTGAGTATCCTCATCGAGTGGCCGCCCGGTTACTCTTCCCACGTCGAACGGCCCGGTCATCCGGAAGTTATCCACTTCGCCCGCGACTCTGAACGTGGCTCTTCGTCCTTCACGCAGCCTGCTGCCGATGAAGAAGCCGACCGCAATGGGCCGGCTTCTGTGCGTGTTCTGAAGGGCAGATTACTTCTTGAGGGTCCCGACGTAGGTGGCAACTTCCCCCGCCTGGTCGGCCGTCAAGCCCGCAACCGGTTTGGCGTGCGGCGCTTTTTTCCCGGCTTCACCTTTGGTGAGGTAATCAGTAATTTGCTTCTGGTCCAACTTGGTCTTCTGCAGGGACGGGCCGATTTTTCCTTCACCCGCCGGCCCATGACACATGGCGCATTTCGACTTATACAGGACGGCTCCATCCTGGGCCCACGCCATGCCGGATACCAGTGCAACTGCCGTCAACATCATCAAGTAACGCTTCATAGAAATAGGATCTCCTTAAGTTTTTGGATAAACAAAATTCCGAAGCCGAACCGGCCTTCGGTTGCTGCATGAACTGCTCGCGCAGAACTGTAATGTGAGGTTTGGCCCCATTTCTCACATTGGCTGGTATTGTAGAGCGGAATCGGCATCTTGCGATCACACTTAATTGCGCTTGAACAACGCACGGTGACGTACGTCACGCTCAGATCGGTCGAATTCACTTTGCTTTCAACCTGGCAGGTCATGGAGAACCTTCGCCGCACCCTGGCTTCGTGCTACTCTCTGCTTAATCTCAGGAACTCGCCCCGATGACCCGACCTTTTCTCGCCGCTGTGGTGGTTTCTGCGCTGCTAGGGCTCCCGATTCATGGCTTCACCCAACACCCTGGGCCCGCCCCGCAGAATGCCGACTTGAGCAGCGCTGACATGCTTTATCGCTCGGGCAGGTTCGCCGAGGCGGCGGCCAAGTTTCAAGCCATGGTGAAGGCTGATCCGAAGCTGGTGCCGGCCCAAGTTGGATTGATCCATTCCTTGTTGCGCGCGCAAGAAATTGATCAAGCCCAGGCCGCCGCCATCCGGGCGCTCACCTTGCAGCCAAATGCCGCCCCGCTGGCGACGGCCATGGGAGATGTTCAATTCCGGCTGGGAGAAATGCCGGAGGCAGAACGCTCTTATATCAAGGCGCTGAACTTGAATCCCAAGGACCCCGCTCCTTATCTCGGCGTGGCCCGCGTTTACCGCGCGTACTCCCTCTACCGTCGCGCCTTCGATGAACTGGACCGTGCGCACCAGATCGCGCCCGACAGCCCCGCTATGCAGCGCGTGTGGCTGGGGACGCTGCCTCCGCGTGAGCGGATCGCGGCGATTGAAGCTTATCTGGCCAGTGGGCGCTCTGAGGACCCGGAAGAAACGGCTTTACTGCGTCGTGATCTCGACTTCCTCAAGGCCATGGTGGACAAGCCAGCGTATCCCTGCCGTTTGGTCAGCAAGGTCAAGCAAACCAATACCAAGCTGCTGGTGGTGCCCTCCGCCACATCCCACCTTGGCGCTTCCGGTCTGGAAGTGAAACTCAACGGACACAGCAATCGCCTGGCACTCGACACCGGCACCAGCGGAATCGTGGTCGGAAGTGCGGCGGCGGAAAAAGCCGGGCTCACCCGTATCGGCGAACAGCGCATTGGCGGTCTGGGTGACAAGGGCCAGCAGAGTGGATACGTGGCCGTCGCCGCTCATATTCGCGTCGGCGACCTGGAATTTGAAGACTGCATGGTGCGCGTCTTCGATGCACCCGGGCCCAGCGCCATCGACGGTCTGATTGGTAGCGATGTCTTTGGCGCGTATTTGATCGACATCGACATTCCGGGGCAAAAGCTAAGGCTGTCGCCACTGCCCAAGCGTCCGGATGAGGCCGCTGCCCCAACCGCTTTGAACAGTGCCGGCGAGACCCGCGGCGCCCCTGAGGATAATGTGGAGAATGGCGGCGAGGAGCAGCCATTGCCCAACCAGGCGAAACCGGTGCCCTTGGCCGCCAATCCGCACCTGCCGAAAGACGCCTACGTAGCGCCCGAGATGGCCCGCTGGACCAAGGTTTTTCGCTTCGGCCACATGCTGCTGATCCCCACGCGGGTGGATGGCTTCGGGCCGATGCTGTTCATGATTGACACCGGCTCGTTCACCAACATTCTCTCCACCAGGGCGGCACGCGAGGTAACCAAGGTCAGGGCGGATGCCCGCACACAAGTGAAAGGACTGAGCGGTACGGTGGCCAACGTTTACCGCGCCGACAAAGCTACGCTTGAGTTCGGCCACTACTCGCAGGAGAACCAGAACATCGTGACCTTGGATCTATCGGCCATCAGCAAATCCACCGGCACCGAGGTCTCGGGCATCCTCGGCTTCGAGATGCTGCGCATCCTACAGGTCAAGATCGATTATCGCGACGGACTGGTTGATTTTCTCTACGACCCGAAGCGTCTTCCCAAAGGCATCGGCCTTCGTTAGGCGAGGCCTACTTCTTCCGGCGAAAGTCGAACCGTCCTGTGCTCAGCTTGCCGTGATTGTCCATGGAGGTCCACTCTTGGATGTGGTGATCTGGGCCATCGAAGATAAAGACAACCTCCTGCATATGGCCGTCGTTCGGCCCGATGTTCGTGCCGTCCTTGAACTTGAAGTCCACGCGATTGGGATCGCCACTGGGGGCTGCTACCATGCGGGGCTGGTTGTGCGCCGCACAGTAGTGCGTTGCCATTAACCTGGGGCCGTCCATGTGGAAGACGGTGACCATCTCATAGGGCGTGCCCTCGCCGAGCCAACTCATCAGCGCTGATCCGTCGGAGACCATCGTGAACCGGGTAGTGGCCGGATACTCTTTACCGCCGTCGACCATGGTACCCACCCAGGCGCCATCAAGTGTTTTCATTTTGTCGAATGACGGATTAGGCGCTATGGCGGATGTGTGTTGGGCAAGTAGCGGTACTGCCAGCTGCGGGACACATCCCAGCACACTGGCAGTCGTGACAAAAAACGCAAGCAGGAACACGAGTTTCGTTGGCCGCATCTTCGATCCTCCACGCCCGGACTTTAATCCGTGGAGCCGCGCAATGCAACTCTTTGCTTCGGTTGTCCCTTCGCCGCGAAGAGCAGGATCTACAAATAGCAGATTACCGGCAGCACAAACGCATGATGGATGCCGATGCGGTCAGCGATGAAGCCTTATCCCGCACATGGGGCATTGAAACGCCGCGTTTTTTTGAACCCAAGACTGTGCGCTGGGCCGAGCATTTTATGGCACCTTAGTGTCACAATTGCCCCAAACTGCCGATTTTGCGTTTAGAAGCCCTAGGAGGCCCCTGTTTGGGCGGAGATGACTCCAAACCACGTCCCCCACCCTCAGAATCGATTCTAGGGCCATTTCCGCGCGTTTAACGGCACTTCCTGGGGAAACTCAATCTGGCAAAATGGTGGTGAAGATTTTAATGTTAAATTGTCACTTAAATGGTATCTAAGGCTAGGACTCACGCTCGGCTGCCCCGAGCGGGTTCGACATATAGGTAGGCGCAACCTTGCGCCGTCCCTCAACAACGCAACAGACACAGACAGGTACCCGCTTCCGGTGTTAGGTTTGTACGTTTCCGAGGGAGGACCATGTTCACCAACGATCTTCTGAAGGGCAAGCGCATTCTCATTACGGGCGGTGGCACCGGAATCGGCCGCGCCATGGCCGAGCGATTTCTGCAGTTGGGCGCCACGGTTTACATCTGCGGACGGCGCCGCGAGGTTGTGGAGAAGACGGCGGCAGAGTTGTCGGCCTCCACCGGCGGAATCATTGAGGGCTTCGCGTGCGACGTGCGCTATCCCGAAGATGTCGAGCCGCTCATCGAGCAACTATGGGCGAAGGGCCCGCTTGACGTGCTGGTGAACAATGCTGCCGGCAATTTTCTGGCCCGCACCGAAGAGCTTTCGGCCCACGCATTCGAAGCCGTGATTGGCATTGTGCTCAAAGGCACCATCAATATGACATTGGCTTGCGGACGGCGCTGGCTGGCGGCCAAGCACAAGGGCGTGGTGCTAGACATCGCAACTACGTATGCCGACACTGGCTCGGCGTACGTGGTGCCGAGCGCAGTCGCCAAAGCTGGCGTGGTCGCGCTGATGCGCAGCCTGGCGGTGGAGTGGGGTGGCCGCGGAATTCGATTCGTGGCCATCGCTCCGGGCGCGATTCGCACCGAAGGCGCGTTCTCGCGTTTGCTGCCCACGCCTGAGCTGGAGAAGATGTTGCTGGCGCACAATCCCCTGCACCGCCTCGGCACGTTGGAGGAGGTTGCCAACCTGGGAGCGTTTCTGATCAGCGATCAGGCGGGATACATCAATGGCGAAATGGTGTACATGGACGGCGGCGAGATGCTGGCAGGAGCGAGCACCTTCAGCCTGATGGGGCGACAAATACCGGACGCGGCGTGGGAGATGATGAAGCCGAAGAAGAAGTAGCCAGTTGCCAGTAGTCAGTTGCCAGTAGCCAGTTGCCAGCTCGTAACTAACGGCAACTCGCCGCTCGTTCAGTTGTTTTTCACCCCAGCCGGGCGGCTCAGAATCTGCTGATCTGAAGTTCACCATGGACAACTGACGACTGGCAACTGACTACTGGCTACTGACTACTGGCTACTGACTACTGGCTACTGGCAACTGGCTTCACACCGGTTATGAACCAGACGTCCTGGTAAGCTTTTTTCGACCTTATGCTTCGAAAGCCGCACGATTTCAGCGCTTCGACCATTTGTCCGCGAGTTGCCAATCCGAAACCCGACCCGACAAAGTGCTCAGCCAGGCGGTCCAACGGACTAGTGCCGTCGTCTGAAACATAACGGTCCACGAGAACCACCAAGCCATCCGGAGGCAGTTTTTCGTAAGCCTGCTGCAGGAGTCCCATGGCTATCGGACCTATGTCACAGAACATAATTACGTCGTAGCCGGCGGGCAGCCCCTGGTGTATGTCTCCCGCCTGCGTGCGGATTCGGCGGGACAGTTTTGCTCGGCGCACGTTCCCGGCTGCAATTCTGCAAACGGGTGCAATGTCGAGAATGCAAGCGCGCAAGTGCGGGTTCTTCTTAGCGTTAGCCAGCGCAATCGACATCACAGCGGAGCCGCCGGCGACATCCAGTACTTTGTGGTGCTGCGAAAGATCGAGATAACCCGCCAGCGCCTCGGCATCCCCCTGGTGCAGGTAGAACAGCATCTGGGTGAAGTCTTCCGCCTCGCGCGGGTCCCGCTTCATACCTTCCAGGTAATCAGGCTTGGCGAGACCCTTGATCTGGTAATGTCTTTTGCCCGAGGCGAGGGCTTGCTCCAGCACGGTGAGCGTCTCGTAGTCGGCCACGCACTCCTTGGAGTACTGCCGAGTCCAGTAGATGGAGCGCTCGGCGATGAAGTACTTCTCCGCAAACTGCGTGTTCCAGTAGCTGTCCTTCTGTTTGCGCAGCAGTCCCAGCGAGACCATCGTGTTGAGAAAGGGCAAGAGATAGAGTTGGTGGAGCTTGAGGGACTTTCCGATCTCCGCGGCGGTCATGGGTTTGTTGTGCAAGGCACGAAACAGTTGCAGCCTCTCCGCCGCGATGATCAAGCGAGAGAGGATGAAGGCCCTCTGTATGTCAATTTTCGCGAGGACACGTTTGGGGAACTTGTCGAGGGTAGGTACTTCCATCCGAGAGACCACCTGGGCTGGTCGTTGAGGCCGGCCACCAGCACGCCGCTTCATCCGGGTCCAGAAAGCTTCAATCTAACAACGCCACAGAGACACTTACCGCACGGAGTCGTTTGGGTTGACACCCGTTTTCTCTAGCTGAGAATGCGCTCTTCGTGCCTCGGTGTCTCCGTGGCGAACTCGATCCTAAGGCGTCCTCCAAAAAATCGGTTTGTAACAGGGCACGGCTTCAGCCGTGCCGTAAGGCCTTGTAACTATCTGGGCTTTAGCCCCCGTCCTCAGCGGCTAAAGCCGTTATCTGGGACCGCAGTGGCGGCACGACTAGAAGTCGTGCCCTGATACAAGTCTGACCTCCGACCATTCTTGAAACACGTCCTAGTTCAATACATGAATGTTCTTCTTCTCGCACATCTCCTTTAGTATTTTCGGCCACACGGTCACGCTGACTTCACCGAGATGCGCTTTGCGCAGCAGCAGCATCAGGGTGCGTGACTGCCCGATGCCGCCGCCCACGCTCAACGGAATCTCGTGGTTCACGATGGCCTTGTGGTAAGGGAAGTTCAGGAAATCGAGCTGGTTGGTCAGTTCCAGTTGTTTCTTGAGCGATTGCGCATTGACGCGGATGCCCATCGATGTCAGCTCATGGCGCCGGTGCGTCACCGGGTTCCACACCAGAATGTCGCCGTTCAGCCCGTGGCGCACGTGGCCCTCATCCTTGGTTTCCGTGACCCAGTCGTCGTAATCGGCGGCCCGCATCTCGTGCGGGTAGCCATCTTTCAGCGTCCAGCCAATGCCGATGATGAACACCGCCGGATATTTCTGCAGGATGGAGGTCTCGCGCTGCTTGCGCGGCAGGTCGGGATACATGTCGAGAATTTCTTCGGCATGAAGAAAGGTAAGCTCCTCCGGCAAATTGGGATATCTCGAATCCTTGAGTTGCGGGAAAAGCTCCTGCGCGTGGCGCTCGGCGCCGACGATCACCTTCCAGATCTTGCTCACGACTTCCTTCAGGAAGCTCAGACTGCGCTGGTCAGGCGTGATCACGCGCTCCCAATCCCACTGATCGACATAGGCGCTGTGGTCGTGATCGAGGAAGTAGTCCTTGCGGACGGCCCGCATATCGGTGCACAGCCCTTCGCCGGCTTGCAGATTGAATTGCTTCAGCGCCATCCGCTTCCACTTGGTCGCGGCCTGCACCACCTGGGCGTTGATGGGGTGCTTGTCGCGATCGTTGGAGATGTGGAATTGGATCGGGGTGCGCGATCCATCCCGGTCAAGATAGTCATTGACGCCGGTTTCCTCGTCCACGATCAGAGGCACGGTGACCATCATCAGGTTCAATTCTTTGCAGAGGTTTGCTTCGATATAGTTTTTCAGCTCGAAGATTGCCTTCTGGGTTTCTTTGGGTGACAGCAGCGAGCTGTAATCCACCGGAAGCACACGTTCCAGCTCTGTGTAATCGCCAATTCCGGGGCCAGCCAGATCTGCTTTTTTGTCCGCCATGCAGTTCTCCTCACTATGCGGTCGACGTGGCGGCAGCAAGCTGTCTGCCATGGTACGAATCGGGTAGCGCACGTCGCCAACCCAATGAAAGCACCGCGCGGGCGGAAAGGCAGTAACCGGCGTCACGTAGATGTGTGCTATGGAGGGTTTATCTTTTCGGGAAGCCGAGAGGGGACAAACGGCCGGGCGTCTGGACATGGAGGGTTCCGCCACTCCGTGGCTCTGAATCGTTAAACGCTGCGAACCGCGGGCTGACGCCCACGGCTAAAACAAATGTCGCCCTCCCGGCTAGCCGTCTTCCGCCCTATCTATCAACTGGTGCGCGCAGCGCAGAAAAGCACGCTTCTTTATGAAATCACCAGACCGTAATGGTTGGCGGTAACCCGCGTCACGTAGATGTGTGCGATGGAGGGATGCCCTCTTATATCCTCTGGGCTGGACCCTTAAATGTCGAGCCGAGTCCAGCCCGAAGGGCGGCATTTGGTTTAGCCGTGGGCGTCAGCCCGCGGTTCGGTGTCTCTTCAGACGATTGAGCCGCGGAGCGGCGGTACCCCGATTAGTCCAACACGTGCTCGCTCTCGTATCGAACGCCGGCCTTGTCGAGCAGTGCCAAAAAGCTCCAGCCCGAAGGGCGGTATTTGTGTTAGCCGTGGGCGTCAGCCCGCGGTTCGGTGTCTCTTCAGACGATTGAGCCGCGGAGCGGCGGTACCCCGATTAGTCCAACACGTGCTCGCTCTCGTATCGAACCCCGGCCTTGTCGAGCAGCGCCAGAAACTCATCGTCGAATGTCTGTCGGGAGTGATGTTGCTTTTGGTGCGCGATGTATCGCTTCACCGTCTCGACTTGGGACGGACTCACGCTCACGGCGGCATAGCCGTCTTGCCATGAAAAGCCCGGCACGTTGGTCCTCATGAAGCGCGATGAATTCGCCTTCAGATCGCGCACCAGTTCGACCAGGTGAAGCTTTGCGGGGACCGACAGCAGCAGGTGGATGTGGTTGTCTGTGCCGCCAACCGCCAGTATGTCAAATCCACAATTGCGCGCGATCCCACGAAGGTAGGCCCAAAGAGGTTCGGGGTCGCGAATGAGTTGGGCGCGGCCCTTGGTGGCGAAGACGCAATGAACGAAATTCAACACATAGGATCGTGACATAGCGTGTCGCCGCTCCGCGGCTCAATCCCCTTGAGAGGCCTTGTGACCGCGGGCTGACGCCCACGGCTAAAACAAATGTCGCCCGTTCCGGGCTGGCCGCCTTCCGGTACCTCCACCGATTCGTACAGCGGAGAACTTAAGGTTTGTTGATGTGAGCGAGTAATCCGCGCCAAATTGTAATTGTCGCCCCGCTCCCGGCTAGCCGTCTTCCGCCCTATCTATCAACTGGTGCGTGCAGCGCAGAAAAGCACGCTTCTTCATGAAATCACCAGCCCGCAATGGTTGGCAGTAACCGGCGTCACGTAGATGTGTGCGATGGAGCAGTAGCCAATTACGTCGAGCCGAGTTCAGCCCGAGGGCGGTATTTGTGTTAGCCGTGGGCGTCAGCCCGCGGTCACTAAAGCCTCGGGAGATTGAGCCGCGCAGCGGCGGCACCGGATTGAGCCAGTTATCCAGGCAAATCGTAATTGTCCCCAATTACCGCGCTCTTCCTCTAAACTGAATAGGTCTGTCGGCAATAAAGTCGGGGGATTTCCCGGTTCCTCGTATCATGGCGTAGCGAAGCGTCATCCAAGCCATAAGGAGAACGAGCTAATGGCACCTACGGCGTCTGGAGAGCAGGCTTCAACGCTTCTGACCAGTTTCGATCTTCATCTGTTCAATGAAGGCAAACACAACCGCTTATTCGAGAAGTTTGGCGCGCACCTGACCGAACTCGATGGCAAGCAGGGCGCGTATTTCGCGGTGTGGGCGCCCGATGCCGAACGCATCTCGGTGGTCGGCGACTTCAACGGCTGGAGTGCGGACTCTCACCCCATGACTCCGCGGGGAAGCTCAGGAGTTTGGGAGGCCTTCCTGCCCGGGCTGGGCAAGGGCACGGTGTACAAGTATCACATCCGCTCGCGGTATCACATGTATGAGGTGGATAAGGCCGACCCTTACGCCTTCTACAACGAAATTCCACCGCGCACTGCCTCGATTGTCTGGGACCTCGATTACGAGTGGAACGACGGCGAGTGGATGCGCACCCGCCACGATCACAACAAGTTCGACGCGCCCGTGTCCATCTACGAGGTGCATCTCGGGTCGTGGATGCGCGTTCCCGAGGAGGGCAACCGCTCGCTGACCTATCGCGAACTCGCCCCCAAGCTGGCGGATTACGTCAACGATATGGGGTTCACCCATGTCGAGTTCATGCCGGTAATGGAGCATCCGTTCCGCGGCTCGTGGGGATACCAGGTCACCGGCTATTACGCTCCCAGCGCGCGCTTCGGGACCCCCCAGGATTTCATGTACCTGATGGACTATCTGCACCAGCATGGCATCGGCGTGTACCTCGATTGGGTGCCGTCGCATTTTCCCAACGATCAACACGGCCTGGCCTTCTTCGACGGCACACACTTGTACGAGCACGCCGACCCGCGCAAGGGTTTCCATCCCGACTGGAAGTCGGCGATCTTCAACTACGACCGCAACGAGGTTCGCGGCTTCCTGCTGAGCAACGCGATGTTCTGGCTGGACCGCTATCACGCCGACGGGCTGCGCATGGATGCCATCGCCTCCATGCTCTACCTCGACTACTCGCGCAAGGCGGGCGAATGGATTCCCAACGAGTTTGGCGGCCGCGAGAACCTGGCAGCCGTGTCGTTGCTGAAAACCGTGAACAGCGACGCCTACAAGGCCTTTCCCGATATTCAGACCATCGCCGAGGAGTCCACGGCCTGGCCGATGGTTTCGCGGCCAACCTACATCGGAGGACTCGGCTTCGGCATGAAGTGGGACATGGGCTGGATGCACGACAGCCTTCTCTACATGTCGAAGGACCCCATCCACCGCCGCTACCACCACAGCAAACTGACGTTCCGGGGACTGTACACGTTCACCGAGAATTTCGTGCTCCCGTTGTCGCATGACGAGGTGGTGCACGGCAAGGGTTCGCTGTTCGGCAAAATGGCGGGAGACCACTGGCAGAAGTATGCCAATCTGCGTCTGCTGTTCGGCTACATGTTCACCCAGCCGGGCAAGAAGCTGTTATTCATGGGCTGCGAGATTGCCCAATGGAGCGAATGGAACCACGATAGCAGCGTTGACTGGCATGCGCTGGGATTTGCTCCTCACCAGGGAGTGCAACGCTGGGTGCGCGACCTGAATACGTTTTATCGCGCCGAGCCCGCACTCTACGAGACTGACTTCATCCCCGACGGCTGGCGCTGGATCGACGCCGACGACACCGACAACAGCGTGTTGACCTACATGCGGCTTCGCAAGGACGGCACCGGCCCCGTCGTGATGGCCTGTAATTTCACCCCCGTACCGCGGCGCGGCTACCGCGTCGGCGTGCCTCACGAGGGACACTGGCGTGAGGTGTTGAACAGCAATGCCGCCATTTACGGCGGCACCGACGAAGGCAACCTGGGAGGATGCCACACCGACGCGGTCCCTACTCACGGACAGGGCCATTCCTTGCTGCTCGACATCCCGCCGCTGGGGATTGTGATCTTCAAGCAATAGCTGCGACCCGATTCCGACATGCGCTCGCAATGTTCTGTGCGATGCTGCGATCATCGGCCGCAGGTTCGAGTGGGGCAAGCGGCATTCGGCTGCGACCCAAAAAGCCAACGGTTTGTAGCTCTAGCATGCTGTTGACTGTAGGAAAGACTTCCGCTACGTCCATCGAGGGCTCGACGAGAACGCAGGAACCTCTTTATTGTCCGAGCGAAACCTTGTATCCTAAAGAAGGAAGGAAGAAGGAGGGAATCATGGCTACGAAGCATGCAACGAAGAAAGCTACGAAGAGAGCGTCGCGTGGTTCCGTCCGTTTCCGCTCCGCCAACTCCGGTACCGTCGCCGTTCGCTTTCGGAAGTCGTCCCCGGCCTGGGAGACGAACCTTGAGAACAATCTGGTTGAAGAGGGCTTGACCCGTTCCAAAGCCCGGGAATTGGTGAGACTGGCAGCATCCTAGCCGATGGCAAAGCTCGCCGCCATCGCCGCGCAGGTCAAATCGGTCTGCGACTTCCTGCACCAGTATGAAGGCCTGGAAACGCGGCAACTGCGGCGAATGCAAACGACGGGCTTCTACAACGCATTTGCAAAGAGCATCCTGGTCGGCGACGCTCCCCAACTCGCCGGCTACACCTTCGACCTCGTTCACTTCCGCTCCATCAATGGTTCCGACTTGCCGAGCATTCTGCCGGTTAGCCGGAAGATCGTCATCAAGCAGAAGCTGAAGGCGTTCGTCGGCCACCGCTTCAACGATGCAGTGACCCCCAACCTCCGCCACAACCTCGCCATCCTTTTCAAGGCTTACGGGATTCAGCCCTGGTACTCGGATTCGGACAGTCCCAACGGATCGGTCTTCGGGATCATCCTCGACCGCATCCGCAAAAGCGACTTCTCCGTCTTCGACGACCGCGAGACCGAGGCCCGGCCCAACACCCTGATCGAGATCGGCACCGCCATCGGCCTCGAAAAGCCGTACTTCTACTTCAACTATTCCGATAAACGCATGGTGCAGATCGGTGGCAAGCGGGAGAAGATCACAACCGCCAGCGATCTCGCCGGAATGCTCTACATGCCGTACCGCGAGTACGATGTTCTTTTGCGCGAGTTCGCCGTTCGGCTGCCACTCTTCATGTGCGACAGGCGGTTCGCAAAACGCGGCCGCGTGTAGACGCTCGCAGAACAGGCACCTCATGCAGCTCTCGCAGGAGACATCCCGAGCCGCAGAATTCCTCCGGAACATCTTCGAGCGTGGCAAGACGCTTACGTTGTCTGAGCCGAAGCGCGTCAGCGGAGGCAATTCCTACGTTGGGGGGGTAAGCTAATTGCCAACTGCTAATTGCTGCCCGCCGTCTTTAGCTCTTCACGAAGTTGAGCGAGGCCGAGTTCATGCAGTAGCGCAAGCCGGTAGGCTTGGGACCATCATCGAAGAGGTGGCCCAGGTGCGCCTCGCACTCGACGCACAGCACTTCCGAGCGCTCCATGCCAAGGCTGCGGTCGGTGTTGACCTTGACGTTCTCTTTGGCAATGGGGGCCCAGAAGCTGGGCCAGCCAGTGCCCGAGTCAAACTTGGTCGCCGAGCTGAAAAGCGCATTCTTGCAGCACACACAGCGGAAAATTCCCTTGGCATGCAGTTCCCAGTACTGGCCGGTGAAGGCGCGCTCGGTCCCCGCGTGCCGGGTCACGTTAAATTGCTCAGGCGTCAGTTGCGCGCGCCATTCGGCATCGCTCTTGACGACTTTCTTGACGCGCTCGGGGCCGATCTTTTCTCCCGAATCCTTGAATTCCACAACCTCGACATAATCCGCGGTGGACGCGGCGTTTGATTCCTTATCGTTCAATACGCTCATAAACGCTACTCCAGACAGTGTTAGAAAAGCTGTTTTGAGAAAATTTCGACGGTCACTCATATCGATGAACCTGCCAGTTTCAAGTTTCTCAGTTTCCGGCGATCGACGCGCGATACAGATTGGGAAACTGCTGTTGAAGGTTTGCCACCTTCGGAAGATCGTTGTACCTGATGTAAGGGTTGTCAGGATGAAGCGTGGCGTAGTTCTGGTGGTAAGCTTCCGCCGGATAAAACGCCTTCAGCGGCGCCACCTGGGTCACGATCGCACGCGGGAAGACTTTGGCCTGGTCCAACTGCGCGATGTAGGCCTGCGCAATCCGCTTCTGCTGATCGCTGTTGTAGAAGATCACGGAGCGATACTGCGTCCCTGTGTCCGGACCCTGGCGATTCAATTCCGTAGGATCATGCGCGACAGAGAAAAACACCTTAAGCAGCTGCCCATACGTAATCTTCGCCGGATCGTACACCACCTTCACCGACTCGGCATGCCCGGTAGTTCCGGTGCTGACCACTTCATATTCCGCGGCCATGGACGGGCCGCCCGAATATCCGGAGGTGGCGCTGACGACCCCCTTCACATGCTGGAAAACCGCCTGCACACCCCAGAAACATCCGCCGGCAAAAACGGCGGTCTCTTGAGTGCTCTTCGCAGACGGCGATTCATCGACGGTGGGGTTGGGCAAAACTACAGCGCTCCTGTCACCCGCGATCGCAAACATCGCCGCGAAGGCCAAAAGCAATAAAGAAGAAACCAATAGGCTGAAACGAGACTTCGACATAACCATCCTCCCTCGGATTTCGCTCCGAGGCTCCCTTCAGTTAGAGTCGCAATTGGCGCGAAAGTTACAGACAAACCCGAAGCTGCGATTGGGCCGTTGTAATTACACGCTATCTAGCTAACTCATAAATCGCTTTGTATCAGGGCACGGCTTCAGACGTGCCGCAACGGATCAACAATAACCTGGGCTTCAGCCCCTGAAGGCCTATTATTGCAGGGGCTAAAGCCCTGACCTTTGAGGTTCTTCGCTCGGCACGACTGAAAGTCGTGCCCTGATACACCCCATGACAATTTATGAGATGAGCTCTGGTCAAACCAACACTGAGAGTACGCAAACGCGGGGCTATCGGATTTCGAGGAGTCGAAACACGGCATTCTGCTCGTGGGACATAATACTTCCCTGAACCAAAACTGCTCGCTCGCGCGTCCTATCCTGTGTCATGAAAAAAGCTTTTCAGGCACTGCTCGCCTCCGTCGTTTTCGGGCTGTGCTTTTCCCCGCGCACCTGGGCAGAAACTCCGGTTGTAGTTGAGCTGTTCACCTCGGAGGGCTGCTCCAGTTGTCCGCCAGCCGACGCGCTCCTGGTCCAACTAAGCCAGAAAACTCCGCCTGGAGTGGATCTCATCCTCCTGGGCGAACATGTTGACTACTGGAACCATGATGGCTGGAGCGACCGCTTCTCGTCGTCGCAATTTACCCAGCGGCAGAGCGATTATGAAGAACATCTCCATGTGGCTGGGCCGTACACGCCGCAGATGGTAATCGACGGCCATCTGCAGTTTGTTGGCAACGATGTCGCAGCTTTGAAACGCAATCTTGAGTTGGCGTCAACCCAACCGAAAATCGCGCAGATGTCATTGCAGTGGGAAGCCGGCGATCATCTGAAGATCACGGTGCAGGCCTCAGAGAAAACGCACGCGCATATTTTTCTCGCCGTGACTGAGGACGGGCTGACAACTGCGATCTCTGGCGGCGAGAACAGCGGTCAGACCTTGCAGCATGCGACCGTCGTGAGGGAGTTGCGCGAACTTGGCAGCGTGAAAAACGGACCGTTTGACAAGACCGTCGAGGCCTCGCGACATCCCGGGTGGAACGCCGCCAATCTCAAAGTCGCCGTGTTGGTCCAGGATGGGGACGGTGGTCCGATCATAGGGGCAGCGTCTCTGCATTACCAACCATGACCACAGCAGCAACATGAGCACGTGTCGTATAGTCTTTGCGGAGGCGCTGCGATGAGACATGCAATCCTGGGAGCCGGAGCAATAGGCGGTCTGATTGGCACCGTGATGGGCTCGCTGGGGGAAGATATAACGGTGATCGTGCGGCCGGACAAATTGGCGGGCTATCCCGACACGTTGTTGCTGGAACGGCCGTCGGGCACGATCACCGCGCCGGCGAAAGCCGTGGCCAGACTGACGCAACCCGTCGATGTGCTGTGGATCGCAACCAAGACCTATCAACTGCAAGCCGCGCTCGAAGCCGTGGAGTCGGCGCCCAGCACCGTGATTCCTCTGCTGAACGGCATCGACCACGTCGCCGCGCTGCGATCCCGCTACGGGCACGATCGCGTGGTCCCCGCAACCATCGCGGTGGAGGCCGAGCGGGTTGCGCCCGGACGCTTCGTACAGCGCTCGCCATTTGTTCGCTTCAACCTCGGCGCCGGCTTGGAGCCGCTGCTGGGGCCGATGGTCGTGCGCCTGACGAACCTCGGATTCACCTGCCAGTTGATACTGAACGAGCAAACCTTGCTGTGGAGCAAGCTGTGCTTCCTGGCGCCCTTGGCGTTGGTGACTTCAGCGTCGGGAAAAAACAAGGGCGAGTTCTACGCGGACGCGGCCTGGAAGGGAAAATTCGATTCTGCCGTCGCCGAGGCATGCGCGGTGGCCAAGGCCGATGGGGCGGAGGTCAACATTGCGAAGTTGCAGGAGACGTTCGACAGTTTGCCGCCCGCCATACGCAGCTCCATGCAGAAAGACCTCGCCGCGGGGCGGCAACTCGAACTCGATGCCATCGGCGGCCCCATCGTGCGCGGAGGTAAGCGCTACGGCATAGCGGTCCCGACGACCAACGCGCTGATCGCTACGATCAACGCCGCGGTTAATAGCAAATAATCTCCGAAGCCATAGAGGTCCTTCGACTCCGGCGAAAATCATTCACCACGGAGACATGGAGGACACGGAGTTCTAGTTTTCTATCGAGAAGCCATCTCATAAATGCCGGTGCGGCCCAAAGCGAAGTACCTCAGGGGCTAAAGCCCAGTCCGTAACGGGGCATTTACGGCACGGCTGAAGCCGTGCCCTGATACAAACCGATTTATGAGATAGCTTCAAGTTTTCTCCGTGATCTCCGTGCCTCCGTGGTGAATACGATTCTTACTCCACGTATTCGGGATCGCGCTTCCATCCGGTGACCATGGAATAGAAGTTATTCCACCCGTGCAGGAGGACCATGATGAGGTGGCCGGGAATGAAGGCCAGAAATCCGCACATGGAGAGGAAGTGCCAGATGCGCGCGTAATGGAAACCGCCCATCAGCCAGGCCAGCCACCAGAATTGATCGGGTTTGTAGAGCACCAGGCCGGTCAGCGTCGAGAGCAAACCGAAGAAAACGGTGGACGTGTAAGCCAGCTTCTGGAGCGGGTTGTAGGCAGCGTCAACCACCGGCTTTGGTCCGAAGAAAAAGTAATAGCGCGCCATCGGCCAAACCCCTGTGGTGTCGCGCGCGGTGAACAACACCTGCCGCCAATGGCCGGTGGCGATCTGGTAGATCACATACATCAAACCGCTTCCCACGAAAATCCACATGAAGGTGAAGTGCCATTGCAACGCCCCGCCCAGCCAGCCGCCAAGCGTGATCAGCCGGGGAACGTCGAGCAAGTTTTTCTGCGGAATCTTGGGGCCGAAGCTGGGAAAGGCACGGAAGATCTGCAGACCGGTGCCCACCAGCACCAGCACAGCCACCGCGTTCACCCAGTGGGCGAAGCGCACCACCCAAGGATGCTCATAGGCAATGGTGACCGGTGCCCCGACCTCCGCCTCATTTTGTTTTCGCACATTTGCAGTCGTTGCCATCCGCACCTGCCTCAGAGTCCGCCGTACCAGCTATAGCCCTGGTCTTCCCAGTAGCCGCGCTTGTCGGCCTGCAGCACGTTGGTCACGCGAATGGTGTCGAGATATTTCGCCTGCTTGTAGCCGATCTTGGTCGGCATTTGCAGCCGGAGCGGGGCGCCGTGTCCGCGGTCGAGCGGCTTGCCATACATTTCGTAACAGAACAACGTCTGCGGATGGAGCATGGTCTCCATGTCGATCGATTCGTAATATCCATCCGCACATTCGGCCTCGAGAAAGCGTGCGCTGGTATCGGCGCCGATCGCCCGCAGAAAATCGGAGGCGCGCGTGCCACCGAAATTTCCAATCACGTCCCAACCTTCCACGCAGACGTGCCGGGTGTTCTGCGTGACCTTGGGAAGCGCCTGGATCTGGGAAAGCTTGTATTCGCCAGGACGTTTGACCAGGCCCTCCACTGTCAGCGTCCACCTCTCAAGATTCACCCCCGGATCGGCGACGTCATAAAAGTTGTAAGGGAACTTTTCGAAGGGAACGACATCGCCATCACGAAAAGTTTGCGCCAGCCGCGCGCGCCCGAAGATCTTCCCAGAGGCCCAGTCGCTCAAGTGAAGTCCCTCGTTCAAAAGAGGCTCGCGAAGCTTCGGCACGGCAAAGGCTCCCAGCGCCAGCACCGGAACCAGCTTCAGCAGTTCGCGGCGATTCATGCGCTTGCGTTCGGCAGGAGCAACACGGCGCACTTCTTCGCCCGCTGGACCGACGTGGCGCAGCACGGCAGGGGCAGCGACTTCTTCTGGCTGTGCGGCGGCGTCTGACTGTGCGGCGGCTTGGGGAACGCGCTCTTCCGCTTGGGCAGCGCCGTGATCAGCCGGCCCTGTTGGCGGCTGCGGGCCTTCCTCAGGCGATTTCTGTTCTTCGTGGATGTCGTCGGGCATACTTACCTGGATACGAACAAGCTTGCTAATTAGATTGGCGAGTGAGGCAAAAGTTACACCGCTGAAGCGTTCCAGCGCAAGCGCAGGCAGCCCAAGAAAAAGGGGCTCCGAGCCGATCCGGAGCCCTGCTTGACGTTTCGCGGACTCAATACCCGTGCTCGCTACCGTCGTCCAGCTTTACCTTGCCCCGAAACATGCGATAGACAAAGATGAAATATCCCAGCACGAGAATCATGCCTATCGTCCACCAGACGAAGCCAACACCCAACCCGTGCGCGCCGGCAGCCGTGTTGTAAATCGTCAGGCTGAAGTTGGCGCCGGTACTGGCGGGCAGCACGTTGGGATAGAGCGCGAAGGCCGCCCCCACCAGCATGGCGACGATGTAGGCACACGACGCCAGGAATGCGCCTTTGTCGTTCCTCTTGGAATGCGCATAGTACAGATAGATCAGGCTGCCGATCACCAGCGCCGGAACCAGGTATCCAACGGGCCAGCGGCTGTAATTGTTCAGCACGTGCGGGATGATGTACACGGTGGCGATCAGGCTGACAACCGTGAGCACGACCTGCACCGGCCAGAACCAGCCGGCAACCTTGCGGGCCCGTGCGTTCAATTCGCCTTCAGTCTTGATCGCGAGGTAAAGCGAGCCGTGCACCACGAGCGTCACCAGCGCGACCAAGCCGCAGATGACGGTGTACCAGTCGAGGATGCCGTTCTGCGCGCCGACCCGCCAGTTGGTCCACAGCGGCTCGAAGAAATAACCATCGGCTTGCAGGGGAACGCCGCGCACCACGTTGCCCAGAGCGGCGCCGAAGAAGATGGCCAGCAGGATGCTCGAAATTCCAAAGATAACGTCGAAGAAGCCCTTCCATACCGGATCCTGAATATGGGCGCGAAACTCAATGCCGATGCTGCGCAGCATCAGCAGCCACAGCACCATCATCAGCGGCAGGTAAAAGCCGCTGAAGCTGGACGCGTACAACAGAGGAAAGGCGAAGTAGAGGGTCCCGCCGGCGGCCAGCAGCCACACTTCGTTGCCGTCCCACACCGGGCCGATGGCGCGCAGCACCATGCGGCGCTCCGCGTCATTTTTCGCGATGAAGAGGTGGACCGCACCCGCTCCGATGTCGAATCCGTCCAGCAACACGTAAGCGGCGACCATTACCGCGACGATCATGAACCATGCGGTTGACATGGCTATCGCACCTCCACGGGATCTACCGCAACTGTGCCTGGTTCTTGCACCAAAGGTTCAGGATCGGGATCCGGCCCATGCTCGATTTCGCGGCGCACCAGGAAGAGGAACAGGATCGAAAGCACGGTGTACATTCCCAGAAACCCGAGGAAGCTGAACCAGGCGTTACCAGCCGACACCATCTTGGAGTAGCCATCCACGGTGCGCAGCAAACCATAGACCAGCCACGGCTGCCGCCCGAGCTCGGCTGTCATCCAGCCAGCGGTGTTGGCGATGTAAGGCAAGGGGAACAGCAACAACAAAATCCACAGCATCCAGCGAGCATGGTAGAGCTGGTTGCGCCACAGCAGGAAGGCTGCGATTACGGATATGGCGATGAAGATTGTCCCCAGCCCAACCATCACATGGTAGGAGAAGTAGAGCAGGGGAATGCTGTCAGGCCAATCTTGCTTGGGCACCTCGTTGAGACCTTTTACCTCCGCGTTCCATCGGCGCCAAGTCAGAAAGCTGAGCGCCTTGGGGATGATGATCGGGTTGTCGATCGTCTGCGCCGGGACATTGGGCTGGCCGATAATCACCAGCGGCGCCCCGGGCTGCGTCTCCCATAAAGCTTCCATCGCGGCCAGCGTCACGGGCTGGTTGAGCGCCACCAGGCGTCCTTGGGCGTCGCCCGTCGGGAAGACTTGCAAGACGCTCGCGATCAACGCCGCAATCACGCCGACGCGCACGAAGATGCGCCCTTGCTGCACATGTTTCTGGCTGAGCAAGTAGAATGCGCCTACTGCCGACATCACGAACGCCCCGGTGATGACCGCGCCGCTCATGTTGTGCGCATACTGCCACAAGGCCCAGGGATTCAGCACCAGTTGCCAGAAGCTCGACAGTTGCAGGGAACCATCGGCGGCACGCTGATAGCCGACCGGGTGCTGCATCCAGGCATCGGTCGCAACAATGAAGTACCCCGACAGCCACGAACCGACAAAGACCATTAGGGCGGTGAACCAATGCTGGGTCTTGGTCAGCCGCTTTTCGCCATAGAGAAATAGCCCCAGGAACGTGGATTCCAGGAAAAAGGCGAACAGGCCTTCCATGGCCAGGGTTTGTCCGATCACGCCCCCGGCGTAGCGGGAAAAATGCGACCAGTTGGTGCCGAACTGAAATTCCATGGGAATTCCGGTCACCACGCCGATGATGAAATTGATGCCGAAAATCTTGGCCCAGAAGCGGGCCGCCCGGTCGTAACTCTCGTCTTTGGTCTTGAGCGCCAGGGTTTTCAAGATCACGATCAACGGCGCCAGTCCCATGGTTAACTGGGGAAACAAGTAGTGATAGGTCACGGTGAAGGCGAAGTGCAGGCGGTGGATCAACAGTGCGCTATCCATGCATAGACCCTCGCTGGGAAACGCTGCTCCGGGAGCTTGCGCGGCCTTGTACCGCGTGCAACGGCGGTGGGAACAACGTACTTGCTATTGTTCAGCAGGGAGGGCACGACGCGCAATGCTTGCAGTCACAAAACGCAGTGAGCGGAGTGGGTCTAAACTAGTGTCAATGTCTCGTCTTTTTCTGAATGCGCTTCTCTCCCTGACTTTGTTCACGGGAGCGGCGGTGTTGCTTGTGCAGCACCCAATCAACCTGCAAGCCCAGCAGCGCACCATGCGCCTCATCCTGAAAGATGGCTCCTACCAGTCCGTGGTGAAATACGAGGTCCAGGGTGACCGGGTCCACTATCTCAGTGCGGAACGGTATGAGTGGGAAGACATTCCGAGTTCGCTCATCGACTGGGACGCAACCAAGAAGTACGAAGCTGACATCAGCAGCGGCAAGCTCCGCAAGCCACGGGAGGAAACCGCCGAGGAAAAAGAGGACCGCGAGAAAGAGGACGCCAACTCGCCGCAAATCGCGCCCGGTCTGCACCTGCCCGGGAGCGGCGGGGTGTTTCTGTTCGATCAGTACCAGGGCAAACCGGAATTGGCGGAGATCGTGCAGAACGGCAGTGAACTAAACAAGAACAGCAATAAGAGTGTTTTGCGTGCCACGATCAATCCAGTAGCCAGTTCCAAGCAGTCCTTTGAACTGAAGGGCGAACACGCGAAGACACAATCTCACGCGCCACGTCCGACCATCTACATTGATATCGACGAAGGGCCGCAGAGCGGCACGGAGATCGCAGACCGCTTCCACTTGGTACGCGTTGCCGTCAAAAAAGACATCCGTATCGTCGCCAATCTGAAAGTTACCTTCACCGGCAAGGCGAGCGAGCAGAGCATCTCGGTGCCCGCAAACGTGGAGAAGCTTGGCACGGGACAGTGGGTAAAGCTGACTCCGGCACAGGACCTCGCCGCCGGCGAGTACGCAGTGGTCGAGATGCTCGACCCGCAAGAGATGAACCTTTACGTGTGGGACTTCGGCGTCAATCCCAATGCGCCGGCAAACCCGAACACGGTGCAACCGGACAAACCCAACGCGGAAGCGCTGCCGAAATAAGGAAACCGCGACTGTGGAAGGTCGAGCACCGCGGGGATTAGGATGTGGGCGGTTCTGCCTCGGATCCCACAATTCCCACACCCGATAAAGCAATGTTGTCACGCCCCGCCTGCTTCACCTGATACATCATTTCATCGGCGCGTTGCACCAGCGCCTGCGGGGAAACTGCGTCCGCTGGAAAACCTGCAATACCGATGCTGGCCCGAAGGGAGAGCGGCACACCCTCCGCCGCGAGCCATTGCCTGGAGCGGAAAACTGCCATCAGCCGGCGCGCCACTAAGAGAGACCCATCTATTGAAGTTTGGGGCAATAGAATGGCGAATTCGTCGCCGCCATAGCGAAAGGCGGCGTCCACCAAGCGAAGGTTTTCGCGCAAGGCGTGTCCCACCTCACCCAGAAGCTTACTGCCGACCAGGTGTCCATGCTCATCGTTCACCCGCTTAAAGTAGTCGAGGTCAAGAAAGAGGAGGCTGAACTCATACCCGAACCGTTTTGAACGATGTACCTCGTCAGAAAGCGCGGTAAACAAATGGCGTGCGTTGTACAAGCCAGTACAGTCGTCGGTGATGCTGAGTTCCTGGATGCGCCGGACAGCGCGGGCGTTCTCGATGGCGATGGCGGCGTAATCGGCCAAGGTCCGTAACAGCATCTCGTTGCGCTTATACACTCGCATATCAATATTCACCATCTGGATGATGCCCAGGACTTTGCCACCCGTCCGCACCGGCATGCAGACCGCGGAACACCCTTCTTCGAAGAAATCGTGACCGCTAGTGTGCTGGACGCGCTCGTCCAGGGCCACGTCTGGAATGACCAGCGGCGCGCCATGGTTGATCACCCATCGTGCCAGGCTCTCACCCGATGTCAATTGCAAGGCGTTGAGGTCCTCGCAACCTTTGCCGACCGCAGCCGCGTAATAGAGTTCGTCCGAGGCCTCGTCCAGCATGAGCACAGACCAGGTCGCCGGCTCAAAATAAGCGGCCATCTTCTGCATGATGGTTTGCAGAATGGTGTCCAGATCGAGCGAAGAGGTCAGGGCTTTGGCGACGTCGTGAAATATCTTCAGCTCGTAAAACTGCCGATCATTGTCTGTGGCTGGAAGCGACATGCAAGAACCTGGCGCAGATCTTGTCTGCCCTCGGTAAAAGGGAATCGGGACCGGCGGACCTTGTGCAAACGATCCAAGTTCAACAAATACACGCCCGCCTTCTACGTATTTTACCGGACAGTGCAGTTTGGCGGCCTAAATTCCAGCAGGGCGAGCTACCCTCCTAGCGGTTGCCAGCCGGTTTGACACTGCCTGCGCCACTTTCTATGATCGGCACGGGAGCTTGATAATTTCAAGTGTATAAGTCGTTGGAGCAGACTGAGCCTGAAATGGGTGCATTCGGCGAAGGGTTGCGGCGCGAGCGCGAGATGAGGGGCATCTCCCTCGACGAAATCGCCGCCACCACCAAGATTGGGACTCGCCTGCTCCGCGCCTTGGAAGAGGAACAGTTCGATCTCCTCCCGGGCGGCATCTTCAACAAGGGCTATGTTCGCGCCTATGCGAAGTACGTCGGAATTGACGAGGAGAAGGCCATCGCCGGCTATTTGCAGGCCGCGCAGGAAGCGGTGCCGGGCGGCCATGCAGTTGCCGACCAAGACCCTTCCAGCCGATTCGAGCGATCCAGCCGCGAAGAGGCGAGTGCCGGGCGCCGATCTCCATTGCCCGTGGTTCCCATACTGATCGCTCTGGTTCTGGTGGCGGGGACCGTCGGCGGCTGGCGAGTTTACCGGGAGCGTCAACTTGATCGGCGGCAGCGAGCCGCGATCACGGCGCCGCAGGATACGGCGCTGCGCGCGCGCACTTCCAGCCCTCCACCAGCAAGCGTGTCCACTGCGGAAAAATCGTCGTCGCCTCCGACCGGTCCTGACACGAGTAATCATGCAGGAACAGACGTTACCACCAGCGCAAAACCAACCGAGGCCAAAGCTGGCACGCAAATGACACCACCGGCTCCCATCAGTCTTGCAACCGTGACAAACAACGTTGCAAATCCCGCAGGTGATACGCCCTTCGAATTGACGGTCCGCCCCAAGAATCGCGCCTGGGTTTCCATTAAGTCCGACGGTAAGTTTGTAGTTCACGGCATCATCCAGCCGCCGGATGTGAAGACGGTCCGCGCCACCAAGCAGGTGGTCTTTTGGACGGGCAACGCCGGCGCCGTGGAAGTCTCATTCAATGGCAAGAACGTTCCTCTGACCGGCGGCGAAAATGAGGAGCGCGTGCTCGTCTTCAATTCGCGTGGACTGCTGCCACCGTCGGCCTCCCAATGACGCGCTCTGGCGGCGCACCCTCAGACCGGCCCACCAGCAAGAACCTTGGTGAAAACGTGGTGCGCATCGAGGCCGAAGCGCTGCGCGCTCTCGCTGACCGTCTGGCGGGACCGATGGCGGCAGATTTTGAACGGGCGGTCGAGTTGCTCTACGGATGCGCCGGCCGCATCGTCGTCTCCGGCATGGGCAAGAGCGGACTGATCGCGCGCAAGATCGCGGCCACTCTGACCTCTACCGGAAGCCCGGCGCTGTTTCTGCATCCTGCCGAAGCCCTGCACGGCGACCTTGGAATGGTGGTCCGTGGCGACGTCGTAGTTGCGCTCTCGGCCAGCGGCGAGACCTCGGAGGTCCTGCAATTGTTGGCAGCCGTGAAGCGGCTCGGCGTCCCGCTCATCACCATGACCTGCGATGAGCTTCACTCTGTTTCCCGAGAGCCACGCAGCCTGTCCACGCTGGTGCAAGCCGCCGACGTTGCCCTGGACTGCTCGGTTGCCCACGAAGCCTGCTCGCTTGGACTTGCGCCCACCGCCTCGACCACGACTATGCTCGCCTTGGGCGATGCGCTGGCGGTGGCGCTCTCGCAACGGCGTGGATTCAAGGAAGAGGACTTCGCCAGCCTGCATCCCGGAGGCAAACTGGGCAAGCGGTTCCTGCGCGTCTCTGCCCTTATGCACACGGGAAACGCTCTGCCGCAAGTAAAACCCGGAACCGCCATGAGCGACGTGATCTACGAGATGTCGCGCAAAGGCTTGGGAATGACGACCGTGGTCGATCGCAAGAAGCTGGTAGGACTGATCAGCGATGGCGACCTGCGCCGCCTGCTGGAACGGCACGGTAAGAAGGTGTTCGACCTGGCCGCCGCGGAGTGCATGACGCGCTCGCCGCGCACCGTCGGCCCTGACGTGTTCGCCATCGCTGCGCTCGACGTCATGGAGCAGAAGAAGATCACTGCGCTTCCCGTGGTGGACGCAGCCGGCCACCTGCTGGGCGTGCTGCACCTGCATGATTTGTGGGGAACGCAGATGTTGTGAAGAAGCAGTAGCCAGTAGCCAGTAGTCAGTAGCCAGTAGTCAGTAGTCAGTAGTCAGTAGTCAGTAGTCAGTAGTCAGTAGCCAGTAGTCAGTAGTCAGTAGTCAGTAGCCAGTAGTCAGTAGTCGGTTGTCGGTTGTCGGCTATCAGCTATCAGCTATCAGCGGTCAGCCGCGAGCCGCGGAGCGGCGACATTTGTTTTAGCCGTGGGCGTAAGCCCGCGGCCAAGTGGGAAAACGACCGAGCCGCGGAGCGGCGGCACAATTGCAACACAATCACACAATCTCTGAACGCCTGCTCAGCCAGCAAAAAGGGATGCTGATGGCTGAATGCTGACGGCTGATGGCTGACAGCTCCTCGGTTTGACTGATTCCTGACAACCGACTACTGGCTACTGGCTACTGACTACTGGCTACTGGCTACGCTGTTTCCACGAACGCCAGCACTAGTTCGCGCTCGCGCGGACCGTCAAGTTCGATCAGCACGACCCGCTGCCAGGTTCCCAACAACAGCAAACCGCGATCTAACATCAGCGTCAGCGAACTTCCGATCAGGGCAGACAGGATGTGATCGGGCACGTGCTCCGGGTTATGGGGATGGCGATATTGAAGCTTGGGAATGAGGTGTTCGAACGCATCGAGCATGTCCAGATCAGTTCCGGGGTCAAGATCGGCGGTAGTCAAGGCGGCCGTTGTGTGCAGCAGACTCAATTGGCATACCCCGGTCTTGTCGCCATACTGCTTCCACAGAATTGCCTCAAGCTGCTTGGTTACATCCACGATCTCGCGCCTTTTGTGGGTTTTGATCGTAAGCCGATGCATGACTCACCTACTGACTCGGCGTGAACAATTGCAATCGCACCCGCCACGCCACCCGAGGCGTGCTGGAAGTCTAACAAATCGAAGGACACCATTGTCTCCATGGACCTCCCACGAAGGTTGACAGGAGGCCTGCTGCGGACTACATTCCAGACGCAAGCTGTGTGTTCCCCTCAACCCTTGGCGCCCCACCATGCACCTCGGTTCTACCGACTTTCTTTTTGGAGATTAATACTCATGAACTCGCGCAAATTTCTGCTTGGCAGCCTGTGGTGCAAGCAGCTGATTTTGGGCACGGCCAGCGGCGTACTCGGGTTCGTGGGCTCGCCAAGGATTTCACGCCGGACGTTGAGATTCGACTTCTGTAGAGCCAATTCCGAGCTTCCCG
>Ga0208034_1000157_pt1 | contig 64000 bp, 60 predicted proteins | sample June2015DPH_8_10_FD_184699 | JGI IMG/M metagenome (GOLD analysis project Ga0208034, IMG submission 184699) | Peatland microbial communities from SPRUCE experiment site at the Marcell Experimental Forest, Minnesota, USA - June2015DPH_8_100... | ecosystem: Environmental > Terrestrial > Soil >...
CCTCGCGCAGGTGTTAGATGAGATGTACAAAAAGACCGTTGCTCCGCTGGGGTGAATAGGACTCCCTGCATTACAGCAGGGATTCTCTTTTTATTTTCTGAAAACCGGTGCGTTTGCGCAGATGAATATTTTGCGGGAACGAAGTGAGTTCAGACATCATCGATTTTACAAGAACCAACAAAGGAGGCGGCATTATGGAGGCAAAAGGAGATAAAGACCAAAAAATGAAAAGCGAACGGCAGGAGGATGTTTCCGTCCTCCTTAGAGAAGAGCGTCTCTTCACTCCGCGGAAGGAAGTGACTGATCTCGCGTACGTGCAAGACTGGGACGCCGAGCTCGCTGCAGGAGAGGACATCGAGGCGTACTGGGCCGAAAAGGCACAGCAGTTCGAATGGTTTGCGCCGTGGACACAGACTCTGGATACGAGTGGGGCACCGTTTTACAAATGGTTTGTCGGCGGCAAAACGAATATCACCTACAACGCCGTGGACCGGCACGTTCGGACCGACCGGCGCTACAAGCTCGCGGTCCTCTACGTCAATGAGCGCGGCGACGAGCGGAAGGTCACGTACTATGAGCTGTACAGGGAAGTCAACAAGGCAGCAAACGCACTCAAAAAACTGGGAGTGAAAAAGGGGGATCGCGTTGCGCTCTACCTCCCGCCGTGCGTCGAATCTGTCGTTTCCATGCTTGCCTGCGCGAAGATTGGGGCCGTGCATAACGTCGTGTATGCCGGGTTCAGCGTGCACGCCTTAGCTGAGCGAATTAACGACGCAGAGGCAAAGGTGTTGATAACGGCGGACGGAACGTTCAGGCGAGGACAGGTGATCGACCTAAAGGCGGTCTCAGATGAGGCCGTCAGCAGCTGCCCGAGCGTCGAGACGACGATCGTCGTAATGCACGCGGGGAATCCGGTGACGATGTCTGACCTGAGCGGAAAAGAGGTGTTTTTTCACACCCTGGTCGAGGGAGAGCCGTCCGAATGTCGGGTCGAGCCCATGGACGCCGAAGACATCCTCTACATCCTGTACACCTCGGGGAGTACAGGAAAGCCAAAGGGCGTCGTGCACACCACAGGCGGCTACATGGTTGAGACCGCGACTTCGCTTAAGGACGTCTTTGATATCCACGACGATGACCTGTGGTGGTGTACGGCGGACATCGGGTGGGTCACGGGACACAGCTACATCGTCTACGCACCGCTGCTCCTGGGGACCACAACGCTCGTCTATGAGGGCGCCCCCGACTACCCGCAACCTGACGCCCTTTGGAGCATCGTTGAACGGTACGGGGTCACGAAGTTCTACACCGCCCCAACGGCAATTCGGCACTTGATGCGGTTTGGCGACAAGTGGCCGCAGTGTCGTGACTTAAGGTCGCTCAGAATACTCGGCACCGTCGGGGAGCCAATCAACCCGGAGGCGTGGATGTGGTACTACACGCACGTCGGTAACGAGCGCTGCCCGATAATGGACACGTGGTGGCAAACCGAAACCGGAAGCTTCATGATATCCCCGTTGCCGACGGCTCCGCTGAAACCCGGATCGGCGACCAAGCCATTACCAGGGATCCGCGCAGACGTGGTCGATAAGGACGGGAAACCGGTGCCTCCCGGGAAGGGTGGCTTTCTTATCATAACCACTCCGTGGCCTTCTATGCTCAGGACGCTCTACAACGACCCTGAACGGTACGTGAAAACGTACTGGGAAGTGATTCCCGGTGGCGTTTACTGCCCAGGGGATATTGCGCGAAAGGACCAGGACGGGTACCTCTGGATTCAAGGGAGGGCCGATGACGTGCTCAAGATCGCCGGCCATCGGGTCGGAACGAGCGAGGTCGAATCTGCCTTCGTCAGCCACGCCGCTGTGTCAGAGGCCGCGGTCATCGGGAAACCCGATCCGATACGAAACGAGGTCATTAAAGCGTTCCTCATCCTCAAGGAAGGACGTACCGGTGATGCGCACTTGATGGAGGAGCTTAAGAAACACGTGCGACACGAGTTAGGACCGGTTGCCGTGGTCGGAGAGATCGTCTTCGTGCAATCCCTTCCCAAGACGCGCAGCGGGAAGATCATGCGGAGAGTGCTCAAAGCACGAGAGCTTGGTATTGACGCCGGTGACGTGACGACGCTTGTGGAATGAGACTTTGTGAGGTCGTGTCCGGCACAAGGGCCATTGTACAAGCAGGCGACGAATGTTATATGGGAACTAAAGTGGCTGCAGGAGCACACATCGTAAGAGGGGTGCTCCTTTTCTTTTGACTGCTGCTGTGCATACGTGATTCCCTAAGTAATGTGATCATTTTGGCATTCGCACGGTGACCGGTTAGTTTCCCACCGCACAGGTAGACCTCTTACGCTGCCGTTTCATGCGATGCATATATGATGAATTGTCAGCGGTATGAGAGGTACGCGCTTTGCAGGCTGCGCGGCGATAAAGAGCAGGTGCCGTATTGTGAGGAATACCGCCGGCCTCGTATTATCAGGGACTAGTTTGCCTATGTCGGTTAGTTTTTTACTGAACCAAGATGTGCTGAGGACCGTCGGGAGCGTTAAATTGGACTCCTTTAATCTCGCTTGAGATCCACTTCTTATGAGTACTATGTATTTTGCCACTAGCCGTATATCGACGCCTTCCGCACAGCGCACCGGCGACCCGATCTCCTGTCGCTTCTCGATCAGCAGGACGTCGCAGTCCTCAGCAGCGGTCCGTGCTGCGATAGAGCCTCCGGGACCCGCCCCCACCACGACGACGTCATACTCCTCTTTCATGGTATGTCCGACACCAAATCAGAGAAGGTGCCGTATCATAAAGAGCAATTTTGGATCCTTCTTAAGCAGGCGCGCTATGATCCCCTTCATCGTCATCTCTTCGGGCGTTACGCCATGCATAACGTTTATCACCCTGTTGAACTCTTCATCGGACCGATGCACCACGAACTCCTTCGCTTTGTACATGCGCTTTCGCTGCTTGCCATACGGATTGTTGTTAAACTCGGTCTCATACTCGCGGAGCACCTTCGTCGAGGCATCTTTCTGTTGTACCGCTTTGCGTGCAATTCTGCCCGCGGTGATGCCACTATCGAGCGCCGGTATGATCCCCCCACCGCTTAGTGGCTCGGTGTGACGCGCGGCGTCCCCCACGAGCATGACTCCATCGCTCGTTAGAGCTCTCAGCCCTTCGCTTACCGGAACGCCCCCCATCACGAGTTCAACGGGCTGCCCGTCAGGGAATTTGTCTGCGACAAATACATTTAGGTAATCGATCGGGCGCTTATCCGTTATCTTGCTGCCAAGCACCCCAAGTCCGACGTTGGCTGCGCGGTCGCCCTTTGGGAAGATCCACGCGTAGCCGCTCGGCGAGTATCGGCTGCCTAAGTAAAAATCAAGCGTCTCATCTCGTACGTCCACGTTATCCATATGGTATTGAGCGCAGCTCTCAATGTCTCTGAGCTTTAAAGTGGTGTTGAGCCCAGCCCACCGGCCGACCTGCGACTCGACGCCGTCTGCGCCGATCACCACCTTCGAGCGGACCTCAAAGTCCTCCCCCAGCCTGTTCATCCTGACACCCTTCACTACGCCATCTTCCGTGATGAGCCCCGTCGCACGCGTGCGCACCATAACGTGTGCGCCTGCCCGCGCCGCTTCTTTGGCGAGCTGTCGGTCGAAGATCTTGCGCTCCAGAACATATCCCAATGGCTCTTCGGTGTGTATCATCTCAGGTGAGACATCGACAGCTGTGCCATCAGGGGCGTTTATGCGGATAGCGTTGATCTCACACGCAACCCATTTCGGGTCTGGCGCCCTTTCAAGAAGCATGGAGAACGGCGGTCGTGGAACGCCTTCCGCACAGCGCACCGGCGACCCGATCTCCTGTCGCTTCTCGATCAGCAGCACATTACACTCCTCGGCAGCAACCCGTGCCGCGGTAGAGCCTCCGGGACCCGCCCCCACCACGATGACGTCATACTCGTCTCTCACGCTTCCCCCTCCTGTGCCGTGAGGGCCCCTACGGGACAGACCGATACACACGTGGCGCACGTCGTGCACGCGTCGCTTATTCTGAGGCAGGCCTCCACGAGCTCAATTGAATTTGTCGGACAGACCGCCACGCAGGCACCACAGTGCCCGCACTTATCGATGTTTACCGTGATCATTCGCAACCCTCAGGCGGGCGATTTGGACGAACAGAGAGAGAACGGCACGTGTAAATAAAGACTTTGCCCCTACACTGACAGTCCAGACGTTGTTTAAAAGTAGCATGACGTCGCTCGCAAATGCTGCGCTGACCTTCGCTAATGCCAGCTCGCGAATTCACGCGCCGTTCACGACCCATCACCCAAACGCACCAGCTAGTAAGGCCACGGGCCCCTACACCACATGACAGATTATATACCTACTCAATTATGCCGCGTTCATTAACAGTAATGCTTAGGTGCGTTCTCAAGAGCTAGGGAACGAGGGTCTTTGCAAAAAGACATTTGCGTATTGAGCTTTGGGGCGGATAATTTTGCTTGTTAGCAATAGAGATCTCCATCTGATGTAGGCGAACTCGTTATTTAGACTATCTTACCTTTTGCAGGTAACATGATTTGTGACGAGGTTTTCACGGGTGATAGTCGAATTCGCGCCTCCTCAGGCGGCCCCGGCCGGAAGCGCGCAATGGGGCAGCAATCAGAGAAGGTGACGCAACATGAGCAGAAGCTTCGGATCCTTTTTAAGCAGACGCATGGTAATCCCTTTCGGGCTCATCTCATCGGGCTGTATACCTTGAAATGCGTGTGCAATCCTATTGAGGTCCTCATCGGACCGACTTGCAATAAACTCCTTGGCTTTATACATGCGCTTGAGTAGTTTGCCAAATGTGCTCATCCACTCGGTCTCATATGCACTAAGCACTCGAACTGAGGCATCGTTTTCATGCACGGCTTTGCGAGCGACTCTCCCGGCAATCGCTCCACCGTCCATCGCGGTCATAATTCCGCCGCCGACCAAGGGTAGTGTGTGATGTGCAGCATCACCAACGAGCATCAGCCCGTCACTGACTATGGTCTTGAGCGCGTCGCTTACGGGGACGCCCCCCATAACGAGCTCGACGGGTTGTCCTTCGGGAAACTTATCCGCTACGAACTCATTGAGATAGTCGATCGGACGCTTCGCGTTTAAGCTGCTCCCTAGGACGCCGAGCCCGATGTTTGCCGCTTGCCCACCTTTGGGGAAGATCCACGCGTAGCCACGGGGAGCGTACTGTGAGCCGGTGTAAAACTGGAACATGTCTTGGGCGATGTGTACGTTTTCCACGTGATACTGGACGCAGCTCTCAATGTCTCTGAGCTTAAGGGTCGTATTCATCCCACCCCACCGGCCGACCTGCGACTCGACGCCGTCGGCCCCGATCACGACCTTTGAGCGGACCTCGAAATCATCCCCCAACCGGTTCATCTTGACGCCCTTCACTGCGCCGTCTTCCATTATGAGCCCCGTCGCACGCGTGCGCACCATAACGTGTGCGCCTGCCCGCGCTGCGTTCTTGGCGAGGGCCCGATCGAAGATCTTACGCTCCAAGACAACGTCAGGTGCCTGTAGCGGCTGCTCTCGTAGTTCTAACGTCGTCCCGTCGGGAGCGATGAGTTGCATGCCTTTGATCTCGCTCGAAATCCACTTCTTGTCCGGCGCTAGGTATGTTGCCGCACTTCCAATACTGACGGCTTCCGCACAGCGCACCGGCGACCCGATCTCCTGCCGCTTCTCGATCAGCAGCACATCACACTCCTCAGCAGCGGTCCGCGCCGCAACAGAGCCTCCGGGACCTGCACCCACTACGACAACGTCATACTCTTCTCTCATGCGTCCTCCTCCTGTGCCGTGAGGGCCCCCACAGGACAGACCGATACGCACGTGGCGCACGTCGTGCACGCGTCGCCTATCTTGAGGCAGGCCTCCACGAGCTCAATTGAATTTGTCGGACAGACCGCCACGCAGGCACCACAGTGCCCGCATTTTTCAATGTTTACCGTTATCATTCGCAACCCTCAGGCGAAGCTGGTCAGAAGCGCGCGGAGCAAAGGGGACGTATAAGTGCGCTTTCCCGTCTTCACGAGCGGTACCGACCTGATCAATCTTAAGGATTCTTAAAGAAATAAGTGGTTGCATCAGGTTCGACCTGCGTTCGACTTGGTCCAAAGGAGACCCAGCGATTAGCCAACAAGCAGCTGCTATACGACCGAGGTCCCAACCGCTTTTTTCATCCTTCCTTGCGATCGGCTCTCCTTCATCACGGTCCGAGTCGGGATAAATGCCCGCGCGCTAATTGCACCAAGCATGTGCAAATATTGTCCCCAACCATGCCTAAAAGAAGGTCGCGGCGCCAACGAAACACACTACCGATGATCAATTCCGCTTGAACATAGCGTCGATGGCGGGCTTGAATCGAACGGAGAAGAGATCTCATTTCGGGATTGAAGGAGTCGTTAAAGAAGCTTGAGCTGCTAACGTCATAGTGTGCATACCATTCTACAGAAACAGTCGAGCCACCTCTACGTTTAAGCGCATCAACCCGGCAAGCTGATCGCGACTCGACTTACGTTAGCACCGCTTCGGCCACAGAATCTCGCTCACAGACGCCACGAAACCTATGTCAGTAGTGCTTTACTAAATCCAGGCCACCACTGCCATCGTCGTCCAAAAAAGCGCGTTCCACAGTGTGAAGGCCCTGAAGGCAGTTGTCAGCTTTTTAATCTGTTCGGGCTTCCCCCAATACCTCGCCTGAGCGAGGGCCCATACCGTGAATGCGCCCGTCACCACCATGAACGGCCACGCCCAGTGCGCATAGAGGAAGGTGTACGTACTGATAAGGAAGAACGCAACAGCGGACGTGATAGTGAGCACTTTATTCATAGAGGGCGTGAACGTGACAAAGAGGGCTTTCTGTGGGATTCTCACTTCATTTAATACCTGACCGATCCCTGCTATGGTCACATGAATCAGGGTGAGCAGCCACGGCAGCGCCGTGAGGATAGTCCCAGGAGCAACGGCAAGCCACGCTACCGGAGTCATCGTCGCTATGGGTATCAATCCAGTAAGAGCACCAATATGATCTCGTGCGTAGGTCACGTAAACGACATTCAGCGCAAACAAGATAAGCACCCCCACCAAGAAGGCCAAATTGAAGACCACGCCAGCTATCACGAGCGTGAGTCCTCCCACGATAAGCATATAGACTGCCATTACCCGTCTCGAGAGCAAACCGGTTGGCAACGGTCGCATGGGCCACTTCTTCCTATCCCGCTCGACGTCCCAGACGTCGTTGAATACTTGTACAAATATGCCCCCTAGAAGCGTCGCGAAAAAAAAGATTAAGAACTTCGCATCAATTAGTCCGCCTGCTACCGCATAGGGAGCCGCCAAGACAGGAAAAATCATTACCCGTATCAGCACGCTGTGCATGCTGACGAACCCAATGATCTTGTTTTTGAACGTGCGTTCGCGAGGCGCAGCTGCTCCAGCTAGGACCGCCATCGCAGGAATCTTCACGTGGCCCGGAGGGCCTGGCGTTCTTGGTCGTTTGAGGGCGTGCGCGCCCTCGTCCGTGTGAACTTTGCTTTCGTCCATGGACATCTCCTCACAACCGTATCGCCTGATAGTCTATAACTCGGTGTCCTCATAGCCCATGATTTATTAAGTTATCGTGCCAATTCTGGGGGTTATCTCAAAAGGGGAGCCAAGAATAGATGTGGACGGCTGAGATGATTCTGTATTTGATTGTGCCGTCTTTGCCACGAATCGAAGGAGCTACGGCCTCTTATAGCATATGGCAGACTATACGTTGCCACATTGTGGCCGGATTTTGTCTTGTTACGACTAGCGTAAGGGCCTAAAAATAACGCTTGTACCGGCGGGCATGTCGCCTTCACATGAAATAAAGGCTCAATTTCACCGGTATATAAACGCATATGACGAAATGAATACGTCGGCGTAGTCCGGACCTATAAGCCTCCTTTTTGATTCGGAGCTACATCCTTTCGCGAATTAACTTCTCCATGTCCGGTCCCGCCTTTTGCAAATCGGCGAGCGTCAGCACCGGCGTCATATCAAGGTCAGCCTCCCAATCGAGCCACGGCGGCTCGGTCACTGCGATCATCCTGTCGATGCTCGGCATATCCAGCACGAAGTACAGCGCCCGCTGCCCGTCGCCGGGCGTAAGGTACACCTCCTCTGGCTTCACGTCATCAACATACTTCATGAGTTGTTTGAATAACATCCCCGTTTTTATGAGGGAGTTGGCTTTACCGTGGGGTATTACGCATTTCACCAAAAAACGCATATGGGGTCTATAGCGTGCATCCATAAATTAGTTTCGTGCTTCAGCCTTGCGACCTGCTGCATACTCATTTAAGATCGAGTTAAACGATCCTCTAGTGCATCACGAGATACGAAATGCGTAGCACACGACATCACGCTTAATGCTTGCAAAATCCGCTAGTATTACTCATCATCGACAAGGTGGTCGAGACCTCTTTTTATGAGCGGAACCGCAACCAGCGCAATAGGAAACGCGATGAGAACGGCGATTGGGGTGCCAAATAGGACCGCCTCTTGAAAAGCTTCAGGCGGAGCGTTCATATATGACATGATCGTGTTCATCGGCACGCCTATGGCGATTGACATTAAGAAAGCAAAGACTACGCCGTAATATTTCCGCTTCAACTCACTTCCGTCCTTTATCGCTCACGTCTCGCCAGCCTGCGCTAGAGAAGCTTGCGTTCGGTATAGTTAGCAATAGTTCACACGTTGTTTTGTGGGAGGGTTTAAGTAAACTTCTGCCGAATTGAGCGTTCGTGACGTTCGCGGTCCTAGTTGATCGGTTTCTTCGGACTGAATATCACGCTCTTCTCTTTAGCATGATGACAGCCAACACGAGAAACGCCGAGGCAAATACGAGTAGAGCTGCGATATCGATCCAAATCATGCTGAGTCCCCACCCTCGCATCATCACTGACCGCATAGCCTCAACAGCATACGTGGTTGGAATGAGGTACGATGCTGGTCTTAGCCACTCCGGGATCGCCTCAAGTGGCCATATGATTCCTGAAAGGAGAACAGCCACGAGAATAAGAAACGGCGCAAATTGACCTGCTTCTCGTTCGCTTCGCGCCACGCTTGAGAGTAATATCCCGAGTGCCTGTGAAACGATGGCAAGCAGCGCGATTGTCGTAAATGCAAGAGCGATATTGCCTTCTATCGTAATGTTAAACAGAAGCACCCCCACTGCGAGAAGCAATGCAGACTGTATAATACCGAGCGTTCCATAGGCTATCGAATAACCAGCGACAAGCTCACTCTCTCGCAGAGGCGAAGCGAGGAGCCGTGGGAGTGTGCCGGACGTGCGTTCTCCGACAAAGGCTTCAAGGGTGAGCAGTGTCGTGATGTTCCAGATGGCAAGGCACGCGAGGCCTGGACAGAAGAAGTCGATGAAACGCGCATTCTGCCCATAGATTGCATTGCTCGTGTCAACGGATAAGCGTGGAGTTTGCCCGGTCTCGTTCGCTGTTTTTAACACGGCAGCATTCACTGCGGTAGTGACTGCACGGGAGACGTCTATGTTGCTATTGTCGGTTAACACCTGAATATTGACCTGTCCTTGGCGGGCTACCGCTTGGTTCGTCACGTTAGCAGTGGGCGTCGCGGTCTCATTAGCAGTCGTGTTAGCGACTGGTGGAGGTGACTGTGCAGTACCCGAGACACTCTCGGTCAGATTATCTGGGAACACGATTACCGCATATGCTTTACCATTTTGCACCGCGGCGATAGCTTCACTTTTATTTGTAGCATTCTCCAACTTAAGGGTCGTCTTATCAATATTTGCAATAACGCGGTCTGATATACTCTTGTTTCCAAAGCCCCCTCCGTTATCGTTGTTGACCACGAGCACGCGCACGTCTTTTACGTCACCTTGAAATACAAAACCGAAAGCAACCATAAAGCCGATCGGCACTAAGACGATGAGGGCAACGGTGCGTTTGTCATTTTTCAGGTCCATGAATATGCGTCTGGCGACCGCAGCTGCTCGTCTTATATTCATCGTCTCGCCTCTTGCGACAATACCAAAAATGCGTCTTCGAGAGAATCTGTTTGAGTTAGGTCGAGGAGCCCGTGAGGTGACCCCTCGGCGATAAGCTTTCCCGCGTGCATGAATCCAACGCGATCGCAGCGACGCGCTTCATCCATGTAGTGTGTCGTGATGAAAACGGTAGCTCCGCCACCTTTTAGCCCTTCAAAATAGTTCCAGAAAGATTCCCGCAGCTGCGGGTCGACACCAACGGTTGGCTCATCGAGGAACAAAAGGGGGGGGTCATGTAGTAATGCACACGCGAGAGAGACACGACGCTGCGTGCCACCGCTCAAATTGTGGACAATGGTGTCCCGTTGATCCTCAAGGTTGATCAGCCTCAGGAGCTTTTGCTCGCGCTCATCGATCCGGTTCTTAGTGAGGCCGAAAATCGCACCGTAGAACGCCACATTTTCATGTACGCTTATGTTCGTATACAGCGCAAGCTCTTGGGGCATGTATCCGACGAGGAGCGCGATATCAGCGTTGGGGACCCGCTTGCCGAGGACATAGGCCTCCCCTGCCGATGGCTTGAGCAAACTGCATAGGATCTTGATGAGCGTCGTCTTTCCCGCAGCGTTTGGACCTAATAGTCCAAAAATTTCGCCTTTTTTCACCCGAAGGGTGAAGTTTTCAACCGCTCGAGCGTCGCCAAAACGTTTTTCAAGACCAATTGTTTCGACGTAGTCCTTCTCCATAGACCCTATATACTTATGGCGCGTTCATTAATAATTATATTTAGGTGCGATCTCAACAGCTAGAGAACGAGGGTGGTCTGCTTAAAGACATTTGCGTATTGAGCTTTGAGGCGTGATAATTTTGCTTGTTAGAAATAGCTATCTCCGCCTGATATAGGCGACGCTCATAGTCAGTCGTGAGTACCTAGACTCTTTCCTGATAGCATTCATCAGCAGCGCCCGACAAGTTTGCCCAACTTGCGTTGCAACACGCTTAGTTTTCACACCGTGTTTGGTGAGAACTAAACGCATAATGTTTTGCTGGCCACGCTTTTGACCTTAACGCCTCTGAACGACTTCTTATGCAGCATTAGTCAGCTCTAGCTGGAGTCAAAAAGGCTGTTGTTCCCGTACTCGTGCCCATAGAATCGTCAGTGGCGCAGTCCCCCGCAAAATCAAAAAATCAATCCAAAAAATGGCAATCAGGCTATATCTGTTGACCCGCGTTTAAAAGCCCCTCGACATAAAATAGAGAAGAAAATAATGGTTTATGAGTAGTGGGTGACGATGGATTTAGAAAAAGCAACTTCGTACATTGACGCTCTATACGAAAAAAAGGGGCTCAGTAAAAAGGGATACATTGAGGCCACGGAGTTACAGGAATTTCGGAACCGTAGTGGATGATGACGTGTCGAGGATGCTTTATGTCTTAGCTCGCCTGACGCGCCACGAAGGATTTTAGAAATTGGAACGAGTATAGGATATTCAACAGTATCAATAGCGAAGGCTGTGAAAGGACATGACGGCAAAATCCTTACTATTGAGTACGAGCAAAACGTTGTACAGCAAGCGATGAAGCATTTTGAACGTGCTGGGGTTGCACGGAACATTGAAGTGAAAATTGGTGATGCACGCGAAATAGTTCCGCGAATTCGAGAACACTTTGATTTAATATTTCAAGATGTTGGTGATAAAGAGCTGTTCCCTTTGTTGTTTGACGATTGCGTTCGTCTTTTAAGACCTGGCGGGCTCCTTTTGGTAGAAGACACGCTGTTTCCCGTTATGGGTCTGGATAACAGGGGGACTCGTTCCGTTGCACCCATACAAAAGTTTAATGAAATGGTTGCAGATAGCTCCTTTTTAGAAAGCACGATACTACCGATAGGCGACGGATTAACCATAGCTGTAAAAGTGAGCTAGCGAGTGTTTTTTATACAATACTACTCCCAACAAAACTGTGCTACACAAAACATCCCCAGAAGATTGTTCATATAGCCTCTAAGAATCGCAGGTGGCTTTCCTTTTCATTCTAATGATCTAACGTTATGCTGCAGATAAAATCGACAAAATTCCGTCATCAGTGCTCGCTCGTGTGGGTACCGCGGCAAGCCTCAATACTGTTCTTTCCCGTTACCACATCGAGGCTTACGTTTTTAACGGCCGCCCGGTTACGAGATCGCGCGATTTGAGCTGTAAACGAAATACTCAAAGAAGTCTGAAGGACACAAAATGACAGTCGAGGAAAACGCTCATTCGCGCATCGACTACGAGTGGATTGCGCTTTCCGTAACGACCATTGGCGTGTTGATGGCGTCGATCGATGGGTCCGCCGTGATCATCGCGCTGCCCACGATCTTAGCGGACCTGCAGGCGAGTTTTATCACCATGATGTGGGTACTCTTGGGGTACCTGCTTATCGTCGCGGCCATTGTACCCGTGGTGGGCAGGCTCGCCGACATACTGGGGCGTAAGAACCTTTATAACATCGGCTTTGTCATCTTCACCCTCGGGTCGCTGCTGTGCGGGCTGTCGCTCCCGCAGTTCCACGGCGTTGACTTGTTGGTGTACCGCATGATACAGGGCGTCGGCGGCGCACTGCTCATGACCAACAGCATCGTGATCGTCACCGACGCCTTTCGCAAGGGGAACATCGGGTTCGCCCTCGGCGTGAACGGGGTCGCGTTTTCCGCGGGGTTCCTCCTCGGCCCGCTCGTCGGCGGCGTGCTCACCGCAATTTCGTGGCGTCTCGTGTTTCTCGTGAACGTGCCCATTGGCATTTTCGGCACGATTTGGGGGGTGTGGAAGCTCAGGGAACCGGTCGTTCCGCTCGCGGATCAAATTTTTGATTGGGCCGGAGCCATTACGTTTACGACGGGGCTGACAGCACTCCTGCTCGCAGTGTCGCTCTCTGCGTTTCCCATCACCGGCGTGTGGGTCGTGTACGTCCTGTGCGTGGTCACAGTGGTCTCGTTCGCGGCGTTCATCTTCGTGGAAGGACGCGTCCGTCAGCCGATGCTGAACCTTCACCTCCTGTCTAACCGTGTCTTTACGTACGCCACCGCGGCGAGTGGGCTCAGTGGCCTGGCTCGCGGTGCCGTGCTGTTCGTCCTCATCTTCTTCTTCCAGGGGCCCTACGGGCTTGACCCTCTCACGGCAGGCATTCTGTTGACGCCTTTTGGCGCCGCGCTGTTGGTCACTGCGCCGATTTCAGGACGCCTCTCTGACCGCTATGGGGCGCGGTACCTCGCCACCGGCGGACTGCTTATCGACGCTGGGGCGCTCATCGGGATGGCCACTATCGTGAGCACGACGCCCTATTGGGAGTTAGCCGTCTTAATGGCGCTCATAGGGGCTGGATCGGGCATCTTCTGGTCGCCAAATACGAACGCGGCGATGAGCGCTGTGGAGCCGAACGAGCGTGGCGCGGCGTCTGGCATCCGGACGATGGTTCAAAATACCGGTCAGATGCTCGCCATCGCGATCGCGTTTCCCCTCGTCCTCAGCACGCTTCCCGTAGCGGTCATGTACCACGTCTTTCTGTACGGTGGGGGGCTGAGCAGCGATCCACTAGTTTTGGCAGCCTTTGAACTCGGCATGCACCAGGCATTTCTCGTGTCAGCGGCCATATCTGCGTTGGCCGCGATCATCTCGTTTATGAGGCCGGCAATCACCCCGCACGACGCCACGGCGGCTGCGTAATATAAACGACCCACCAAGCCACCTTGTGCCCTTTATCAGCTTACCGGAGCGCTTTCATTTAGCCAAAAGGAAGCCAAATCGGGCGTCTTTTTAGGGATGTGGCAGCAAGTACCCCGTTGCACGGGTAATCGGGCTTTCAAACAGAGCCGCAGTTGGGTCGAGGATTCCCGGTTCCGGGGCCATCAAGATTGACCTCATGACGCAGCCATTTGGCCATTCGTATGGCCCCGCCACGTACACGCTTATCGCGTACGCGGCCCCCGTCATTTGACAAAATGTGCGTTTTTTTCACAAGCATGCGGCTAAAAAAGGGGCGTCAAACGACTATCGAAGAGCGATACGCACCTATACCATGCTGCATCTATGTATTAGCTTCGCGAGAGGGTGCAGCATCCGGTTTCTGCCGAGGTAAGGGTACGCCTCCCAACTAGACGAGCACTTCTTTAAAAGCTTTTCTTCAGTCATCATCGTCTCTGCGCTACTGAGCGTCAAAATTACGTTTTCTGTATGATTGCTCTTCTTTTGCGCGCGCTTTACGGAACCCACTTGAATATGACCTCTCCATCGCGTGGCGGCGGCGTCTCGGAATCTTTCGCCGGATAGCCGAAAATGAGCGGCACCATTAAACGGTACCCTTCCGGCACGTTCAGCTCTGCCAGCGTGTTCTGATCAGAACCCAGCGGCATCCCCAACCCTATCCAACAGCTGCCGATGCCAAGTGACCGCGCCGCGATCAGCATGTTCTCGGCCGCGGCTGCGCAGTCGTACTCATGCGAGGTATACGGATGCGGCATAGCGAACATGAGGATGAGCACTGGGGCATTGTAGAAGATGTTAAATTCCGGCATTTTCAGCGCTTTTATAACGTTCTCTGGCCGCGTAATCGCGGGGTCAGTGCCCATGTCTAGCCACAATTTTTTCGCTCGCTCGGATAGCATATCGATCATCTCCCTGTTCTTGATGACCACGAACCTCCGCGGTTGGTCCCTCGTGGGATACGGCGCATAGGGCGCATACGTGCCCGCTTTGATCAGTTCTCGAATAATGTCATCGGGCACGTCATTCGGCTTGTAATCCCGCACAGACCTCCTTAGATAGATGTTCTCAAAAACGGCGTTCATAGCATTCCTCCGCCGCCTCCATGGGTGCCGCAACAATTAAGCTTTTGTTACTGTGGACTCGTCAACTGCCGGCACTGCGCGGCATCGTAAAGCCCAAAAGCTTGTTCGTTTACCGGAGACTTTTTTAGGTGGGCCTGATCGACTGAGGCCACCGGCCATACTTACGGGCGCCGCTAAATGACAACGCTTAAGCTGTCACGCCGCCGTTTTGCCGTTTTGATTGGTGATATCAGATGAACCAAAAAACTTGTAGCATTGGTTCTGGTTATCGTGATGCCGGCTCGGCATTGACCACCGCTGGTCTTCCAACAACGGCCACGGAGGCGGCAGCCACGGCAACGTGGAGTTTTTGGAGTCAGCGTTTGCCGTGGTGAGCTGGAAAATAACCAATCCGGCGGTTTGTGACTATGAACGAACTAGAGTATTGTCGAAATTGTGGATCAGCCAATCCGACCAGTGCCACGTCTTGTGCAAACTGCGGTACGACGTTAACGCCCAAGCAGCCGTGGTTCGGACCCAAGCGGATCGGCTACGGGATCAGTCCCAAGACCTGGCAGGGGTGGCTCATCGTTGCCGTCTTCGTTGCCGCCGTGACCGGGATAGCCCTCTGGCTCGCCCGCTGATGATCCACAGCGAGAGGGTCGTGCACAACAGGTATACTTATTTTGGCCGCGGGAGCTCACTAGGTCCCCATTTTTTCGATGAAAATCTGTTAGGAAAGCAGTAGCGAGGTCGCGATTTGTTCTCGTGCGCTTGGCCGACTTCGTTCTGCTGCCATTGAAAATCGTGGGTGAGCGCGCTAGAGTGGCACCACAGCCGTGCAGAAGTTCACCTCTATTGAGAAGGAAGCAGCGCAATGCCGGCAAAGTCGACTGGACACGTCGCACGACCGCGGGCGCTTTTTTTGACAATCATTCACGTTTGAAAACCAGGTTGGGCTCCAACTGATTCCAGCCTTCATCTATCGACAGAGGCATGTGTACACCACTGAGATGTCTGCTATTGTGTTTACGAAACAGGGCTTTCGTCTCAGCTCTCGTCAAGCCCAGCCGCTCTATGTAGACATTTGCGATGTTCACAATGCCGCGTGCAAGAAGGCTTTGCCGTGGCTCAAACGGCGCCTCTGTGTAACGTTCTCGGTCGCGTGGTGTGCCGTATTGTGGACCATTTAAGTCTATATAGCATACTTCGAGATGAGTCGCCAGCGCCTTTCTCAGTTTTTCTTCGTCTTTCTCGGCTTCTTCTTCCAGCAGCAACGCCAAACCTAGACGGGCGTTGCGGAAACGTGCGAAGTTTCCCTGTTTGATGCCTTCCAATCCCTGCCTTTCGTACACGTTACGTCGAATCGTGTGTAGTGCGCTGTGCAGCTGCTCGGGCGCCTCTTTTCCGTGTTTCTCTGTCTGTGCTGTTCTGATCCGCTCAAAGCGCTCTCTATCCGCTTCGGGCAATTCTTCTAGTTCTCGTTTGATCGACCGTTCGTGCTCACTTTCCTCGGTTTGTTCTTGTGTCATGCGTAAATCTCTTCTATCTCCAGAGCGAGACTTGAAGATAGGTTTTTTGCAGGTTGGGCACACACTTTTTTGCTTGGGGCTCTTTTTTCAGTGTTATACCATAGTTATTATTTTGCGCAAGCAGAGGAAGGCGACAAAGAATGGACATTTGCCGTGGCTGATAATGATGTAGGGGTAACTCCAAGCATCAAGAACCAATCTTCGAAGTATTCAGAGGGTTACACGCGCGAGAAGAATACCCTGGGACACGCATAGGACCGTAATTGTCAAAAATCATCGAAAGGCACTGAGGACAAAACCAAGAAATTTTAATGTAAGTTCAAAATAAGCCTATAAGCAGAATCTGATTTTCAAGAAATAGAATCTATATTCAATAATTGAGAAAATAATGCTTTAGATTGAAAAGTTGGGGCGAATGGTGTTAATTTTGAAGGAAGATACACTTAAAAGCTGGAATGATGGGCCAGTAAAACAATCCATCCTTGATTTTCTAGAATCGTCCGTAGAAGAAGGCCCGAACTATGTCAAACCTGAAGCTCGGATCGCCACTTTCGATAACGACGGGACACTGTGGGTAGAGAAGCCGATGCCGGCCCAACTGGAATTCCTGTCCAGAGTTTTTACTGTTACAGCTCAGAATGATCCCTCTTTGAGGAGCCAGCAGCCTTACAAAGCCTTTCTCGAGAGAGACAAGACCTTTCTCCAAAAGGCAGTTGAACAAAACCCTGAGGCTATGGTTGCTCTTGAAAATGCTTTTGCACGGGAGTGGCCCGGCAAAACGCCCGATGAGTTTGAAGCTGAGGTGAAAGAGTTTTTTGCTACTGTAAAACAGCAGAAATTCTCGGCGAATTTCACCGAACTTGTCTACAAACCTATGCTAGAGCTTTTTGACTTGTTGAAGAATTACGAATACCGGGTGTTTGTGTGCTCCGGTGGTACTCGTGATTTCATGCGTGCAATCTCTGAGGAAACATGGGGACTCTTCAAAGAGAACGTAATAGGCACAGATTCCGAGTATGAATACGATAAAGGCACGTTAAAGAGGGTTAGTAAACTTCTTGGAGCAATTGCGATAGGCCCTGGAAAAGTCGAGCATATATTCGCCCAAACTGGGCTCTTACCTGTTCTTGCAGCGGGTAATGGTGACGTAGATATAGAAATGTTGGAATCTGCCAAATTCAGGTTATTCATACACCACGACGATGATGAGCGCGAATACGCCTACGAAGATGGGGCGGAGAAGATATTCGCCATCGCCAAGGAAAAAAATTACACCATTGTCAGTATGAAAAACGACTGGAAGGAAATCTTTAGATGAAAGGCGACCCCGAATACGCTGTGCTTTTAAGGGATTTTGGCGTTGAATGCGCGAGCGCCTTCAGTTTGCAGACGATGTGAGTTCAGGGGAGCTGCAACATATTTCGACGAGTTGATTACCACATCGTGCTGAAAAGAGCACGGAGTTCGACGGAACATCACAGAGACGCTCGGAGAGCTGGAAGAAGCGTGAATACGGTTGAACCCCCTCACGCACACGTTGAACGAAAGCTACCAAGTGCCGCCGAGAACGTGAAGAGAGCGTATTGCTGGGTAGTCGCATCCCGCTTTAGCGTGGCGGGGGGAAATTTATAGACTTCTAACAGTTCGTTTGGCATCGCAGCATCAGGATGGAGATCTGGGTAAAGATTGGCGTGTAACGTATTACGCATAGCGGCGCCGCGTTCCTAATCATTGTGATTCGGCGTCCGCAACGACCACTCTACCACCGATTTGACCCTGGTTTCAAGTCTGAGTAGTTGAAGCCAGTCTTTACGTATCTACCTACTCAGCCCTGCGCTGCTTTTTGTGACTCATAAGGGGGGAAAAACGCGTGAAAAGTCTTTTATTCAACTCAAATCATTCGTTCATATCAATTAAGGAGAAACAGCATGGTAGACATATTCGGCCGTAAGAAGCGCGCACTCCACGACAAAGCGGTGATCCCGCTTATCGGCGCGCTCCAAGATTCCGACGACGGCGTGAGAAAAGCAGCTGCCGAAGCCCTCAGCAAGATCGGCGATGCGCGCGCCGTCATCCCCCTCGCCGATCTGATGAGCGAGGGGGATACTGATACCGGTGAAGCGGCCCGACTTGCCTTCCACGACACCATCAAGGCTTCCGAAGAGAACGCGGTCGATCCCCTCGTACAGCTCCTCCAACATCCAAGTCCCAGGGTGCGCCGTGAGGCGGCTATTGAACTCGGCGATCTCGCAACCCCCGCACTCGAAGGGTTCGGTGAAAGCCTTAGGGAGAGCTTGAGCACCACCGGAGAGGTAGTCGGCGAGAAACTCCAGCCAGCGGCTGAAAAAGCGAAGGACGTTGGCGGGCAGACCGCAGAAAAAGCGTCGGAGGCCATCGACTCAGCGAAAACGAAGGTGGCAGAGGCGCAGCGGGAGAAGCCGTTTGGTGAATGGGTGAGAGACACAGCTAGTGCGGTTGGGCACCGGTTACATCCCGTGGCTGAAGAGGCCAAGGACGCCGGAGAGCACGTCGCACAAGCCCCATCTGAAATCGAAATGGGGAAAGAAAAGATCTCAGAGGAACAGCGGCAAAAGAGCGAGCGACAAGGGGAGACAGTGGAAGCCGTCACAGAGAAGACTGCCGAAGTCGCAGAGCCTGCTCAGCCGGCCGTAGAGAAAGCCGTCGAAACAATAAGGGAAGGCGGCGAACAAGCTCGCGATGTTGCATCCGGCTCTCCAGACGAAGGAGAAGATCGACGGAGCGACGGAAGACGGCGAAGAGACAACGGCAAAGCACAATAGAGCGGCTTCTCCAGGTGGGGATGCCGATGACGCGTTGAAAAATTGAAAAGATGGACTTATTTGGGTGGGAACATCAAATCGCCAGAAGTCGCTCAACGCTGAACTAGCAGTGCGTGGGTCCCGCTACTGGATGGGCTGGGATAGTCAGTATTCCATTCTGGCACCATTGAAAAACCTGTTGAGCCCATTAGGGTTTCGCAGTGCGTGCAGAAGTTCGCCTCTGCTGAGAAGCAAGCACCGCAAGGTCAGCAAAGTCGACTGGACACGTCGCATCACCGCGGGCGATTTTTTGACAATCATTCGCGTTTGAAAACCAGGTTGGGCTCCAACTGATTCCAGCCTTCATCGATCGACAGAGGCATGCGTACACCACTGAGATGTCTGCTATTATGTTTACGAAACAGGGCTTTCGTCTCATCTCTCGTCAAGCCCAGCCGGCCTATGTAGACATTTGTGATGTCCACAATGCCGCGTGCAAGAAGGCTTTGCCGTGGCTAAAATGGAGCCTGCGTGTAACGTTCTCGTTCGCGTGGTGTGCCAGGGCCTGGGCGTAGTCGTCTTTAACCTCGGTGTGAACAGTCCGCACTTATGCCGGCTGGGACCTTGACAATGGAGCGCCCGTCTCAGGAAACGGCGAAAAAAGTATTTGGCACGTTGGTCGTCACCCGTTCATTTATCTATGACGTGCCTGAGTCAGGTAACAAATTTACCATTTAAATGGCCTTCTAGATTCTATTAACAGAATGCATCCCAATAGAATCAGCGAGCTTGATAAGGCGGTTCCTTGCTTCGCTTGATTCCAATTCCTGAAGCCGCTGCTTTGCCTCTACGATGTATGATGTTGATAACTCTTGAAGGTATTTTCCGTCGTTAGATTTCCCATCCAAAAAGCTCAATAGGCTGTGCGACGTGTCCTCTTCCTGATCCACGATATCATCCTGAATTTGATATGCTAGGCCTAATAGTCTGCCGTAGTCTGATAGCGCGCTTATTTCATTTTCCTGCGCTCCAGCGACTAAAGCTCCCGTCATTGCAGACGCTTCGAACAGAAACGCGGTCTTATTCTGCAAAATATTGATGTACTCACGTGCGCTTATAGGCTGCTTTGTCGTATAAACTGCAAGTTCCTCAAATGCTCCAGTACCCAGGCTTGATACCGCTTGTGCGAGCACTTGCGTAACTCGATCATCTAAGTACCTCGCCACTATATCGAGCACTAATGAGAAAAGCATTTCCGCATTTAATAGACTTATTTTAAGACCATATGAGGCATGAAACGCTTCAATGTCTCTCCTTGTCAAATCTTCGTCGATAATATCGTCTATCATGAGAGAGCCCGAGTGTATAATCTCCATTGCGACCGCAGCCGGAAGTGGGTCTCTCGTAGAGTTCCTGAAAAAATGGATAGATTGCCGGCCTCCCACACTTTGAAATGCGAGAAGTAGCAGGACTGATCGAAGGCGCTTCCCACCTTTTAGCGCGTGAGTGAGGGGCTCGAAAAATGGAGAACCCTCCCTCCGACGTAACTCACTCGCAATAGCACTGTCGACGATTACGCGATAATCGTCCATCTTGTCGGGAAAGATATCTGATAAGGTAATCTCTGCACTTTCTTCCATCGGGTCGATGCTCCTAGCGTTCTTTTGTTTTACAAATGATTTTATATGTAGCTTTTGGTTTTGTCTCGAATTAAGGTATATTTAATACGAATAGCTTCTCCTTCACTCTTGACGCTGAGGTGCCCGGACGCATTGACACATATTTTATCCGGCAGCTTCTCCTTCACTGTTGACACTGAGGCGCCCGGATACATTGACACGTAATTTATCCGGCAGCTTCTCCTTCACTGTTGACACTGAGGCGCCCGGATACATTGACACATAATTTATCTAGCTTATCTTTCATGGGTGTGAAACTAGTTTCCAACCGGCTTTGTGCCATTTTGACTTAGTCGAGCTGGTGAATTGGCAGCAATAATATTATCAATTATCATTAATTTTCAATAACGTGAATATGAATAGCTTCTGCCTCACTCTTGACACTGAGGCGCCCGGATGCGTTGATCATTGTCCTTTTACATCAGACCAGATTAACGCCTACGGTTGCGTAAAAAAAGGCAATTTTTTTAGCCCAAATCCTTCTCTTTTCCTTATGCTTTGCAGGCGCGAGTTCAATAGGAGTCCAATTGGAGTTTCAAAAAATCGATGTATATAAATTATGTATATGCATAGACTTATATGAATTGAGTCAGGAGACGTTTCATTCTTTCATTTTTACACTTGTTAAAACAAAGAACAGACACGTTTTAACGGTTTAGAAGCGCCGTTTAAGTTGGCGCACACCTCCACTTCGGCGCACAATACCACCTCCAACATGGATTCTGATTTTTGCAGTATCTACGAATAGAGGCATGCAGACGTGCCAAAAAGCTGTTACTTCCAAAGTTCGGTGTATAACCATTTATTGGTCAATCGTGGCGGTCTTTCTGTGCATCGAGTGATGATCCAGCAATATAGCCGTCAGTGGAATCCTACGCGTCGTTTGATATCTAGCTGCAGGTCGGACCTGATGCAACTGCTTATTCCTCAAACTCAGTTCGAATGGCTAAGATCGATGCCATGGGTACAAGGTTGGAAATCTTTATTTATCCGCGCGTTTTCTGTGTGTACGTCCAACAAGCCCGCTTGAGGTGACTGCGAATGATCAAGGTAAACATTGACAAATGCGGGCACTGTGGTGCCTGCGTAGCGGTCTGTCCAACAAATTCAATTGAGCTCGTAGAGTCCTGCCTCCGAATAGGCGATGCATGCACGACCTGCGCCACGTGCGTATCGATCTGTCCTGTGGGGGCCCTCACCGCGCTGGAAGAAGAAACATGAGAGACGAGTATGACGTCATCGTGGTGGGAGCAGGTCCAGGGGGTTCTATCGCGGCACGGACCGCTGCTGAGGGGTGCGACGTGCTCCTCATTGAGAAGCGGCAGGAGATCGGGGATCCGGTGCGCTGTGCCGAGGGCCTCGATATTCGGCAGCTGCCAAAATATATATCGCTCGATAAGAAGTGGATCTCAAGTGAGATAAACGGGTTTCGCTTTAACGCTCCCGACGGCACGTCGGTTGACGTCACCGCAGAGATGCTCCGAATGGAAGCACCGCTTGGCTACATCCTTGAGCGCAAGATCTTCGATCGGAACCTCGCCAGGGAAGCGGCGCGCGCGGGGGCCGACATAATGGTGCGCACGCGTGCAACGGGGCTCATCACGGAAGACGGCGCAGTGAAGGGCGTCAAGATGAACAGGTTGGGAGATGATTTCGAGGTCCGCTCGAAGGTGGTGATCGGCGCAGACGGCGTTGAGTCGCAGGTCGGACGGTGGGGCGGAATAAACACCACCCTCAAGCCCAGGGACATTATGAGCTGCGCCCAGTATCACATGGAAAACGTGGACATAGTGGAGAAGACGGTTGACTTCTACTTCGGGAAACGGTACGCTCCGGGTGGCTATACGTGGATCTTTCCCAAAGGCGAGCGGGCTGCCAACGTGGGGCTTGGCGTGCTCGGGAGCAAATTAAATGCGAAGCGTCCTATCGACTACCTCAATGAGTTTGTAGCGGATAAGTTTCCCTGCGGGCAACCCGTCGGACTCGTCGTGGGGGGCGTTCCCGCAAGCGATGCGCTTAAGACCATAATAAATGACGGACTGATGCTTGTTGGCGACGCAGCGCACCACACAGACCCGGCGACCGGCGGCGGGATCCTACAAGCGCTGGGCAGCGGACACACAGCGGGCGAAGTTGCTCGCAAAGCCGTGCGCCAGAACGATGCGTCGGCGAGAGTGCTTCGCGAGTACGAGACCGAGTGGAATAATAACCCGTTTGGCAAACTGCATAAGCGAATGTACAAAACCAAAGAGTTCGTCGTCGAGCGATCCGATGAGGAAATGAACAGGATCGTGCGAGCAGTTCACGGTATACAGCCTGAGGAAATTACCATGAGAGGGATCACCATGCGTATACTGAAAAAGGATCCGAAGCTCATGCTGATGATACGTCACCTTCTCTGATTGCTCTGCAATTTGCACGCAAGCGGCATCGACGACCGCTGACATTATGGCAGCCCAGACAAGTCCCGGTCACGCCCTTCTATTTGCGTTTAGGCGCACGCCCGTGCCAGCAAGACCACGAAATCCATGGAGGCCCTCGCGTGGTTGACACCCGCGTCGTTAGACGAGTTCGCGTTCTCCATCAGGATATGGACACAAGGTAAGAATGAAGCGGGGCGGCGACCCGAAGCTATGGGCGAAGTTAAGTTCTCCTCTCCTGCAATAGAGCTCAAGGACGACAAACTAGTTTTGCGGAATACCAGCGGCCTGGGCGGGCCTCGTGCGGACCCGTGGGAATAAGCGTTATAACACCTTGCTGGTTCGTGCTGCGGATTCGGGTCTTTATCACCCCTGGTAGGAGCAGAGCTGTTACTCAATTGAAGTGATTCGTCACCAGAAAGAAGAAGATAGTTAAAGAACGACCAAACATATATAAAATGCAGTAACGAATGCAGACGCGTCTCGACTTTTACAGTGAACGGGGACGACGACAGCTCAGGGCCATACATACAGAAGGGATGCTGTGGACAAGTACGCATTGAAGACTCAGAACCTGACGAAGACAATCGGTAATCTTCTCGTTGTTGATAATCTTAATTTGGAAATAAGGCGCAGAGAGATATTTGGCTTTCTGGGACCAAACGGTGCGGGAAAGACGACATCTATTAAAATGATGGTCGGCCTCTTGAATCCCACAAGCGGGCGCGTGCTCTTCGACGGCGCCAAATTGGGGTCTGCGCACAAAAGAAGGATTGGGGTGTGTCCGCAGGACCTATCAATGTGGGACGCGCTGACGTGCAGGGAGAACCTGACTTTCATGGGGGACATGTACGGAATTCCTGCACCCCGGTTAGAGGCACGGGTGAACAAGTTACTGGATCTTCTCGCCCTCACCGAAAAGGCTGATCAGACGGCCGCGAAGCTTTCTGGCGGTGTGAAGCGGCGGCTCAATATCGCTCTATCACTCGTGCACGATCCAGAAATCGTCTTCCTCGATGAGCCCTCTGCGGGCTTGGACCCGCAGTCTCGCCTCCTTCTATGGGAGTTCATTCGATCCTTGCGGGACGAGGAGGATAAAACCATTGTGCTGACCACGCACGGTATGGAAGAAGCAGATGCACTGAGCGATCGAATTGCTATCATTGATCACGGAAAGTTGCTCCGCCTCGACACACCAGACGGGTTGAAGCAGACGCTTGGGAAAGGAGACGTTGTCGAGTTGCAACTCGTAAATTCGGCGATGAACGCGAAGGCGCTCGCGCTCATGAGATCGGTGCGTGGAATTGAAGAGGCCTATGAGTTGAACGGGAAAATTGTCGTGCGGGCGTTAGACGCCACCAGTAAGCTTCCACACATAATCCGTCGTATCGAGCGTGCAGGAGCGGGCGTTTCAGATGTATCCGTGCGAAGGAATTCGCTTGAAGATGTGTTCGTCTCCCTGACCGGCAGGGCCCTCAGGGAATGACCATGAAGTTTTTCAAGATCGCGTCTAAGGCGATACGAGAGACATTTAGAGACCGAAAGGGGTTCTTTTTTTTGCTCGTTTTCCCCATATTCTTTATCGCTATCTTTTCCTTTGGGTTTGGAAGCGGCACATCTACCACGGGCATCCTCCCCCACGACATCACGGTCGTAAACTACGATGTCGGGACGGCGGTGATCTCCAATAACACGACACGACACGTTAACTACGGCCATAGCTTCACCGAGGTGCTCCAGAACGCGACGCTTGAGAACAGCAGCACGAAGTTGTTTAGTCTGCATAACGTCAGCGAGGAGCAGGCGAATGAGATGCTGCGGAGCAGGAGCATAGAAGCGCTCATCGTCATTCCCAAAAATTTTTCGGCCGCGTTTACCTCGATGGTGAACGATTCGGCCAGAACTGCGATTACGTCAAAGGTCGGCGCGCAGGCTCTAGCGAGCGGCACGGTTGGCCAAAACCAGGTAGCGATCCAAAGTAGCCAGACGAGAACACCCAACCAGACAAGTGCGCCGACACAGCAGGTCCTCGGCGCGACTGTCTCCGCAAATCCAACGGGCAATGCGCTCCCGAAAAACGTCACGCTCCCCAAGGCGAGTAACGTCACTTCAGTGCTTTCCGTCCAAGGGGATTCCGGTTACACGAATTTTTTATATGCGCAAGGCCTCATCACAACGACCTTTGATCAATACAAAAACGACGTAGCGGCGAAAGCGGTAGCAAACGCCGCGTCCGGCGGGAGCTACAGACCGCTCGCTGACTACATTCCCATTGAGATGCAGCCAATCGCTGGGACACAGTCATTCTCGCCGTTCGACTACATGGTGCCAGGGCTCATCATCATCGCCATATTACTGCAGGTAAGCCTCGTCTCCGCTTCCCTGGTTCGGGATATCGAGAGAGGGACGTTGGACCGGCTAAAGCTCTCGGTGGTCAGGGCATTTGACCTCCTATTCGGAACGTTCCTCGCGTGGACGTTAGTCACCATTGCACAAGTGCCCATGCTCATCGCCGTCGCTACAGGGTTGGGATACAATTATTCGGGGAGTACTCTCAGTTCACTAGAGCTTGCGCTCGTGATCGGGGTAATAGCAGGAATGGCCTCGATCGCGCTCGCATTGCTGATCGCCTCTTTTGCACAGAACGAAATGCAAGCGCTGGAACTGGGCGCGATGATCGTTTTGCCTGTGGCCTTCCTGGGCGGGGCGTTCTTCCCCTTACCACCACAGGTCATCGAATTTGGGGGAATGACCTTTAGCGTATATGATGTGCTCCCGTGGACCCACGCTATCTCTGCCCTTCGATCCGTTCTTACCTACGGAACCGGCTTGAGCGCAGATATCGTCGTACAGATCACGTGGTTGATCGTTTTAACGGCAATAATGTTTGTCGTGGCCGTGGTGTGCTACTCGCGGGTGAGGCTGAGACCCGAAGCGTGACCGAGCGCCGTAGAAGGTGAACCCGCATGATTCTTGACATTCTCATCATCCTGGCGAGCATCTGGGTCATCGGAGGATGCTGTATGCTAGGCCTCTGGATCATCGCAGATACGAGAGCGAAGAAGAGAGTATTTCCTTCCTACACTCCTGCAGTATCGGTCATCGTCCCCTGCAAGGAAACGGACGACGGTTTTCACGAGAACATATCAGCGTTTCTCACACAAGACTATCCAAGCTATCAAGCCACATTCGTCGTTGCGTCAAAGGACGATCCTGCCTATAACGCCTTAGAGCAACTCACCGAAAAGAAACCGAACGCTCACCTAGTCCTCACAAATCCTTGTTCGGGATGCAGCGCGAAAGTCGCCTCACTGCTCACCGGACTCGCGTCAACAGCGGACGCAGAGGTCCTTGTGTTTGCCGATAGCGACATGAGACCAGACACACGCTGGCTTCGGAACCTGGTCGCGCCGCTCCAAGATGAGACCATTGGGGCAACGACCGGATACCGATGGTATTTTCCAACGAACTGGAAGACATTGCTCTTCTCTGTATGGAACGTGATCTCGATTGTCTGTACTTTTTATCCAAGCCCCGCATCGACGTCGATGGGGTCCACCGCTATGCGAAAGAGCGTCTTCGAAAAACTTCGTATCGAAGAAAAATGGAAAACCGCGATTTCTGATGGTTGCGTCGTGACCAAAAGCGTGAAAAAAGCAGGATATGCGATCTATTTCGAACCGAAATGTATCATGGAAAGCCCACCAGAGACAAGCATTAGCAGTTTTGTGCGATTTGCGACGAGACAATTTACATGGCTACGCTGGTATTACCCTGTGTTCTGGCTTGGCGCGTTCGTTGGTTTTGTGGGGGCCCCCATCATCGCACTTGGTCTACTCGTCTTCCTCCTTTTTGGATACTACATTGCTGGTATCTTATTAAGTGCGATGATTCTGTTCGAAATGCTCTGCGGCTGGTTAGGGATTTACATACTACCGAAAAACATGGTATATCCAAAAGAACGATACTCTTCAAAGATAGGCTATGCCTTAATGACCCCCGTAGCGTTCCTCTTAGTAGCACAAAATGTCGCTGCGTCAGCAATTACCCGGGAGATACGATGGGCTGGACGAAGCTATCGAAAGCCTAATGATTTGTGCTAGACAGCAATCTCAATTTGTTCAAGTTCTGAAGACGTGGTCTTTGTAGGTATTATGAATGTCCCCCTTTTAGCTGTCTGATCACAGAGGGCTGTGCTTCGTACACATCTTTCCGCGTGAGCCTCCTGGAATGAAGAACTGTTTCGAAGTCCTCCGTGTGAAGCTTTACAGTGTTGCGCTCTTCATTTAGCTCTTCATACGTTGTTCCTTGTGAGTTGATACAAAAGTTATCTGTCTTCTTCAAGCTAACCTATCTATCATTTGGTTATCCTGCAGTGTAATTTTAATAATGCAACATATACGTTGTGATTTTGACCCTCGTTTGTTGAATCATAGCGGTACGCCAAAAGGATGAATAGCATAGCGAACGCGGTTAATCGATTGGTCGGTTTGTGTTAACAAATCGCCGCTACTTCGCAATCAAAACGCAAACTTTATGCTACCACCCTAGTGCAACTGGTGCCAAGTGCAGCAGATTCATCAGGAACTGATGAATGCCCTGCCAGAACTGCATCTCTACGCAAGTCCAGTAGTTGAAACGGGTCGGCATCGGCTTCGGCTGCACGGCAAAAATGAGATGAATACTTAGCCCAGCGCTTCAGAGTAAGGCGATGGGGCCCACATTCTTACTAATAACCAAATAGTAGTTACATAAATTTTATATATTTGACAATCAACGTACCAACGGGAGTGGCTGATATCTCACTCGCGACGAGTGTAGCGCGGAGCGTGAGCGGGACCAGTGCTACTGTGACTGAAAATGCTATTCGCATTGCGCGTTCACCTCCCTTTTATTCTATTATCAAATAGAAAAGCAGAAGTAGCGAGTGCGTGCAGGCTGCCACTTATTTTATCATACGGAATGAAGAAGGAGGTGACACGAGTGTTAGAAGTGATAGCATTGACGCTCGACTTGTTGGTCTTGATTTTAGCAGTAGTTGCCGGCGCACTAACAGCTTCTGGTGACCTCCTAGCGCTTGGACTGGCAGCGTTGGCCCTAATGATGGCATTATGATTTTTGCTGTGTCGAGATATGCTGCGGTAGGAGCAAGAAGATGCACGCCGATTTTTGAGGCGTACCGAGCCAAGCTAAGTGCAAAGAGGGGAAAAGTCAAAACCCAAGACGATGCAGTGAGAGCACTTCCTGAAGTAGCAGGCAGCCTGATAAATTAGGATCATATTAGACGCACTGAAATGACTAAAGGGAAACACAACGCAAAAATTCTCATCACACTGCAGAAGATGAATCTCACCTATTACGAAGCAAAGGTATATGCAACCCTAGTGGCAACCGGTGCCACGACGGCAACAACGCTCTCCACTGAGTCAGAAGTCCCTAGGACGAAAATCTATGACGTGCTAAACCGACGGATCCTGAAAGAGCATTCCACTGCTGGTAAGTGGGTGGCGAATACCGCATAGCCTTCGTACCGTCGACGCAGCTATTCCTGCAGGGCTATATCTGGTCTTCCGGTAATTGCGATGCCACGACACAGGTTGACGGGGAGATGAGACATTGGTTGCCGGCGAGATGACGCGATATGGTTTGGGGGGATGATGCCCCATATTCGTTTATGCTCGCATTCGAGGGATGGTCCGTCTTTACTTGTGCACAACGAGGCGTTTTGTGTCGCCGTTTGCACTGTTGACGAGGCAGTCGCTTGATCGGTCGTGGCATAGTCACAAATAGCAGCAGGCAGTAAATGAAAATTTTGTAACTATTATTTGGTTATTGGTGACTTTTATTATGGCGTAACTCATGAATACGCATGTTATTCGATGTGAAAACGATCGACGCTGCAAAAACTAGGGCATACCGCCTATGAGGCAAAGGCGTACACGGCCCTCGTGGCGGTAGGCCCTGCCACGGCCACTGTACTTTCAGCTGATTCAGAGATTCCCAGAGACTTTGAACACAAATAATCAAAGCGGCGCTACAACATCACGATTGATGCAGTTCTAACGCAAGAATTGCCAGGTTCTTTCTTTAACATGCCCTTGGAGAAAGGCGGTTACGCATTCATTGCGACAAGCCGACATTAGGCTACTTTCGGAATAATAATTCAAAATGCTATACGGTATTTTACCGGAGTTTTAACGGTGAGTCAGGATCTCGCCTATACTGCGTTACTTCGATAGCTCGCGTATCCGTTGTGCTATGGGGATTGCGTGTGACCACGCACGCTCAAATTCGGCGAGGAGGTATTCTGCATACGTTGGATCGTCGCTCCAAAAGGCAACGATAGGCGTGTTGAGCGTGTTTTCATCGACGCCGATGTTTATCGCGCTGACGCTCCCTCGCCTATCGGCGACGTACATATAGAGATTGTACCTCGTATCACTGTGGCGAATGTCTTCGCTGTTCTCCAAGCTAACCTGTACCTCCTTGACGTTCGCGCGCGATATCTCAAGGATCCCGCGCAATACCCCGCCATGCTGCACGAAGGCTCTGGTCCTCTCGACAAAGCCGTAGCGCCGTGAGAGCGCGTGAATAGACGGCGGAACGAGCCACACGACCTCCTCGCGTGCCGACTCGAGAAGCAGCAAGGCTGCCGCAAAGGCGTCACCTACGCTGTTGATGACCAGTCTAGTGACCATGATAGTATACGATCTTATTCATGCCAATAAATATTTTGTAACTTGCATAGGGTAATAAGTAAACCTTCTAATATGTCGCCCACACTAGTTACTCTCATGTTACTCGACGCAAAAATTCTCATCACACTGCAGAAGATGAATCTCACCTATTACGAAGCAAAGGTGTATGCAACCCTAGTGGCAACCGGTGCCACGACGGCAACAACGCTCTCCACTGAGTCAGAAGTCCCTAGGACGAAAATCTATGACGTGCTAAAACGATTGGAAGAGAAAAAATGGATCGCCACTGAAAAAGGCAGGCCCTCCATATATAACCCCTGTTATCCAAAGGAAGTCGTCGAAGAGAGAAAGGCCATCCTCTGTTCCGAGCTTGATGACTGTTCGAATGAGCTGACATTGATGTACAATCAACAAATAGAAGAGGAGAGCCAGAAGGTCTGGCTTATCCGGGGTGTCGATAATATATCCGCGAAGATCCTGGAAACGATTGACCGAGCTAGGCAAAACGTTATAATGGTGGTGTTGCCGGGCACATTTCCGTTTTCGATAGTTGAGCTCGAACACATTAAGAAGAAGATCATGGAAGTGAAGAAAAAGGATGTTGCTGTGCGTATCGTCATCCCACCGAAGGTATTTTTAGGGGATAAAACAATCGAACCTAGAGAGGTTTTCCGGCCTTTAATGGCTGATACTCGACTATTTCCCCCCTTTAAATCTGACACTGTGCCTAATGCTCCTATAGTTGACCCTCCTGTGAGTATGATAACATTGTGTATCGATCGCAAGGAAACTCTCCTGATGATCCCGAGGGATGAGAGAGTTGCCCCTGATTTGGCGAGCGTCACAGCGATTTGGATGCCGAAAACACCGACTCAGCATATTATAAACTTGACAGCTCTTGACAGACTATGGGAAGAAGGTGAGCAGATCAGATAAGCACGTGTAACCTCGCCAGTTTGCAGCAATTGAGTATGATTTCTGCTGGTAATCTTTTCTGACTCCGTGTGCCATCATGTTTCCTCGAAGTGGCTCCTAATGCAATGAATTGCAGCGATAACAAGTCAACCTTATTTGAGATACACACGGGTAGTAATGAACAATTGTGACGCGATCCCAGATGGCTGTTGCGTTTGTGCGTACTGTCGTTCAGCTATACGCGTGCCGCAAGCCACGGCTGCTGGTCTAACAGCAAGCGCTGCGAGAGCGTCTAGCTCTACACAATTTTAGCTGAGAACTGTGGAAACGAAAGAAATGATGAGGCCTGACAGACGTGCATCCATATGGAAGTGTAGGTTATGCAAAGTTGATGTGCGACTATCTTGTAAGGTGCCGCGCCGCTCTTTGACCACGGCAAAGATGAGATGAATACCTAGCCCAGCGCTTCAGAATAAGGCGATACACGGCCCCCCACATCTCTCACTAATAACCAAATAATAGTTACATTAATTTTATATATTCGACAACGCACGTACATTTTATGGAATTGAGTGCGTTCAAATCAGTCTATCACGGCAAACCACCATGGGACATCGGACGCCCTCAGGAGGAGTACGTACAGCTAGAACAGACAGGAGAGATCATCGGATCGGTGCTTGATGTCGGATGCGGCACCGGGGAGAACGCCCTCTATTTAGCCGAACGTGGTCGTGACGTGTGGGGAACCGATTTTACCCTGCATCAGTTTCGAGGAAATAGGTCGGGCTGCGTGTACGCGTGTTTATACTAATCTGTTAAGGCGGTTAGGGGACGTGCGAAGCGAAGCCGCAAAATAAAATAAAAAGGAGGTGAACGAATGAGGATAGCATTGAGGCTTATAGCGGCGTTGGTTGCTTTTTTGATCTGCACCACGCTCGTCGTGAGTGAGGTATCAGCCGCTCCGACTGAGCAGCATGGGCAATCCGGGTCGTACGGGCCCTATCCGTATGGGCCGCCTGGGCCACACGGGCATGGACCGCATCGGCCGCCTCCGCCTGGTCCGTATGGACCCTGGCCACCTGGGCCGTAAGGGCTGCACGAGTCCCCCAGACATAAGGGGCTGTTGCGGTTTTAGCTGAGACCGTGGAGCACTTACGCCAGATGAAAGAATATTGATACAGAAGGTGGGGGGGCATATGAGGGCATATACGAGGTATCTCTAAAATCTCGTACCAGAACGTTGACGTAACCAGCGTCCGCCCGATACCCGCTTTTTTTTGTATGCATCGTACGGATTCCATCTTGGATTAGGATCCATCAAGCTAGAAGGCAAACCTCTAACAACCAGCGAAGAACGCAAAGGATCGTTGAACCCGTATGATTCTTGACATTCTCATCATCCTGGCGAGCCTCTGGGTCATCGGAGGATGCTGTATGCTAGGCCTCTGGATCACTGTCGATACGAGAACAAAAAAGAGAGTATTTCCTTCCTATACTCCTGTGGTATCAGTCATAGTCCCCTGTAAAGAAACGGACGACGGTTTTCACGAGAACATATCAGCGTTTCTCACACAAGACTATCCAAACTATCAAGCCACATTCGTCGTTGCGTCAAAGGATGATCCTGCCTATGGCGCCTTAGAACAACTCACCGAAAAGAAACCGAACGCTCACCTAGTCCTCACAAACCCTCGCTCGGAATGCAGCGCGAAAGTCGCCTCACTGCTCACCGGACTTGCATCGACGGCAGACGCCGAGATCCTTGTGTTTGCCGATAGCGACATGAGACCAGACACCCACTGGCTTCGGAACTTGGTCGCGCCGCTCCAAGATGAGACCATTGGGGCAACGACCGGATACGTATGGTATTTTCCTACGAACTGGAAGACATTGCTCTTCTCTGTATGGAATATGATCGCGATTGTCGGCAATTTTTATCCAAGCCCCGCGGTGACGTCGGGTACGTCTACCGCTATCCAAAAGAACGTGTTCGACAAACTTCATATCGAAGAAAAATGGAAGACCGCGATTTCGGATGATATTGTTATGGCTAAAAGCGTAAAAAAAGCCAAATATTCGATCTATTTCGAACCGAAATGCATCATGGAAAGCCCGCCAGAAACAAGCATTAGAAGTTTTACGCGATGGGGGGCGAGACAATTTACGTGGCTACGCTGGTATTACCCTGTGCTCTGGCTTGGCGCGTTCGTTGTTTTTGTAGGGGCCCCCATCATCGCACTTGGTTTGCTCGTCTTCCTATTTTTTGGCCACTACGTTGCTGGTATCTTATTAAGTGCGATGATTCTGTTCGAAATGCTCTGTGGTTGGTTAGGGAGTTACATCCTCCCGAAAGACATGGTATATCCAAAAGAACGATACTCTTCGAAGATAAGCTATGCCTTAATGACCCCCTTAGCGTTTCTTTTGGTAGCACGAACTGTCATCGCATCAGCACTGACCCAGGAGATACGATGGGGGGGACGGAGCTATCGAAAACCAAAGAACTAGTGTTTGTGATAGATCCAGTCTGGACAGCAGCGGTATTCACATCCTGCGGTCGATCGATTATGTAAATGTCCTTGCTCTTGAAGGGTGTTCTCCTCTTTATCAAATATTTCTTCTGCGTCAACAACCTTATGAAGAATTGCTTTGAAATGTTCGTCAAGTGGGCGGCGGCTCTTAACTCGTCGTAGTCTACTGCGAGACGAGTCATCTCATCAGTGGTTAACAGGGAGCATCGTGCTTGCGCGGCCGAACGGGGGAGAAACGAGGGAATGAACAGCGCTGTCAAATGCGTATTTTGCGGCACGAACACGGCCGAACGACCTGCCGCCGAGTCGGCTACGATACGCTGCGACATCAGGGAGTTCGGTGACGAGACTTTTACCGTCTGGCGGTGTGCTGAGTGTGGGTCGCTGCACGCGAAAGAGCCGATTGACTCAGAGCGTTACTATCGGCATTATCCGGTTAAGCTCCAGAGGTACGACTTTTTCTTCAGGGCCCTGTTACGAAAACGGATGGGAATCCTTAAGCACGCCGGGCTGAAAAGCGGCAACACGCTTCTAGACTACGGCTGCGGCAGCGGGCATTTCGTGCGCTATGCGCGGGAGCACAGGGTGCGGGCCGAGGGTTATGACCCGTACTCGGAGGAGTTCGGCGACCCGTCAGTGCTCGGCCGCAGCTATGATTTCGTGACTGCCCAGGACGTCCTCGAGCATGTAGACGACCCCCACGCCCTCGTCGACGACCTCAAGAGCTATGCGGCCCCCTGTGGCTGTATAACCATCGGCACGCCCAACGCGGATGCGATTGACCTCCACCACCCGCTTGACCAGGTCGGGCCTTTGCACCAGCCGTACCACCGCCACATCCCCTCGACTGCCGAACTGCAGAGGATGGCTTCGGAGGGGGGCTGGTGGGTCGTTGAGTTCCGCAAGGACTTGCCTGCGAATTCGCGAGTGCCGTTCGCCAATTGGGCGTTTTTGTTGCGATATAGCAAAAGCGCGGGAGGATACCTGGATGCCCTCTGCGACCCCGTGAGCTCACAACTAAACCACATTCTGGCCCGCCCAAGTCTGATTTTCTGGGGCTTGTTTGGGTCATTCTTCTCGCGAAAAAACGAAATGGTAGTCGTGGTCCTGTGCCCTTTCTTAACGTTGGCGTAACGATGGGCGCACGCAAAGCGAGAAGCACCAGCACGGAAACCCTAAAGTTCCTCATGTACACTGACAGATATCGGCTCGTTATTGGCAAGTTTTGCTCAATCGCGCCTAATGTTCAAATTCTCGTTGCAGTAAATCATCCGACAGACTGAGTATCAACATATCCGTTTGGAGAAATGATATTCGGGCTGCCTCGAGGGAGTCCTGAGGGAGCTACGAACGAGGCGATATGGTAATAGGGAATGACGTTTGGATCGGTCAAGATGTTTTAATCGTTCCGGGTGTACAGATCGGCGATGGTGCCGTAATTGGTGCAGGATCAGTCGTAACAAAAAGGTTGGTGACTATGAGATTGTCCGTGGCAACCCCGCGCGACATATTAGAAACAGATTTACAGATAAACAGATAAGCGAACTTAAGAGCATAAAATGGTGGGATTGGCCCTTAGATAAGATCAAAGCAAATCATCAGCTATTGCAGTCTTCGAACGTCGACGAGTTTATAGAGAAATTCCGGTGAAAAGCGAGCAGTGCAGCGCGAAGCGATTTAGATGAAAGTGAAGACACGTTGGAAAAACTGATGCACGATGAGCGTGCGCCGTTTGGCATACTCTACGCAAGACTTAAGCTATCGACAGCGAGGCGATCATAAGTATGAACAAAGCCACGCTTACTCGTTTGAAGCGATCATAAGTATGAACAAAGCTATGCTACACTTGCTCGTCCGATCGCACGTTTCACCTACCTCGCTTGCCCAGTAAGGCGCGCAGCAAAAGCGCTGAGCATCGTTTAAGTTTCCGTTTTTGTTCGCCTAATGTGTCAAGGGTGCTCGAGTGCTAGAAAGGCGCATAAGATACCTGCCGCCCAGCCACGATTTGGCCTTAGCATAAAGTGTTGTGCGAGTGTGCGTTAGTAATGAAAACACTGAGTGCGGTCGAAGGCAGCTGCCGTCTACCTGCCGAGTGTGGGAGAGATGCAGGGGATGGCGCCTTATAAGATGAGCAAAGGGGTTATAAGCGAAGTAGGGAAAACTGAAGCAGGGCATGAGGGGATAACGAGTGCTTTGTTTACTTACTATATAAGGGCAGGAGGGCAAATATGGAAACCATCTCAGGTTTTAGCCGTGATGTGGCGTCACTCTTATCCAAACATCGCGTGTATTTTGGATCCGGTGAGACCCGCTCAGCGAAATGGCGGGACGCACAACTGGCCGGACTGCATGCTATGGTCATTGAGCGTGCTGACGATTTTCATACCGCGATGTGGGACGACCTCCGTCGTAGCCGGACGTACACCGACAAAGCTGAATTGAAGCAGGTTGCGTATGAGGCAGCGTACGCACGGAAGCGCCTTCGATCGTGGATGCGTCCTCAACGCGTGCGCGCGCCGCTTCTCTTGCAGCCGGGGCGCATGGAGGTGCGGTTCGATCCTCTTGGGGTCGGTTTGATAATTGGACCGTGGAACTATCCCGTTATGCTTACCCTGTCGCCGCTTGTCGGGGCGATTGCAGGTGGAAACGCTGCGGTGATCAAGCCATCAGACAAGGCGCCAGCGACGGCCGCGGTACTCGCACGGTTGATCCCAGAATATCTCGACACTGACTCGTTCTCCGTCGTGCTGGGGGGGAGAGCAGAGATGACCGCACTCCTTGAACAGCGTTGGGATCACATTTTCTTCACCGGCAGCTCAACGGTGGGAAAGATTGTGATGGCTGCAGCAGCAAAGCATCTCACGCCAGTCGTGCTCGAACTGGGTGGGAAGAACCCAGCGATCGTACATTCGTCGGCTAACCTTAGAGTCGCCGCGCGCCGAATTGCCCAAGGTCGGTGGCAAAACAGCGGACAGTTGTGTCTTGCACCGGATTATGTCTTGGTGCTTAAAGAGGTCAAGGAGGAATTCCTCCGCCACCTCAAAGATGCGGCAGTTGAATTCTACCGCGCGCCACAGCAGAGTGTCGACTACGGATGTATTGTGAACACGCGCGAGTATGACCGACTTATGGCGCTGCTTGACAATGGTGATGGCGATGTGTACTACAGCGGCGAGCACGATAGAGAGAACCGGTGCATGGCGCCGACAATCCTCGTGAACGTAGCGCCGGACGCTGTGGTAATGGAGGATGAGATCTTTGGGCCCATACTGCCAGTGCTGGAAGTTGCGAGCGTGGAGGAGGCGATCGACTATATCACTAAACGACCGCCGCCGCTCGGGCTCTATATTTTCAGTGAGAACTCTCAGGTAGCTCAAGACATCTTGAACGCTACCGAGTCTGGAGGCGCTGCGGTCAATGATTGCTTCCTCCAGGCCGTAATGCCCGGATTACCGTTTGGGGGCGTGGGCACTTCCGGGATGGGGAAGTACCACGGCGTGTGGGGCTTCCGCTCGTACACCAATCCCCGAGGCGTGGTATACCACAGCGCACGGATTGATCCCAGCCTGAGATATACACGGCTGATAAGCCCCACAGATTCGTGGTTTCACCTGTTGTTTCGAACGGAGCAGAAAAGCAACTAAGTTCTAAGCAAGAGGGGAAAAGGCACCCGCACCGAGGTTCAGATCGTCCTCGACTACCTCGGAGGCGTGAGGTGAGCCCGTGACAAGCTCGAATGCTTTAACGAGAATCGTCGTCAAGAAGGTAAGTAAGCGCCTGCAACGTTCGTTCTAGGTTACGGGTGCGCGTGTGCGGACTTAATAAAGAGTGTGCGGAGATCGGTTGCCGGACACGTATCGCTAAACCGGGGTTATAACAGGATAGATTCGCCGTTACGCACCCGCAATCGATTGGCGTTGAATACTTGCCACGTATCGATAAAAGCATAGTGGCGAACAGGCGAGTAAGCGTGCGTACATCCGGGTATGTAGCGATCCAAGCACGCGATTGAGCATTGTCGGGGAGACGCGTTCTTCATTTTCAGCTCCCGTCAATACTCGCGCCAAGTCGGAAAAGAAGTATAAGCGATGTCCTATGCGAATGCCCGGGGAGCGACTCGCAAGCGATATAGTCAAATAAATGCCCCCTTCCGCGCCCGCAAGTCGTTCACTTCGCTTCTTCGCTCAACTTGTGTTTGATTAAGAAGCTTGGTTCAAATTGAAGCGTCAAGATTGATTGGCCGGATGTACCGCTCGCACCGTCCGCGTCAAAAGAAGGAATGGAAACGCCGCCAGTCAAACTAGAAGAAAAATCTTCGCATTTCCTGCGCGACCCGTTCTGGGTTACGGTCGTTAATAGGCGCTGAATGGCCCAGGCCTGGTAATTCAACGCGTTGTGTATTCGGCAAGACCTTGCTTAACGCGTCGACAGTCTGTTTTAAAGATGGAAGACTTGCGCTGCCTTCGAGCAATAATACTTTTGCGTGCACTGCCTTAAAGTTTTCAAGCGTTCCTGCTGTTTCAGCGACGAGCTGATATTCAAAGTGGAGCGCGAAGGAGCTCCTGAAATGGCACGTCGCCCCCTTTAACGTTCTCAGTGTCCTCGCGGAGGAAGCGCGCCAACATTGGCACTAACATAAAGAGAAGGGGCAGGTGGTGATGAGTCTTCTAAGGTGAGTATCTATTTCAATGGCGATGACCATACCGAGAGTATCTGCGTTTATGTTGACGACTCCTACATGGGGCAGCACGTGACGCCCCAAGACGTTCAGACAGATTACCTTCACAATGGGATGTCATATAAAGACCTCAAATTGATTTCACGAAGCCTACGGAGGCGGTAATGCAAAATGGTTATGCGGGAAATTTTTACAGGTTGACTTAACCGACGGCTCTGTTCCGATTTCACAATCAAAGAAGAGCGGCTGAAAAGATTCATTGGTGGGAGTTCTCTCGCGGCATCACTCTATTTAGAAAGATTCGATCTGCACGCCAACCCGCTGTCGGCTGAAAATCCGCTGATGCTAATGAACGGCCCCATGGTTGGCAGCGGTTTTCCGGGAAGCTCTCGTTTCGCGATGGCTGCCAAGTCTCCGCAAACAGGTATCTGGGGCGAAGCTGCATGCGGCGGGAATTTCGGCCCGGAATTGAAACGCGGAATCAATAATTTGCTGAGGATTACCGTCAAGGATGACGTGCTGCCGAAAAAGATTCTTACCGCCCTGGGCGAGGGCGCGGCGGCCGGTTCTGTTCCGGATGTAAAACTATTGCGGGATGAATATTACTCCATCCGTGGTTTGACCCCCGGGGGAATAGTCAGACCGGAAAAGCTTCTGGAGCTCGGGCTTCCGGAGTTGAAAGAAAGACTTTATAGATAAAAATTGAAGGAGGAGAATAATGGCTACATACAAAGCTTTTACCCAAGAATGGATGGATGCATGGAAACAGAAAATCGATGAATCTCAGGAGTACAAAGATCTTGCAAAAGACTGGGAAGGCAGCGTTGGCATTATTTGCAACGCCGACCCCTCAAAGAACGTTCCAGAACCTGTCTGCGGTTTTGGCGATTACTGGCACGGAGAGGTCCGTGAGTATCTCGCCTGTGACGAAGCTAAAGCGCAAACCGCAAAATTTGTTATAACCGGCGACTACACCCGCTGGAAACAAGTTGCTAAGAAGGAACTCGACGCAACAAAGGCTTTGATGCAGGGGAAATTAAAATTAAAAGGCGATCTGACGTATATCGTACGCAACATTAAAGTCGTCAATAAGGTTATTGACCTTTTGACAGAACTTGACACCGTGTGGCCCGATGACGTTTGATAATACGCAGAGCATGATCACGACCGTTCTTCATAGCATATAGGAGGAGAACATCATGGCTTACGACAACGGTCTATCCTTTGTTTACGTTGGTCCGACAAAGATTATTTTCGGCAGTGGCTCCTCCACGGCAGAATTGAAATCTGAAATGAGCGCTCTGGGTTGCTCGCGTGCGGTAGTTGTGACGGATCCAGGAATTATCAAGGCGGGCCTCTCGGAAAAAATCATACAGACCCTGGGGGGCAAATGTGTCGGCGTATTCAGCGACGTGCCGCAGGACACAGGTACTGATGTTATCAACCGCGGCGCAGCATTTGCCCGCGAGAAGGGCGCGGATATCGTCATCAGCATCGGTGGCGGCAGTGTGATTGATACAGCCAAATGCATGTGCATTTTATTAACGGAGGGCGGTGACCTTGCTAATTTTGAAGGGATTCAGCTTCTGACCAGGCCGCAGACACCGCACATCGTTATCCCAACTACCGCCGGAACAGGAAGTGAAGTAACGTGGATAGCGGTCGTTTTTGATAAAAGAAAAGGACAGAAAATTGTTTTTGTGGAATCCTATAATACGCCGCGTGCGGCGATTCTTGATCCGCAATTAACCCTTACACTACCACCCCTTCTGACTGCCTCGACAGGAATGGACGCCATGACCCACGCCATAGAGGCCGTGACGTCCACAGACCGGGAACCAATTTCCGCCGGAATGGCCTTACACGCCATCCGGCTTATCAGCACCTACCTGCCCCAGTGTACACAAAACGGCAATAATATCAACGCCCGGGGACAAATGCAGTTGGCAGCAACGATGGCGGGCTGGGCATTCTGTAATTCGATGCCCGGTTTGGTCCACGCGATGGCTCATTCCATCGGGGCTGTTTCACGCATACCACACGGCGTATCCTGCGGCATCTTGCTGCCGTACTGTATGCAGTACAATATTGAAGACGGCGAGCCGGAAGCCATCGAGATCTATGCCACGGTCGCACAGGCGTTGGGTGTGAGCACGCGCAATGATGAACCCGAGCGTGCGGCAAAGGCGGCAGTGAAGGAGATATTTGATTTGCTAAAGCGTATCGGGCATCCGACGAAGCTGTCCGAATCCGGTGTCAAGGAAGCAGATATCCTGAAAGCGGCGGATTTGAGCATGGCAGATGGCGCTATTGTCAACAACATCCGCTATGTTTTGGGTAAGGATGAAGTGCTGGGAATTTACCGCAGAGCGCTGTAGCTGATGAGGGGAAATAGATGAATTGAATATCACCAATCACGCTTCGGATGTTCCCTTTTCCTTTATTGTGCAGGAACTGCTGACCGGCAATATAGAAAAATCAGAGACGAAATACGCGACCTATAAAAAAATGCGCGGCATCGCGGTCATAGACCTGCCGGATATTGAAACGGCGATCAGTCTTCATTTCGACAAGGGTTCTCTGACCATCGAGCCCGGCGTTAGCCCGGGCGCACTAATTCTTATCAGAACTTCGTCGGATAAGGTCATGGATTTAAACCTGCTCAACATCCGCTGGGGATTGCCGTATTATTTTGATGAAGCAGGCCGGAAAGTCCTGGGCTTAATTTTCAGCGGAAAAATAAAAATTAAGGGGCTCTTAACTCATCCTATTTTTCTTACCCACCTCACTATTATTATGTCAGTGATGTAGCTTTGCCAAACCTTCATTCATACTATTACCTTCAATACGGTCACTGCTGAAGAGCTACTTATTGAATTATGTACGCCGCAGAGTTGCGTAGTCGTGATTATACGTACTGAACTGATGCAGCGAACGGGGCAACTCTCACCGTCACGCTCTTTCAGGCGGTCGATTGATCCGCTGGTTGGTAACTGGAAGCCACCTCTTTCCATTACCACAAGATTATACGGCGATACGCCGCGGTAATCGATCGGCGTCACCTGCATCCGCGTACCTTCCGACACTCCTTGCTATCACTAGGGTACGAAACGGCGTCGATATCCGGCGACTTCAAAACGTATTAGGGCATGCGTCGCTCAATACGACAGCGACGTATCTTATGTTCCGTAATTCCGACTTACGCGACGCGATGGCATACAGCCACCCTGGCTTCATCATCAGCGGCGACGAGGTGCGGATGCTCGAACACTGCCCGGTCTGTGACCGGCCCAGTCCAGTCCTCGATACGGTGATTGAGCGCGCCAAAGGTGAGGAGGTACGCGGATGCGCCGAGGAGGTGCGCAGAGTTTTCGAGCTGGAATTGAGAGGAGACAGCAAATGACACACGGCGGCAGAAAGAGCTCTTCGATCCAGATGTTGTCGTCGATCAGCAAACGCTTACGCACTACAATAAAATAAGTATAAAGGAAGTCACCGTAACCCCCCATGTTACTGCTGCTTAATGAGATCGTATGCAAGATCGTGCTGTCCGAACCAGCCCAGAAACAGGACCTAACTCCGTCATAACTAAGTGCCACCAAGAGAGACGGCGACAGGTAGGTAAGGATAACTGAGGATAACCATCAGGGTGCCATCGCATCGCATATATCGATCGCCCTCTAGCGCCTCACTCATCGCCGTTCACAGCTTAATTCTCTTCGCTGCGCCGTCCTTGACTTCTGACCGATGCGATTCTCGCCGTGAGCGTTGCTTCACAACAGTCTTGGTCTTTGGCGCCGACAGGGCGGCTAACGCCTTTTTGACATCTTCAACGAAGAGATCTGCCATGTCGCGACTGAAGTTCTGTCGGACGACGACGCGCATAATGGGGGTTGGATCGGCATCTGGTGGCAGCGTGTAGGCGGGAACACTCCAACCTCGTTCCCGGAGCTTGGAGGACAGATCGAACGCAGAGAAACCGACGGAGTCTCTGAGTTGGAAAATGACGACCGGAAGGACCTTACCTGCGTTCAGAATATCAAAATGCCCCGTTTCAAAGAGCCTTTCGGTCAAATATTGGGCATTTTCCAGGACAGCTTCAGCGGCCATCGCGTACCCTTTCCGACCGAGCCGGAGCAGGTTGTAGTACTGCGCGAGCAGCACGCCACTGCCGCGCGAGAAGCTCAGAGTATAGCTGGGCATCTCATCCCCGAAGTAGTTCACGTAAAATACGAGGTCTTCAGGCAAGTCGGCGGCATCACGGAAGATAAGCCACCCAAGGCCAGGATATACCAAGCCGAACTTGTGCGCAGACACGTTGATCGATCTCACCTGGGGCAGTCGGAAGTCCCACCGCAGCTCTGGTAGTGTGAACGGCAGAATGAATCCGCCGATTGCGGCATCGACGTGAATAGGAATGTCCCATCCGCGCGTGTTCTTGACATCGACAAGCAGGTCGTTAATCTCCTCGATTGGGTCTAGCTCGCCCGTGAACGTCGTTCCTAGGATAACGCCGACACAGATCGTATTTTCGTCGATAAGGTCGGCAACTGCCTCCTTGGTGATGGTAAAACGACCCCCCTCGAGCGGTATCACCCGCGGCTCAACGTCGAAGTATTTGGCAAATTTGTCGAAGCAAACGTGTGCATCGGCACCGAAGATGACGTTCGGCTTATCACAGGCCGCACCTTCTGCTTGACGGCGTTTCTTCCACGCCCACTTGTGTGCGAGCAAGCCAAGCATCACCGCTTCGGATGAGCCACCTGTTGCAGTGCCGGCAAACCTTTCTGGGTCCGGCGCATTGAACAGGCGTGCGAGCATGCTGACGCAACGCTTGTGTATTACCTCCGTCTGCGCGTACTCGAACTGATTGGCGAAGTTCTTGCCGATGTTCTCGATGATGAGTTGCGTTGCCTGCGGCTCCATCCACGTCGTCACAAAGCTTGCCAGATTGAGGGACGGGTTGCCATCTAAGTCCATCTCATCGTGAATAAGCTGGTACGCGTAGTCGGGCCGCATGCCAGTTTCAGAGAGCTGGTTCTTCGGCACCGGTAACGTGCAAGAGCGTGATGTGTACGCAGGCCCGACGACTTTCTCGGCCTCTTCGAGTTTCTCGGAGCCCACTCGGTGAGAACGCATGGTATGGAGAGCACAGCGGTTCGTTATATAGTTGTCGAATTGCAGATAGACGGCCGTTTCTTACGTTATTTTTTGAGTAGCAGGGCGACGTACTGCAGTGGGATCAGTCAACACGAACTGCTATTACGCACAGAGTTTCTGGAGTGGATTGGCCTTGTATCAGTGTCGGCATTCAAAACATGAAGCCGTCTCACGCATATCCGATCATCCGGCTGTCGCGTGCGTTTCGTGCGTTGGCTCGTTAAAGGGGGCAATTCATCAACGGGCATCGGGAGAGCTGGCATTTCTCGTCAGAGATCCTCGATCGAACAACAGAGGGGCTTAATTAGGACTGCGATTGCCATAAGGTTTTCGAACTGATGGAAACACTCGAACGGGAGGGAAAGCGCTTTGATCTCGACGTGGCGAGTTCTGCTCTAGCCGAGCCAGTCCCAGCAGAGCATCAAGCTCTCGCGTTACGAGTATTCGGAGCCAGAAAACCTTTTGTAGCTGTAGCGAACTATTACCGAAGATACTAAGAAAATGTTGCGCTTGCATAGGGTATAGCGTTCCGTCCTATCTGCAATGCTTTGTTATCTGCACACTAGATAGAGTGCAATGAACCACAGCTCGAGCAAACACGATGAAGGTTAATCTCGGGATATTGAAGAAACGTTATCCTCCCCTTGTGGGGACGAGCGACAATTAGTCGTCAATTTCCTTCACTGCTCAACGATGCAAAGGCGATTGAACTTGTTGAGCAAATCGACTACGATTTTTCAACGCTCAAAAAACACGCTTCTTTACGAGCGAATCTGTTGCACGCTGTGCGAGCGAAGCAGATCGATGACAAGATCCGGGCTTATCTCACTGAGCACCCTCAAGCGTCCGTGGTTGACCTTGGAACCGGGCTTGACACGGCGTTTTACCGCGTCGACAATGGGATGCTTCACTAGTACGACCTTGACGTTCCGCCGGTCATGGCACTTCGAAAAGCGATCGGGCGAGGTACGTTGTGCGGCGAGGTACGTTGTGCGGCCAAGTTCAGGGGGCAATTGCCTTCTTATATCGATCACGTTTGGCAGATCGAGATCATACCACTGAATCAATCCGTTATCGACACAGTAGAACGTAGTGTCCAATCCAGCTCCGACGTTAATGACCGACGCCTGTGGATGTTCATTGATATATGCGCATATCTTGTCGTCAAACTGTTTTGCCCGCGCCCACAGCGGGGCTAAGAACGTCGCTTGCACGCCTCGAAAATCGACCTTCATTCTTGCACCGGTCCCCACGTTGGTAGCACACTGTTCGCCGTCCCTGTATCTGACTGGATAAATATGTGCGTTTTCATACGCGCGTGCCATTGTGCTAACGAGAAACAGCGCAGGCGGATCGAATTTGCTCGCTGGAAGTTACGCTCCCGCCATTGCCTATAGACATCATACACGCGCTCTTGCAATGGGTCCCGATCATCGAACTAGCCTGCAGCTGCAGCCTTCGTCGCGCAGACAGTCACCGATCAACCGCGGCCGCACAAATCGACGCAACAATGCTATCCGGCCGTTTGAAGTCTTAGCAATCGTCATGATGAGTCATTGGCGAAAAGACAGCGTGCCTGAACTTGCTCGTCAGCAAAATCCAAACACGTTGGTGCCTTGTAATGACAAAGTATTTGCAGTAAGCGCTCTTAGTCTGAATCCAACAAACGGGATTTGCATACAGAGTGGGTGCTAAACGTGAGTGCCGGGCCACGAGCGATGATACAAAAAATAATAGGTGTGAGCGGCCTTGTTTTATTAAGAGGAATAAGGCGGGCTCCTCTCTTTGCGATAACTTTAGCGCCTTTAGTCAGTGCAGAGTTTTTGGAAAAAACGAGCGAACGCCTAGCGTTAGCAAGTTTTCATGAAACAGCAGAAAAAGTGCCTGCCTATCGTGATTTTCTGTCGGCACACGGCCTCGAGAACCACAAGCAGGTCAAGACTATCGCAGATTTCAAGGAAATCGTGCCGGTGAAGGACAAGGAGAGCTACATCAAGCGATATCCGCTCGATCAGAGATGCATTAAAGAGATGCATAACTCGATTATGTTCACGACGTCAGGAGGCACCACAGCTGAGCCTATTTTAGTGAATCTACAGCAAAACGAAACCAATTTAAATGAATTCAGGTCATTGCTTCACTATACGTTTAAGGATTATTTTTCGAAAAGAGTTTTGTTCATTAATGCATTTAGTCAGGGATCGTGGACAGCTGGAGTCAACGCGAGTTCTCTTTTTGGAGGGGTGGCACAGGACCCTAAAAACAATTTCAGCGTCGTGTCTCCAGGTCTCAATGCTGAGCTGACAATTTCGATAATTGACCGAGTAGGGGAGTTCTACGACATCATCCTGGTGGCAGGATGCCCTTCTTTTCTTAGACTGCTCTATTACGAAGGGGTGAAAAGAGGGTTAAATTGGAATGCTCACAAGATAGTCTTGTTTAGCGGCGGGGAATCAATGGCGAAGTTCAAACATTTTTTCAAAGACAGCTTTAACATTAACCCCTATACTGACCTCTTCAATCTATATGGCGCCACCGAAGCCTGGCCGATAGGAGGTTCTACGCCGTTGACCTACCTCGTTGAAGAGCTGTACGAACAAAATCCAACACATTTTAGTCTTAATGGGGCGGCGTCTTTCTTTCAAACCGTTCCTTTCATGTCATATTTAGAAGAGCTGGACGGTGAGCTCCTGATTACGCGAGACTCAAAATCGACCATTATGCCGCTCATCAGGTACAAGCTGTCAGACGCAGTAAAACTGTACAAATACAAGGAAATGGAGAACATTTGGCGCAATCACTTTAATGTCGATCCAACAGTGATGTTGAAAGAAAGAGGCTTCTCTGGCGCGATACTGAAACTCCCTTTTTTGGCTGTAAAAGGCCGAAGCGACCAGTCAGCCATTGTGGTAGGAGTGAACGTTTATCCACATGACCTCACGGACGCGCTTAATCTCGCTGAGGATACCCTGATCAATAACTTCAGCTTTGGTCTTGACGGTGTTGAAGAGAGATTCGTGATTTACCTCGAGCTCTTCCCGGGAGTGTCAATCTCTCCTTCAGATCTTCCAAGTGTGACTAAGAAATATCATGATCTTGTAGTGGAAAATCTCTCAAAAATCAACATCCAGTGGTACGAGTACTATAAGGCTGTTCCGATGGCTGACCCCATTATTAAGATCTGCGCACACGGCGAGGGGCCGTTCAAAGATGACCACAAACGTGTGAAACAACAGCACCTCTTCACTGAGAGCAAAAGCAACCGTGCTGAGTGACTGCTCTCTGTGCTATCGCGGACAGAGCTGCCTTTTTACTGAGTGTTTAACGTCTTCTTCACCGGTCAAGCGTGGCAATACAACGTGTCACCCTAATTTCCTTGGTTTCAAATTTGCACGTTAAACGGTGTTCAATCATCCGGCGCTTTAACGGGATCATTTGATTCCATTAAAAGACGTAGCAGGGCCACCGGTCAAAAATGGTTGGCCTTGTTGATAGTGATGAAGGTGATGTCTGTTGTAGGGTTGCTCTTCTTCAGCTCGCCCGCCTATACGCCCATTTACCAAATCAACAGGGCACTCGCCACTTTCTCTCACACACTGACCGGCATTCAGTGTTTGACATGTGTTACACAGCATATGCTGGAACTCAGCGACCTTCCTGAGCTTCGTAGCTTCCAGCGTCTCATCGTAGTTTACTATCTTGCTACTGATTGGTGTCGTCATTTTTGTTTCTCTATAGAACGTTCCTAGTAACGTAGGTCTTATTCAGCCCGCTTCGTACCCTGTGCCGTGGGAGTGAGCAGAATCCGCTGTGCTTCTCACCATGCTTTTGAGCGTGACAGGATCGGTTAACCGTAAGCCTCTTTGGCTTCACGGTGATGGATTCGTTGGATGCATCGTGATGATAGCTAGGACGCTTGCGTTGTCGGAAACCACGTATTGCGGGAACGCCAGCATTGCGGCGTGCGTGTAGTCTTCTCCACCTGCTGTGCTAGTGGTGTGCGCGTAGAAGGAGCGTTGACGAGGTAGTTGTTTTAACACGCGCACATTCCCGTGACACGTGGGCACGCGCTGCTGCCGCTGCTAAAAATATCTAGTAACAAGCAAGGTTTCTTCGAGCGCGCGGTTATAAGAAATAAGTGTGCGGGTCGCAGGTGTTTTTTCCACACAGTCTTCCCACGACTCGCCTTTTAGACTGCAATTGACTTCCTTACCTCCCAAGCACGGAGGTATGCCAAAAGGACACGACTGCATACCTCTCTTCTCGTGTATACATAAGGACACGCCCCACGAATTAAGAAGATTTCAATCGGGTCTTCTGTTGTATCTGAGACAAAAATATGAGTTGACCGGTGTGCCGCGACACCGGTTTTAGGTACGTGCTATATGCTTAATGCCTATAGATTCGCTGGATTAGCAAACAGGCGGCTTAGAGGTCATAAAGCAATAAGCTGGAATCTTAGTAAAAAAGGCAAAAAAAAGTAAGAGCGTGCCACGACGCAAAATACTTTTGTGTAAATAAGGCACATTCGTGTGTATGGAACCGCTCATTAAGACAAGACCGCCTGGTCCTAACGCGGTCGCCATCCTCAAGCGGGATGCTGCAGTAATATCCCAGTCAATAGCGCGGCAGTATCCGCTCGTGCTCCAGAGCGCGCAGGACGTTAATCTATGGGACGTTGATGGAAACCGGTACCTCGACTTTACCGCTGGTTTTGCCGTCATGAATGTGGGGTGGAATCACCCTGAAGTCGTACGTGCGGTAGAGCAGCAGGCCGCGCGTCTCTCTCACGCCGCGTTTCTTTCGTTTTACTCAGCGACACCGGTCACATTTGCAGAGCGGCTCGTTGATTTGCTCCCTCCCAGGCTTAACCGGGTGTGCCTCACTAACTCAGGAGCTGAAAGCGTCGACGCAGCGATGAAATTAGCCCGCTATCATACCGGGCGAAAACACTTTATCTCGTTCTCCGGCGGCTTTCACGGACGAACTTATGACGCACTCAGCCTCACCGCTACCAAATCAATCCATCAGGCTCGGTTTGAACCTTTCTTACCAGTTGTTCACGCGCCATTTCCTGATCCTTATCGCTCGCCTGGGTCGGAATCACCAGACACAAACGCTCTGCTTACCATCACCGAAGAGATCTTCAAAAAGGAGGTGCCTCCAGACGAGGTGGCGGCTATTTTCGTTGAACCGATTCAAGGCGAGGGAGGCTATATTGTTCCACCCAAACCATTTTTGGGGGAGCTTCGCGCGCTTTGTGATGAGCACGGGATTTTGCTCGTTATTGATGAGGTGCAGACAGGCTGCTTCCGTACAGGGACATTTCTTGCCGCAGAACAATTTAGGGTGACACCTGATATCGTCTGTCTCTCCAAGGCCATTGGCGGGGGGTTGCCGCTCGGCGTGATGATCGCCTCTGAGCAGGTATCGACATGGCCCCCGGGGTCGCACGCTAGTACGTTTGCAGGCAACAATATATCGTGCGCAGCTGGTCTGGCGGTGCTTAATATCATGAACAGCAAGGGATTTGGGGACCATGTAATAAGTATGGGAGAGCACTTGTTAGGACGTCTCGACGAGTTACAACAGGATTATAGGCTCATTGGTAATACACGGGGGATGGGCCTGATGGCTGCAATCGACCTCGTGCGTAGTAGAACGACTAAAGAACCCGCAGTTGAAGAGAGGCGGGCAATTCTTACTGACGCGTTTGAAAGTGGGTTGGCCTTGTTGCCAGCGGGGGAATCAGCGATTCGGTTTTGCCCTCCACTGACGATAAGACGTGATGACATCGACACGGCAGTCGAGATACTTCGCGGCGCACTTGAGAGGGTGAAGTAGCGCGTAACTGTTGTTGCCCTGCATTTTTTGTGTCAAAACTGTCGTAATGGTGAGTGGTGAGGGCTCGTAGTTGAACTGCAGGTAGACGTTATTGTATCCATCACGTAGATTTAGAACGGATTACAAGGCACGTGCATCAAGGAGGGGGATATGGTGCTGATAGAGCCAGATATATATCAGCAAAAGTAACAGTCATTTCGTCGCATCGGATCTCCGCAAATTTGCAGAGCAGCACGGCGATGCAGTGGGATGGAATGAATCAAACCGGGTGTACATCCTGACGCACGGCGCGAGAGGTATTGAGTGGAGTAATTATAGACATCCGCTGCCTGAGCACGTCTATGATGCGTATATATGATATTGGGAAGACTGCGGTTTGACGCTTCTTAAGATGTAGCAGCAGCGTATCGTACAACTATTTTATGCAGCGAGCGTCCTTTTGTATGGGATTTATAGAGCGGCCGGCGATGGCCAACCATCGAGCTGAAGCCATTTAACACGCAGTCTGGTGGAAACCTACGTGAAGCTTAAATGCGAAATGGGGCCAAATCATCTTGTATAAGATGCTGGTTCCTGATCGATGTACCCCTAAAATGAAAACAGGTTGGAAAGCAACGTGCTTAAGAACTTTGATGATTGTCCATCTCGACGCATATCAATTAGGTTACGCACAATGCGATCTGGTGAAGTTCTTTTAATAAATCCAACGCCTTTTTGTATGTATCGATAGGGATTCAATCTTGCATTAGACGCACAAACTGGAAGGTAAAGCTCTAAAAACCAGCGAAGGATACAAAGGATTATTGAACCTACGTGATTCTTGAATTTTTCATTATCCTGGGAAGCATCTGGCTCATTGGTGAATGCTGTGTCATAAGCCTCTGGATCATTGTAGATACGAGAACAAAAAAAAGAATATTTCCTTCCTATACTCCTGTAGCATCAGTTATTGTGCCCTGCAAGGGAATCGACCATGGTTTTCATGAGAACATACCGGCGTTTCTCACACAAGAATATCCAAGATATCAAATCCTATTCGTCGTTGATTCAAAGGATGATCCTGCCTATAGCGCCTTAGATCAACTCACCAAAAATAAACCGAATGCTCACCTAGCCCTCACAAGTCCTTTTTCGGCGTGTAGTGGTAAAGTTGCTGCACTGCTCACAGGACTTGCGTCAACAGCAGATGCAGAGGTTCTGGTGTTTGCAGACAGCGACATGAAACCAGACACACACTGGCTTCAGAACATGGTCGCACCGCTCCAGGATGAGACGATCGGAGCAACGACAGGATACCGATGGCATTTTCCGACAAACTGGAAAACACTGCTCGTCTCTACGTGCAACATGCTCTCGATTGTCAGTAGTTTTTATCCAAGGCCCGCGTGGGCGTGGGGCGGGTCTACCGCGATGAGAAAGGATGTCTTCGAAAAACTTCACGTCAAAGAAGCATGGAAGACCGCGATTTCTGATGGTCTCGTCTTGACCGCAGCGGTGAAAAAAGCAGGGTATACTATCTATTTTCAAACGGAATGTATCATGGAGAGCCCGCCAGAAACAAGCATCAGACGTTTTATGCGATGGGAGACGAGACAATTTACATGGCTACGCTGGTATCACCCTCTACTCTGGCTTGGCACGCTCACAGCTTCTGTAGGAACTGCCGTAATCGAACTTGGTCTAGCGTCCCTCCTCTTTGTTGGATACTACATCTCTGGTGTTTTATTATGTTCGTTCATTCTTCTTCAAATACTGTCTGGTTTGTTAGGGATCCACCTAATACCGAAAAATATGGTGTACCCCAAAGAACGGTATTCTTCAAAGATAGGCTACGGCTTAATGACCCCCGTAGCATTTCTCTTAGTAGCACAAAGTATCGCTGCATCAGCAATCACCCGGGAGATCCAATGGGCGGGACGCAGCTATCGGAAACCTAAGAACTGACATTCTAATATTTACCATAGATGCAATGTAGATAACACGACGCGTTTTGGTACCGATATACCAAAACCGCCGGAGGACGTCTAGACGTCGGTGCTGATCCTTTGAGTTCACAACCAAACCACATTCTGGCCCAGCCGAGTCTCATCTTCTGGGGCTTATTTTGCCCGTTATTTTCGCGAAAAACTGGGATGGTGGTCGTGGCCCGTGTCTCTGCTTGCCACTAACCTTAGCGGTGACAATGGATGCACGGAAAGCGAGGCCCCCCAGCACGGCGTCAATCAGAAACCGCGAAAAATTTTAGAGTTTGGCGAACGCGCCGCCCTTCATTGAGCGGCGCAGTGGCTGGGAGCACCAGTCTTGCTTTCGTACTCGTCGACCAGGTAATTAGCACGATCACTATCTTGTTGCGTTAAGCGACTCCTCCGCACGATCCGAGCTTTAGGCGAAAGTTCATCGCTGCCGATATCAAGGAAATTGCCCGTGAGCGAAGTACGTGAGAGTGCAACACGAGGTATTTATTGCATATGTGCGATGTTGCTTAAATGTACATGAGCGAGAAACTGAAAGCCTCTCTCTGTATGACCGTGAGAAATGAACAGGGGTCCATTGAGACGTTAATGGACTCATTACTCAACCAGTCAAGAACGCCCGACGAGGTCTTTGTTGTCGACGGAGGCTCAAGCGATCGCACTCTGCAACTTCTACAGGTCTATCATGTGAGGTACCCTCATGTTAAGGTCGTGTCAGCACCCCACGCTAACATAGCAGCAGGACGTAACCTCTCTATTGGCCACGCACAGCACGATACTGTAGCGACCGCTGACGCAGGCATGGAGTACCCGCCCACGTGGCTTGATAATTTGCTTCGGCCTTTTGAAGCTGATAGCGCAGTCGACGTGGTCTTAGGTTTTTATGCACCAAAGTCCTGCACGTTATTTGAAAAATGCGTGGGAGAGATGTTATATCCAAAAAAGAACCTCATAGACTGGGAAAAGTTTCTGCCTTCCTGCGGTTCTGTAGCTTTTAAAAAACGTGTATGGGGAGAGCTCGGTGGCTTTGCCGAGTGGCTTCCCGGCGGCATAGCCGAAGACACGCTCTTCTCCTTCGGGCTCGAAAAATGGGCTACCGATTCGCGTATGCTCCTGAAGCGACTTGTTATTGGCGCCCACGGCAAAATTATCGGGCGCTTTTTAAGCAATGGTTTTTTTACTCCAGAGGAGGTTCAGTTGGTCGGACTTATTCAGCGTGGGTCGACTCATGGACTCCAAGCTATCGCTATCTCGGTAGGCTCGTCAAAGAAGGTAAGTTCCTGTATTTAGGCATGAGCATCTCGATACTTGCTACAGTTCTTGTGGCAATAATCGCCGGATATATTGCAGGTTTGTTTTATGCACGCGTTCCCGAAGCGCACTTGAAGCCACGATGAGGAGGAACAATCATCGTAGCTAAGCTTTCGTGCTACGCCTTTGGAATTAGAAGCAATACATTTATACTGCGTGGATATGGAAGAAGGCCCAGGCGCTGGTGTGGTGTGTGACGCAGAGAATTTGACGGATATATTTCCAGAAGAGAGTTTTGATGTCGTTTTTTCGACAGATCTTCTCGAGCACGCGCCGCATCACACGTTCAATGGCAGTGCGGACCTACCCTGCGGTGACCGCCGTGGGCGCAGGACGCCCGGCGCCTGCATCGCGCATCGCACAACCTATATATTATCTCGCTATCATGTAGCAATCGGTCAGCCCCTTTATGAACAGCGACGCCTACTGCGTATTTTGCGGCACGAGCACGGCCGAACGACCTGCCGCCGAGTCGGCCACGGTTCGCTGCAATGTCAGGGAGTTCGGTGCCGAGACGTTCACCGTCTGGCGGTGTGCTAAGTGCGGGTCACTGCACGCACTCGAGCCGATCGACGCCGACCGTTACTATCAGGATTACCCGATTAAGCTTCAGAAGTATAGCTTTTTCACCGAGGTCATGTTACGAAAACGACTGGGCATCCTGAAGCGTGCCGGGCTGCACCGCGGCAACACGCTTCTAGACTACGGGTGCGGTAGCGGACATTTCGTGCGCTATGCGCGCGAGCACGGAATACACGCCGAGGGCTATGACCCGTACTCAGAGGAGTTCGGAGACGCTTCAGTGCTCAACCGCCGCTATGACTTCGTGACCGCTCAGGACGTCATCGAGCACGTGGACGATCCCTGCGCCCTCGTCGATGATCTGAAGAACTATGCAGCTCTTGGTGGTCGTTTGGCTATCGGGACGCCTAACGCGGGTGAGATTGACCTCTACAACCAGCTTGACTGGATCGCCCCCCTGCACCAGCCGTACCACCGTCACATCCCCTCCGTCGCCGAACTACAACGGATGGCCTCAGAGGGAGGCTGGCAGATTACTGAGTTTAGCAAGAAATGGTACGGGGATACGCGGGTGCCGTTCGTCAATACTGCGTTTATGTGCCGATATGCCATAAGCGCCGGAGGATTCATAGACGCTGGCCTCTGGGATCCGATAAGTTCACAGCTAAAATACCTTCTGACCCACCCGAGTCTAATTTTCTGGGGCTTGTTTGGCTCGTTCTTTTCGCGAAAAACCGAAATGGTGGTCGTGGCCCGTGCCCCCGCTTTGCGATAGTACATTCACTAGCGATAGTGATGTGAGAACTGTTAAAGCTCCATGCTAGGTGGACGCGCGGAATCATTGCGGGGACGCAATACGCCTACATGCCGCCACGTTTTTATTAGAATACGGGAACAATAGATGACATGTCTTTCACAGCCGCAAAGCGACAAACAGCAATGTTGTAAATAAGAGAGAGGGATTTGACACAGTGAAACTTAACATCCTAAGAAGTCCTCGCGTTTTTCAGTTGTTTTTTACGTAATGTGGGAAAGGCGGCGCCGTACCTTGCTGCCTCGCTCGCGCTATTCGTGCTTCTATTACAATGGATAGTCTTCTTTCTTTATGGGCGTCATATCCGTTCAGCTGGGAAATTGCGATCTTTTTTGCCATTGCAGCTGCAATAGGATTTTTCTATCAAGCTCTTAGCTGGCTCATGGCTTCTGAAGGTACGCGCGGAGCCAAAGTGAACACCCTCAGCAGCATTATCGCGCTCATTGTGCTCGTCGGTTTCGACGTGGTCTTGATTCCACTGATTGGCATTTTGGGCGCGGCAATCACGCTCATCTTCGCGTATCTGATAGCAGTCTTCAATCTCCTGTTAAAACGGCGCGTATTGAGCGCGCGCTCCGACGGCTTGATCGCCACTGATCATGATTTGCCGAACGATGCCCCTTCCAGCACATCGCCTTGACGAGAATAACCTCATCAACGCTGTGTTCATTTCGCGCGCGCCGCAGCAGCTAGGGGCGTCGCCGTGGCGTACTTCGTACATCTCTGGATAAGTGTACCCGAGCGTGAGGTTTGCGCGCGGGTGGTAGTCCCCCGCGCGTTTTGACGAATTCAAGTCCCATCTTGAGCCGGGGGGATGATCGTGACGTCGTACCGGAGCTGGTGGCGCGATGGGCAGCGCGTCGAGCGTGTAGGGGTCTTCAGCGGCGTACGCCGCAGCGGACTCCACTGCTCACACTCTTGCGAAAACGATTTCCAATATCAAACGGGCTCGGATCATCAGCTGATGTTCATCACGGGGCCATGTTCTGGATTGTCCCGTTCGCCGTGCCGCCGTGCGCAATGACTTCGTCGACGACCGCGCGGAAGCGGGCGTGGCGATCGAAGCTTGCGAACGAGGCGGCCACGCACTGCGCCGCCTGCGTGAAGCTCGCCTCGCGCATCACGCGCTCTACAGCGGCGCGGATCTTCGCCGCGGTGACCGTCGAGCCGCGCAGGAGCAGCCCCGCGCCCGCGTCGCGCATCGCGGTGGCCGCGAGGAACTGGTCGACGTTCGACGGGATGCCGACGATCGGCGTCCCCTCGGCGAGCGCCTGGTACCCGGTGCTCGCGCCGCCGTTGCACACCACCACCGCCGCCTTTCGCGCGGCGAGGTCGCCGGGGATCATCTCGACCACCCACACGTTGCGCGGAACGTTCTTTGGCGTGACGCGCGAGGCGGTGGAGAACACCACGTCGACGTCCATGCCGCCGAGCGCCTCGAGCACCGGCGGCACCGCGTCGACCGCGCCCGACGAGCCGAGGGTGGCGTAGATCATCGGTCGATCGCGACCGAGCTCGTCCCAGAACGCGGGCAGGGGGATCTGCGGCGACCAAAGAACCGGGCCGAGGAAGGTCTCGTGCGGGGCCTGATGCGTGAGCGGCGTGATCAGCGGATCATCGGGGAACAGCACGCGATCGCCCCAGGTCATCACGTCGATGAGGTCGCCGAGTTCGGGCAGCTCGTACTTTCTGCGCAGCTTGTTCACCGGCGCCGCGAAATAACGGAAATATATGGGCCGCGCGATGGGAAATAAGTACTTCTCGACCGCCGACACGCCGAGCAGCCGGACGATCGGGTGGTCGGGCATCGGGAACCGCTTTCGCGTGGTACGACGACTCCAGTACGCGTTCACGAGGGTCGCGCAGGGGACGCCGAACGCCGGCGCGGAAATTGGGGTCGACCACCGCGCATCGGGGACCACCAAGTCGGGGCGAATCGCTTCGTAGAGGCATAGCTCCTCGGCGACGTACTTCTCGAGGACCGCTTTCGTGTACATGCTCTTTATTGAGCTGGAGTTGATCCAGGAAATCATCTTCTCAGGGGAGACCGAGGAGATAGGCCAGCGCGTGAAGCTCGTGCCGTGGAACAGGCGCTCGTCGAACCGCCCGGAGGCGAAGTGGACCTCGTACCTGTGCGGGTCTAGCCCCCGCGCGAGGACCAGCAGCCGGACCACCTGCGACCAGGTGACGGCATCGCCGATGAACAGGATCTTCTTCTTCACGCCGCCCTCCGTTCAGTGCGCGCTCGCGCGCGACGCCAGAACCGCCCCGAGGCGAGCGAGGTCAACCCGAACGCGAGCGGTAACACGCACGCGGGCATCAGCTCTCGAGTGGGCAGGCCGCAGAACGTTGCGCCCTCGAGCGCTGGTCCCCTAATACTTTTGCCGGCCAGACGAGCGGTCGCAGCAGTTAGGTTCGTTGCTGGATTACTAAACAGAGGCGGCAACTGGAGAAGCAAACGAAATGATGCGACAAGCAATGAGATAATTGTGAGAGCGTCAGCTAGCAGGCCCGCAACCTTGCTCATTGAATCTAATGGCGGCAGACTCAGCATAATAACTGTAACTCATTCTGTGGTATTCGTCTGCATTATGGATCTGGACTGGCGCGATCATTTCGTCTCGATGAATACTGGACAATGTATGTACCTTACGACGGATATTAGCTTACCTATTTTTTTAACGTTGGTGACGACGTGCGCCATATCGATCAGCACGGGATCATGTTCATTGAAAAAGAGGACTCAGTGCGCTGCAAATGGAGCATTATACACGAACACCAGCCACAATCCAAAGCCTGCGAGCACAAAGCCGGCCACGGTCCCGACGAGCGCCTGAGCGAGCGTATGTTTCTTCAAGTACACTCTGCTCCAGATGACGAGCGGTACCAGCAATCCAAGCAGCACGCCCCACGGGCCAAAGACAAAGAGGAGCACGACAGTCGGTCCTGCGATGCCCATCGCGTGGGCGCTGATTTTCCATCGTAGATTAACGAAGAAGATGAAAAGCGTGCCCACACTATAGCCGAGCATAACGGTGGTGGTGAGAGGGGGCGCTTGGATGAGCAGCAGGACTACTGTGCCAGTAAAAAACGAAACGGTCGCTGCGAGCAGTGGCTGATTGCGTTCCGTCATCCCGGATATGTCCAGGTCTGGCGCGTGTGTCCTCCGTGCCCAAAAGATCAAGATGCTCAGAGGCATGAGCACCGCAAAAAATATGGTGAGGAGCATTAGCGCGACAAAGGACAGTCCCGTCGACACAGTGTAGTTGATGAGCGCGAACATGAGCAACGCGATGACCGGCGGCATGGTAACGTTTGAGATCGCGGTGGCCCACGTACGTTTTTCACGATCTTCCTCTGTGGCGTCACCTTCGTGCACGACCATCTTGTTCATGCCACAGCGACTTAACCTTTAGGTTTGGTTTGATGTTTCACAGGAGCACATTGCCACCATTCATCTATCGACTTATCGTTCAGCATAGCGAACGGTGTCAGCGGTGGACAAAACGGCACCATACAGGAGCAAAGCCAGCACGGTGCGCAGCGAATCAGCAAGTCCGCATCTTGCCAACGCGTCCGTACTCGGGGAGTAACACAGTTACGCGCGCGGTGCATAGTGAGCAGGAGAAAGATGAGAGGAACTCGAATCAGACCAATCGCCCACCAGCCGCACGTACGTAGCACTCGCCGATCATAGTCCGCTTTGTGGGCGCGGTCGCCGCGCCGCAAGATGCTCGCGAAAAGCAGGAAGGTCAGGGCGTCGAGCCCCCACAAGTAGCAGACACACCCGGCAAGGATCACGGATGATAAGCCTTTTTAGAGTGCCAGCGAGAAGCACAAACGATCCGATCACGACGGCGAGCACAATGGCAAGGGCAAACTCAATGCTCCGGTATGGACAAATTGCAGACGGATCAAAAGAGCTTCCTTTTTGTCGAGAACGGCGCGTCGTGACTCACCGAGCCGGTGGACAAAACGTGAAGATGCCCATATCACCGTGGTGGAATCTTACCCTTCAGGTCAGGGCTCGCATGTCCAAGCCGCTGGTTCGTAGCTCCTGCCGCGGTCCGCTGTGTTCCCGATCCCGCATTCTGTGAAGAGGTTGTCGCCACCTGCGGCGAACACGGCGTCAACCATGACAACGGTCATCGTCACTGCCAAAAAAAGCTTTTTTGACTGTATTCCGCCTTACGCGTGCACTCAGCCTCTTTATATGACCTTTCTCGTATTACACGGCTCGGTTTTTTCCGTTTCGCGGCCACCTGTGAAGCCCCTAAATCCGCGTGCGGTCTAGACTCTCTGCATGCAGCCGCATACGCATCGAGCGCACAGACAGGTGTTAACCGCCTTCAAAGTCCTGCGCGAGGACTCTGCGCACCTCTTCGGCACAGCCACGCATCTCGACAGACGAGGCGCGCTGCACATTCGGCTCAAGGACCGGGCCGTGCCGATCGCACACGGGGCAGTGCTCGAGCATCCGCACCTGGTCACCGGTGATGACGAAGCCGGGGTAGCTTCCCGCGAGCGCGTCGAGGAAGGCGAAGCGCCCCGATTTGCCGTAGTCTACAGGAGTGAAACTCTGGTCAAGGACGAGAGGCTTCAACCACGTATAGGGGATATGGTAATAGTGCCCCTCAGGACACGAAGTCATCGTCCCATTTATTTCAATCATCGAATACACGTCTAAGCAGCGCGCTTCGGGAATGCCCAGTACCTCCTCGACGCGCTTCCTGAAGTCCGCGTACGGGACGCGTTTGTGCTCGCCTATTTTCCAGCCGCCCCCCGTTCCGACCATTCCCCTCTCACCGAACTCAAAGCGCTTCCCCTCTCGTTCGAGTGCGTCCATCAATTCGTAAATGAGGAAGGGTCCACCCTCAATTCCAATTGTATCGGTGGTCATCTCGTAACGCTCGAGCCACTTTATGGCGATCTCGATAATTTTCCGCTGCCTCTCTTCGGCAGACGGCGGCGCGCGTCCGTACTGGTCCTTATCGGTCATCGCCTTCAGGGTGAGGTCGGCGCTTATCTCAAAGTCCAGCGCATAGTGCAGATCGTTGCTCATATCCAACTTATGGGCCATTGTCCTTGCAATCCACAAGTTGGTCTGTGTTGGCTTGGGCCATAACTCGAGATAGTGATCGATGGCCATAAAATCGAACAGACAGGACCTCAACTTAGCGCTCGCGTACTGCTGGTTCAAGTACGTCCTCATATCCCTCGGGATCACCGTGTGCCGCCCGCTCGTGCCGCTGCTGTACGCGACCACCAACCCCGCCGCGTTGAAGGCGTTGATCACATCGTCGAACGTCGGTTTAGCGCTGTCGAGGACCACCGTGGGCAGCTCCCCGGTGTAGATGTTCGCGATCCAGTGCGCGAAGTCCTCCCCGGAAGGGTGCTGTTTGAAGGTGAGGTCGGGGATGAGTGGAATCTTCTCTAGGTCGTCGTAGGTCCTGACGTCGTCAGGCGTGACGCCCTGCATCTCGCAGTACTTTCGGTAAAAGTCATTATAGGTGTAGTGGCGCGTAAAGGCGTACGTGATGGCCCTCAGCTGCATCGCTCGTGCCTCGTCTATGGGCACGCGGCAGAGGTCGATCGGCGTGTGTAGGGCCTCGTCGGCAGGGGTCCACGCCTCACGAGGTGGAATGTACCGGGCTAGCCGTTCGTTGAGCCTCGCCACTCTCAATCCAACTTCTGTCGTTGCGTCCATTTTCAGCGTCTGATCTTCAACTTCTTTTCCTGCTTCCATGCCCAACTCCCACGCATACGGAACGCGCACGACTCTCAACGCGCTGCTCTCATTACGCTTTTTTTTGTGCACTTCTTCAACATAACCGATTGGAGGTCGATCTAGGCAGTTTCTGCCACTTAGTTAGCGATCGACTTAGATATATAATGTGAGGGGTCTTGGGAGGCGCGTGCGCAGAAAACAACGAATGGCATTAATTCAAAAAGACTTCCACTATGCTGTGCATTTGACAAATCCTAAAGCGCGTGTGACGCAGGTGTGTTCTACAGTGACACAAAGCACGCTATTACTGTGGTTGCTGCGCTCTCATAAAAGGACTCATTGCACTGCAAATGGCGCACTGTAGACGAGCACCGGCCATAGCCCGAAGGACGCGAGCACAAAACCAACCAACCCCCCGGTGAGCGCCTGAACGATGCTATCGATATATTGCTCAATCCTGATGAAACCGTGGTCAAAAGAGCTGCAGAAATTCACAAAAGAACGGTGGCGTCGTTTCTTTATAGCCTCGTTGACGCAAGCAGAGCCACTAAATTGCGGACGTTTTGCGGTTCGACGACAAATCGCGGCGGAATACTGCGTTGAATGAAACCCGATATTCCAAGCAATGCTTCCATTTCAGAAGAAAGAGCGTGCATTGGTCGTCCTCTCCTATCTGGTCTCTTCTGGCTGATCAGTATCGCTTTATCTAACAGTCTGCTGTCCCCAGCACCCGCTACCACCACGAGATCGCGTAAGGAATTTCGGCGCTTCACGTGCGCGTTGTGACGGTACCGCTGAAGGCTTTCTGCGAGCTGAGCCTCTGATAACTTGTTAAACTCCGTGACGTTGTCCACGTCGAAATATCCGATGATATACAGAGCTTCGTTGTATTTGGTAGTCGCAAATGGCTGCAAGCCGGCGTAGAATACGAGCAGATCTCCTTGACCGAGCTTCAGCAGGTAATAGCGCTTCAGTGTCGGATCGCCGTACGTGCAGGTGAGAAATTCGGGATCTTCGTGCATCGGCGCGTTCTTGATGCTCGACGGAACGTAGGCGGAGAGGCGCTTTCCCTTCCTCCCAATCCTGTCGTTATACGTCGGGGCGCCCGGCGCGGGAACGCTCTCAGGAATTGGGACAAACTCGAACGATCCGTCGTCAAATATGGGCGCGAGCGTCCCTCCGCACCCCTTATCGATACCGACGCGCAGCAATAGTGCCTTCATAGCACCCATATAGGTGAGATGTACCCGAATAAGTCTTGCCGTGTGTGCCCTTCTGAGCCGCTGTATCGAACGGAAACGTGTGCCCCAGCATGAATACTGCGAACCACAAAAATGAACCTCGCTGCGGATCCGATGAGTTGCTTTTAATATGCTGCACGAAGATGCACTGCTGTCATAGCGAAGAGGATAGATCATGATTGACCAAGAACGCTGCACGCGCTGCGGAGGGCAAGTCTTTCCAGCAGCACGGTTCTGCCCGCGGTGTGGCACGGCTCTCGCTGCCGAAGAGCACACCACTGACTCTGAAGCGCCGCCACCTGGAGGGAGCGAGCTGAACGCCTGGGAGTGGAATAATAAAGGAGTAGCACTGAGCCGCTTAGGCCGCTACCAAGAGGCGTTAGAGTGCTACAACGAGGCCCTCGAGATCGATCCGCGGCACGTAAATGCGTGGGCTAACAAAGGGGTAGCACTTAGCCGCTTAGGCCGCCACGCCGAGGCCCTGCAGTGCTACGACAAGGCCCTCGAGATCGATCCGCGGCACGTAAATGCATGGGGTAACAAGGGACTGAATCTTAACAGCGTAGGCCGCTACCAAGAGGCGATAATGTGTTACGACAAGGCCCTCGAGATCGATCCGCGGTTCGTACGGGCATGGGTTGGCAAAGGAGTGAGCCTTTACCACTTAGGCCGCTACCAAGAGGCGTTAGAGTGCTACAACGAGGCCCTCGAGATCGATCCGGGGAACGCCCTTGCACAGAAAGGCAAAAGAATGGCCCTTGAGAAACGACGCTGAGAACCGCGCGCAAGAATCTGTCGGTGCGGAGAACGAAGCAATTTAGAACGTTTGAAATGGATCATCGACGAGGCCACATAAAAACACTTTCTTTTTTCTCTCCGTGGAGGGGGGACTTCGTTTGCAAAATATCGATCAAAGCATCATAACGTATCTGCCGGAACGTGAATGCGCGTTTAAAACAGGTGAACAAATGGTCATTTCGACGTGTCTGGCTTCCCATTATACAGCACAACCGGTCAACAGGCAAGCGAAGGCACAAGCATCAGGTGCGGGGTCACAGGCACGCTCTCCAGGCACGTTATGATGAACTCACACTCAACGCAAACTGGAAACGATGCACCTCCATCAGTGTGACCGATAACCGATCTTCTTAAGAGCTTCCGCAGCGTTCCAGCGCACACGAGCATCCGAGTCGCCGAGCGCTCGTGTCAAAGGCTCCACGGCGCTGCCATCGCCGAAGTTGCCAAGGGCTTCGGCAGCGCTCTTGCGCACATCACCGTGCTTGTCGTTGAGCAGTCGTATCAACGGCTCCACGGCGCTGCCGTCGCCGATATTACGAAGGGCTTTCGCTGCATTCCAGCGCACACGATAATCCGAGTCTCCGAGCGCCTTTACCAGCGGCTCAACGGCTCTGGCATCGCCGATCTTCTCAAGAGCTTTCGTAGCGCTCTCGCGCACACGCAAGTCCAAGTCGACGAGCGCTCTTTTTACCAGCGGCTCCACGGCTCGCTCATCACCGATCTTACCAAGGGCCTCCGCAGCGTTCCCGCGCACAACATAATCCGAGTCGACGAGCGCCTTTATCAACGGCTCAATGGCCCCGCTATCGGCGATCTTACCAAGGGCATCCGAAGCTGCCCTGCGCGCACGCCAATCCGCGTCGTTAAGCGCTCTTATCAACGGCTCAACGGCAGGTTCACCGATCTCAACGCACTTATCCCATCGTCTTTTCACTGTCCAGTAGGCGGCCGCTGCCTCATCGCTGCCCGGAGTCCACCCGATCTTACCAAGGGCCTCCGCAGCGCTCACGCGCACATACTCACTTGTGTCGTTAAGCGCCGTTATCAACGGCTCAACGGCCGGTTCACCGATCTTACCAAGGGCCTCCGCAGCGCTCTCGCGCACATCAACGTGCTTGTCGTTGAGCAGTCGTATCAACGGCTCAACGGCTATGCCATCGCCGATCTTACCAAGGGCCTCCGCAGCGCTCACGCGCACATCATTGCTCCCGTCCCTAAGCGCCTTTACCAGCGGCTCAACGGCTCTGCCATCGCCGATCTTACCAAGGGCCTCCGCAGCTTTCCTGCGCACATCACCGTTCGCGTCGTTAAGCGCCTTTATCAACGGCTCAACGGCCGGTTCACCGATCGTGCCAAGGGCCTCCGCCCCACTCTTGCGCACATCACCGTGCTTGTCGTTGAGCAGTCGTATCAACGGCTTCACGGCTCGGTCATCACCGATCTTACCAAGGGCCCCCGCAGCGCTCTTGCGCACGTCACTGTTCGCGTCCCCGAGCGCCTTTACCAGCGGCTCAACGGCTCTGCCATCGCCGATCTTACCAAGGGCCTCTGCTGCGCTCTCGCGCACGTCACCGTTCGTGTCGTTAAGCGCTCTTATCAACGGCTCAACGGCAGGTTCACCGATCTTACCAAAGGCCCCCGCAGCGCTCTCGCGCACATCACTGTTCGCGTTCCCGAGCGCCTTTACCAGCGGCTCAACGGCTCTGCCATCGCCGATCTTACCAAGGGCCTCTGCCGCGCGCGCAGCGCTGTTCGCGTCGTTAAGCGCTCTTATCAACGGCTCAACGGCAGGTTCACCGATCTCAACGCACTTATCCCATCGTCTTTTCACTGTCCAGTAGGCGGCCGCTGCCTCATCGCTGCCTGGAGTCCACCCGATCTTACCAAGGGCCTCCGCAGCGCTCACGCGCACATACTCACTTGTGTCGTTGAGCGCTCTTATTAACGGCTCAACGGCCGGTTCACCGATCGTGCCAAGGGCCCCCGCCGCGCTCTTGCGCACATCATTGTCCGCGTCGTTAAGCGCTCTTATCAACGGCTCAACGGCAGGTTCACCGATCGTGCCAAGGGCTTCTGCAGCTTTCCTGCGCACATCACCGTTCGCGTCGTTGAGCGCCTTTACCAGCGGCTCAACGGCTCTGCTATCGCCGATCGTGCCAAGGGCTTCTGCAGCTTTCCTGCGCACATCACCGTTCGCGTCGTTGAGCGCCTTTACCAGCGGCTCAACGGCCGGTTCACCGATCTCACCAAGGGCCCCCGCCGCGCCCTCGCGCACGTCACTGTTCGCGTCGTTGAGCGCCTTTGTCAACGGCTCAACGGCTCTGTTATCGCCGATCGTGCCAAGGGCTTCCGCCGCGCCCTCGCGCACTCGATAATCCGAGTCTCCGAGCGCTCTTATCAACGGCTCAACGGCAGGTTCACCGATCTCAACGCACTTATCCCATCGTCTTTTCACTGTCCAGTAGGCGGCCGCTGCCTCATCGCTGCCCGGAGTCCACCCGATCTTACCAAGGG